>Ga0081538_10002493_pt1 | contig 17948 bp, 15 predicted proteins | sample TabmetS5T2R1_FD_71022 | JGI IMG/M metagenome (GOLD analysis project Ga0081538, IMG submission 71022) | Tabebuia heterophylla rhizosphere microbial communities from the University of Puerto Rico - S5T2R1 | ecosystem: Host-associated > Plants > Roots > Rhizosphere ... | reverse complement strand
GAAGTCGACCTGCACGCGCATGGTGCGGGTGTGCGTCAGCGCTATGAGGCCGATCGGGAACAGGAAGATCGCCACGACGATCGTCCAGACCGGGCGCTCGCAACGCTCGAACATGAGTCGGTCCGGGGCCGTGCCGACCAGTTCGTATCCGTACGCGCCGAGGTGCGGCGCGATCATCCGCAAGGCTTCCGTGAGCACGTCTGCGCGCGGACCTACCTCGGCCAGCTCGTTCAGGGTCGTTGCCGCGTAGGCGCGAGCGACGCGCTCGGGCAACTCGTCCAGGGTCAGGCGACCGGCGGCGCAGTGATCCGTGAGGGCTTCGACCACGTGCTCGCGGTCCTCGTCGGACGCGCGTAGGTTGGGCGCGGCCGGGTCTTCCGGCACCCCGCCCTCAGGCGGCTTCGCGGGCGCGCTCCGCCTCGCGGAGCTCGCGCAGGGCGCGCTTGCGCTCGTCCCGGCTCGTGCGCTCCAAGATGAGGACGCCGTCGAGGTGGTCGATCTCGTGCTGGATCACACGGGCCTCGAGGCCTGACGCCTCCACCACGCGCTCCTCGCCCTCCTCGTCCTGGGCGCGCACACGCACGTGCACCGGGCGCTCGACGTCCACGGTGATGCCTGGGATCGAGAGGCAACCCTCCTCGCCCGCCTCGCTGTCGCTGCTCGACCACTCGACCTCCGGGTTGGCCAGCACGATCAGGGGCGCGTCGGCCCCGACGCGGTAGACGAGCAGGCGCTGCGAGATGCCGAGCTGCGGGGCCGCCAGGCCGACGCCCAAGGCGTCGTTCATGACCCCGGCCATGCGGCTCGCCTGCCGGCGCAGCGAGTCGTCGAAGCGATCGACGGGCGTGGCGCGCGACTTCAGCACCGGATCCCCGAGCCGCCTGATGAGGGACATCGCGGCCGCTCGGCGCGCCTCGACCTCCGGGTCGAGCGGGGGAGCTTCCTCTTCCTCGACCTTCTCCGCCTCGACGAGCCCGGGGTCGTCGGGCTTGCGCTCGTGCTCCTCGGCCATTGCCGGCGAGTCTAGCGGCGCGCGAAGTCCCGCGGCCCCGCTCGCGGGCCGCTATCCAGGATCGACGTCCACGGCGAAGGCGACGGCGGCGTGGGCGCGATCGGCGGCGACCGCCTCCACGGCGTCGCGCACCGCGGCGATGGCGGAGCCGCGGTCGCGCGAGCGGACCACGAGCTGCGCCCGGTGGCGCGCCTGGCGCCGGAACAGCGGCGCCGGGCCGAGCACGGGAACGCCGGCGGCGTGGACGAGCTCGCGCACCGCGCCGGCCGCCGCCTGCTCGGGTCCCGGCTCCGAGGCCGAACAGACGATCCGGATCAGGTGGCCGTAGGGCGGATACGCGAAGGCCTCGCGGCGCGGGAGCTCGCCGGCCAGGAAGCCCTCCGCGTCGTGCGCGGCCGCGTGGTGCAGGGCGCGAGCGTCGGGGTCGAGCGCCTGCACGATCACGCGGCCGTCGCGCTCGCCGCGCCCGCTCCGCCCGGCGAGCTGTGCAACGAGCGCGAAGGTCCGCTCCTCGGCCCGGAAGTCCGGGAAGCGCAGCGTGGCGTCGGCGTCCAGCACGACGCCGAGGGTGACGTCCGGGAAGTCATGGCCCTTCGCGACCATCTGGGTCCCGACGAGCACGCCCGCGCCGGCCTCGTCGAAGCGGCGCAGGACGGTCGCGACTCCCGCCGCCGCGGCCACGTCCGAGTCGAGCCGGAACACGGGCAGCGGCCGGACGAGGTGCTCGAGCTCGCGCTCGAGCTGCTCCGTGCCGGCGCCGTGGCGGGCGACCGAGACCGAGCCGCAGTCCGGGCAGACGGCGGGCACCGGCTCGCGATGGCCGCAGTGGTGGCAGGCGAGCTGATCCTCCGCTCGGTGCAGCACGAGCGTGACGTCGCAGTCCGGGCACTCCCACACCCGCCCGCACAGGCGGCAGGAGAGGAAGTTCGACCAGCCGCGGCGGTTGAGCAGCACGATCGCCTTTTCGCGCCGGCGCCGCACCCCGTCGAGCTCCTGGCGGGTGCGCTCGTGGAGCGGTCCCGACGTGCCCGACATCCCGACGATCTCGACCGGCGGCAGGCGCCGCCCGTCCACCCGCTGCTCGAGCGTGAGCCGCTCGTAGCGCACGAGGCTCTCGGGACGCGGCGTGGCGCTGCCGGCCACCAGCAGGGCGCCTTCCAGCCGCGCGCGGTGCTCGGCCACGACGCGGGCGTCGTAGCGCGGGTCCCCCTCCTGCTTGTAGGAGCCGTCGTGCTCCTCGTCGACCACGATCAGGCCGAGGTCGGCGACCGGGGCGAACACGGCCGACCGCGGCCCGACGCACACGCGCGCCTCGCCGCGCCGCATGCGCCACCACTCGTCGTAGCGCTCGCGGGGCGAGAGGCGCGAGTGCATCACCGCCACGGCGTCCCCGAACCGCTCCACGAAGCGGCTCGCGGTCTGCGGCGTGAGGGCGATCTCCGGCACCAGCACGATGGCCGACCGGCCCCGCTCCAGGGCGGCGGCCACCGCGCGCAGGTAGACCTCGGTCTTGCCGCTGCCGGTCACGCCGTGGAGCAGCACGGGTCGGGCCGGCGCCTCCATCCGCTCGACGATCGCCTCCAGCGCGGCGCGCTGCGCGGGCGTCGCCTCGACGCCGCCGCCGCGGGCGCCCACGCCCTCGACGAGCGGGCGGCGCGGCGCCTCGGCGGCCGTCTCGAGCCGCACGAGCCCGCGGCGCTCCAGGCTGCGCAGGGTCGAATGGTCGGCGCCCGCCCGGCGCGCCACCGCGGCCACCGCGGCCGGGCCGGCGGTGAGGGCCTCGAGCACCGCCTGCTGGCGGTGGCCGAGCCGGCCGCCGGGGACGAGCGCGCGCCGGCCCTCCTCGGTGAGCGCCGCCCGCAGCGAGCGACGTGGACGCAGCGGCCGGCCGGATCCCGTCCCGGTGCCGGGTGGGAGCACGAGCGCGAGCCCGCGGGCCGGCGTGGACACGTATTCGCGCGCCACCCAGAGGCCGAGCTGCACGAGCGGCTCGGGCACGTCGGCCTCGAGCGCGGCCACCGGCTGCACGAGGCGCTCGGCGGGCAATTCGCTGTGCTCGGCCAGCCCCACGACGACCCCGAGCAGCCGCCGGCGGCCGAACGGCACGACCAGCATGCTCCCGACGCCCACCGCCTCGAGCGCACCGGCCAGCCTGTAGTCGAACGGCCCACGCAGCGCGCGGGCAGGCGTGAGCGGCTCGACCTTGGCGATCACCCCGCGAACGTACGCGAGCGGCCGGACGGGCCCGCGAGGAGAGGATCCGCTCCTCAGGCGGCCGAGCGCGCCGAGGCCTCGCCCTCGCGCGCGACGATCCGCTCCAGGGCCTCCGTGCAGTGGCTGTCGAGCGCCGTGCCCGACTCCTTGCGCAGCAGCGCGAGCGCTCGGTCCAGGGTCCAGGCATCGCGGTAGACGCGCGTGGAGAGAAGCGCGTCGAAGACGTCGCAGACCATCAACACCCGCGTCTCGAGGTCGAGCTCGGCGGCTCGCAGGCCGCGCGGATACCCGCTGCCGTCGAGGCGCTCGTGGTGGTCCGAGACGAGCCGGGCCACCTGCGGCCCGAAGCCCAGCTGCAGCGCCAGCTCACGGCCCCAGTCGGGGTGACGGCGGATCACGTCGTACTCCTCGGCGGTGAGCGCCGCCGGCTTCTGGAGGATGCCGTTCGGCACGGAGAGCTTGCCGATGTCGTGGAGGAGCGCGCCGATCGCGAGTTGCCGTAGCCGCGCCGGCGCGAGCCCGAGCTCCTCCCCCACACGCACCGCGAGTAGCGAGACCGAGCGCGTGTGCTCGGCGGTGTACTCGTCCTTCTCCGCCAGCCTGCGGAGGAGTGAGCGCACCTGCGGCCCGAGGAAGGCGTCAGCGGCGGCCACGAGCTGGGTGGAGCGGAGATCGCCGGTGAGCGGGCGGCTCTGCACCCCGCGGTGCAGGTCGAGTGCGACCGGGACCCCCACGAGACCGATGCCGATCAGCTCGAACAGGTGTCCGAGCCACCAGCCCAGCTCAATCCAGTCCATGAGGAGCGCGGGCACGACCGCGGCGGCGAGCACGACGATGCCCATCACCACCACCAGGTCCGCACGGCGGCGCGTGAGGAGGTAGGTGCGCGTCGCGCGCACCCCGATCACGCCGTAGAAGGCGAGGGCGGCGGCGAGCAACGCGATCGCCGGGAGGCTGTCGGTCTCGGGCACCGAGGGCACGAGGCTCGGAAACGCGATGCCGGCGGCGCCCAGCGCGACGATCGTCGCGAGCGCGACGGCCTGCCCCCAAAGGAGCGGCCGGACGGCGCGCCGCCCGCGGAGCTCGGGGATCGCCGCGAGCGCCAGCACCGCGCCGCCGATGGGGACGGTAGCGGCGCCGGAGAAGGCCACCACACCGTTGTCGCCCACGAGCACGCCGGGGGTGGCGAGTCCGTGCACGGCCAGCATCGCGGCCATGGTCGAGAAGGCGGCGCCGACGATCACCGAGCGTCCGTCGCCGCGCCGCGCGCCCACCACCGTGAGCGCGAGCGCCGCCAGCGCGGCCAGGCCGGCGCTCACAGCGATCGGGAGGAAGTGCACGGCCGACGGGATGTGGACCTCGCGGCCCCCGAAGAAGTGCAGGATCGCGGCCGGGCCGATCGCGCACGTGCCGAGCACGAGCGGCAGCGACAGCCTGCGGTCGCGGAGCGGCGTGGTCATGTACGGACCTGTATCGGCGTCGGCATGGCAGATTTGAGGGCGTGGGGATCGACTTCGAGGCCGAGGGGCTGCTCGAGGGGGCGGGCGACGAGCGCGCGCGGCAGGCGCGGCTGGAGCTACTGCGGACGCTGGAAGAGGCGGGCTGCAGCCTCGAGCAGTTGCGCGAGGCGGCCGAACAGGACCGGCTGGCGCTGCTGCCGATGGAGCTGGTGCTCGCCGGCGAGGGACCGCGGCGCACGCAGCGCGAGGTGGTGGAGGAGACCGGCCTCGAGCTCGACTTCCTCACCATGGCGCGCCGCGCCCTGGGGCTCCCCGCGATCGACCCGGACGAACGGGTCATCACCGAGGAGGAGGTCGAGCTGTCCCGGAGCGCAGCGGTGCTGCTCGAGGCCGGCATAGACCGCGAGGCCTTCCTCGAGCTGACCCGCGTGATGAGCCAGGCGATGGCGGCGGTGGCCGCCGCGCTGACCGCCACCTTCGGCCGCTCGCTGCTTCGCCCCGGCGACACCGAGCGAGACGTCGGCCTGCGCTATGCCGAGACCCTCCGCCACCTCGGCCCGCTGGCCGGCCCGACCCTGACGCAGATGCTCAACCTCAGGCTGCGCGAGCAGATCCGCCAGGCGGTCGTCGGGCAGGCCGAGCTCCAGAGCGGGCGCCTGCCAGGCGCGCAGCAGATCGCGATCGGCTTCGTAGACATCGTGGGGTTCACCCGCATGGGCGAGCAGGTGCCGCCCGAGGAGCTCGGAGCGGTCGTGCGCGACTTCGAGGAGCTGGTGGAGGACGCCGTGCGCTCGCCCGTCCGGCTCGTCAAGACGATCGGGGACGCGGCCATGCTGGTGGCGCCCGATGCGCCGCCGGTGCTGGACACCATGCTCGAGCTCGTGGAGGCCTCGCGCGAGGACGACGCGAAGCCGCTGCTGCGCGGCGGCTTGGCCTCCGGCGAGGCCCTCCCCCGTGCCGGGGACTGGTACGGCCGGCCCGTGAACCTGGCCTCGCGGCTCACCTCGTTCGCGCGCCGCGGCAGCGTGGTCGCCGCGAAGGAGATCCGCGAAGCGGCGCCCGACGGCTACGACTGGTCGTTCGCCGGCAGCCGCCGCTTCAAGGGCGTCGCCGGCGAGGTCGAGGTCTACCGGGCCCGCCCGGGCGCGCCCTGACGCTATGCTCGCTCGGATGCTCTCCGCTCGCGAGCGCATCCTCGAGACGGCGTACGAGCTCTTCAGCCGGCACGGTGTCCGGGCCGTAGGCGTGGACCGGATCGTCGCCGACTCCGGCGTCGCGAAGATGAGCCTCTACCGGCATTTCAGCTCCAAGGACGAGCTGGTGCTGGCCTTCCTTCAGCAGCGCGAGCAGCGCTGGACGCGGGAGTGGCTGCATGCTGAGGCGTGCTGTCGCGGCGAGACCGGGTCCGAGCGCATGCTGGCGATCTTCGACGTCTTCGACGAGTGGTTCCGCAAGCCCGACTTCGAGGGCTGCTCGTTCATCAACGTCCTGCTCGAGTACGACGACACGGCGCATCCGATCCGGCACGCCACGACCCTTCACCTCGCCAACATCCGAGAGCTCGTCGGCGAGTTCGCCGCCGACGCGGGCGTGGAGGACCCGGACGCCGTCGCGCGCCAGTGGCACATCCTCATGAAGGGCTCGATCGTCTCGGCGGGCGAGGGGGATCCGCTCGCGGCCAAGCGCGCGCAGGCGCTCGGACGGCTACTGCTTCAGAGCGAGGGGGTCCTGGCCGCCTAAGCGGGCGCCGCGCTGCGTTCGGCCAGCCCGGCCGCCTGCCGCAGGGTCTCGGCCTTGTCGGTCTTCTCCCAGGTGAAGTCGTGGTCCTCGCGGCCGAAGTGGCCGTAGGCAGCCGTCTTCTGGTAGATCGGCCGGTGGAGGTTCAGGTAGTTCCGGAACGCGCCCGGGCGCAGGTCGAAGTGCTCTTCCACCAGCCGGGTGATCTCGCTGCGGCCGATCTTCTCGGTTCCGAAGGTCTCGACCATCACCGACACGGGATGGGCCACGCCGATCGCGTAGGCCACCTGCACCTCGCACTTGTCGGCGAGTCCCGCCGCGACCACGTTCTTGGCCACGTAGCGCGCGGCGTAGGCGGCCGAGCGGTCCACCTTCGAGGGGTCCTTGCCCGAGAACGCGCCGCCGCCGTGGCGGGCCATGCCGCCGTAGGTGTCGACGATGATCTTGCGCCCGGTCAGCCCGGCGTCGCCCACCGGGCCGCCGATCACGAACTTGCCGGTCGGGTTGACCAGGAAGTTCCGCCCGTGGTCGTCGAGCAGCTTCTTCTCGTCGTACAGCTCGGACGGCAGGATCGGGTGCGCGACGTGCTCCCAGAGATCGGGCCGGATCAGCGTCTCGGCGTCCACGCCGTCCTTGTGCTGGGTCGAGATCAGGATGCGCTCGATCTCGATCGGGCGGCCGTTCTCGTAGCGGACGGTCACCTGGGTCTTGCCGTCGGGACCGAGGTAGGGCATCACGTCGGCCCGGCGCACCTCGGCCAGCCGGTGGGCCAGCTTGTGGGCGAGCGAGATCGGCAGCGGCATCAGCTCGCGCGTCTCCCGCGTGGCGAAGCCGAACATCATTCCCTGGTCGCCGGCGCCGGCGACGTCGAGCTCGTCGTCGTCGGCCGGGTCGGTGCGCGCCTCGTACGCCTTGTCGACGCCCTGCGCGATGTCGGGGGACTGCTCGTCGATTGCGGTGATGACGGCGCAGCTGTCGCAGTCGAACCCGTACTTGCCGCCGGAGTAGCCGATCTTGCGGATGGTCTCGCGCGCGATACGGGGGATGTCCACGTACGTCTCGGTCGTGATCTCACCGGAGACCACCACGAGGCCGGTGTTGACGAGCGTCTCGCATGCGACGCGGCCCGCGGGATCCTCGGCCATCACGGCGTCGAGCACACCGTCGGAGATCTGGTCGGCCATCTTGTCCGGATGTCCCTCGGTGACCGACTCCGAGGTGAACAGGAATTCGTTGTCTGAGAGCTGCTGCGTCGTCATCAGGCCGGGAAGGGTATCGGGGGAATTCGCTTGCGCACGCCCGACCAACGTTTCGGGGCGCTAGGACTTACGACAGCATGACCGATCACCAAGCGTCACTCACATACTCGTCCTATCTCGCGCTCGAGGAGGTGCTGAGCGCCCAGCGACCGCGTTCCGACGAGCACGACGAGCTCCTGTTCATCGTCATCCACCAGGTCTACGAGCTGTGGTTCAAGCAGCTGCTGCACGAAGGAGCACACCTGCAGCGCCGCTTGGAGGACGGCGACACCCCGCACGTGCTCCACACGCTGAAGCGCATGCTCACGATCCTCAAGACCATCGTCGCGCAGATCGACGTGCTCGAGACGATGACGCCACGCCAGTTCCTCGCGTTCCGCGACCGGCTCGAAGCGGCAAGCGGCTTCCAGTCGGCGCAGTTCCGCGAGGTCGAGGCGCTGCTGGGGCGCCGCGACCCGGGCGTGCTACGGCACTACGCGCCGGACTCGCCCGAGCGGGCGAGGATCGCCGCCGCGATGGCACGCCCGTCGCTGTTCGACTCTTTCCTGCGCTACATCACGACGCAGGGCTACGCGCTTCCGCAGGCGTCGCTTGAGCGCGACGTCACTCAACCGCTCGAGCCCTCGGCCGATGTGCAGCGTGCCCTGCTGGCGGTCTACCGCCGCGACGGTGAGGAGGCCCAGGTGTGCGAGCGCATGATCGACCTGGACGAGGGCGTCATGGAATGGCGCTACCGGCACGTACAGATGGTGCGCCGCACGATTGGCAACCGGCGCGGAACCGGCGGCTCGGGCGGCGCCAGATACCTCGCCTCGACGCTCCTGCGCCCGGCCTTCCCGGACCTCTGGGCCGTACGCACGGAGCTGTAATCCGGTCAATTTCCAGGCCGTTTGGGCCGATACGCAGTACATCACCGTGTTGCTCCTCCCACTCGGCGCGGCCGGGCTGCTGGCCGCACTCACGACGCTCGTGCTCGCGAAGCGGCTGCTCCGTGCGCGCGCGGAGCGCCGGTCGCGGCGCCGCAGGATCCGCTGGGTGGCCGCTCTCGGCACCGGCCCGGTGGCGGAGATGCGCATGTCCGAGCTGCGCTCGCTCGCGCGGCAGACGGCCCGCAGCGCCGCGGCCCAAGAGGACCTGCTGTCGCTCCTGGCGTCGGGTCGGCTGCCGCCGCGCGACGGCCGCCGGGTTCCCTTCCAGCAGGCGCTCCGCCGCGCCGGCCTCCGCCGGGCGCTCAGGTCGGCGTGCGCGTCGCGGCGCGCGGTGGCGAGGGGTCGCGCCGCCCTGCTCACGGCCCGCCTCGGTTTCGAGGGCTGCGAGCGGATGATCGCCCCGCTGATGGCCGACGGCGATCCGGACGTGCGCGCCGCGGCCTGCCACGCGCTCGCCTGCTGCGGATCCGAGGAGGGGGCCCATGCTCTGCTCGGCGCCCTGCGGGACGGTCTCGTCGAGCCCGAGCGCGTCGTCGAGCGCCTGACCGCGGAGTGGGCGGTCCGCCCGCTCCTGCGAGCGCTCGCCGACCCGGACTTCGCCGCCACACGGGCCTGGATCGCCGAGGCCCTCGGCCTGACCCAGGACCCGCGCGCCGAGGCGCCGCTCGTGCGGTTGCTCGGCAGCGGCAGCGAGGAGGAGCGGATCCGGGCGTGCCGGGGCCTGTGGAGGCTCGAGCGCGTGAGCTCGTCCGACGCGCTCGTCGCGGCGCTCTCCGACCGCTCCGCGGCGGTGCGCGCGCAGGCGGCGCGGGCCCTCGGAGCGCTGAGCGAGCCGCGCAGCATCGAGGCGCTCGTCCCGCTGCTCGGCGACCGGTCCTGGTGGGTCCGCGCTCGCGCGGCGGAGGCCCTCCGCGCGCTGGGCGCGCCCGGAGTGGAGGCGCTGCGGTGGTGCGCCGGCTCCCACCCGGATCCCTTCGCGCGCGAGCGGGCGGCCGAGATGCTCGCGCTCGAGCCCGCCGCCGCCGACAGGCTCGCCGCCGCATGATCGACGCCCTTCATCACGCGGTCGTGACGTTCAACGCGTTCGTGATCCTCTACATGCTCGGCCAGTACGCCAATCAGCTCCTGTTGGTCTGCTGCGGCTGGCGTGAGATATCCGAGTACGTCAAGCGCCGCTCGCTGCGCGACTACGACACGATCGCCCGCTCCGAGCTGAGCGTGCCGGTGTCGATCGTCATCCCGGCCTACAACGAGGAGGACGTGATCCTCGAGTCCGTGCGCTCGCTGCTCCGCAGCCACTACGCGGCGTTCGAGGTGATCGTGGTGAACGACGGCTCCACGGACCGCACGCTCGACGTCCTGAGCGAGGAGTACCGCCTGATCGAAGACCGCCGCGTCCCGCGCGCCAAGGTCAGGTCCAAGCCGGTCGCCGGCTGCTACCGCAGCCTGCGCGACGAGCGGCTCGTTGTGGTCGACAAGCAGAACGGCGGCAGCCGGGCCGACGCGATGAACGCGGGGCTTCGCTACGCCCGCTATCCGCTCTTCCTCGCGGTGGACGCCGACACCCTGCTCGACGTGGACGCCCTCCCCAGGCTGGTGCGCGAGTTCCAGGTGCGACCGGAGACCGTGGGGCTCGGAGGCATCGTGCGAATTGCCAACGGGTCCACCGTGGAGGCCGGCCACGTGACCGAGGCGCGGACGCCCCGCCAGCTGCTCGTGAACCTCCAGATCGTGGAGTACCTGCGCGCGTTCCTCGTGGGGCGCACCGGCTGGTCGCGCATCGGCGCGGTGCTCATCGTCTCCGGTGCGTTCGGCATCTTCCGGCGCGAGGACGTGATCGCCGTCGGGGGCTACGACCCCGACAGCTTCGCGGAGGACGCCGAGCTCGTGCTGCGGCTGCACCGGCACTGCCGGGAGCGCGGGCGGCGCTACAGGATCGGCTTCATCGCCGACCCCGTCTGCTGGACCGAGGCGCCCGCCTCGCTTCCGACCCTCAAGTCGCAGCGAAACAGGTGGCAGCGCGGGCTCCTGCAGATGCTGTGGCAGTACCGGGGCATGATCGGGCACCGCCGCTACGGCTCCGTCGGCATGTTCGCGCTCCCGTACTTCGTGGCGTTCGAGGCGCTCGGTCCCGTGATCGAGGTGTGCGGGTACGCCGTGATCACCCTGTCGCTCATCTTCGGCTGGCTCTCCACGCTCATGGCGGTGGCGTTCTTCGGCGTCGCGGTGGCGCTCGGGATCGCCTTCTCGCTCGGCGCGCTTCTCGTGGAGGAGCGCGCCTTCCAGCGCTACCGGCGCTGGCGCTGTTTCGGGCGCCTCGTGCTCGCGGCGGGCATCGAGAACCTGGGCTACCGGCAGTGGTACGCGCTCATCCGCACGCACGCCACCTGGCTGCAGCTGCGCGGGCGCCCCCAGAAATGGGGCGAGATGAGTCGCGCCGGGTTCGCTACCGCGAAGTCCTGAAGTCGATCACCAGCGGGACGCCGTGGAGGCGGTAGCGCTCGCGCATGCGGTTCTCGAGGAAGAACGCGTAGTCCCGCGTGACGAGGCCGCGGTTGTTGACCTGGATCGCGAACCGCGGCGGGCTCGTCTCGAACTGGGCCATGTAGTACATGCGCAGGCGCTTCCCGCGCACGGCGGGCGGCTCGCGTTGGCTCTGGAGGTCGCCCAGGAATCGGTTCAGCTCGGGCGTGGGGATCCACTGCGACGAGCGGTCGGCGAGCCAGAGGGACTCGGCGACGAGGCGCTTCAGGCCGCGGCCGGTCTTGGCGGAGACGGCCATCACCTGTGGCCGCTGGCGGAGCTTCCGCGCGACGCGCGCCTTGGCGTCCTCCAAATCCGTCCGGGTCACGTCCCACTTGTTGAGGGCCACGACCGTGGCGCACTTCTTCTGCATCGCCATCTCGGCCACGCGGAGGTCCTCGCTGGTGACGCCCTCCGTCGCGTCGCAGACCACGATCGCCACCTGCGCGCGTTCCGCCGCCTGCTCCGAGCGGAGCTGCGCGTAGTAGTCCACGGTCCCTGCCACCTTGGTGCGGCGGCGGAGGCCGGCCGTGTCGACGAGCACCACCTCGCGGTCGTCGAACTCGATGCGCGTGTCGATCGCGTCGCGGGTGGTGCCCGCCACCGGCGTCACGATCACGCGCTCCTCGCCCAGCAGCTTGTTGAGGAGCGAGGACTTGCCGACGTTGGGGCGGCCGATCAGGGCCAGGCGGGTGGCCTCGCCGCCCGCTTCCGCGGCCGCCGGCAGGCGCGCGACGATCAGGTCCAGCAGGTCGCCGGTCCCGAGCCCCTGGGTCGCCGAGACGGGCACCGGGTCGCCCAGACCGAGCCCGTAGAACTCGGCCGCGAGTCCTTCCTGGCGGACGTCGTCGACCTTGTTGGCCGCCACGACCACCGGGACCGGGCCGCCGCGCAGCTCCCGCGCCAGCTCGGCGTCGCCGGGGCGCAGGCCGGTGCGGGCGTCGACCACCAGCACGGCAAGGGCGGCATCCTCGAGCGCGGTGAGCGCCTGGCGGCGGATCTCGTCGGCCATCTCGTGCTCGCCGGCGAGGTCGACGCCGCCGGTGTCGACGAGCGTGAACCCGACGCCGTTCCAGTCGGCGTCCACCTCCTTGCGGTCGCGGGTGACGCCGGCCTGCTCGTGCACCACGGCCTCGCGGGTGCCGGACAGGCGGTTCACGAGCGTGGACTTGCCGACGTTGGGGTAGCCGAGCACGGCCACCTTGGGGCGTTGTGCGCGAGGGGCCGGGCTCGGCCCGGACCGGAGCGATTCTCTCGTCATCTGGACTCGCCGACGAGGGTCGCGATCCGGTCGACCACCTCGTCGACCGTCAGGCCCGTGGTGTCGAGCTCGACGGCGCCGGGCGCGACCTGGAGCGGCGAGTGCTCGCGGCTCTCGTCCTGCGCGTCGCGCAGCGCCTGGTCGCGGAGCACGGTGTCGACGTCGGTGCCGAGCTCCTCCGCGCGCCGCCGGGCGCGCTCCTCCCGCGTCGCGGTGAGGAAGACCTTGAGCGCGGCGTCGGGCGCGACGACCGTTCCGATGTCGCGGCCCTCGGCCACCCAGTCACCGTTCGAGAGGAGCTCGCGCTGCTTGGCCACGAGCGCCGCCCGCACGCGCTGGTTGGTGGCAACGCGGGAGGCGGCCTCCGAGACCTCCGGCGTGCGGATCGCCTCGGTCACGTCCTCGCCGTTCGCGGTCACGCGGTCGCCGAGCTCGAGCTCGAGCTTCTCGGCCTGCTCCGACGCCGCCCCGCCGTGGCGCAGCGTCATCAGCCCCACCGCCCGGTACATGGCGCCGGAGTCCAGATACGTGAAGCCGAGCCGGCGCGCGAGCGCCCGCGCGACGCTGCTCTTGCCCGCCCCGGCGGGCCCGTCGATGGCCACGACCATCAGGGTGCTTGTACGGGTTGTCTTGCGCGCATGCGAGGCGGCGTCCCGGGCACGAGATAGCCGGGGTGCCGGAAATTACCTTGCCAGTTCGGCTGAGCTCCTCAGCCCTTGGACGAGCCGGTCTCGCGGCTCTGCTGCTCGCCGCGCTCGGTATGTCGGCCTTCGCACTGGCGCGCATCGGCGTGGGAGAGGTGGCGGACGCGGTGGCGTCGGTCGACCCGGCCTGGACGGTCGTGGCGTTCGCGCTGATGGCTGTGTCGATGGCGTTCCGCAGCGAGGCGTGGTGCGCGATCCTCGGGTCCGCTCTGCCGCACCGCTCGGTCCGCCGGGCCGACGTCGCGCGAGCCACCCTGATCGGCGTCTTCATGTCGGCGATCCTTCCGGGGCGCGTCGGCGAAGCGGCACGCGCGATCGTTGTGAGCCGCCGGCTGGGCCGGCTGTCCAACTGCCTCCCGGTCGTGGTAGGCACGCTCTTCTCGCAGACGCTGCTGAACGTGCTCGGCCTGTTCGCCGTGGCGGCGATCGCCCTGGCAAGCACCCCCGCGCTCCAGGCCCACGCCGGGGCCCTTGCGCTCGTGGCTCTGGTGCCCGCGGTGCTGCTGGTGCTCGTGCTCCTGGCGCCCTGGCTCGTCGAGCGCACCTCGCCGCGGAGCCCAGTGCTCCAGAGGGCGGCCTCGGCGCTGGCGGTCAGGCTCAGCGAGCTACGGAGCGGCCTGCGCGTGTTTCGCCGCGTGTCGGCCACCTCCCACGCCTTGTCCGCTCAGCTCGCCGCATGGGCCCTTCAGCTGCTGTCGGTGTACGCGCTGCTCATCGCGTTTCGGCTCGATGATCAGGCGGGCATCGCGGCGGCGGCCGCGATCCTCACGGCCGTGAACGTGACGGGCATAGTGCCCGTGACGCCGTCGAACGTCGGCATCTTCCAGGCGACCTGCGTGCTGGTGCTGGCCGCCTGGGGCATCGGCGCCGACACCGCCCTCGCGTACGGGATCCTGCTGCAGGCAATCGAGGTGGCGGTCGCGCTGGCGCTCGGCCTCCCCGCTCTCGCCGGGGAGCACACCTCCTTCAGGGCGATCCGCCGGACGGCGGAGCGCGTGCCCGGGTGACCTGACGTCATGGGCGACGGGATCAGCTGGTTGGCACTGGGGGGCGCGGCGGCGCTCCAGCTGCTCGCGGGCATCGTGCGCGTGCGTGCCTGGTTTCACGTGATCCGCCACAGCTCCCCGGACACGCCCGAAGTGCGCTACCGCGACGTGGTGCTGGCGCACCTCGGCGGCGTCGGATGGAACTCGGTGCTACCGGCGCACGGCGGCGACGCGGTCAAAGTCGTGCTCCTGGACCGCCGGATGCCGAGACGGCGCCTGGCGCTGCTCGCGTCCACCCTCGTACCGCCGGCGATCGTCGAGGCCGTCTTCACAGCGCTTCTCATCGCCGGGCTCTTCGCGGCCAGCCTCGTCTCGCTCGACACCCTCACGTCGAGTCTGCCCCCGGCCACCACGGCGGTGGTCGGCGCCACCGCCGTCTGCATCGGCGCGGTGCTCGCGTTCCTCTTCCGCCACCGCCTGAGGCAGATCGCGGACGAGGTGCGCGCGGGGCTCTCGGTGCTCGGCCGGCCGCGCATCCTCGCCACCAGGGTCGTGCCCTGGCTGCTCGCCGGGAGGGTGCTGCGACTGCTCGCGTTTGCGCTGGTGCTGACGGCGGCGGGAGTGCCGTTCGCGCTCGCGCCCGCCCTCGCTCTGATGGCGCTCCAAGGCGCCGCCCCGTCGGCGGGAGCGGCGGCGACGGCGGCGCGAATAGCCCTGATCGCCGCCGTGCTCGCCGGGACCGGCGCGACGGACGTCCCGCCCACACGGGTGGCCGAGGCGCTCGCGGCCGCCTACGGGGTGACCACGGTCGTGAACCTGGCCGTGTCCGGAGCCGTGATCGCCTGGTTCCTGCGGACGGCCTCGCTCAAGCGGATCGTCGCCTATACCCGCTCCGCCCTGGGGAGGGTCAGCCGCGAACGCGGCGAGCGCTGGGCCGGCCTCAGGCCAGCAGCGAGCGCAAATCCCGCTCGAACCCGGGGTACGACACCGACGCCGCGTCCATCCCAACCACCTGCACGCCGTTAGTCGACGCCAGGCCGGCCACCGCGCCCAGCATCGCCATGCGATGGTCACCGTGGGAGTCGATCGTCCCGCCCGGCAGCGGGGCGCCGTCGCCGCGGACGACGAAGCCGTCGGCGGTCTCCTCGATGTCGGCGCCCAAGCCGCGCAGGCCCTCCACCACGGCCGCGATGCGGTTGGACTCCTTGTAGCGCAGCTCCTCCGCCCCGCGCACGACGGTCTCGCCGTCCGCGAACGCTCCGAGCAGCGCGACCAGTGTCAGCTCGTCTATAGCGAGCGGCACCTCGTCCGGCTCCACCTCCGTGCCCTCGAGCGGGGCCGCGGCCACGTCCAGCTCGCCCACCGGCTCGTGGTCGGCCTCCGTCCCCGGCTCCTCGAGGTCGCCCAGGATCACCGCGCCCATGCGCTCCGCGATCCGCAGGAAGCCCGTGCGGGTCCAGTTCAGCGCGACGTTCCCCATCACCACGTGCGAGCCCCGCACGAGCGTGGCCGCCGCGACGAGGAACGCCGCGGACGACGGATCGCCCGGCACGACGATCTCGTCGAGCTCCAGCTCGTCCACCTGCGAGACCCTCAGGCTCGCGTCCACGCGCGTGAACGGGACGCGGGCGCGGCGCAGCATGCGCTCGGTGTGGTCCCTGCTGCGGGCGGCCTCGATCACGGTCGTGGACCCGTCCGCGAGCATCCCGGCGATCAGGACGCACGACTTGACCTGGGCGCTCGGCACCGGCAGCTCGTAGGAGATCCCCTCGAGCTCCGCGCCGCGGACCGTGAAGGGCGGGAAGCGGCCGTCGCGCACGTCCACGCCGGCGCCCATCGCCCGGAGCGGCTCGGCGACCCGGTCGACCGGCCGGCGGCGGATCGACTCGTCGCCGTCGAGCGTCCAGACGCCGCCTGCCTGGCCGGCGAGCCAGCCCGGCAGGAGCCGCATCAGCGTGCCGGAGTTCCCCACGTCGAGCAGGCCGCCGGTCGCCTCGAGCGGGGCGTGCAGCCCGACGCCCCGCACCAGTAGCGTGCCCCCGGTCTCCTCGTCGATGGCGGCACCGAGCGTGAGGAGCGCGTCGAGCGTCGATCGCGTGTCCCTCGACTCGAGGTAGTTGCGCACCACCACCGGCTCGTCCGCCATCGCCCCGAACAGCGCGGCGCGGTGGGAGATCGACTTGTCGGGCGGCGGGACGTAGTCGCCGCGCAGTGAGCGGCCCGGCTCGAAGCGGGCTGTCACGCCTCGGCGACGGGGAAGCCGAGCTCCGCGATCAGCTCCGAGGCCCGCGCGGCCTGGCCGTCGCCGGCGATCCAGAGGGTCATGGCGCCCGAGCGCATGTCGGCCGCCGGCGCGAGCGCCATGTCGACGATGTTCACCCCCGCCTTGCCGAGCGCAAGCGCCACCTGCGCGACGATACCGGGACGGTTTGGCACGGTGAGGCGCAGCTCGTGCACGGGCCCGCCGGCAACGTCGGCCTCGAGCAGCGCGCGGCGGTCCTCCCGCGCGCGGTCGTTCCAGCCCGTCACGTCGCCGCCGGAGAGCCGGTCCTCGACCGCCTCGAGCTCGCGCCGGAAGGCCCTGATCTCCTCGACGATGGCGGCGCTGTTGGCCCGGTATATGTCCACCCACATCGCGGTGTTGGCACCGGCCACGCGGGTCATGTCGCGGAAGGAAGGCCCGACGGGCAACGCCTCGCCGTGCGCCGCCGCCTGGGTGGCCAGCACGTTGGCGAGGACGTGGGGCAAGTGGCTGAAGACCGCCACCGCCCGGTCGTGTGCCTCCGGGTCAACCGCGACGGGCCGCGCCCCGACGTCGACCACGAAGCGATGAAGCCGCTCGTAGAGAAGCCCCTCGGAGGTCGGCAGCGGGCACAGGTACCAGGTGGCGCCCTGGAAGAGGTCGGCCCGCGCGTGCTCGACGCCGGCGGTCTCAGCGCCGGCGATCGGGTGGCCGCCGACGAAGCGGGGGTCGTCCACCGCTCTGAGCAGGTGCTGCTTCGTCGAACCCACGTCCGAGACGACGCACCCCGGCCCGGCAGCGGCGAGCGCCTCGTGCACCAGCTCGGGCAGCGCCCCGACCGGGGCGCAGGCGAAGCAGATGTCGGCGCCAACCACGGCGTCCGCCACCGACTCCGCGGCGCGGTCGATCGCGCCGCGTTCGAGCGCCGTCCCCAGCCGGGACGAATCGCGCCCGTAGCCCACCACCTCGGCGTCCTCGACGTACTCGCGGGAGGCGAGGCCGATCGAGCCGCCGATCAGCCCCACGCCGAGGACGGCGATCCTCATCTACACGGCGGCAAGCGTCTTGCCCGCGAGCTCCGCGGCAGCCTCCAGCTTCCGCATGTAGTCGGCGAACCCGTCGGCGTGCAGCGCCTGCGGGCCGTCGCAGACGGCCTCCTCCGGGCAGGGGTGCACCTCGACGATCACCCCGTCGGCGCCGGCGGCCGCGGCCGCCAGCGACAGCGGCTCGACCAGGCTCCGCTTTCCGGCCGCGTGCGAGGGGTCGACCAGGATCGGCAGGTGGGTCAGCTCGCGCAGCACGGGCACCGCCATCAGGTCGAGCGTGAAGCGGTAGCCCGGCTCGTACGTGCGGATGCCACGCTCGCACAGCATGACGTTCGGGTTGCCCTCCTTGAGGATGTACTCCGCCGACATCAGGAGCTCCTCGAGCGTGGCCGACAGCCCCCGCTTGAGCAAGACCGGGACGCCCGCTCGGCCGACCTCGGTGAGCAGCGTGTAGTTCTGCATGCTGCGCGCGCCGAGCTGAACCACGTCGGCGACCTCGAGCACCGGGTCGAGGTCGCGCACGTCCATCAGCTCGGTCACGATCGGCAGCCCGGTCTCCTCGCGCGCGTCGGCCA
>Ga0081538_10002492_pt1 | contig 17958 bp, 16 predicted proteins | sample TabmetS5T2R1_FD_71022 | JGI IMG/M metagenome (GOLD analysis project Ga0081538, IMG submission 71022) | Tabebuia heterophylla rhizosphere microbial communities from the University of Puerto Rico - S5T2R1 | ecosystem: Host-associated > Plants > Roots > Rhizosphere ... | reverse complement strand
AGCGTGGCCGGGTCGGCCCGCAGCCCAGCGGTCGCCCGGATGATGGCCGCGACCTGGTGGTGATCCACCTGGGGAGTCCGCACTCGGTGGAAGCCCGGTCGGCCGGGCAAGCTCGTGACCGCCACCCCGACATAGGCGGGATCGTTGAGCAGGACCGGGGAGGTGTCGGGGTGCTGGCGGATCTCCTCCCCCAACGCCGCCACGGCCCCATCGACGGTGCGGGTGGCGAAGCTGATGGCGACCTGGCAGTTGTCCCGGATCCGGGTCGGGATGGCATCCCCGGTGGCACGTTGAGTCAGCAGCATGACCTGGACGGCGACGTTGCGGCCCTTGCGCACGAGCTCCTCGACCAGCCGGGCGACCTCAGCGACCAGGGCGTTGTGGGCCTTGACCTCGGGCGAGGTGCCCTTGCGCTCATGGAAGAACGTATGCGCCTCGTCGATCACGACCACGACCAGCGGCCAGGACGGCGACGGCCCCAGGTGCCAGGCGTCGGTCACCCCGAGCACCTCGGCGATGGTGCCCTGGCGGTGGAGCATGAGCCGGTGGACCTGCCGGAGCACGTCGCGGACCTGGTCCAGGTCGTCCTTGGCGGACAGCCAGGCCCGAGGAACGAGCCGGTCGTAGTCGGGGCCGCCCTTGCCGTCGATGAGCACGAACTGCACCGCCGGGGAGGGGGCGAGCTGGCCGAGGAGGTGGGCGACGAGCATGGTCTTGCCGAACCCGGCCAGCCCAGCGACCACGATCCCTGACACTTCGGCGAGGCGGACCATCACCGGGCGGCTGTCCTCGGCCCAGCCCAGCCACCACGCCTCCAAGGAGACCGGGGCGACTCCGGACAGGTCGACCCGGGCCGGTGCTCGCAGCGGGTCGTAGTACAGGCCCCGCAGGCGGATCAGCCCGGGGGCCTGCTGCTCGGCCCGCACCGTCACACAGCCCCAGGTGTCGGCCAGGTACCCGGCCGCCTTCTGGTAGTCGGCCAACCCGGCCCCTGCGATGGCCGAGACGGTGGCGGACACGCCCTGGTCGTCGACCTGGAGCTCGGCCGCCGGGTGGCGGTGCTGGCGGGTCCACTGATCCCGGTACCCGAGCCCGAGGGTCTGGGCGAGCAGCGGCCACTCGGCGGCCAGCCGCCGTGCCTGGCGGGTCCGCTCGCGGGCGGCGGCCTGGGCGGGATAGCGGCGGGCCTGCCGTGCCCGGAGACGGCGGCCGAGCAGGGCCCCGGCCAGGGTGGCGGTACCGCCGACCACGGCCAACAGCAGCGACAAGCCGACCAGGGTGGCCAGCATCAGCGCATCCCTCCTCGGGTCCAGAGGGGTCGGCGGCGGCGGCTGATGAGCAGCCCGTCACAGCAGCGCTCGACCAGCGCGCCGTCGCCGTCGTCGGCCAGCTCGGGCCAGCGACAGCGGGCATGCCAGCCGGAGGCACACGCCGGGCAGTCGGGGCTGTCGGCCCACATCACCCCGCCACCCCCTCGGCGATGTCGGCGGCGGCCTCGGCCTGGTCGGCCGCCTCCATGAGGGCGGCGGCCAGCTCGCGCAGGGCAACCGGGGGGCCTTGGAGGTGGGCGTTGGAGTGGCCGCCGGCGTCGAAGCCGATCGAGGCGCGCAGGGCGCCGGTCTCGGTGCGCCAGTGGTAGCTGGCGTCGTAGTTGGCCCCGGCTGGGACGATGATGCCGAGGCTGATGGAGGGCATACGATCAAGGGGCATCATGGGGCTCACTCCTGATGCGAGCTGGGATCGGGTGTTGCGAGCACCCGACCCGGGTGAGTGGGAGGGGCCGACACGGCTGTAGCGGGCTGGGCCGGCCCCTCCGCTCGACGTCGGCTAGGGCATCCCTCCCTTCTGCTAGCTCGCTTTGGCGGCGGCCATGGCCGGCTCGACCTGCTGGGCGCGGAAGGACACGCCTGAGCGGTCCTGCATGGTCCAGGGCTGGGCCACCAGCCCGCTGACCTTGACCGGGGCGCCCTGGCGGATGGCCGGTGAGGGGACGCCGGGGACCTTGACGGCGATCAGGTCGGCCGAGCCGTCGCCCATGGCCAGCAGCTGGATAACGTACAGGGGCTCGCCGTTCTCATCCGCCTTGGGCCGACGGGTCTCGAAGTCGATCACCGGCTCGGGGGCCAGGGCGCACAGGAAGGCGATGGCCGAGGTGTCGATCGGGAGCTTCACCGGTTGCCTCCTTGGGGAGTCGCTTGCGATGCCCCATTGGAGGGTCGTTGGGGAGGACGGCGAAACTGCCCTGCAGGATTTGTCCGGACGTCTCGGTAGGCTAGAAACGTCCGATCGCGACGCCCTGGAGGGTTCAGTGGCGAACGAGCGACTTCGCAGCTGCATCACCGGTGCCCGACTCACCGTCGCCGAGGTGGCCGCCCAGGTGGGCGTGGACCCCAAGACCGTCGAGCGATGGATCGTCCTCGGCCGCGTTCCCCACCGGTCGCACCGCTGGGCGACCGCGTCGCTGCTAGGCACCGACGAGGCCTATCTGTGGCCTGAAGTCGCCGACGAGCCACGCACCCAGGCGGCCAGCGCCGCCGAGCTGGTCACCCTCTACCCCAACCGTGGTGCCGTGCCAACCGCCTTGTGGCGAAGCCTCATGGACGGCGCCGCCCACCACATCGACGTCTTGGTCTTTTCCGGCCTGTTCCTGCCCGACAGCTACCCGGAGGTCGCCAAGCAGCTCACCACCAAGGCCGAGGCGGGAACCAAGGTGCGCCTCGCCTTAGGCCAGCCGGACTCGGAGGCGGTCCGCCGGCGAGGGGATGAAGAGGGCATCGGTGACGGCTTGGCCGCCCGGGTCCGGCTCGCCCAGACCTACCTGCGTGACGCGGTGGGCGTTGCGGGGATCGAGCTTCGCCTCCATGCCACTACCCTGTACAACTCGATCTACCGGTTCGATGACGACATGCTGGTCAACGCCCACGTCTATGGCGCCCCAGCCGCCCACTCGCCGGTGCTGCATCTTCGGCGCCTGCCCGGTGGTCGGCTGTTTGAGCACTACCAGGCTTCGTTTGAGCGGGTCTGGGAGCAAGCCACGGTCCAGGGCGAGCCGGGTGCCGTGGCCCAAGCAGAGAGGCGGTAGCGGTGGCTCGGATCGACTACTTCAACGACCCCAACGCCCCCAAGGCCAACAGCATCGTCCCCTCAGTAACGGCGATCGTCCCGAACGAGCGCGGTGAGCTGCTGCTGGTACACAAGACCGACAACGACTTGTGGGCGCTGCCCGGTGGCGCCATGGACGTGGGCGAGTCCATAGCCGAGACAGTCGCACGCGAGGTCAAGGAGGAGACCGGCATCGACGTTGAGGTCACCGGCGTGGTCGGGATCTACACCAACCCCAACCACGTGATGGCCTATGACGATGGCGAGGTGCGCCAGCAATGCTCGGTCTGCTTCACGACCCGGCTGCTCGGCGGCCAGCTCGCCACCAGCAGCGAGACCAGCGAAGTCGAGTTCGTCGCCCCGGAGCGGCTGGAGGAACTCACCATCCATCCATCCATGCGGCTGCGGATTGACCACTACCTGGAGCGACGGAGCGCGCCTTACATCGGCTGACCAAGCCGACCGTCGAGCCGTTGCTGGGTCCGGTCGATCGCGGCCTGGAGCAGCGGCCGGGCCCGGAGGACGGCCCGATGCACCGGGTCCTCTGGTGGGTAGCGATGCCGGATCTCGCCGATGCGCTCCTCCAGGGTCATGGGTTGGCCGGCCGGCCCGGTGGTCATGTCCACGAACGTAAGTGCGTCCATTACCGGCCCATCCTCGACTGGGAAGGCGGCCAGCTCCTCCACGAGTCCGCGTTCCTCGGCCTCAAAGCGTGCACCCGAGTGATGTGCGACCAGGCGAGCCAACCGCTCCTGGCCGTGGGCACGCAGGTAGTAGGCTCCGTCTACCGGATGGAAGCCGAGCCGGTTCAGCGGGGGGGCGTAGCCGATGTCATGCAGGAACGCTGCCGCCACGAGCGCTTCGCCGTCCTCGCTGTTCAAGGCTGTGGCCAGCTGCTGCGCCTTGCTGGCGACGACCTGGACGTGCAGCCATCGCTCGCCAAGCGGTGCCAGCAGCTGCTCGGCTTGTGATCTTGCCCAGGCTAGGGTCATGGCGCGACGATATCGCGTCTACTTGACCGCGCGAATCGCCCGATCGGCTCCGAAGATGCTGCTCGTTAGAAGTTTCTCTACCACTTCAAGGCCGGCCCTGCCGGCAGCAGTGACCCGGCCGGGGGCACGCGTGCAGCCGCATCAATATCGCCGTCTATCTATACGCAGTCGGGCGATCTCGCGATCGGCGGCTGGATGAAGCCGCCGACGACGCGCGGTTGCCGCTGCCAGGGTGTGCTCGATTAGCTCCATGGCCAGCGGCTCCTCTCAGAGCACCCGCGGAGCATCCCCCGCATCTGACATGCTCCGAGCCGCGGCGGGCTGCTTCCTAAAGCGTGTTCCGCGTTATCGAACCGGGTGGGGGTCGGCGGCCCGCGATGGCGCTCCACCGACGCCGTCAGCCGGTTCCCGGATTCGGCCACGCGCCCGGTCCTGGGGAGCTGGTCGAAGACGCCGACGTAGGTGGGCGCCTGATGGGTCCAGGCCAGAGCTTCCTCCACCCGCCGACGCCCGGCCCGGCCCATGTCAGCACGGCGGTCCGGGTCGTCAAGCAGGGCGGCGATGGCAGCGGCGAACTCCTTCACCTCGTTGGGGGTGACATAGGCGGCGGCGTCGGCGGCCGAGAAGCGGGTCTCGTTGAGGTCGAAGGCCACCACCGGCAGCTCGAAGGCCATGTACTCCATGGTCTTGACCATCGTGGAGATCTGGTTCAGGGGGTTGCTGGGTTCTGGGCAGAGCCCGAGGTCGGCAGTGGAAAGGTACGCCGCCAGCTCCCCATCCCCAAGGAAGCCGGGCATGGTGACGTACTCTTGGAGACCGAGCTCGTGCACCAGCGCCTGAATCTGCTGGTAGGAGTCGCCGTCGCCGAGAAGGGCGAAGGAGCAGTCGTGCCGGCCCATCTCATGAATAAGTACGTCGGCGGCCCGGACCGCCAGGTCGACGCCGTCCTGTGGCCCCATGATGCCGAGGTAACAGCAGAGGAACCGGCGTCCGTTGCGCAGTTCAGGCCGGGCTGGCCCTCTCTGCATCTGTGTGGGATCGGGGCCGTTGCGCACCACCACGACGTGTTCGGGAGCCTTGCCTCCGCGACCCAGAGCGACGTCACGATAGGAGTTGTTGGTCACGATCACTCGGTCGGCGGTGCGGTAGGTGAGCCGTTCCAACAGGTGAAGGCCCCACAGCAGGGCACGGGAGGGCTTCTCGAAGCGCGCCTGGTAGGTTTCCGGGGCCAGGTCGTGCTGATCGTAGACGAAGCGCTTTCCCAAACGCTTGTACAGCCAGGCGATCGCGAAGTAGGTGTCCGGCGGATTACATGCCTGGATGACGTCGAACCCTTCTTTGCGGAGCACCTTGAGGGTGAGCAGCAGTGCGCGCACCCAGCTGTAGGCGAACTCATAGAAAAAGCTCATCGTGCCGGACGTGGCGGGTGCGGGCGGATACCTGTAGAGGGCAACTCCCTCAAGATATTCGATGGGCGGGTCACTGGCAGCTCTTGGGCAGATCACCGACACACGGTAGCCGGCCTTCGCGAGCGCGAGACACTCTTGCCAGACGCGGCGGTCACGTGGCACCTGAAGATTCTCATCGATGATGAGGACCCGCAGCCCAGCCCTCGGCGCTATCGCTCGTGGTCTCATGGCCTCGTTCTCCTGCTGGACTGTTGCTGGGGATAAAATGTGGGGAAACGTGAGACGAAATGGCCCGGCTGGTGGTGAGGTAAAACCGTCGCGGGATTTACATCGACCCTGTCGTTAGCGGCGTTTGGCCGTCAACGAGACCGCTACCGCGACGGAGGGCGCACCTCTAACCGTCTGGGCAACCCCAAGCCGCGTAGCGGCGACAAGCCCTCCAACCGTCTAAGCCACACAAAGATCCCCCCTCGTGAGCGCATCTTCAGCGTCCCGACAGTGACTCCAGATGCCTTACGGCACCCCCGATGAGCAAATAGTCCGAGCCATAGGTTACTAAAAAGTACGGAAGTAGCTGGATATTCCAACCGTGCCTGACCTGGGCAAACGCCATCCGGCGAGTCCACAATCCAGATTTCTCCTTAGTATAAGCGCCCTACACGTCCCTTGCGTTACAGAGTCACGCGCAAGCCGCCCACTCTGCCAGCACGTCTGGCCACCCGGAGGCTAGCCGCACTCGGTCTAGCGAACCTCGCCGGAGCTCGGCTCAGGGATAAGGTGGAGGGCCAGGTCGCACGAGTTGTGGCTGCCTGTGCCTCATGGATCCGGCCATTCGCCGCCAGCGCCTAGATCACGAACCGGTGCTGGGGCAAATAGCCAGTCAACCCTCTCACGGCGGCTTGGACGGCAGACTGCGACCTGGCAGGGAATGCCGGTTTGCGGTTGGCGACGGGTTGGTGGTAGATACCGTCATACGCGTCGGTCGCCCCCAAGGCCGACACCAAGCCTGTTCTCGGCGGACACCTCCATGCCGCCGCGATGTTGGGAGGGCCTGGCATGCCCCGTTACCCCCGCGGCCGCCACACCCGGCGCCCCCGGCATGTTGCCGGTTCTCGCCGTGCCAGCGGGTCGGGAAGACATCTGGGACCGCCGGCTGCCAGCGGGCCATGGCCCAAGCGGGTGACGCTGGTGCTGACCTGTGTTGTGGTCCTGGCTGGCCTGCTGGTGTCGCTGCCTGACGCCACCGCAACCACGGTCACTACTCGCTTCCGTCCGAGCGCCGACGCCTATGTCAGCCAGACCCGACCCACGGCCAACTTCGGCTCGGCCAAGGAGCTGCTGGCCGGCAGCCGACCCAAGGTCCGACGCAGCTACCTGCGCTTTGCGGTGGCCAACCTGAGCGGCACGGTGGCCAGGGCGACCGTGCGGTTCTACAGCAACGACCCCAGCCAGACCGGCTTCGAGGTTCGGGCGGTCCCCGACGCCGCCTGGGAGGAGCAGACGATCACCTACACCACCGCCCCGGCGCCTGGTCCGGTGGTGGCTACCGTACCGCGGGTCCCTGCCGATGGGTTCACCAGCGTGCCCCTCACCGGGCTGGTGACCGGGGAGGGGGTGGTCAGCCTGGTGGTAAGCGCGGCCGATCGGCTACGCCTGGCCAGCCGCGAGTCCGGTGCGCTGGCCCCAGAGCTGCTCGTGGAAACGACCTCAACCTCTTCTTCTTCTTCCTCCTCCTCCACGTCGACCTCGAGTTCTTCGACCTCATCGTCCACCTCGACCACCCGGGCGCCAACCTCAAGCTCGACCTCCAGCACGACCACCACCACCCGAGACCAGACCACCACCATCACGGCCGCTCCAGGCTCACCTGGCCAGGGGCTCACCTCGCTGACCTGGGCGCCGCCGACCCTGACCAACCCCGTCGTCTACCGGGTGTCGGGCACGCCGACCGCGATCACGGCCGCCCCAGGGCAGGACTCGATCGTGCGGTTCACCGGCCCGGTGAACCGGCGCCTAGTCCTCGAGGGCGGCCGCAACTGGGTGATCGTCGGAGGAGAGATCAACATCGACCGGCCCTGGGAGGAGAAGGACCGCAACGCGATCCACGTGAAGGATGCCTCCGGCGTCGTGCACATCGAAGGCGTCTTCATGCACGGCTCCTACATCAACGAAGGCATCAAGACCTGCGCGCCTAACGCGGTCCTCCAGATCGAGAACACCCGGATCGTGGACCTGCGCGGAACGCAGGCCGGCTACCACGCCGACGTGATCCAGCCCTACTGCGGCTTCAAGGAGCTGCGGGTGGACGGCCTGACCGGCTCCTCGCAGTTCCAAGGCCTGATGTTCAAGGCCGACGAGGGCAGCTGGCGGACGACAATCCTGAGACGAGTCAATCTGGTGGGCATCGCGCCGCAGGACGGCTATCTCATCAACGTGGTCAGCGGCTGCTGCAACGACGATGGCAACAGCTATGTGACCGGGCCGATCTCGCTGTCGGACGTCTACATCAACCCCGATATCTCTCACCACGACGGCACCCTGTCCGGCAACATCTGCCCTGCCGCCACCTTCGCCTTCGGGACCGACTCGGCTACCGGTCGTGAGTACGCGGAACACAGGACCGGCGTCAGTCCGCCGATTACCGGGCGGATCTGGAAAGGCAGGCCCACGCTGGGCGATTACGTCCCCCAGGGGGTCGCCGGCCTCGGATACGTCGCACCTCCGTACGTGTGATCAGCGGTTCTTGGAAGGTCACCACTTCACGTGAGATCACCCTGCCTACGAACAGGTCAGACGAAGATCCCCACCGTAGGCGACACGGACGGAAGGCCTGTCAAGACCCGTGGCCGGAGGTACCACCGATGCAGGAATGCCGTGAGGCTATCAAGCGCAGCACACATAGCGCGTGATGCGCTGGTTGGCCAGCAGCCAAACTAGGGGCCGCTGCACCTTCCAGGGGTGTCGGCTCAGGAGTCCAGCTCGCGGCGAGCGATCCGCAACGATTCCTTACTACGCTGTCGTTGCAGGGGGCACGAGCATCATTGTTCTCGCCGGCCGTGCCATCCGCATGCCAGAAGCAGCGGGTACCAGCTCGGTGGAGGGACCGAGGAGGCCGTCGCTCTTGTCCAAGGGGCGCCACCCAGCCCCCGTGCAGACCGGGCACCGCGTCCCACTCCGACCTCCCAATTACGACTACTCAGGCCTTGCGGATCGTGATGTATCCGTCGAAGGAGTAGCTGCCACAGACAGTCCCCGTCGTGTCGCAGAGTCCGAACGCCAAGTGCAGCAGCGCCCGCCCCGGCTTGAAGTACAAGTAGTTGGTGACATGATTGCCGCCCAGCGGGGCAACGTCCAGCGGACCCCCGCAGTAGACGAAGTCACCGTTGGAGTAGTCGCTAACGCCGTGTTGGGTCAGGGTGGCTGTAACCTCGGCGTAGTCCGTGCTGGCGAAGTCACAGATCACAAGGCCGTCGATGGTCGCGATGCCGTACTGGTCGAGCACGACCGTCAGGTTCTCGACATGTATCTTGTCTTCTGTCGTTACAGCGCTCGCCGAGGCCCACCCAGGCGATGCCGGTCCGACGGCAACCAACGCAGCCACCGCGACAACAGCCATCATCCGAAGAAGTCTCATCGTGTCCTCCCCTGGGCATGTATGCGTCTGTAAGCACGCACGGCAGTCATTGTGCGACGGTGACAACGGACTGAGGACACGCAGGAACCGCCTCCCGTCTTTTCGAGAGGCGGCTGCTGCCCCCAACCCTGCCGCTGTGGCGGTTGTGGCGGCTGTAGTGGCGCCCGGAGGTCCCCCAACCCGGTTGTTGCCGCTGTGTCCCCCACTGTGGTCCCTGTGTGGGCCACTGCGCTTCTGTGGGGCGCTCTATGCCTTCCCACTGTGGCTGAGGCTCCCAACCTTCGGGCGGTCCCGGTGGTGGTGGTTGGTTGGACATGCGCGACAGCCTCCCCCCGTTGTCGAATCACACTAGGATTGAGACGCTCAGGATCGGCGTACGTTACGCATGCCTCGCGCAACGGGATAGCTACAGTCGTCCTACGTCGATTGATGACCTATCTACGGTGATATGCATGGTCTGTTGGGGAAACTGGTTAGCTCCATCTTCGGATGCCGCCACCAAGGCGGTACGGCTTCCTTGCTGGCCCGAACGTGGTTGCTTCTCTGTGGGCACGACCAGCTCTGAGGTCGGCTGGGGTGGGGGCGGGGCCGAAATCTCAATCGCGTGCGATTGCTGCCATCGCATCAGGGAGCTTATCCCTCTACCTAAGGACGTGGCTGGCGAATCCGTAGATATCGAAGTGGCCACGTCTCCCGATAAGAGCTTCTACCTCAGAAGTGTTCGAGACACGGAAACCCCTACGGATCTCCTTGCACTTCCAACATGCCAGTAAGTAGCAATAGTAGAGCGCAGGATCTCGTTAGGCGATACCGCCTACCCTGTCGCGCCGAGCAACACTTTCCCAACCAGGCACTCGATACTGTCGCTACGCGAGTCCCTGGTCGCGGAGGACCGGAGCCCCAATGCTCACGAGATTGCTCACGGGATGAGCGGGTACAGGACAGGACAACGCTGGGACATCTGCCCAGCTTGGAGGCCTGGCAGAGCCCATTGAGCACTCGCGAGCACGCCGCGTGAGCATTAGGTTTCGGTGCTCCTGACGCGAGCCCTCCGGGCTCTCGCCCACGAGGCGGTGGCCACCGAGGACGGGCCTCACCCTTTAGGCAAGCTGGGAGCCGTCGTCGCGACGTGCGAGCGTCTCATTCTAGCCGGCCGTGCCACTAGCCTGCCATTCACAGCAGTCCTGACCTGGTTCCCAGCGGACAACCACGGACAAAGCAGAAGCGACTGCGACCTGCGGTGTTTCCGGTTTCTGCAGGTGGCGATCCTGCCCGATCTGGCTTTGGGAGCAAGGAGTCGCTCGGCTAAGGCTTGCCCTGCCGTGCCGATCCCCAGCTCGAAAGACTGGACGGGATGGCACCATCAGATCGAGTACATGGTCCATCACTCCACGCAATCAAGCTGTGGGTACAGTGGAGGCCCCCGAGGCCAATACAGGAGCTTCCTTGACCCTGACCATGACAATCGTCGCTCCTTGGGGCGTGTGGCAGTGTTCCGACCATCGGGTTACGTATTTGGTGCAGAAGCCAAACCGACACTGGAAGGTCGTCAAGAGGGAGGACGAGTCCGTCAAGCACGTCCAACTCGGCTGCAAGGACGGCGTGGCGCTGCTCGCCTACAGCGGCTTGGCGAAGATCGGAGACGACCACATCTCTGACTGGCTGCGGCGCCTGGTCCGGGGTCAGTCCCGGACCGTCGACGAGACGCTCATTCAGATCCGCGAGGGAGCGACGGCCACCCTCGCCGGACCAGCGGCGAAGGCGGGCATTGGGCACGCCTTTGTGATCGGGACCTTTGTCCAGGGCCAACCGTGGGTGGTCGCAATTGTGAACCAGGAGCTGCCGGACGCTCGCCCGCTCGACCATTTCAGGACTGAAGGGTTCGCCGCTTGGGAGCCGAAGACGCTGATCGTTGGGGAGGGGCGCGGCGCGGTCTCGGATGAGGACAGAGCACTGGTCGAGCGGGTGGCTAAGCGGCGGCCAAGGCGGCCCGAGGAATACTCCGAACTCCTCGCGAACGTCCACCGCCGGGCCAAGCACTCCAAGCAGTCCGAGCCCTCCAAGCGCTCGGCGCGTAACTCGATCAGCGAGGCGTGCATAACGAGTTACCTGCTGCCCGGCAGCATTGGAGTTCACTCGATGACGCATTGGGGCAAACCGGACCCGTCAGGTAAAGGCCTCCCGCCCGTACCGCTGCTGATTTGCGGCATCGATACCACGGAAACCACGAAGATGTTCCTGGAACACACGAAGGCCATGTGGGCTGGTGAACCGATCGACGAAGCTGAGTACGAGCGGCGCATGGACGAGGCCGGCCGACGCTCTGTCGAGCCCCCGAAACCCTGACGGCCGGCGACTGGACCGTCCTGAGGCCGCGAGTCAACGGGTCACCAAGGCCAACCGTCACAGGCGGATAGTGAATAGCGCCCGGTTTCTTGGCCAGACCGTTGCGACTGGATCGTGACCAGCACGGTGTACCGCAGTCGGGCCAGGTTCCACCCTCATTGACCGCCGCTAACGCCGGGAGCATCCTGGTACGTCCGAGTGAACCCCGGCGACCAGGAGGGCCGTTTGATGGCAACCGGTAAGCGCCTTCTAGCCGTGATGGCAACCGCCGTTGCTCTCCTCCTGGCGGCACCTGCGGTCGCTCAAGCCGCGCCGTCCATCTCGCTCGCAGGTGATGTCACGATCCAGAGCCCACGACTGCTCACGGTTCCCCTTGAGGCCACTTGTGACCCGGTTGGGCAGGAGACGACCTTCATCGTGGTGACCGTGTCGCAAGGCACGCTGCAGACGCCCACTTATGTAGATGGTCAGGGCGACGTCCTGACACTGACTTGCGACTCGGCTCCCCATACCTATGACGTCGCTGTCCCGGTGACGTTCGGCCGGGCCGTCTGGCGCCCGGGGGAGGCGTCGCTCACGGCGATCCTCAGCTACTGCTTCCGCGCCCAGGACGGCACCTTGAGCTGCACGACGCAGGCGTTCATTCCCGCAGGTACGCCGATCATCCTCGTCCGCGGCTGAATTACTCAACGGCTTGTGGCATCGAGCTATCGCGTGCCCTCGGCTTGGCCGCCGAACCGACGCGACCGGTCCCAACCAGCCGATTGGCTGTCTCCCATCTGCCGAGTCGGAAGCCTGGATGCTCACGATTTGCTCACGGGACCAGCCGACACGGCTAGGAACAGGGTGGGACGGCTGTCGGTGGGTAAGAAGCTAAGGCCTCGGTAGATGGGCTAATTTCCGGACGGGTGAGCACCTAGCGGAATGATGCTCAAATGACTCATAACCCAGAGGTCGAGGGTTCAAATCCCTCCCCCGCCACCAAGATCACCAGGGATTTCGCCCCTCACCTCCTCTCGAGAGTGGGGGGCGTCGCCCGTTTTGGCAGCAGAATTGGCAGCATCATTGCCGGGCGCGCCCATAGAAACGGTCTCTGAGCCTTCGAGAATGAGTCGGGCGACAGTCGCCGCCGCCTGCTCATCAAGGCCCGGGATGACGTGGCTGTAGGTATCGAGGGTGATCTGGACGTTGGCGTGGCCGAGCCGCTCGCTGACGATCTTCGCGGGGATGCCGGCCGCCAGGGCCGCGGTGGCGTAGCTGTGGCGCACGTCATGCAGGCGGATTGGCGGCAGACCGACCTTCGTGCGGCCGGCCTGCTTCCAGACAACCCGCTTGGCGTGGCGCTGGAACCAGTCGGTGATCAGGTCCGGGTGCAGGGGTCGTCCGTCCGGCCAGGTGAACACCAAGTCGTTGCTGTCGGCGAGCTCAATGACGGCGCGCTCCTGGGCTTGGCGTCGCCGATGCTCATCTAGCGCCTTTAGGGTGGCCGGGTCCAGGGCGAGGGAGCGCCGCCCGCTAGGGGTCTTGGTGTCGGACTCGTGCACCTGGTAGTTGACGGCCACCCGGGGCAGGCGCGGGGTCAGCCGGGCCCGGGCGAAGTCGATGTCGCTCCACCGCAGGCCCGCCAGCTCGGCCCGGCGCATGCCGGTGGTGGCCACCAGGATCCAGAGTGCGTACAGCCGGTCGTCGCGGACGTGGGTTGAGGAAGGCGCGCAGCTGCTCAGGGCTCCAGACCTGCCGCTCTGGTGATGCCCCGTGGGGTGGGTCGACGTCGTCGGCCCGGTTGTGGGGCACATAGCCCCAGCGGGCCGCATCCTTGAGCGCCCGGTGGAGCAGGGCGTGGATGTTGCGGACGGTCTTGGGTGCGAGGCCTTTGCCGTCGCGTCGGCCGTCGGCGAGGAGTTGGCTGTAGAAGGCGGCGATGCGGGGGCGGTGAGCCGCTGTAGCTTCAGGCTGCCCAGTGCCGGGATGATGTGGACCTGGAGGTTGGTCTGGTAGTTGGCGCGGGTCGACGGGCGTAGCCGTCCTTGGACCGCTGGAAGCCATTGTTCGAGCAGGAAGGCCTCGACGGTCAGCTTGGACGGCTCGACGAAGGCGCCGTTGTGGAAGCGGGCGAGCTCGGCGCTGAGCGCCTCTTGGGCGGCCTTCTTTGTGGGGAAGCCGTTCCTGCTGTAGAAGCGGCGCCTGCCCGTTGCGGGATCGGGGGCGGAGAAGAACCAGCCCCAGCCCTTGCCGTGTCGACGAGTGCCGCCTCTCATGGCAGCCCTAGCTTTCGTTTGAGCGGGGCCGTTGGCACGAACCAGCGCTCGCCCAGCTTGAACGCTTCGATCTGTCCCGCCTCGATGCGCCGGTAGGCCGCCGACCGGCTGAGTCGCAGCAAGCGAGCTGTCTCCTTCACCGTGAGCACGGGCGGCAGGTCCCTAAGGCTCTGTCCCGGCATGAGGCACCTTCTTTGAATACTTAGTTATACAAGTAGTCGATGAGACGGAGCGGTGTCAAGAGGATGGGTCACGGTCGTCAGAGGATGGGGATGCGGTAGGACAGGACGTAGCGGTCGCCGGCGATGACCAGCCGACTGGTCGCCACTGGCCGGTCGGTAGCGTGGATGGTTCGGGTTACCTCGAAGACTGGGATGCCGGGTCGAAGACCGAGTTCGTGCAGCTCGTCTGGCGTCGGCGTGCGGGTGGCCACGTCCTCGGTGATCTCCCGGACTTCGAGGCCCAGGCTTCGGAGCTGGGCCAGCATCCCGCCCGGCCACGGCTCGTTCTCCGGGTCCTCGACGGGTGTGCCCTTCACCAGGTCGTAGGGGAGGTAGGAGTCCGAGACAAGCGCCGGGCGGTCCTCGACGAAGAAGCGAAAGCGGCGAGCCAGCACTCGGGCCCCCTCCGGCAAGGTGAGGCGGTCGGCAACCTCGGCCGGCGCCGCGGTAGGCGTGTAGCGGAGCACCTCAAGCCGCCCATCAACCTCTTCGACCGAGTCCAGCGCCCCGTTGGTCCGGTCAGCCACTCCGTCGATCGAGAGACGTCGGGTCGTGGGCCGCTGGCGGACGAACACCCCACGGCCTTGGTGGGAGTCGATCAGCCCCTCTGATCGCAAGAGACTGATCGCCTGCCGGACGGGTCCCCGCGAACTGCCGTAGCGGCGGACGAGCTCGGTCTCGGATGGCAGGGCGCTTCCTGGGGGGAGGCCGCCGTTCAGGATCTGCGTGCGGAGATCGTGGGCGATCCGTTGGTAGACCGCGCGAGGATCGGCGGGATCGATCGGGGGCGCCACGAGCACGCTTCCTTGGTTCAGGTCGTCGGGGAGCCTGGCTACCTTACCTTCACGAGTGTGCAGCGCGAAGGGCAGGCGCTCATGGGACGGGAACGCCAGGTAGTCGTAGAGCGGGGGAGTCACAGTGATCTCCATCGGGCCGAGACCTGGGCTACGGGCAGCACCGGCGACACCAGCTTCGGCAGCCGAGGCCGTGGCAGAACTGGCAGAAGCACAGGCATGCGGCGATCAGGCTCAGAGCATGCCGAACAAGAGTCGTGGCCATGGAGTCCGCTCCCTTCACGGACCGACCGGTGTCCGGTCGGTATGGGATCGTGGTGGATGCGGCCGCAATGCCAGGAAACCCCAAGTCAGCTGTCCGCGTCGAGCAGGTTAAAGCTCGCGGTTTACTACTAATCCGCTAGGATTCCGAGGCTGTTCGCAGGGGGAGGAGGCATGGTTGTCCCGAAGACCTAAGCCTCTCAACCCGGACGCCTCCTGGTCGTCCCTGTTCGGCGCGACCGTGCGACGGCTCCGCCTGGGCATGCGGTCCGGTCGGCCGTTGACGCAGGCGGAGCTCGGCAGGCAGATCGGCTACTCGGACGCCACGGTCGGAGCGGTCGAGCGCGCCGCGCTGCGTCCTGACTTGGCCTTCATGGAGGGCTGCGAGCGGGCGCTGCCGGCAGCCGGGATGCTGCGCGCGATGTTCGCATTCGTGCTGGCCGAATGGGATGTGTTCGAGCGCACGGGACAGCGTCCTTTGGTCGACCCGCTCCCGCCGGCGGAGATGCTCCAGACGCAGCAAACCTGACTGGTCCGGAGGACCTCGTCATCGTCCAGGAGGGGGATCTGGTCGACGTCCTGGAGCTGGCCCGGCAGGCGGAGGCATCCGACCTCGGCGGCGGAACGCTCGAGGTGATCGATCGGACCGTGGACCGGTTCTGCCGTGACTACCCGACCACGGCACCGGCCGTCCTGGTCCGGCGCGTGGAGCTGCGGCTGCAATACCTCGCCAAACTCCTTAGGGGCAAGGTCACTCTCGCTCAGCACCGGCACCTGCTGGTGGATAGCGGCTGGCTCGCGACTCTCCTGGCATGCCTGCAGTTCGACTTGGGGGATCGTGACGGCGCCGAGGCGAGCCAAGCGGCGGCCTACACGTTCGCGCACGAGGCCGAGCACGAGGAGCTGCTGGCCTGGACGCACGAACTGCTGGCGTGGTGGGCCTTGGTCGACCACCGATATGACGAGGTGATCGAGCACGCGCGTACAGGACTGGCGATCGCGCCCCATACCTCGGCTGGCGTGCAGCTCGCCGTGCAGGAGGCCAAGGGCTGGTCGCGGTTGGGTGACGCAAAGCGGGCGGATGAGGCGCTTCGCATGGCGGGTACAGCGCTCTCGCGACTACCGCGTCCCGAGCATCCTGAGCATCACTTCGTGTTTGATGCGAGCAAGCTCTCGTTCTACGCGGCGACCTGCTACACCTGGCTGGGTGATCGACAGCACGCTCGCGACCAGGCCGAGCAGGTCATCCACCAGTGCCTGGAGATCCCCGGTCAGGTGCGCTGGCCGATCCGGCTCGCCGAGACGCGTATCGACCTTGGCCTGGTAGCTGCAGGTGAAGGCGAAATCGATGAGGCCTGCGAATTGGGCCGTCAGGCGCTGGCCTCGGAGCGAAAGTCCGGCTCAACGCTCGGTCGGGTCGCGGAGCTAGACGCTGTGCTGATGCGTGGGCATCCTGATGTTGCTGAGGTTGTCGACCTGCACGAGCAGTTCCAGGCAGCCCGGCGCGCCCTGACCTGACCCGACGAAGGACTGCCCGATCAGCCGAGCTAGCCTGCTTCGCCTCTGCCTCCTCGCGGTGCTGTGGGGGTCCGGGTTCCTGCTCGTCAAGCTTGCCCTGCGCGGCCTCAGCCCCACCCAGGTCGTCCTCGGTCAGCTCGCGTTGGGGCCCTCGTGCTGCTCCTTATCTTGGCCGTGCGCCGCCAGCCGCTCCCGCAAGTCGCCCGGGAATGGGCCTACTTGACGGGCATGGCAGTGTTGGCCAATATCGCGCCGTATCTACTGTTCTCGTGGAGCGAGCAGCGGATCAGCTCGGGCCTCGCTGGCGCGCTGAGCGGTACCACGCCGCTTGTCACCCTGCTCCTCGCCCGCATTTTCGGCGTTGGTCGTCTGACGCTGGCCCGGGTGCTCGGGCTCGCGCTCGGCCTGGTTGGCGTGGTGCTCCTCGCCGCGCCCTGGCACGACGGCTCACGAGCGGTCTCCCTTGCTGGAGTCCTCGCCGCGCTGGGCGCCGCAGCCTGCTATGCCGGCTCCTATGTGTACGCACGGCGGCTGCTTACCAATCGAGGCACGCAGCCGCTGGTCCTGTCGGCCGGGCAGCTGACCGCCGGCGCCCTGATGCTTGGTGCCGCAATGCCGTGGATCGGAAGCCAGCCGATCATGCTCAGCAGCACGGTTGTCCTGAGCGTGTTGGCGCTGGGCGTACTAAGCACCGGCATCGCTTATGTCCTCAACTACCGTCTGATCCAGGATGAGGGTCCTACCGCGGCGTCAATGACCAACTACCTCGCGCCGGTGGTCGCCGTGGTGTTAGGCGTGGCGTTTGTCGACGAGCGGCTGAGCTGGAACCTCGTCGTTGGTACGGCGGTGGTGCTGCTTGGGGTCTGGATCGCCGAACATAACCCGGAGGAGCGGCGAGCCGCGGCCAGCGACACCTTGGTGCCGTCAGAGGATAGCGAAGCCGAAGTACGGCAACGCATCCGATAGCACAGGAGGGGCCACGACTCGCCCGCCACGGCATTGACTCAAGCCAGCGGCTGGGTGGCCACCGCTATGTGGTGGAGCGGTCGCTGGCCTGGCTGGTGGGCTACCGGCGGCTGCAGATCCGTTACGAGCGGCGCGCCGACATCCTGCTCGGGTTCCTGCAGCTGGCCTGCCCGCTCTCTGCCTCAACCGATTGCACCGCCCAAGCGCAGAACCGCGCCGTGGGCGCCGGCGTGCGGGGAATGTGCCGATCAGCCGGCGGCTTTGAGCACCCGCAGCGCGTTGAGGGTCAGCATCTCGTTAGGACCCGACCGCCCCCAATCGACCACCTCGACCGGGCCCGACCCCGTCCGGCTGCCGGGTGGGCGCCACCAGCAGCCGCCCGGCTGCCAGCGGCCGTCGGCCCGGCGCCGCCGCACGAGTAGCTCCAGCGCGTCGCCGGCGCGCGGGTCGCCGGCCT
>Ga0081538_10002491_pt1 | contig 17958 bp, 17 predicted proteins | sample TabmetS5T2R1_FD_71022 | JGI IMG/M metagenome (GOLD analysis project Ga0081538, IMG submission 71022) | Tabebuia heterophylla rhizosphere microbial communities from the University of Puerto Rico - S5T2R1 | ecosystem: Host-associated > Plants > Roots > Rhizosphere ... | reverse complement strand
GCGCGGCTTGCACCGCAGCCACCCCCAGGAGGCATTCCCGCGTCGCCCGGCGTAGACGCTCGCTCGCGAGTCCCGGCGTCGCGACTGGCAGCAGGCGCTGCCCCGGCGTCGCCACGACAGGGAGCGTTGGCAGGCTCTGCAGGCCCGCACCCCAACCGGTTAACAGGCCCCAACCCCTTACCGCTACCCCGCCGGCCTGAGTGGAATACGCCATGTGCGCTTCTTGCCCCATCTTATTCCCCACCAGCCAGCACCAGACAGGCATTACATCCCCCGAACCCCGCCGCTGTATTGAGGCTTAGCCGTGGACGATACGTGCATGCCAGCCCGGTGACATACGGGAGATCACATTCGGGGTCCGGCTCACCATAATTCAGCGTGGGAGGGACCTGGCCATAGCGCCAGGCGAGTAGACACATAATCGTTTCCAGCGTGGCTGCTGCACCCATGGTATGGCCCAGATGGGCCTTAATCGAATTCACTGGCACCTCGTAAGCGCGTGGTCCTAACACTTTCTTGAATACCTGGGTTTCCATGCGGTCGTTGAGGGGAGTGCCAGTGCCGTGCGCACTGATGAACTCGATCTCGGCGCTCCGCACCCCGGCATTCGCGAGCGCCAACCGTATAGACTGTTCGAGACCACGGCCCTGGGGATCAGGAGCGGTAATATGCGCCCCATCCGCACAACTCGCATGGCCCAACAAATAGCCACATGGGGTAATGCCACGTTGTCGCGCCGTCTGTGCACGCTCCAGCACCACCACGCCAGCTCCCTCTCCTAGCAACAGGCCCTTGCGCCGCCGGTCGAATGGCCGCACTTCATCACGTGTCAACGACCGCAGGTAGTTAAAGCCACGCATAACAAAACGGCACAGCACATCCATACCACCGGCCACAACGGCGGTCGCCGCCCCAGCACGCAACAGGTCAGCACCCACCCCCAGACTCGTAGCCCCAGAGGCACACGCAGTCGAGATAGTGAGCACCGGTCCTGTGGCATCGAGCCAGCGCGCTAATTGCCGTGTTGGTCCATCGTAGGGGGCGCCGGCCAGCGCCTGCAGGTCGCCGGGTTGCTCATGCCAACGCTCGGCTTCGGCAATCCCTCCTAATGCCGAGCCAATCACCACCGCCACACGCCCACCTGCGGCCACCGCTTCCGGCAAGCGCGCCATACGGGTGGCTTCCATCGCCGCGTGAATCAGGAACTGCGAGGCACGACACGCTGGCAAGGGCCGTTCAAGCCCTGGCGTGCCTCGTAACTGCTTGACCTCACCGCCACGGCGCACACGCAGGTCGTGGGTCGGAAAACGCTCGATAGTAGTGATACCAGAGACGCCGTTGATCAGACCCGACCAGAACGCCTCGATACCCTGCCCGATGGGACTGAGCACGCCCATGCCAGTAATGGCAATGCGGTCATCAGGCGGTTGGCGTGGCGTCCCAGACATCATAGAAGTTGTACCACTGATTCGGGGCCATAGCTATGTAGCGCTCCAAGACGCGTACCATGTGATGCAAGGCCGCTTCCTCATGCCCAGGTGCTACGGGAATGGCTTGGTCAACCCAGATCTCGTATCGCGCATCCGGACGCATCACACAAAAACATGGGAGCACTGGGACCTGGGCTGCCCTGGCCAACAGAAAGGGGCCAAGCGGAAACACCGCTGGAGTGCCAAAGAATGGCACAGTGACGTCACTGCGATGGCCAGTCGCACGGTCCATCTGCACGGCTACTACATCTCCTCGCCTCAGGGCCATGAGCAACTGGACAAATACCGCACTACTATCATTGCTCACAAAGCATAGATGAGCCTCATGCATCCCCTGCCGCAGGAAGCGTTGGATCGCTGGGTCTTGTTCTGGAGCCATGAGCACATGGATGCGTCTGCCATATGTGCTCAGTAGCCGACCGGCAAGTTCCCAGTTCCCCAGGTGTGCTGTCGCAGCGACAAATCCCCTGGGAGCTTGCAACACCGCTTGCAGGTGTGGAAGACCCTGCACCCTGGTCATGTACGCCTGCTGCAGTGGTAAGGCACGACGATTGAGCCCTAACAAATCAGCAAAGCAGCACGCAAAATTGCCGAATACCTGCCGCGCCTGCCGCTCGACTTCCTGCCGGCTTGCGTCAGGCAGAACGCGTGTCAGATTGCCCTGGACAGCAGCGTGTTCCCGTGGCATGCACCGATAGAGAGCCATTGCTACAGTACGGGCTATACGCAGTTGCACAGGGCGTGGAAGCCAGACAGAGCATACAGCGATTAGACGGTAGAAAGCTAGCCGATTATAGGTATGGGTATACCATCGACGCTGTACGTGGGGTGTGCCTACCTTGGGCACCGATACCTCGGGTTCAAGGATACGTTGGACTCCAGGCGTCATGCCTGTCGCTGTGTATCTTGTCCATACTGACGAAGGGGGGAATACCGTCCGTAAAGCTGAGGGTATCTTAGCATAAGCGCTTAGGGCTGTCAAAACGTCTCTCTTCCTGTGGAGACAGATTTAAACATGGGAGTAGAGCCTTGCATATGATGGGGAGATTTGCTATATCCACATGCTCCATCCGCCTCCTCAAAAGCGAGTGCATACACGACACACAGGAGACCACACATGGGTTGGCAAGGTCGTGCCGCATGGCTAACTATCCTCGTCTTCCTCTGGTTTATGCCGCAGGGCACCCTGGCCGTAAGGGGAGCATCGGGAGCACACGCTGTGGTAGACGATCCCGAGACAGAGATGTGGAGTCTCGTCAGGAATTCGCTCCACCCAGCAGACGTCGCCGCATTCCTGCAAGCGTATCCTAACGGCAAGTACGCTCCGGCAGCACGTCTGAAACTCCAACAGCTCCAGCGCCCTCAGGCCCCCCCATGGCCTCCGGGAGTACCCCTCCTCTCACCCCCGGCCGGCATGCCGGAGCCGTTATCCGCCATGCGTAACAGCGTTGGTATGGAGCTTGTGCTCATTCCAGCCGGCGAGTTCATGATGGGGTCGGACAACTACCAGACTGATGCGCGGCCCGTGCATAGGGTGGTCATTAGCAAGCCGTTTTATCTCGGCAAGTACGAGGTCACGCAGGCCCAATGGCTGGAAGTTATGGGCACCAATCCCAGCCATTTTAAGGGTGACCTCAAGCGTCCGGTGGAACGCGTGTCGTGGCACATGGTGCAGGAGTTTATTCGCCGGCTCAATGCTCGAGAGGGCCATAACAAATATCGGCTACCGACTGAAGCAGAGTGGGAGTATGCGGCGCGGGCCGGATCAACGACGCAATACAGTTTTGGGGACAACGAAGCTCTCTTAGAGCAGTATGCCTGGTATAACCGGAATGATGGGGGCACAACCCATCCTGTGGGGCAACTCAAAGCCAATGCCTGGGGCCTGTACGACATGCAGGGGAACGTCTGGGAATGGGTGCAGGACTGGCGTGGACCGTACCTCTTAGCTACAATCATCGACCCACAAGGTCCTGCAACAGGCAATGTCAAAGGCTATCGGGGTGGAGGCTGGGGCTACGGTTCTGGGCGTTGTCGCGTGGCGTATCGTAGTTATGATGCCCCCAACTATGTCTATGGTACGCATGGCTTCCGCCTGGCCAGAAACGCTCCTTAGGTCAATGAGGATGGCTCCTGCTCCTTGTATGCAGGCAAATCAGCTGGGCATTTAGCAAAGGAGGAAACAATGCTGCGGCACTCAGGTCGGCTGGGATTACTCGTCCTGACCCTGCTCTTCATGACCCTGAACACCGCGCTGGCGCAACAGCGCCGCACGGCCCTGGTTATTGGCAATGCGACCTATGAGACCGGGCCCCTGCGCAATCCGGTCAATGATGCCACAGACATGGCAGCCTTACTGCAACGCCTTGGATTTGAGGTCAGCTCGTTAAAGGATGCGAAATTACGGGCGATGGAAGAGGCCATCGAGGCGTTTAGCCAAAAGCTCCGTAAGGGTGGTGTCGGCCTGTTTTATTTTGCGGGACATGGCGTGCAAGTGGCCGGTGAGAATTATCTCGTGCCCATCGGTGCCCGCATCAGCCGGGAACAGGATGTGCGCTTTGAGACGATACAGGTTGGACGTATATTGGGTGGCATGGAAGATGCCGGCAATGAGGTCAATCTGATTATTCTGGATGCCTGCCGCGATAACCCTTTTGCCCGTAGTTTTCGGTCCGGGTCGCAGCGGGGTTTGGCGGTCTCCCAGGCCGTACGTGGGTCCCTGATGGCCTATGCGACAGCGCCGGGGAAAACTGCCGCCGATGGCAACAGCCGGAACGGGGTCTATACCCAACAGCTATTACGATATATGGCCACTCCCGGCATGAAAGTGGAAGACGTGTTCAAGAGGGTACGGCTCTCGGTCGAGGATGCGACCAATGGCCAGCAGACCCCGTGGGAAACGACCTCTCTACGTGGGGATTTCTATTTTGCAGGCCCTGGCAGTACGTCAGCGGCGGCCGCACCACCCCTGGAGACGCCCCAGATGCCGCCGTCGTCTGGCACCGTAAGCAGGCTGGGGACCACGCCACAGCCGCCAGCTCCGGGTAAGCAGCAACCGTTGGGACCCCAGGTAGCGGTTGGAGTGTACCCCCCTGCTACGCAGATGCCAGCCCCCGCGCCGTCGTTAGCAACACGGCGCAACAGCATTGGTATGGAGTTGGTGCGCATTCCGGCCGGCGAGTTCATGATGGGATCGGACTCCGATCGGCCGGACGAGAAGCCGGCCCATAAGGTCGTTATTAGCAAGCCATTCTATCTGGGCAAGTATGAAGTCACGCAGGCCCAGTGGCAGGAGGTCATGGGCACCAATCCCAGTCATTTCAAAGGTGACCCCAATCGGCCAGTCGAACGGGTGTCGTGGAAGATGGTACAGGAATTCATCAGCAAGCTTAATGCGCGTGAGGGGCATAATCTGTACCGGTTACCGACCGAAGCGGAATGGGAATACGCGGCGCGGGCCGGGTCAACGACCAAATACTATTTTGGGGACGAGGATGCGCTCCTGGAGCAGTATGCCTGGTATAACAAGAACGACAAGGGCACCACGCATCCCGTCGGGCAACTCAAGCCGAACGTCTGGGGCCTGTACGACATGATGGGCAATGTCTGGGAGTGGGTGCAGGACTGGCGTGGACCGTACGCAGCAGGGCAACAAGTCGACCCGCAAGGCCCAGCCACAGGCAATGCCAGAGGGTACCGGGGTGGGGGCTGGGGCTACCCCCCTGTACGTTGTCGCGTGGCGTTTCGCAGTTATGATTCCCCGGATTACGTCTACGGCACCCACGGTTTCCGCCTGGCGATGGCGGCGCAGTAGTCTGGGCCTTGCATGTGGAAGAGGATTAGGGTGAGCAGGCTTTGGTCCCACGCGACAGCAAATTATCATAGATGGTGAGCAGCTTCAGAAATGTTTTGTCCCATGAGAAGTGCTCTGCCACATAGGTCCGGCACTGCTCGGCCAGACTCTTGTCCAGCAGTACACGTGCCAACTTGTCAGCGAAATCTACAGGATCGCCAGGAGTCGCCAGGGCACCGACGCGCGCGTGGAGCAGATCAGTAGGCCCCCCCTGGTTCATTGCCACCACCGGAAGGCCCGAGGCCAGGGCTTCCAGGATGGTGAGGCCAAAGGTCTCGTTACGGCTGGGAAGAGCCAGGACGTCTGCAGTGGCGTAGAGTTCCGCCAGGCGCTCACCATAGGGAATGAGCCCGGTATAGACGGTGTGTGCTGTGGTCCGGACAAAGCGCTCAGTTTGGAGACGGAGAGGGCCATCACCGACAATGTAGAGTTGATAGGTGCCCCGTCGATTCAAGATCCGAAACGCCTCAAATAGAATCGTTAAATCCTTCTCCTGGCTCAAGCGGCCTACGTAGAGGATGATAGGCGGCTCCTTGCCAGCCGCCATGCTCTGTGGCGGCCGTGGTGCGAAGAGGCCCATATTCACCCCGAGAGGGACTTGTTCCACTTTCGTCTCGAGACGGGTGACTAGGCGCGCATGGATGTCCTGCGAAGCGACCAGCACCTTATCCAGGGGTGCCATGCAGTACGCGATATACCGCCAGGCACACGCCTCGGCCATCTGGGCCACGGCATTCCCAAAGCGCTGCGTCAACGGGCGGGCGTAAAAACTCGGCAGATGCGTGTGATAGAACCCCACCAGCGGCACGCGTCCCTTGCCCATGGCTGCCTGCGCCCAACGGCCCAGAATGTAGGAGCAGTCCACTTCGATGAGATCAGGATGCACGGACCTGAGGAGTTGCTTGACCTGCTGATAATTGGTGAGAATGCGATGGTGCGGGTTGTAAAAGAATCTGGGGCTTTTGACGGTATACAGCGTCGAGCCAAAGAGTGACTGCTTGGCATGGCGTGCCCCAGGCACAATGATGGTATGGTTCGTCACCCCATCAGAGTCCGCCAGATAGCGGGCTTTCTCAAGGAGATAGGTGTTCACGCCGCCAGCGCCGCCATCGATATACAAAGTGGTGAGATCACAAATACGCATGATACCGTCCTGGTTTCCAGGTTCTCCATCCTGCTGGGACCCTCCCTACCGCAGGATCATTTCAGTGGATGGGTTACCTTGGTCCCTGCTGGAACGTGGAGATCCAACTGCGCCTCACTGATCTCCGGATTCATGATGAAGGTAGTCATGTGCATGAGAATGCGGGTGCCGCTTTTCTCCATCTGCACGAGTTCTTGGGGTTGGAAATCACGCAGGACGATACGCATCTCTTGCAGCGGCACTTTGGCATCTTTGGGAACAAGACGTAGCGTGTGGAGTCCGGCGGCCTGAAACAGGTCAACCTCATAGTCCCTGGCTAGCGCCTCTGGATCAGCCTGCCAGAAGGCGAGGGACTGCGGGAGGGTACCTGTGGTCTGCAGGTCAATCACTTCGAGGGTGTTCAGGAGGGGATAGTATGTTTGGATAGTTTGTTTGTCGAGGCGCACCGTCAGTTCTTTTTCTCCCGCGGTGTTAGTAAGCACATAGAGGAGCGTCTCCCCTTTAAGCCAGAGTTCGCCTTGTGTTACGAGAGGCTGGCGTAGCATCGGTAAGTGCTTTGCCTGGGTGAAGACTATATACAGGGAACGCATACTACGCAGGCGTTCACCCCATGTCGTCAGAAAGGCTGTTTTCGTCTCACCTGTGACCGGGTTGCCGAGGTCGTCTGCACACGCAGCGCTGACGAGGGACACCACTAGCACAAGGAGAATACCCAGGCGCACTAGCCATGCTCCCCATTGTGGTGCTGCGCACCCCATATCTGCAACGTCGCCGGCAAAGTAAACAGCGCCGCCAGGAGACAGGCCGAGATGCCCACCAGCGAGATCAGCCCCACGGACGCAATGCCGCGATTCACTGAGAGGGCGAGTGTACCAAACCCCTCCAGGGTGGTCAATGCACTCAAGATGCCCCCCAGTCCGGTGACTTGTATGGCGTCCTGTATGTCAGAGCGGCCACGGAAGATGCAGCGGTGTACGATATAGATACCATAGTCGTTGGTCGTCCCAAGGAGCCTGGGCAGAACACAGATGGTCATGAAGTGCAGCGTGAAACCGCACAGTGCGACGCAGCCTGCCGCCCACCGGGTAGCGCAGCCGACAGAGCACCATGTACCCTCTATGGGATTATGGCGTGAAATCAAAGGCTCCTGGAGCCAGGGGCATATTGATCTCGACAGACTTCACGACTGACTGTGCCGTGAACCCCAGACGCCGGTCACGCACCGTGACGCGATAGGGGATAGAATACGCGTCAACGTGACGGTAGTCTTCGTAACGTAGCCTCAGCGGTACGGTTCCCTCCTCCGTCTGCCACGTGAGGCACGCCTGGGTAATCTCGAGCGTGTCTGGTCGGCTCAACCAGCGCGCCCTGACGCCACTCCGTAGTCTGGTAGTCAGTCGGCTTCCTGCAGCATTGAACCTGGGAGGCTGCCCCTGGCCATCGAAACCTGGTAAAAAAAATGCCTCCCCCACCAAAAAGAAGGTGCGGAAGGTCGGATATGCCTGCGCAAATTGCATCACAGCGCCCTGTGAGATCTGTGCTCCCTGATGATCGTGTATCAGCAAACGATAGGTCTCCCCAGTGAATAGCAGATCGAAGAGCACCTGGGTACTCAGCAGCATATCCTTCAACGCCGTAAAGCGCATAGAGCCAGGCACAGCGTAGTTGACGATCATGTCGAACGCCCCGCGTTGCTTGCCGACCGTGTACGACACAGCAAGCACGGCGGTAAGCGTTTGCAAACTAGTAGTTCTGGACTGGATGACCTGGGCTCTTTCGACAGCTGAGAGTGTCCCCACGAGAGGGAAGGAAGATGGCGACGAGGGTGGAGGCTGGAGGGCAGTACATGACATCAGGTAAAGCCCTACCAGTGCAGCCATCCAGTGATACACGCTCTCCACCTGTCGCATAACTAACGTCCAACGTGTGTACTACGAGGTTGGCTGACCTGCTGGCCTGACACCTCCGCTGCTAACGCCCATAATGTCGGCTGCCCAGGTGGCTCAGCATCCGGCCCATAGTGCCAGTAGCGCGTAAACACCTGCGCTGCAGCCTGGGCGAGGCAGGGCATCTTCTGGCGGGTACGTTGCATGATCTGCACGCAATAGACTCCAAGAAAAAAATCGAAGGGAGGCTCGGGCCGCTCGTGCGGCAGCGTGTGGAGCAGGGCCTCGAGGTCGTGTAGGCGGCGTTCGTGGAGCATTTGGCTGAGTTCCCGGATGATGGGGCGAAAAATTGTCCGATACTGCTGCCCCCTGGGCGTGTAGCGTATGTGCGCACGGTCGCTGTCGCCGTCGACCTCGCATAAGGGCAGGCAACTCACAGTCGGCAGGCGACCTGGAGCGTGCACCGAGAGCTCAGCGGCATTCTGTACCCACACAGTTCGACACGCGAGGTCCTGCTCCGAGACGACGGTTGTCAGGACCAGACCAGGCGCTCCGGCATTGTGCAGGTGTAAGATATAGCTCTCGGGTCCCTGTGGTACAAGCTGTGAGGTGATGGCAGGAGTAGTAACATGTGCGTGACCCCGGAGCGCCGCGTGAAAGAAACGGGCCAGTTGGGCGACGTATTCGCCATCCTGAGCCAGGGCGGCTTCCTGGGGATGGCTCACCTCAGGGATGAGCCAGAGTTGTTTGGCACCAGGCAAGGCGCCATACACCTGCAAGGTGCCCTCGAAAGGCAACAGCGGGTCATCGACGCCATGAATACACAAGACAGGGGTATCCGTGAGTAGACGCGCCGGCTCCCGTGGGTCTTTCCCGGCAAAAGGGAAGAAGGTCATGCCAGCCCAGGCGAGCGTCCTGGCAAGCCAGCCACTGACACGTCGCTGGTTCAAGACATGGTGTTTCCGGGCCACCGGTAGACGGTTCTCATAGGTCACGGTAGTCACGTCACGTGGCCCCATAATGCCGTCGGCCAGAACGCCACGAGTGATCTCCCCATACAGTGCCAGGCCCTCCGCCGCCACGGCACGCGCCTCCTGCCGCTGTGAGGCAACCAGCAGCGCCAGATTCGCCCCAAGGGATATACCAAAGATGCCGAAGGCTTGGACGTCCTTCTCACGGCAGAGAAAATTGCTGGCGCACAGGAGGTCTGGCACGAGGGTATGTAGCGACGCCTGCCCAGCACTCTGGCCGAAGCCGGTATAATCGACGCTCAGCACCGCACAGCCGGCCCTGCAGAGGAGTTCAACATAGTAAAGATGCGAGGAGAGGTTTCCAGACGTCCCAGGACAAAACAAGACAACAGGGGCCTCATCCTGGGATATCTCCGAGGCCATAGCCTGCCCTCCAGGCTTGAACCAAAAGCCGTGCAGGATCTCGCCCTGGGCGTTGGGGAAGGCCACCTCGTCGGCACACAAGCCGAGATCCGCCGGCACCTGATAGCGATACCGATCAGGCAGCAGGATGAGGGCGTTGAGAAGGCGATGCAGCATCGTAGTAACAATGCCTAGCGCAATAGCGTCGGAATATGTACCAGGTCTTTGAGATACCCTAAAATCTGTCCGTGTATTGCCGCAACATGCTGCACCGCGGCATGCATGATTGGTTCTCCGTTGGCAGTCGGGATCACTAGGGGTACGGCCCATAGCGCTGTGGGGCCAACGATGCCACACACACCGTACAATGTTCTCGCACGGGCGTCAACCGGGGATTTGACCTGCCCAGCGGTGTCGCGCTACTGCGGGTTGGAAACACTGGCCTCCGCATTACTCGACGACGCTGCTTCAGCCGGACCTCCTGTTTCCTCAGCGGCACGCCGCTCTATTTTTACACGGGCAATGCGTGGACCATCCATATCGACAACAGTGAGAGTATAGCCCTGCTCAACAATCGCCTCACCGCCCTGCGGAATATGTTCCAAACGTGCGAGCAAGAGTCCCGCTACCGTGTGATAATGGACCGACTCTTCCAGCGGCAAGGCATAGCGTTCGCGCAACTCCCACAGCGGTGCACTGCCCTGGGCCACCATCGCCCCATCCGGGAGCACGGTCACCAGGGCATCGGCTTCGGGTTCCCCCTCGTCGCGGATGTCGCCGACGAGTTGTTCCAGGAGATCCTCCGTGGTCACCAGACCAGCCACGCCACCGTGCTCATCGACAACAATAGCCATATGCAGACGCCGTTGCTGCAGCATGCGGAGTAGTCGACTGATCTGTACCATCTCTGGCACATAGAGTGGAGGGTGTAAGAGACGGCGCATCTCCCAGGGTCGCCCCTCACCAATAGCCCGCAGAACGTCCTTCAAATACAGGACTCCCACGATGTGATCGAGATCCCCCTCATACACTGGAACGCGCGAGTAGCCGGTCTCCGTCAGACGTCGCACTACCTCGTCCGTGGGAGTGGTCACGTCCAGGGCTTGCATGCGCACGCGCGGCACCATGATCTCGCGGGCGGCTGTGTCCGTAAACTCAAAGACGCCCGCAATCAGCTCCTGCTCGACTTTCTCAAAGATGCCGCGCTCAGCCCCTTCACGCACCATGGTCGTGACTTCTTCCTCCGTGATCGGGATGAGCGATGTAAACTCCGGTGTACGCCGCTGTCCACCGAGCCATAAGACTACGGTTGCCGAAGCTACCAGCCCCGTCCGTACCACCCGGCACAAGCGTGTCAAGGCCGCGAGCGCTGGTGCGAACACACACGCCACGCGCTCTGGGTGTTGCTGGGCAATAGCTCTGGGGACCAATTGGCCGAAGACCAGCATCACATAAGTCAGCAGGGCAATCGTCAACGCCAGCGACAGGGCACCAACCCACCACGTCAGGCCAAGCCACGGCCAGCGTGCTACCAGCCAGGGCAACACCTGGCCGACGGTGAGAGCCCCTACACCTATCGCCGCAGCTATGCCCGCACAGGTCAGGCCGATTTGTAAGGTCATGACGAATGGTTCGAGGGTTTCACGCATCAATAACGCTGCGCCAGCGCCGTAACGGTTTTCCTCTTTCCATTGCAGCAGACGACCCTTCTGGGCCGCGCGTATGGCCACCTCCATGCTCTCACACATTCCGTACAGCAGCCCAGAAAGTATAATCAGGATCACCTCTCCCCATATGTCAGACTCCATGGCCACAGGCTCCTTCCCCTCCCACGAAAAGCAGTTGCTCCCGACATGGTATCATGCCATGATAGCCGGAGAGTGGCAAGCGCTGCCCGCTGAGCGCAGGAGTAGCGCTTGAGGCTGGAGAGAGACTGAATTGACAGGTTTTAGAGAATTTCTTACTATCAGAGACATACTGTGAGGTTGCGTGGCAGGTCCGCGTGGCTTCATCCAGTCTATAAGCAGCTGTGAGCCCAAAGGCTTGCCGCAGTAGGAGGCGTGATGAAGAGTTACCGCTATTCAATGTGGGATGGCACCCAGGACATATCAGCGGTGGACGCAGACGACCTGATGGATGCCATGTCAGATGAGTTGACTTCGCATGGCGATCTCAATCAGGCGTTACGCAATCTGATGCGGCGGGGTATGCGGGGGAATATGGGGAGTGGTTTTGAAGGGATTCGGGAACTCATCGAGCGCTTGAAGCAGCAAAGTCGCGAACGGCTCGAGCGCTATAATCTCGCTTCACTCGTCGATGAATTGAAGAAGCGTCTGGAAGATATTCTGCAGATGGAACGCGCTGCTCTCGACCCCCAGCGTCCCTCGGGCGAGCAGGGCGCCGCAGGGCAGGAGGGGACGCCCAGCACGTCTGGTGCTCCCGAGGGCGGTCGCGAGCAGGGTCAGCGCGGTGCTCAAGGGCAACAAGGGCAGCAGGGGCAACAGGGACAGCAGGGCCAACAGGGACAGCAGGGGCAGCGCGGCCAGGCAGGGGCAGATGACAGACAGCAGCGTATGCAATTTCTCGAAGGCTTACCGCCAGACTTTGCCGGTCGTGTCAAGGCGCTGAACAACTACGAGTTTTTTGACCCTGCAGCGCAACAGGCGTTCGACGAGTTGCTCGACATGCTCAAGCAGCAGGCCATGGGTAATATGTTCCGTGAGATGGCACAGCGTATGGCCAATATGACGCCCGAGGAGGTGCAGCGCCTGAAAGAAATGCTGGCGGATCTGAATCACATGATGGACCAGCAAGTCTGGGGTGAACAGCCGGATTTCGAAGGATTTATGCAGAAGTACGGGGACATGTTCGGTCCCAATCCGCCGCAGAGTCTGGAGGAACTGGTGCAGCAACTTGCCTCCCAGATTGCCCAGATGCAATCCCTCTTCAACAGCCTTCCCGATGACCTGCGGCAAGAACTCCAGGACATGCTCAGCTCAGCCTTTGATGATGAGGAACTCGCGGCAGAACTGGCGGAGTTGCAAGCGAATCTCGACTTCCTATCATCGGATGAGCGGCGGTCTTATGAGTTTTCAGGGGGTGAAGGCGTGCCGTTGGAGCAAGCCATGCACCTCATGGACGAACTCCAGAAGGTCGATAAGCTCCAGGAACAGTTAGAGCAGGTGGGGCGCCAGGGGTCCTTGCAGGATGTTGATCCGGAAGCACTCGAACAGATTTTAGGGCCAGAAGGGCGCCGGGAACTTGAGAAGCTGCGAGAGCTGGAGCGCCGTCTGGAAGAGGCCGGCTATCTGAAACGGCAAGGCGACCGCCTCGAACTCACTCCGAAGGGGGTGCGGAAGATCGGCCAGAAAGCGCTGCACGATATTTTCAGTCGTTTGCAGATAGGGCGGCACGGTGGACATCGCGTCGACCGACATGGCGTGGGTATTGAGGCCACGCATGATACGAAGCTCTATGAGTATGGCGATCCTTTTAATTTGGACCTGCAACACAGCGTCATGAATGCAGTGCGGCGCAATGGCAAGGGCACGCCGGTACGGATGATGCCAGAGGACTTTGAGGTCTTCCGTACGGAGAACCTCAATCAGTGTTCAACGGTCTTGATGCTGGATCAAAGCCGCTCCATGGGACTGAATGGCTGCTTTGAGGCGGCGAAGAAGGTGGCCCTGGCGCTCCATAGCCTGATCAAGATGCAGTATCCGCGCGATCGGCTCTATGTCATTGGCTTCTCGGAATATGCCCATGAACTGCAGCACGAAGACATCCCTTCCTCCTCCTGGGGCAGCTACTATCCAGGCACGAATATGCAGCATGCCCTGGTGATCGCGCGTCGCTTACTCGCCAAACAACGGTACGGCACACGTCAAGTCTTGATGATCACTGACGGTGAACCCACCGCGCACCTGGAGCAGGGCATTGCCTACTTCAACTATCCGCCGACCTGGCGCACGATTGAGCAAACGTTATTGGAAGTGAAACGTTGCACGAAGGAAGGCATCATCATCAATACCTTCATGATGGAGCAAGACCCGTACTTGATGCGCTTTGTGCAGGAAATCACGAAGATCAATCGTGGCAGAGCATTCTACTCGTCACCAGGCCATCTGGGAGAGTATATCGTTACGGACTACATCAACAACAAGCGGCGCAAACGCATCGCATGAAGCTACACGCCCCACACATCCATGGCTGGAAGCCCCCCTCTCTCCTCAGGAGAGGGGGCACAGGCCGCCTCACGACAGATTCTGCAGAAAGCGCAGCATTTCGCGCGCGCAGTCCTCACTCCGTGTCAAAAAAATGTGATGGCTGGCGTCCTCATAGACCATGAGGTGGGAGTTGTGGATGGCCTGGTGCATGGCCTGCGCTTCTTCGACAGGGGCGATAGGTGATTGGCCAGGATGCAGGATAAGTGTTGGTACTTTGATACGCGGGCACAGGTTTGAGACATCCACATCGGGGAGAAAACGTACAATTGCCTGCATGACGTCGGGATCAGTACCACCGACGAGATCGGCGAACCATTGGATCATCTGCTTGTCATCTTTATCCGGATCAAACCGTAAGGTGGTGTCATGCAGATACCACTCTTTCACGCTCATATGGCGCAATTGTTCCGGCCAGTGGCGCGCTTTCGCGCGTACATCACTGGTGTAGCGATAGGGTGTGGAACAGAGCGTCAGGCTGGCGATACGATCCGGATAATCGTTGGCAAATTGGATACCGACATGCCCTCCCAGCGACTCCCCGGCCCAGTGGACGCGCTTGACTGCCAGGCGATCCAATAATAGCTTTGCCTCTCGCGCCAGCGTCGCCAATGACCAGGGATAGCCTGGGCGGGGCGGGGCCGAACGACCATGGCCACGATAATCCATACGCAGGACACGGTAGTGACGTGCCAGAATAGGGACCCAGCCATACCAGACATCCACCGTGCGTCCCATGCCGTGGTGGAGCAGTACCATCTCAGGTTCTTTCCAGGGATCGGAAAAATCATCAATGTCGTAATACGTGAGATACCCGTCAATTTCACCGGTAAGCATACTATGTGTCTCCCGCCGCCATAGTACTGTTGCATGTGCAATTGTATACTCCCACGCGTCGCGGGCGAGATGCGTTTATCTAGGATGTATATACGGCTCGTACAACAATTGTCAAGAGTCGATATGTCTGAAGGCCAAGAACCGAGGAGAGCATTATGGAACTATTTGACCTGCATGGCAAGGTAGCGATTGTGACGGGTGGCAACGGGGGATTAGGACGGGGTATGGCCATCGGTTTAGCCAGTGCTGGGGCTGATATTGTCATTGCGGCGCGGAACCGGGCCAAAACCGCGGCGACCGCGACGGAACTCCGTGAACGTTACGGTGTGCAGGTCTTGGAGCTGAGCGTGGATGTCTGTGAGGAAACGACAGTACGCGCTATGGTGGAGCAGACCCTGCATACCTTTGGCCGTGTCGACATCCTGGTGAACAACGCCGGTACGAACATCCGCAAACCCCCTGAGCAGTTGAGCGCGGCGGAATGGCATACTATCCTCGATACCAACCTGAGCAGCGCTTTTTTGTGCTCGCAGGCAGTCTATGTTCCCATGGTACGGGGAGGTGGAGGAAAGATCATCAACAATGGCTCGATGTTTTCCCTGTTTGGTGGGAGCCATGTGTTGGCCTATGGTGCCAGCAAGGGGGGAGTCGTGCAACTGACCAAGAGCCTTGCAGTGGCGTGGGCGAAAGACAATATTCAAGTGAACGCCATTCTGCCAGGCTGGCTCCATACTGACCTGACCAATGGTGCGATCCAGGACCTGCCAGGCCTCTATGAACGCGTCTTGGCGCGTACGCCCCAGGGCCGTTGGGGACAGCCCGAAGACCTGGCGGGGGTCGCTGTCTTCCTGGCCAGTCGCGCCTCAGATTTTGTTACGGGCGTCGCGCTCGCGGTGGATGGGGGCTACTCGGTCATGGCACCTTAGGGTTGCCGCGGGGTGTGAGGAAAGGAGGGAGCATGGATTATGCCATTGGTGATATTCATGGGTGTCTTGATAAGGTCTTACGCCTGCTCGAAGTTTTACGCTATGATCCTGCGGCAGATCGCTTGATCTTTCTCGGTGATTATATTGACCGTGGCCCAGATAGTAAAGGCGTGCTCGACCTCATGCTCCATTTACAGCAGGACAACCCTCGTAATGTCTTTCTCATGGGCAACCATGAAGATAACTTCCTTACCTATATCCAGGCGTGTTTGACGGACGAGGGGACCAGTTACTGGCTCACTGAGCCGTTTTTTGCTGGCGGTGGCACTGCTACTCTCTTGAGCTATTATCCCCGTCTCCGTAACCCTCAGGACCCGCATCTGCTCAACGTTATTCCTCCCGCGCATGTCACGTTTCTCATGCAGCTCCCGTTGTGCTGGACCAGTGACACCTATATTGCCGTGCACGCCGGCGTACGTCCAGGGATACCACTCGAGCGCCAACACGCCAACGATCTCTTACGGATTCGCTCCCCTTTCCTTTCTACTCCCCATAGGTTAGGAAAATATATAATATTTGGGCATACACCCTTTCGTGAGGTCAAATACTATGCCGATAAAGTAGGAATTGATACAGGAGCTTGCTATGCTGATCTGGGCTATGGCAAGCTCACGGCTTTTTGTTTACAGACACAGCGGACCTTCCAAGTAGAATGACTATCAGGGATTCCCCTAGGAATATAGAATAAACTAAGCAATTTACCTATGACCAGCATATCCATAACCATTATATGCAAGAAATTCAGCAACAAAAGGCCTTGACAAATACTCTCAACTCTGCAATAAATAAATACAAAGGTTTCATATTCGCAGACGGACGGCACCACGAGCATAGTCATCGGTGCTACGATACTCTCCCTGGGTAAGGAGAAACTAGGATGACAAAGTCTTTAGTAGAGATGTGTACTGACATCGTAAGCGCGCAGGCGAGCCACACGCCAATGTCCTCCGAAGACATTGTCGAGAGTTTGCGCCGGGTGTTTCGGACCTTACAGGAAGTGCAACACTTAGGAGGTGCAGGTGAACCCGAGGAAGGCATAATCCGCGACCCAGGGACCTCTATTCAGCGCAATCAAGTACTCTGCTTGGAGTGTGGGAAAGCGTTCAAACTCCTGTCCAATCGTCACCTGGCCCTGCACGACCTCACACCCAGAGCCTACAAGCAAAAACACGGCATTCGTATGACGCAGGCCTTGAGTGCACGCACACTCTCAACCCGGCGGCGGAAATTGGCAAAAGAACTTGGCATGGGGAAACAATTGGCCGAATGGCGTGCAGAGCGGAAGCAACACGTCAGTTGAAGAGCGCTATGTAGGGAAGAGGGAGTGTGAAAACACATGGCTGGAGAGGACGGGGCAGGGAGCACTCTAATGAGTGCCCCGTCTATGGGACGCGTCTCTTACCGACTTAACCCATCCAGAACAAGCGTCGTGAAGATCGCCGCAATTGCTTCCGCTGACTGTTTCCCTTCAGGGTTATACCAGCGATAGACCCAGTTGCACATACCGAGAATAGCGTAGACTGTCACTTGCACATCCAGGTCGTTGCGAAGTTCTCCCGTGTCGATGCCTTGCTGCAGCAAGGCAGCCCACAAGCGCTGGTAATGCTTGGGAGTTTCAATAATGTCCTTTTGCAGTTTTTGCATCAGATGATGATAGTCATGAAGATACACGGCCATATGTGGATAATGCTGGTGGAACAATGTCATATGGTTGGCTAAAGCCTGGGCGATCTTCGCCTTGATAGGCGCATCGGAGTTCACAATCTCTTCGAGTTTACTGTAGATTTGCCGTACAGGTTCCCGTACGACAATGTACAGCAGTTCTTCCTTACTCTGGATGTAGTAGTATAAACTCCCCTTGAGCATACCTACTGCCGCAGCGATATCCTCCAGAGTCGTGGCCCGGTAGCCCTTTTCTTTAAACAAGCGCGCAGCAACAGTGATGATTTCCTGCTCTTTGGATATGGCCATTTTTTTTGGTTTGTTCATAGCAGCACACTTTGCCGGAGTACAGTCATCGCCGATGACTGTAGGGTAGTACGAGAGGCGCTAGGTGCGAAACGGTCCGTCACGCCATTCTAGCGCTGCCTTGAGACCTTGCTCCTGCGCAATGCGGTCGAATTCCAGCGCTTCTGGAGCGAGGTGGGCCATGGCATCATGCTCCAG
>Ga0081538_10002490_pt1 | contig 17961 bp, 13 predicted proteins | sample TabmetS5T2R1_FD_71022 | JGI IMG/M metagenome (GOLD analysis project Ga0081538, IMG submission 71022) | Tabebuia heterophylla rhizosphere microbial communities from the University of Puerto Rico - S5T2R1 | ecosystem: Host-associated > Plants > Roots > Rhizosphere ... | reverse complement strand
AAGCGCTCGTGCAGCGCCTCGGCGTCGGCGAGCACCGCGGTTGGTGTGGCGCCGTACGCCTCCAGGCAGGCCTCGTTCTCTGCCGGTTGCTCGGAGAGGTGGGCGTGGAGCGGTCGCTCCCGCTCGCCCGCCCACGCCGCCACGGTCGCGGCCGCCGGGGGGTCGACTGCCCGCACGCTGTGGATCGCGGCCCCGATTCGCACCCCGGAGCCCTCCTCCAGTCCCGAGACGCGCTCGACCCATGCGTCCGCGTCTGCGTCGGCGAATCGCCGCTGAACGCCCTCGGGCGCGACCCCGATGCCGCCGTGCAGGTAGCAGGCGTCGATCAACGTGATGCGCACGCCGGCGGCTGCCGCTGCCTCGATCAGCGCCTTGCCGATCTCGTTGGGGTCGGAGTAGGGCGTGCCGTCGCGGTTGTGATGCACGTAGTGGAACTCGCCGACGGTCGTGATCCCCGCCAGCGCCATCTCGCCGAAGGTCGCGGTGGCGAGCTCCCGATAGCTGTCTGGATCGAGGGCGCCGGCAAGCTCGTACATTCGCTCACGCCAGGTCCAGAACGTCCCACGCTCGGACTGTGCGCGCCCACGCATCGCGCGCTGGAAGGCATGCGAGTGGGCGTTCGCGAAGCCCGGGATCACGAGTCCCTCCAGACGAGTCGCGCCGGAGGGCGGTGTGGCCACCTCCGGGGTGAGCCGGGCGATGCGCTCGCCCTCGCCTTCCACCAGCAGGCCGGATTCGACCCGGTCGCCCGTCCACGCGAGCTCGCACCAGAACGAGGTCACGAACCCGTCCGGGCTACCAACGCTTCGGCCCGGGCCACGAACGCCTCGCGCTGGTAGCGCTCGAACTGCTCCCACGTTGCGAGGCTCCGCGGGTTGGCACGGTCGACGAACAGCACGCCGTTCAGATGGTCGACCTCGTGCTGGAAGGTGCCGGCCGTGAGCCCGCGCACGACCTCGTCGTGCTCGTTGCCTTCGCGGTCGAGATAGCGGACGCGGACGGCCACGTGGCGCTCGAGGTCTCCTCGCAGGTCCGGAACCGAGAGGCAGCCCTCGTTGATCAGGACCGTTTCGGGATCCGCGGGCTCGAGCGCGGGGTTGACCATCACGGTCAGCGGAATCGGCGGCTTGTACGGGTAGCGAGGGTTGGCGCCGTCGTTCTCGGCGACGGCGATTCGCAGCGGCTCCCCGATCTGGACGGCGGCCAGCCCCGCGCCGTTGGCGGCGCGCCTGGTCTCGATGAGATCATCGATCAGGGCCTGGACGCCAGGCGTGCGCAGCTCGTCGGGGTCCACCTCGCGCGCCGGCTCGCGCAAGACCGGGTCGCCGATGGCGACGATCTCGCGGACGCTCATGCCGGGTCCCTGCCGGCACCTTCGCGCATCGGCAGCCTGATGCCGCGCTCCTGCGCCACCGCGATCGCCCGCTCGTAGCCGGCGTCGGCGTGGCGCATCACCCCCGTGCCGGGGTCGGCGGTGAGCACGCGCTCGAGCTTCTGCGCAGCGAGTTCGCTGCCGTCGGCGACGCAGACCATCCCCGCGTGGATCGAGCGCCCGATCCCAACGCCGCCTCCGTGGTGGATGCTCACCCAGGACGCTCCGGCGGCGGTGTTGACCAGCGCGTTCAGCAGCGGCCAGTCCGCGATTGCGTCGGAGCCGTCGGCCATCCCCTCGGTCTCGCGATACGGCGACGCCACCGAGCCCGAGTCCAAGTGGTCGCGGCCGATCACGATCGGCCCCCGAAGCTCGCCCGAGCGCACCATCTCGTTGAACCGGAGACCCAGGCGCGCCCGGTCGCCGTAGCCGGCCCAGCAGATCCGGGCGGGGAGGCCCTGGTAGGCGATCCGCTCGCCCGCCAGCCGAATCCACCGCTCCAGCGCAGGGTCGTCGGGGATCTCCTCAAGCACAGCACGGTCGGTGGCGGCGATATCGGCCGGATCGCCCGAGAGCGCCACCCAGCGAAACGGGCCCTTGCCCTCGCAGAACAGCGGCCGGATGTAGGCCGGGACGAAGCCGGGGTAGGCGAAGGCACGCTCGAACCCGCCCAGCTCGGCCTCGGCGCGGAGGCTGTTGCCGTAGTCGAAGACCTCGGTGCCCGCGTCGAGGAAGCCCACCATCGCGGCGCAGTGGGCCGCGCACGCCGCCCGTGCCCGCCGCACGTACTCGTCCGGATCGGCCGCGCGCAGCTCGTCGGCCTCCTGTGGAGTCATCAGGTTCGGCACGTAGCCGTTGAGTGGGTCGTGGGCGGAGGTCTGGTCGGTGACGATCTCCGCCTCGAAGCCGATCCGCCGCAGCTCCGGGAGTACGTCGGCTGCGTTGCCCTCGAGCCCGACGCTGAGCGCGCGCCGGTCGGCCTTGGCGGCCTCGCAGCGGCGGACCGCATCGTCGAGATCGTCCGCCTGCTCGTCGAGGTAGCGGGTCTCCAGTCGCCTCCGGATCCGCGCCGGGTCGACCTCCACGCACAGCGCGACGCCTCCGTTCATCGTCACCGCCAGCGGCTGCGCTCCTCCCATCCCGCCGAGCCCTGCCGTGACGGTGACCGTGCCGGCGAGCGAGCCGCCGAAGCGCCGGCGGGCGATCTCGGCGAAGCACTCGTAGGTCCCCTGCACGATGCCCTGGCTGCCGATGTAGATCCACGAGCCTGCGGTCATCTGGCCGTACATCGTCAGGCCCTCGGCCTCGAGACGGCGGAACTCTTCCCAGCTCGCCCAGTCCGGGACGAGGTTCGAGTTGGCGATCAGCACGCGCGGCGACCACTCGTGCGTTTCGAACACGCCCACCGGCACGCCCGACTGGACGAGCAGCGTCTCGTCGTCGCCCAGCCCGCGCAGGGTGGCGACGATCGCATCGAATGCCTCCCAGGAGCGTGCGGCGCGACCGGTGCCGCCGTACACGACGAGGTCGTCCGGACGCTCGGCGACCTCCGGGTCGAGGTTGTTCATCAGCATCCGCAGCGCGGCCTCCTGCGGCCAGCCGCGAGCCGAGATCTCGGTTCCGCGGGGAGCGTGGACCTCCCGCGCGCCCTTCACGCCAGCTCTCCGATCGCCGTTTCGACCGCGTCGACGAGCTCGCCGGACGCGACCAGCCGCTCCGCGGCCTCGAGTTCGGGGGCGAGGAACCGATCCGAGCCCGGACCGGGCACGCCCGACTTTCGCAGGGCCGTCAGGGCCGCGCCCGTGCCGGCGCCGGGCTCAAGCGGCGCGCGCAGCTCGAGACCCCGCGCGCCGCAGACCAGCTCGACGGCGAGGATCCGATTCAGGTTGGCGATCGAGGCGCGAAGCTTTTGTGCGGCGCCCCAGCCCATCGAGATGTGGTCCTCCTGCATCGCGCTTGTGGGGAGGGAGTCGACGGTCGCGGGGGCGGCGAGGCGGCGGTTGGAGGCGACCATCGCCGCCTGCGTGTACTGGGCCAGCATCAGCCCGGAGTCGACGCCGGGGTCGGCGGCGAGGAACGGCGACAGCCCGTACGACCGCGAGGCGTCGAGCAGGCGGTCCGTGCGGCGCTCGGCGATTGCGCCCACCTCCGCGGCGGCGACGGCGAGGAAGTCGCATGCGAACGCCAGCGGGGCGCCGTGGAAGTTGCCGCACGACTCGACCCGGCCGTCGGGCATGATCATCGGGTTGTCGATCGCGGCGCCGAGCTCGGCTTCGGCGACTCGCCGCGCGTGCTCGAGCGTGTCGCGCGCGGCGCCGTTGACCTGGGGGGCGCAACGCAGCGAGTAGGCGTCCTGCACCCGCGGGTCATCCTCGCGGTGGCTGGCGACGGTCGGCGAGCCCTCCAGCAGGCGCCGCATGTTCGCGGCGCTGGCGGCTTGTCCCGGCTGGGGGCGCAGGGCGATCAGATCCGAGGCGAAGGCGCGGTCGGTGCCCAGCAGCGCCTCGACCGAGATCGCCGCCGTGATGTCGGCGACGCGCGCGAGCCGGTCGAGATCTGCGATCGCCAGCACCAGCATCCCGAGCATCCCGTCCGTTCCGTTGATCAGCGCCAGCCCTTCCTTGGCGATCAACGTCACCGGCTCGATGCCGGCGGCTGCCAGGGCGTCGGCGGCCGGCGAGCGGCGACCGCTCCCATCGGCGACCTCACCCTCCCCGATCAAGACCAGGCCGCAATGGGCGAGTGGGGCAAGGTCGCCGCTGGCGCCGAGCGATCCGTGCTCGGGCACGACCGGGGTCAGGCCGGCGTTGAGCAGGGCCAGGATCGCTTCGGCCACCTCGGGCCGGGTCCCCGAGTAGCCCATCGCGAGGGTCCGGGCGCGCAGCAGCATCATCGCCCGGACGACCTCGGTCTCCACTGGCGGCCCCATGCCGGCCGCGTGCGAACGGATCAGCGCCCGCTGCAGCTCCTCGCGGCGTTCGGCCGGAATCCGCTTCTGCACGAGCGAGCCGAACCCCGTCGACACCCCGTAGACCGGCTCGTCGGAGTCGGTGAGACGCTCGACGGTGGCCGCGCTCGCGGCCATGGCCTCGCGCGCCTCGTCGTTCAGCTCGACCGGAGCGCCGGCCCGCGCCACAGCGACGACGTCGGCGGCATCGATGCCGCTCGAGCCGATCACGACAGCTCTCTCCTCCACGCCCCGCACGCTAGTCGTCCGGTGGCCGCAGCGGCGGCTCGAACAATCAGGTAGGGGGACCAGTCTCGATGACCGTCGAGTTACCGACCGCATCGGTCGGTAGGTCGACGCTCGCGCGTCCGAGCGGCGCCGTTTCCCTACTTGATCATCGTCTCTACGGCTGCGAACATACGTTCGTGCCGCGCGAAGCCACGATCCTGCACGCCGACGCCGATTGCTTCTTCGCTTCGGTGGCGCAACGGGACGACCCGCGGCTGCGCGGCAAGCCGGTGATCGTGGGTGGCGGCGTGGTGATGGCCGCCAGCTACGAGGCAAGGGCTTACGGGATTCGCTCGGCCATGGGCGGGGCGCAAGCTCGCCGGCTGTGCCCGGACGCGATCGTCGTCGACGTCGACTGGCCCGCCTACGTGGACGCCAGCAAGGCCCTGTTCGAGATCTTCGAGCACGTCGCGCCGCACGTGGAGGGCCTGTCGATGGAGGAGGCGTTCATGGACGTCAGCGGCTTGCGGCACATCTCGGGCTCGCCTGTGGAGATTGGAATCAGCCTGCGCCAGCAGGTGCGCGACCGCGTTGGCTTGCCGATCACGGTCGGCATCGCGACCACCAAGCACGTCGCGAAGGTTGCCAGCGGGATCGCCAAGCCCGACGGCCTGCTGCTCGTCCCAGCGGGTCAGGAGCTGAACTTCCTGCACCCGCTCAGCATTGAGCGGCTGTGGGGCGTCGGCCCGGCCACCGCCGAGAAGCTGCATCTTCACGGGATCGCGCGCGTGCGGCAGCTCGCCGAGCTGAGCCGCACCGAACTCGTTTCGATGCTGGGGCGGGCGTCCGGGCGCCAGGTGCACGCCCTCGCCCACAACCGCGACCCGCGCCGCGTTCGCGCGGGGCGGCGCCGGCGCTCGATCGGCTCGCAGTCGGCTCTGGGCCGGTCGCCGAAGACGCCCGAGATGCTCGACCGCGTCGCGGTGGCCATCGTCGATCGGGTCACGCGACGCATGCGCTCGGCGGGCCGGCGCGGACGAACTGTGACGCTGCGCCTGCGGTTCGACAACTTCTCTCGCGCCACGCGGTCGCGCACGCTGTGGCAGGCGACGGCGTCGACGCAGGTGGTGCTGCGAATCGTCCGGGCGCTGCTGGCCGCCGCGATGCCGACCATCGAGCGCCAGGGCCTCACGCTGCTCGGCGTGACGATCTCCAACCTCGACAACGGTGGCGGGGCGATCCAGCTCGAGCTCCCGCTCGACGGAGCCGACCGCGTGGCGCTCGACCACGCGCTCGACGAGCTGCGCCGGCGCTTCGGGCCGACGGCGGTCACGCGCGCCACACTGGTCGGCCGCAGCGATCGCCTCGCGCCGTCGCTCCTGCCTGGAGACGAGCCGGACGCGCCGAGGTAATTCCGAGCCGCTTGCGACAATCACCACGTGGCCGCGAACGCCCTCTGCTCCGTCCTTGTGCGACGCGACGATCAGCTCGCGACGCTCGAGGACGCCCTGCTCGAGGCGCGGCGCGGGCACGGTGGGCTTGTGGTGCTCGCCGGCGAGGCCGGCATCGGCAAGACGAGGCTGGCAAACGAGCTGGCGCACCAGGCGCGCCGGCTGGAGTCGACGGTGCTTTGGGGCGGCTGCAGCGAGGCCGAGCTTTCCCTGCCGTACCTGCCCTTTGTCGAGGCGATCGGCAACTACCTCGCCGACCAGGACACCTCCGAGCTCGCGGCCCGGCTGGGGCCGACCAGCGGTGAGCTCTCGCAGCTCTTTCCGCAGTTCTCAACTGGCGGCGGGCCCGCGCCCACCTCCGATCCCGGCCAGGCCAAGCTTCGTCTGTTCGAGGCGATCGTCGGGCTGTTGGCGATTCCGGCCGCCGATCACACGCTGCTGCTGGTGCTCGAGGACGTGCACTGGGCCGACGACTCATCGCGCGAGCTGCTCGATCACATCGCTCGGCGGCTCGCCGGTCTGCGCGCACTGGTCGTGGTCACCTACCGCAGCGACGAGCTGCACCGGCGGCATCCGTTCGTCCCCACGCTGCGAGCCTGGCGGCGCTCCGGCCTGGCGCAGATCGTCGACCTCGATCCGCTGCCGCCTGCCGGGATCGCCGAGATGCTCGCCTCGATCACCGAGAGCGACCAGGTCGAGCCCGAGCTGGTCGACCTGCTCTACGAGCGCACCGAGGGCAACCCGTTCTTCGTCGAGGAGATGCTCAGCGAGGCAACGTGCGACCTGGCGCCCGGCGAGCCGATTACCCGGGCGGCGCTTGACAGCGTCGGAATCCCGGAGACGGTGCGCGACACGATCCTGCAGCGGCTGTCGCGGCTCGACCCCGCCCACGCCGAAATCCTCGAGGTCGGGGCGGTGATGGGCCGCAGGTTCACCTACCGGACGCTCCTCGCCGTGTCGGAAGCACCGGAGGACACCGTCCAGGCGGCGCTCGCCGCGGCAATGCCCCTGCAGCTGATCGAGGAGCAGCCCGAGCTGCCAGGGCATTACCGGTGGCGGCACGCGTTGACCGAGGAGGCGATCCACGACGAGGTCGTCAGCCCGCGCCGCCAGACGATTCACTCGCGCGCCGCCGACGTCCTCGCCGCGGACGGCGCGTATCCCGCGATCGATATCGCGAACCACCTGCTGTGGGCGGGACGGTTCGAGGAGGCTGTTCCGATCGTCTTCGAGGCCGCCGACCAGGCCGAGCATGCGACCGCGTTCCGAGAGGCGGCATCGGTGCTCGAGCGGGCGCTCCCGCACATCTCAGAGCCGCTGGAACGCGCCAAGGTGGTCTGCCGGATCGGTAATGACCTGGCCCTCAACGGCGAGTCAGAGCCCGCGACCGGGTACCTCTCCGACGGCATCGAAGCCCTCGAGGACCTCGGTGAGCCCCTGCTCGCGGCGCGCTACCGGATCATCCTCGGGCGCTGTCACTGGGAGCGCGCGCAGCCCGAGGCGGCCCGGGTCGAGTACGTGCGCGCGAGGGACGTCCTTGCCGATGCCGGTCCCTCGGCCGAGCTGGCGATGGCTTACGTGCGCCTCGCCGGCCTGGACGTGTTCGAGCTCGACTACGTCGGCTGCCTGAAGCACTCGCGGAGCGCGGTCGAGATCGCCGAGGCCGCCGGGGCCGACTACGAGCGGGTCTACGCGCTGAGCTTCCTGGCGCTCGGCTACATCGACTCCGGCGAGCCGGAGCGCGGGCTGGAGATCCTGGACGAGGCCTACGAGTCCGCGAACGCCAACGACTACTTCCACATCGCCCAGAACGTCACCTGGAACGACATCTGGTCGCGCGTGCACCTGCGGCGCGGCAACCTCGAGTCGCGGCTCGAGCGCCTCGCGTCGATGCCGGCCTGGCCGCTGCTGAACGGGGCCCGGGCCAGCGCCGGCGCCTACGTCAGCCTCGTCCGCGGGCGCCTGAGGGAGTCGCGCGAGTACGCCGAGCTGGCCCTCGACCTGCACCAGCGTCTCGGCTATCGCAAGATGGCGTGGCGGTGCCGCGTCCACCAGGCCGAGGTCCTCGTCGAGCTGGGCCGTTACGAGGAGGCTGCCGCGGTTCTGCCTCCGAAATCGGAGCGGACCGAGCTCCAGGACATCGTCTACGACGCCGCCGCGCAGATCCGCAGCCGCCTCGCGCGCTCGGAGACCGCGGAGGCAGTCGAGTTCGCCCGCGAGATCCGCGACCGTGCCGCGGACCTCGCTGTCCACCGCGAGCCGATGACGATCGCAGTCGAGGCGTTCGTCGCAGGGGGCGAGATCGACGGCGCGGGGGAGGTGCTGGAGCTCGCCCAGGCCCATCCAGCCGACACCGCCTCCTCGTTCCTGGACGAGATGCAGGGGCGGATCCTGCTGGCACGTGGCGACGCGGCCGGCGCCATCCCATTCCTGCGGGCCACGGTCGACGCGGCGCAGAGAGAGGGCTACGCGATGGTCGAGTTGCGGGTGCGCGCGCTGCTTGGCGAGGCATACGGTCGCGCCGGCGAGCCGGAGCGGTCCGAGGAGGAGCTGAGCGCCGTGGTCCGAGAGGCCGCGGGACTCGAGGCGCGCCGGATCGTCGATGAAGCGTTGGCGGCGGCCGCGCGTCTCGGGATCCAGCTTGCGGAGCCAGAGGCCGAGCCCGAACGCGACCAGGCCGAGCCCGAGCTGGTGCCGGCTGGCGAGCGGCTCGTGACGTCGTTGTTCGCCGACGTCCGCGACTACAGCGGGCTCAGCAGCTCCGAGGCGCCGGCCGACGTGGCCGACCGGCTCGCCGCGTTCTATCGCTTCGCAAGATCGGCGATCGAGCGTCGCGGAGGCGTCGTCGACAAGTTTGCGGGCGACGCCGTGATGGCGACGTTCAACGTCTCCGGGCGCAGCGTCGATCACGTCGTCGACGCGCTCGAGGCGGCGCTGACGCTCCGCGACAAGGCCGCCCTCACGGATCTTCCGCTCGGAATCGGGATCGCCACGGGCGCGGCAATCCTCGGGCGCGGCGCTTCGGAGGAGAACCTCGCCGTCACCGGCGTCGCTACCAACCTCGCCGCGCGGCTTCAGGCCGCCGCCGGTCCCGGCGAGATCTTGCTCTCGGAGGAGGCCCACCGGCGCGTCGAGGGCGGCTGGTTGCGCGAGCGGGGCGGCGATCTCGAGCGGGAGCGGCTCGAGTTGAAGGGCTTCGACGCGCCGCAGGTCGCCTACCGGATGCCGGCGCCTTCCTCGATGCCGATCAGCGCTTCGACCACGAGCGCGCCGATCGTCTCGAGCTCGTAGCCGCCTTCCAGCACGGCCACCGTCGGCAGGCCTAGCGCTCCGAGCTCCCGGCCCGCGGCGCGATGGCCGGCTGCTGTGACCTCCAACGGGCTTTCCGGGTCCCCTGCTGCTGCGTCCACGCCGAGGGCGACGACCAGGGCTCCGGCGCCGCGCGCTCGGACCCAACCTGTCAGCTCTGTGACGGCACCGAGCCAAGAGTCGTCGCCGGAGCTGGGTGGGAGGGGAACGTTTCGGTTGGTCCCTTCGCCTTCGCGCTCTCCGGTCTCGGCCTCAAACCCGAGGAAGTGGGGAAACCAGCCAGCGCCGGGGTCGACGTGGACGGAGCCAGTGAGCACGCGCGGGTCTTCGTAGAAGATCGCCTGGGTGCCGTTGCCATGGTGGGCGTCGATGTCGATCACTGCAACCGGCCCGTCGACGGTGTCCTTGAGCCGCGCCGCCGCCGCGGCCGAGTTGTTCAAGTAGCAGGAGCCGCCGAACCCGGTGCGCGTGGCGTGGTGTCCGGGCGGGCGGCAGCAGGCGAAGGCGGCAGGCTTGCCCGAGAGCACCAGATCGGCTGCGGTCACGGCCGCGTCGACGGCGCCGACGGCGGCGTCGAAGGTGCCCGGCCCGATCAGGGTCATCGTGTCGTAGGCGAAATGCCCGGCGCGGGCGGAGACGGACTCGGGGACGGTCGGAGGGACCGGGCCAAGGAGCGCTGGGTGCGCGAACACGTACGGGACGACGCGGTCCTGGCCGGGGTCTTCGGTCAGGCCGGCGGCCTTCCACTCACGCCATGCCCCTTCGAGATACGCGAGCAGGGACGGGGAGTGGACGGCGAGCAGAGTGTCGTCGGTCTGGCGCGCGGCATCGACGATCCGCGCACCCTCAGCTTCCAGGGCTTCCCTGACCCGATCGGCGCGCTCGGGAACCTCGGTACCGGGGGTGCGCACTCCGACCCAGACCTCGCCGCCGGGGTCGTGGAGGCGGTGGCGATCGCTCCACACCATGGGCATCGCAAGCGGCATGGCGGCGTTCCTACCATGCAGCGGCATCGGGAGGGTCGCGGTGACGCGGACGAACGGCGGCTGGGTGGGGAGGCGGGCGATCGGCTCGGTTGAACACTTGGCTGACCGATAGACCAGTCAAGCGTTCAATCGTTGGAGCCGGTGGCCGACGGGCCTGCGCTCCCCCTACCCAGCCCCGTCCCGGCAAGCCGCAGCGCAGTGAACGGTTGTACGGATCGCACAGTCGAGCGCGCCGATTTCTGCCATCTGTGGCCATTGACTCGAGGGCGGCTCGCCACATAGGTTCCCTAACGACCGTTCATGAAGGACGGCGGGGAGCTAGACACCACCAGAAGGCTCGGAGCCGACAGGGTCGTGCATCCGCCAGGCGCCCTGCCACAGCCGGCCGAGCGGCTGGACTCGACGGGGCCTGTACGGCCGGGCGAGATCGAGCTGGCCGTCGAGCGGCTGTGCCTCGACTCGACGTCGCACCGCAACATCCGCGAGCGCGCCGGCGGCGACGCCGACCGGATGGTCGACCGAATCCTCGAGATCGTCGCCGCGCGCGGAAAGCTTCACAACCCCGAAACCGACTCGGGGGGCATCCTGCTGGGCACCGTCACCGCGGTCGGCGACGGCTATCCGTCTCCGCCCGCGATCGGCGATCGCGTCGCCACGCTGGGTTCGCTGACGCTGACGCCGCTGTGGCTTCACGCCATCACCCATCTCGACCCCGACTCGCCGCAGGTCCAGGTCGCGGGAACCGCTTACGTGTTCGCCAGCGCGAGCTGGGCGCCGGTCCCGGACGACCTCCCGCTCCAAACCGCGCTCGAGGTCCTCGACGTCTGCGCGGCAGCGTCACAGGTGCGCGAGCTGGTGCCCGAGCGGGGCACAGTCTGCGTCCTGGGAGCCGGCCACGCAGGGAAGCTCGTCCTCGCGGCCGCCCGCGCCGAGATGGCTGACGGGACCTTGGTGGCGGTGGACTCCGACGCCGACGCGGTCGCGGCGGTCACCGAACTCGGCCTGTGCGACATCGGAGTTACCGCCGACCTGCGCGACCCGCTCGCCGCGCTGGCGACGGTCCGCGCTGCGGCCGCGCAGCCCGCCGACCTCACGGTCGTGGTTGTCAACGCCCCAGGCTGCGAACCGGCCGCGATCCTGCTCACCGGCGACGGCGGCACGGTGCTGTTCTTTTCGATGGCGACGAGCTTTCAGGCAGCGGCTCTGGCCGCGGACGGCATTGGAACCGAGGCGAGGATGCTGGTCGGCAGCGGTTACGCGGCCGATCGTGGGGCCTACGCCCTTGAGCTGGTACGGGGCTCCGAGGCGCTGCGACGGGCGCTCGACATCCCGGTGCAGGAGCCGGCGTGACTGCCGACGGCCACAAGGTGCAGATGCGATGGCGCGACCTCGACGGACTCGGACACGTCAACCACACCGTCGTCCTCACCTACCTGGAAGAGGGTCGCGACGCATTCCTGAAGCGACACGGGATCCGCCGCGACGAATACGTGGTCGGTCGCTGCAACGTCCACTTCCGCGGCGAAATCGACCCGGCCTTCGAGACCGTGACCGTGCAGTGCGCGGTTAGCGAGCTCGGCCGCTCGAGCGTGACCACCAAGGAGCGGATCCTCGACGACGACGGCGACGTGATCGTGGAGGCGGAGTTCGCCCTCGTCCTCTGGGACCCCGCGCTGCGCGGCTCGCGACCGATCACCGACGAGGAGCGGGCCTCGCTGGCCGGCTCCGGGAAGGAGTTTTGATGGCCTGGAACAGCAATCCCGTCGTGGTCACCTGCGCCATCACCGGCGCCGACGTCTTCCGCGACAACAACCCAAACATCCCCTACACGACGAAGGAGATCGCCGACTCGAGCATCGAGGCGGCGGGCGCCGGAGCGACCGTCGTGCACCTGCACGTGCGCGAGGACGACGGCACCCCGAGCGGCCGCCCCGAGCTCTTCGTGGACGTGATCGACCGGATCCGCGCCGGCTCCGACGTGCTGACGATGGTCTCCACCGGGGGCGCCAACGACATGACGATCGACGAGCGGGTTACCGGGCTCGAGGCCAAGCCCGACATCTCCGGAGTCGAGTCCGGCTCGATGAACTTCGGCGATGAGACTTTCATCACTCCGCCGCCGGCCGGGCGCGGGATCATCGAGCGCGCGACCGAGGCCGGCATCGCGCTGGAGGTCGAGGCCTTCGACGTCGGCCACGTGGTCAGCGCCGTGCGCTGGCTGGAGCAGGGAATCCTGCCGGCGCCGATGCGGATCAACCTGGTCTTCGGCGTGCCGGGCGGAATCGACGCCACCCCTGAGGCCCTCGAGGCGATGCGCCGCCCCCTGCCGGAAGGGACGTTCTGGACCGTGACCTGCATCGGGCGCCACCACCGGCGCCTGCTGGCGCTCGCCTCTCTGCTCGGTGCGCCGGGTATCCGCACCGGCCTCGAGGACGTCGCCTACATCAGCAAGGGCGTCCTCGCGCCGTCGAACGGGGCCCTGGTGGAGATGGCGGTCGACCTTGCGTGCTCACTCGGGCGCGAGGTGGCGACGCAAGAGCAAGCTCGGGAGCTGCTGGCGGTTGGCTGACGCCACCACCACAACCAGCCGGGACGCGGGCTCCGACAGCCGCCCGGCGGGCCGGCGGGGGCCGGCGACGCGCGAGGCGATCCACGAGGCCGCGCTCGAGCTGTTCGCCCGGCTCGGCTACCACGCCACGTCGATGCGGGCGATCGCGGCCGAGGCGCGGGTGCAGCCGGCGGCGATCTACCACTGGTACTCGAGCAAGGAGGCGATTCTGGTCCAGCTCCAGGACGACTTCATGGAGCGCCTGACGGCGAAGGTGCTCGCGGCGATGGCCCGGCACGATCGGCCGGCGCTTCGACTGGCGGCTGCGGTGCGCGAGCACGTCGTCTTCCACGGCCTGCACTCGCGGGCGGCCTTTGTCACCGACAGCGAGATCCGCGCCCTGACCGAGGGGCCGCGACGCGCGCTGATCGCCCAGCGGGACGACTACCAGGCGATCTTCAGCGAGCAGATCCGCGACGGGATCCGCGACGGGTCGCTGCGCGCCTCCGACGCCCACGTCGCCACCTACGCGATCCTGCTCCAGTGCACCGGGGTCGCCCTCTGGTTCAACCCTCGGGGACCACTGAAGATCGAGGAGGTCGCAGAGCTCCACGTCGAGCTGGTCCTCGGCTCCCTTCAGGCCTCCCCGGAGTTGATCTCGGAGGCGATCGAGAGCGTCTCGCGCAGCCAGGCGAAGGCGGGGGAGGGCTAGCCCGGTGGAGCGGATCAAGCCGCCCGCCCTGCCCGAGGAGGGAGCCACGATCGCCGTCGTCGCGCCGGGCACATCGCCGCAGACGCGCTCGGGCATCGAGCAGGCGACGGAGTACTTCGAATCCCGCGGGCACCGCGTGGTCTTCGGCCGCCACCATCGCAAGGTCCACGGCTACCTGGCCGGCACCGACCTCGAGCGCGCGGAGGATCTGCAGTGGGCGCTCAGTGAGCCGGGCATCGACATGGTCCTGCCCGTGGAGGGTGGCTACGGCACGGCTCGCCTACACGACCTGATCGATTGGGACGCGGTGGGCGAGCCGCGGATCGTGTGCGGTTTCAGCGACATCACTGCGCTGCACCTCGCCCTGGCCGCACACGCGGGGTGGGTCACCTTCTACGGCCCCAACTTCCTGCGGTTCACGCGGGAGAAGGGCCACTGGGGGCTGAGCACGGAGACCGAGGAATGGTTCCACCGGGCGGTTCGGCCCGAGCCATTGGGCCAAGTGTTCGAGGACCCCGAGAACCCGTACGTCCTCACTGTGGGGGATGGGGTGGCCGAGGCGCCCCTGGCGGGTGGCTGCCTCACCCTCCTGGCCGCGAGCATCGGCACGCCGTTCGAGGTCCAGACCGACGGATGCGTGGTGATGGTGGAGGACCTGAACACCGAGCCGTATCTGATCGACACGGCCCTCAACCACCTGATCCGGGCCGGCAAGCTGGACAACGCCGCCGGGTTCGTGTTCGGGACCGACGTGAACTTGAAGGGGCAGACGATTCCCGAAGAGGTGGAGTCGTCGCTCTCGATCGAGGAGATGCTCGACGAGCTGATCGCTCCACTGGGCATCCCCGCGATCTCGAACGTGCCCGTTGGGCACGGCAAGCACATGGCGACGATGCCGCTCGGAGCCACCGTCCGCATCGACGGTGCAGGCAAGAGCCTCGAGGTGCTCGAGGCGGCGGTGGAGCCGAGAGCGGATCAACCAAAGCAAGGAGAGAAGTGATGGGCACGAGGAGTGCGTGGACGAAGGTCGCAACGCTGGCGGCAGCGGTCGCAGTGACCGCCGCGGTCGTGGCGCTGCCGGCCGCGGCGCAGGAGACCACCGAAGAAGGCGAGGAGAGCCAGGTGCTGAAGATCGGCTGGGGCGCCGACCCGCAGAACCTGAATCCCTTTGTGGCGCTAGACGAGGAGGCGTACACGATCTGGGCGACCACCTGGGATCTGCTCGTCAACTTCAGCCCCGAGGATCTGTCGCCAACCGAGGGCATCGCCGAGAGCTGGGAGGTGTCAGACGATCGCCGCACGGTGACCTTCACGCTTGCCGACCGCACCTGGTCCGACGGCGAGCCGGTCACGTCCGAGGACGTGAAGTGGTCCCTCGAAACGCTCGGCTCCGAGGGTGACCTCTTCTCGAGCTACACCAACAACGTCACCTCGATCGAGACGCCCGACGACAAGACCGTCGTGATCGAGACCAAGAGGCCCGACGCCCGGATCGTCGGCGGCCTCTTCATCTACATCCTCCCCGAGCACATCTGGGGAGAGGTTCCGCTGGACGAGGTCACGCGCACCTACCAGCCCGAGCTGCCGATGGTGGGCAGCGGTCCGTACATCGTCACGGAGTTCGAGCGTGGGCGCATCCTGCGGCTGGAGCGCAACCCGGAGTGGGACGGCGACGAACCGCAGTTCGACGAGATCCAGTTCATCAAGTACGGCACCGAGGACGCGGTCGAGCGGGCCCTGATGCTGGGCGAGGTCGACATGGACCTGGAGGTCCAGCCGACGACGTTCGAACGGCTGGGCAACGAGCCCAACATCGAGACGGTGCAGAGCGCGTCGCCCTCGTACACCGAGCTGGCGTTCAACCTCTGCTCGGAGGAGAACTGCCCGGACGCGCAGTTCAACCCCGCCGTGCAGGACAAGACGGTGCGCCAGGCGATCGCCTACGCGATCGACCGCACGCGCATCAACGAGATCTCCGCGCTGGGGACCTCCTTCGTGGCCAACGGGATCCTGCCGTCCTACTACCAGGACTTCTACGAGGAGCCCGAGCAGACCTACCAGCCGCCGGACGTCGACCTGGCCAATCAGATGCTCGACGACGCCGGCTGGGCGGACAACGGCGATGAGCCGCGCACGAAGGGCGACCAGGAGCTGTCGTTCGATCTCTACGTGCGCTCGGAGTCGCAATCCGATACCCAGGCCGCGAGGTTGATCGCCGAGATGGCGGCCGAGATCGGGGTGGAGTTCAACGTTCAGGTGGTGAGCACCGGCAAGCTCACCGAGCTCACGGTGCAGAAGGTCGACGGCGTTCCCGCTCCTGACTTCGACACGTTCGTCTGGGGTTGGGGCGGCGACCCGTACGACCCGAGCTTCCTGCTCAGCCTGTTCACCACCGGTGAGATCGGGGCGTCGTCGGACGCGTTCTACTCGAACCCCGAGTACGACCGGCTGTTCGAGGAGCAGTCCGGAGAGTTCGACGTCGAGGCGCGCAAGGAGGTCATCCAGGAGATGGTCGCGATCACCCAGGAGGATCTGCCCTACGTCGTCCTCACCGAGGACCCGAATCTGGCGGCCTACCGAACAGATCGGCTTACCAACGTGGAGCGGTCCTGTCCGGCGGAGACCGGTGATCCGATCTGCGAGCAGGTGAGCTACGAGCCCTTGGTGTCGATCGCACCGGCGGACGGCAGCAGCGACGATGACGGCGGCAGCGGTGCCGGCACCGGAATCCTGATCGCGGCCGGAGTGGTCGCGGTGGGAGCGGGCGCCTACTTCGCGATGCGTGGGCGCCGACGCCGCTCGGACGAGCCGCTGGAGCTGGAGGAGTAGCCCGACCGGGGTGAGTCGCGGAGGAGGAAGGAGGATCGCCAGGTGAGCCTGAGGTGGCTCGCCGGCAAGACGGCGGCGGCGCTGCTGACGCTCGCGTTCGTCATCGTCTTCAACTTCTTCCTCTTCCGCGTCATGGGCGACCCGACGACGCAGCTCGTGAGGCTGCCCCAGTCGACGCCCGAGGAGATCGAGAAGCTGCGGGCCGACTACGGGCTCGACAAGCCGCTGCTCACGGGCCAGTTCGTCGACTACGTAGGCGACACCCTGAGACTGGACCTCGGGACCAGCCAACGAACTCGGCTTCCGGTCTGGGAGGAGATCAAGGACGCGCTGCCGTGGACCCTGCTGCTGGTGGGCACCGGAACGCTGCTGGCGACGATCGTCGGGAGCTGGCTGGGGGTGATCGCCGCGACGCGGCGCGGCAGGAAGACCGACGACTCGTTACTCGGGTTCAGCCTGTTCACGTACGCCGCGCCCGAATACTGGATCGGGATCCTCCTGATCCTCGCCTTAGCGGTCTGGATACCGATCTTCCCCGCCGGGCTGCAGATGACGCCGGGGGTCGAGTTCTCCAGCTGGATCGACGAGGCGTTGGACGTGGCCGAGCACCTGATTCTGCCCGCGATCACGATCATGCTGATGCTCCTGGGGCAGTACTTCCTGATCATGCGCTCGTCGATGGTGGACGTGCTCACCGAGGACTTCATCACCGTCAAGCGCGCCACCGGACTGCCGTGGGAACGGGTCGTGCGCCGCCACGCGGTCCCCAACGCGCTGCTGCCGCTGGTGACGCTGTCGGCGATCCAGTTCGGCGCGGTGGTCGGCGGAGCAATCACCGTGGAGACGATCTTCTCCTGGCCCGGGCTGGGGGAGCTCACCTTCACGGCGATCAACGACAAGGACTTCCCGGTGCTCCAGGGGACGTTCCTGATCTTCTCGGCCGGAGTGATCTTCGCCAACCTGCTCGCCGACTGCCTCTATTTCTTCCTCGACCCGCGGGTGCAGACGAAGTGAGGGGGGCGCCTTGAGCGAAGCGGCGATTGGCGCAGCTACCACCCCGGAGGCCGGTGAGATCAAGTTCGCCGAGCGCGGCGTCCGCCAGCTGCTGCTGGGCACCTGGCGGGGGCGCTTCGGGCTCGGGGTCCTGGGCCTGTTCGTGTTCCTGGCGATTTTCGGCGAGGCGATCGCGCCATACGACCCGGACGCCTCGAGCCTCGACGTGCTGGCGGCGCCAAGCGGCGACCACCTGCTCGGGACCACCGAGCAGGGCTCGGACGTGCTCTCGCAGCTCCTGGCGGGAGCGCGGGTCTCGATCGTCGTCGGTTTTGCCGCGGCGATCATCTCGGCCTTGCTGGGCTCGGCGGTCGGGTTGACCAGCGGCTACTTCGGCGGCTGGACCGACCGCATCCTCGACGCGCTCGAGAACTGGTTCCTGGTCATCCCGACGTTGCCGCTGATGATCGTCCTGGCGCGACTGCTCGATCCCTCGCTCGGCGTGCTCATCCTGGTCATCGGGCTCACCTCATGGGCCGGGACCGGGCGGATCGTGCGCGCCCAGGTGCTGACCCTGCGCGAGCGA
>Ga0081538_10002489_pt1 | contig 17967 bp, 16 predicted proteins | sample TabmetS5T2R1_FD_71022 | JGI IMG/M metagenome (GOLD analysis project Ga0081538, IMG submission 71022) | Tabebuia heterophylla rhizosphere microbial communities from the University of Puerto Rico - S5T2R1 | ecosystem: Host-associated > Plants > Roots > Rhizosphere ... | reverse complement strand
ACCGCCGCCACTGCCACCTCGCTGCCGGCGGGAGGGAGTTGGCCATCGGCGGTCCGCACCCCCACCCGCACCAGCGCCTTGTCACGGACCCGATAGGTCGTGCGGTCGGTCGCCACCCTGACCCTGAGGTCATGCCCGCGCCACCCAACACGGATCTCCGCGACGCCGAGTTTGAAGGATGGCCTGCCAAGGTCGACCGTCGCCGTCGGTTGCACGCCGCCCACGCGCCCCCGCACGGCCAGGACCGAAATAAACATGTTCGGGGCAAAATCCTCCCGCACCGGGACCTCGATGACGGGCTCCTGACCTGAGAGGGGCACGACAAAACCGTCGAGAACCCCTTCCCGCTCCGTTGTGATCAAGGCGGTGGCCTCTCGGAACGGCATACGGACCTGAAAACGAGCGATCTCACCAGGCTCGTAATGTCGTCTTTCCGCGAGGAGGTCGATCCGGTCGTGATCCTGGATGTCGAACCACCACTGTCGCGCGCCAGGGACCCAGACATCCTGGTGCGCTACGGCGACATGACCGGTGTCACTCCCTGCTGACGCCTGCACGATAAGGTTGCCGTCGGCCGGCGGTTTTGCTTCGCAGAGCAACAGGCCCTGCGTATCGGTGACACCGCGGCACAATTCCTCTAGGCGTTGCGTGTCCTCGACATGCTCATACGCGTAAAATCCTCCGACGAGGCGCTTCCGATAGGAATAGAATTTCCGCTCCCAGATCTCCACCTGCACAGGCGCATGAGGCACAGGGTGACCGCGCACGTCGACCACGGCGACTCGCGCGCTGACGACATTTTTCGAGGCCACCCAGCCCTCGGTCTTCACGCCAACCAGCCACTTCGTCGGCCAGAGTGGCACGCTGGTCGCCACAGTTTGGACCTCGCCGTTGGGGTCGCGATAGCCCAACTCCAGCATCAGGTCTACTGGTACGTCGAGGGTTGACAGCTCCGTAATGCGCGCACTGGCCATCCCGGTCTCATCCAGCACCAGGTTAAACCGCTGATGCAGACCGCTGCTCCCCGTGAGCGGCCGCGAGGTCATGGATTCGTCGCCATCTTCGTCGCTGTCAGCATCGACGCCAGTGCCTCGGTGGATCACGCCTTCTTTGAGACGTGTATTGGCAAAGCTATACCCTGCATAGGCTTCCGAGAAGGCCACGCTTTTCGGTCGGAGCTGGGCCCTCAGCGTAACTGGGAGGCGGCTCGCTCCACCGCCAGCGAGATACTGCACTCCAAGCTCCACCGGCAGCTCGGAAACCCCGATCTGCGGCTCGGGTGGAGGCTGTATGAAGCCCCGCATCAAAGGGACGCGGAATTCTTCGACGCGAAATTCGCCGGAGATGCGCTCTGAGTCGGGGTCAGACTCCTGGCGCCCCGGATCCGCCGTGTGGCGCATCAGCACGACTTGGTAGTGCCCAAGCTTGGCCCCCCTGGGAATGGCCCAGGAGCTTTCGGCAGCGCCCCCCGCCTCCCAATGCAGTGGCAATTCATATTTCTCCTCGCTGCCGACATGGCGAATTGACACGCGGTTCGGAAGCTGGTCCTCTGGCACACTGGAAAAGCCGCGCAGTGTCTGAGCTCGCAGGATGTGTTTCATATGCACCGTATCGCCGGCGCGGAGCAGAGAGCGGTCGACGATGGTATGGGCGATGAATGCCCCACGATCATTGCTGAGCGGTAGTTGAAATCTCCAGGGCTCGATGCCGTGATCCCAACTGCTGTGGGCGAAGCTGAAGTCATCGGATAGTCTTGCGGTCACGAACAGCCCGCCGTCGAGGCGATTAATGGCCATTGTCTGTTGGGAATCATGGTGGTACACGTTGCCCTCATACGGACATGCGGCAAGCGCTTCCTGTGGCGGGGAGCTTACCTACGCGTGCGATCCCCTGGGCGTCTGTGGGGCCAGCCCATAGCGTTTTGCCGGTACAGTCGTGCACTGCCACCTGGGCTTCATGCACCGGGCGACCTTCATCCAACGTCGTCACCCAAATGAGAGAAGCCTCCCGACCCCATTTGACGTGCACGGAGAGATTGGTCACCAGGACCGCCGTCGGGACAAACATGGATTGCGGCTTGCCCAGTAGGGAAGCTCCCAACCGAGGGCTCTCGAGCTCGACGACATAGAGACCCGGGGCCTCCAAGGGGATGCCAACGACTTCCATGGGTTTCGCCTCATGGGGTTTGGGCAGGGTAAAGCTCTTGATCGCGGGGGATGCTGGCTGCGCACCAAAGACTGATCTGTCGCGTGCTGCCGTGGCCACGGCGCGGAGCCATGCCAAGATATCCCGCGGCCGGTCGGGAGACAGGTGTAGATGCCTGCCTACGATCTGGTCTGGGGTATCCGTCGCAGATGGTGTCGTCTCGCTCCCTGCGGCCTCAGCCACCCGCAACAGTCTGGTCCGGACCTCTGGTTCCAGATTGTGGAGTGTCACCGGCAGAGTGGGGTCGGCCTTCCATTCCACGATGCCAAAGCGCGCCGCAAATTTGGCCAGCGGGGGAAATTCTGCAGTCCTGACTTGCAGGGGAAATCGGTTCGCGTTGGCGAGTGGTCGCCCCGCTTCGTCGGTCAGGCCATCGGGGATCTCGACCCGCAAGGTCGCCGCCTCGGGGAAAGGACCTCGAAAGCTGATCCGGTTGACGAACGGGGCGCCTTCGTCACCCCTATCTATCGTTGGACTACGCCGGCCTCCCTGCGCGGCGACCAGCGCGATTTGTTGCGCCTGCCCCCAGGCAACAGACGCGGAAAACCGCAATCTCATTGGTGTGATGGGCAGGCACGCAGCGCGCCGGCTCTGCCGCTCACAATGGAATTCCGCCAGAAACGGTTGACGGACTTTGAAGGAGAGCACCTGATCTTGCTCGTTCGTTAACCCACTTCCGGCGGTGACGCCCTTCCCCCAGGTCAGTCGCACGTTCGCACCGCTGGGAAACGTCTGTCTGGCCTGCAAGATCAGAACGTGTTTACGCTCTGCCCAACCGTAAAGGGTTTTGAGAATCGCCTTACGGCCTTCGCCGGTAATGAGCCGCACGCCGATCCGTTCGGGGAGCCCCGCCACCGCAAATGAAGCGTGCTGCAGCACCGATTCCTCCGTCGGTTGCGTATCGAGGCCGAGGACGAAGGCCTGATCTTCGTCGATGGTGGCATCTGCACTGGGGACGGAGGTCTGGATCGACGGACCGCCGGTCGTAAAGGTAAAGGTCGTCTGGCCGGTTACCGGTTTCCCTGCCTGGGTTATCAGGCCTGGGTGAAGCCTGAAGGCACAGCGAACGCCGTCGGGAAGATCGCGCGTGAAATCGTACACCCATGTATGGCTATCAATCCAGCGGCCCGCTCCATCCTCGGGGCAGTCGATTTCGAAGGGATCGACAGAGTTCCGCGGGTCGCCGAAAGGCACCATAGGTTCGGAGAAGCTGGCGCTGGCTTGACGTACACGCTTGACCGTACCTTGAGGACTAAATTGCTTGACATGAGCACTCGGCTGGGACTCCTCCGCCTCTATTGCAGGGCTGATAAGCGCGACTATCAGCAGGAGGCCGAACAACAGGCAATATGAACGAGGTCGCCAGCTCAGATAAGGCTGGACACGTCTCTTGGCTACCTGTTGAGATCTGAACATGGCAGGGGGCCTTTGGTTAGGGATGTACAGCGTCAATTTGCATGGCTGTGAAATTGTTCTACTCTAGGAAGTTGCCTGCCGTCAAGAACGCCTGGGAAGACCGAGCTTTCCGCACGGGCCTTTCGCCATTAATAGGCCGCGCATCAACGGTCCTGCTGCGGCGTCAAAGCCAGGCGGGATGGAGGTAGGATAGGCCAGCTAAGGCAACGGGGGCAAGGTGAGTTGGGGGCGAGGGCTTGGCATTCGCTCTGGGAGAAATTTTTGCGCGTAGGCAAATTCGCCTCACCCCTTTTGGGACGGCGGCCGGAGCTGATGATCGAGGGGTACGAGCATGGCGGATGATATTCTGGCCGTACTCGTGTGCTTTCATCGCTTGACTTACCTCCCTCCAATTAGAGGATCAACGGGTTCTTGAGGCGCCCGAGGTGTTTCCGATGGTTCTTGAGCAGCCGATTCGCCTGCAACAGCCGCTTATGGAGGTGCCACAGACTGGCGGTCGCTTCCTCCAGCACCCGCATCTGCACGGCGACCTTATCTTCATAAGCCAGTCCTTCCGAAGTATCCAGCACCGTCCAGGTGCTCACGAGCTGTGTAAACAGCTTTTGCCCCCACTCCAAGGTCATGCGCTGGCCAACGAGTTCAGCTTGAATGGCCTCCCCTTCCGTAAGTTCATCGATCGCCTGCTCAGCCGTGAGATCTTTCATGAGTGTACCCTCCTTTGCCATCCTCTGCATGGATGATGATTGGCATTTGGTATAATGGAGTGTCGGTCGCCGATTCATCTATAAGGCTGACGACCTACATGCGGTGACATCATCAGCAAGAATCTTGCCAGCAGTGGATTGGGTGGCTGAGGCGAATCGTGGCCCGTTGCATCCGAGAGAACAGAGAAAACAGGAATCGCACTTGATGCGTGAGGATGGCGGCTGCTGCGCAGTGCAGTCGAGAGGCAAGGCACTTGAGCGGGCACAGCGCAAGCCGAAGTCGAGCGAACCTAGACCGTGAGCTGCCAACGCGGCTCGCGCTGCCTTCAAGATGATCTACAGTATGGCTACTTACCAGTATCGTACCGGACCAACGTCTACATGCACGAAATCGGAGCGTCGATAATAACCGACACCTCCCATGCGTAGCTCCATGGCAACACGCCTCACCGTATGACTAGCCCATCCGGGTATGCGGAGGTCCACGGCTTTGCCATCCATGTGTAGGCTATGTTCGGCAACGCGCCGACTCATGAAGCGGAGAAAAGCATTGGTGGTGGGGGAACGATACGCAGAGATGACGTAGAAAGGGTGAGAGCATTCCAGCTCTTCACTAATGGCATGCAGAAGGTCTAACAACTGTGGATCGATCGGCTTGATTTCATCGGTGCGGTGGTCACGGAGGACGCGGTCGACGACGGACATCGTCTCGGGGAGATATTGTCCTCGGTACCAGTAGACCGCCTTGACGCTTTCGCCAGTATGTGTGTTGTAGAGCGCGACAGCCTTTTCGGGTGGGTTGATGACTGGCTGAAAAAAACTTCTGCTGGGCTTAGGAGCGGGGGGTATGGGTTTTTGGAGAGGCTTCCGGGGGGGGTAGAAAATGTATCTGCTTGCAACGGCTGACTGTGGGATGAGGCTCATACCTGAAACGAGAGCTCCCCACGTCAGGAAGCGACGGCGACTGAGTCTGTGATCGGCCAGCGACGCTTCGCGCATTGCCAATAGCTTCATAGACTCTCCCCTCGAATGTCAAGCGTGAGCAATCGGTAGTCGACATCCAGCCTGCACAACCGATCTTAGAGCGATCACCCCCCTCCGATTCACTGGTGTAAAAAGCTGTACCTTAGCGAGTTTCGGCCTCGCTGTCAACAATTCTTCGCAAAATGATAGAGTCGTCCTAAGAGGATAAAGTCGTGCTCGGTCGGCGAGGTGCTTGGCGTGGATGTCATGGGCCGACGTACGCCGCACGACTTTCCGCTTGACAAGCTTCCGGGGGATCGTTAGGGTGGCAAAAGCGCCTGGCCAAACAGCGCCTAGGTTGCAACCGATGTCAACCCTGTGAGGGAATCGAGGATGGCCAAGACTGCAGGGATCGTGATTATTGGCAACGAGATTCTATCGGGCAAAGTCCAGGACGCGAACGCCGCCTATCTCCTGCGCGAGTTGCGTCTGCTGGGCGTAGACGTGAAAAAGGTCTCGGTGATCCCCGATGAAGTCGATATCATCGCTCTGGAAGTAGCCACCTTCTCGCGCCAGTTCGATGTGGTTTTCACCTCCGGCGGCGTGGGGCCGACGCACGACGATGTGACCATTGAGGGGATTGCCAAGGCCTTTGGGCATCGTGTCATTCGTCATCCTGAACTCGAGCGGCTGCTGCGCAGCCGCTATGGTGGCGATCTGAATGAGGCCCGATTGAAGCTCACCGAGGTTCCTGAGGGATCAGTGCTGATCCGCGAAGATGGCCTCTGGCTGCCCGCGATTGCCATGGGAAACGTCTATATCTTCCCCGGTATTCCCGACCTATTGCGGCAGAAATTCGACTCGATCAAGGAACGCTTCCGCGACCAGCCATATTTTCTTCGTAAAGTATACGTCAAGGAAGGGGAGGGTAACATCGCTGCCTTTCTCCATGACCTCCTGCGAGAGTTTCCAGAGCTCATGCTCGGCTCCTACCCTGAAATCCGCAATCCTGCTTATAAAGTGATGCTGACTCTGGAATCGAAAGATGAGCAATACCTTCGAGCGGCTCTGGAACGCCTCCTGGCGATGCTCCCAGGGGATTTCGTCCATCAGACGCACTGAAATAAACTCGCGGTTGAAAAGGTGTCAGAGGGCGATGGGGGAGTATCAGAACTCAGGCGTACAACCTAGTCGTCGAAGAGGGCTTCGGCGAACACTGTGGGGTCGAATGGCTGGAGATCAGGGAGCTTTTCACCGACCCCGATGAGTTTCACCGGTATCTTCAGTTCGTTGACGATGCTGACAACAATGCCTCCCTTGGCGGTACCATCAAGCTTAGTCATGACAAGCCCTGTCAACCCAAGTGTCTCATGAAACTGCCTCGCTTGCGCCACACCGTTCTGACCAACAGTGGCATCGAGGACGAGCAAGATCTCATGCGGAGCCCCTTCGTGTTCACGGGCGAGTACCCGTTTGATCTTTTTGCACTCCTCCATGAGGTTCACTTTGGTGTGGAGGCGGCCGGCAGTATCGACGATCACCACATCGACACGGCGCGCTTTGGCGGCTTGGATGGTATCATACACGACGGCCGCCGGATCGGCACCCGCCCCATGCTTGATCACTTCCACACCCACCCGGTCGGCCCATTCCTGGAGCTGCTCGATCGCCGCTGCCCGAAACGTGTCTGCCGCGGCTAGCAAGACCTTTTTCCCTTGGTGTTTCAGTTGATAGGCCAGTTTGGCAATCGTCGTCGTTTTGCCAACCCCGTTGACTCCCACGAGCAGAATGACGGCCGGCGGCTGCGCCACCTCCGTGCGGAGTTCCTCAGCCGAGACATCTAAGATCTCCAGAAGGCTTTGCTTCAAGTGGGCTCGGATCTCTATGGGTTGGCGCAGGCGCTGCTCCGCTGCCGACTGCTGAAGGTCCTGCATAATGCGCGTGGTCGTCTGCACGCCAAGATCGCTACTGATCAGGACTTCCTCCAGTTCGTCAAAAAGATCCGCGTCAATCGTTCGTCTGCCGCTGAGCAGACGGTCGATTTTCCGCAGTAATCCTAGACGCGTTTTAGTCAACCGCTCCTTCAGGAAACGCAGAAAGCCCTGCCGAGGGGAGGACGTCTCTGGCTCGGGTTCTCCGACCACCACCTCCGCCAACTCCTCCTCTGGCACTTCCACATCGGCCTCGGCAATGAGCTGCGGCTCGCTCGTCACCACTTGGTTGAGCGTATCCTCCGAGGGTGGTGGTTGCTTTCGTTCCCAAAATTTCCAGCGCACGGCTTGGGTTCCTCTCTATGTATAAAGATTACCTATTGGGGGTAACCATTCAGACCGCTTCCGGGAGGGCTCGAAGGATCACCGCTAGAGTTCGTCAGTAACTCCGTGGTACTGAGGGCTTCGAGCACCTTCTGAGCGGCGTCTTGTTCGGCCTCTTTCTTACTCTTGCCCGCCCCAAGCCCTTGGAGCCGCCCGCGAATCGCGAGCTCGACCTCGAACACTTTTTCATGATCGGGACCACGCTCACGGACAACGCTATAGGTTGGAACGCAGCCAAATTTTTCCTGGGTATACTCTTGCAGTTCGCTCTTGTAGTCGCGGTAACCCTCATGCAGGGCAGTGTTCAGGTCCTCCTGGAAGCACCGTAGGATCACCTGATAGACCTCTCCCAGCGAGCTATCAAGGTAGATGGCCGCCAGCACTGCTTCAAAGGTGTCAGCCAGGAGGGAGGCTTTGGCACGGCCTCCGGTCAGCTCCTCCCCGCGTCCGATAAGGAGGTAAGAGCCTAGCTCCAGGCGTCGTGCAATCCTCGCCAGGTTGCTGTCGTTCACAAGAGATGCCCGCAGTTTTGAGAGCTCACCCTCGGCAAGGTTAGCGAACTTCCCGTAGCAATAATCGCTGATCACCAATCCCAGGACAGCATCTCCCAGAAACTCAAGGCGCTCATTGTGCTGGACAGGCTCGCGTTGTTCATGCACATATGACTTATGGGTCAGCGCTTGATTCAATAGATCTAGTCGGTAAAACCGGTAACTTAATGCCCGTTCAAGCTCGGCGAGCTGCTCTCTTCGTGCCTCTACCAGCATGTGCCCTCAAGTCTTTGGTGGCCGTGACAGCCGACATCGTCGTATGTGGTTAGGCGATATATTTCTTCAAGACGATGCACGCGTTGGTCCCGCCGAATCCAAAGGAGTTCGATACCGCGTTCTCTAAATCGGTGTGCCTGGCATGGTTCGGAACGTAATCTAGGTCGCATTCCGGGTCGGGATGTTCATAGTTAATGGTCGGCGGGATGATGCCCTCTGAGAGGGCCAACGCGCAGAAGGCCGCCTCAACACCTCCCGCGGCGCCGAGGAGATGTCCGGTCATCGACTTGGTGGAGCTTACCGCCAATTGATAGGCATGTTCGCCAAACACCTGCTTGATCGCCATGGTTTCGTGGCTATCGTTATAGGGAGTCGAGGTCCCATGGGCATTGATGTAGTGGACGTCTTCCGGGGCGATATCCGCATCCCGTAGTGCCATCCGCATGCAGTTGACCACACCACGCCCTTCGGGGTCTGGAGCGGTCATGTGGTAAGCATCAGCGGTCATGCCGTAGCCGATGACTTCGGCGTAGATCTTTGCCCGCCGCGCCAAAGCGGCTTGCAGTTCTTCAAGGACGATAATACCCGCCCCTTCTGCGATCACGAAGCCATCGCGCTCCATGTCAAAAGGCCGACTGGCCTTTTGCGGAGTGTCATTGCGGCTTGAGAGCGCCTTCATGTTCGCAAAGCCGGCGATGGTCAGCTGGGTGATGGCCGATTCACTGCCGCCGGCGATCATGGCATCGGCATCGCCGCGTTGAATGATCTTAAAGGCATCCCCAATCGCGTGCGTCCCTGCGGCACAGGCAGTGGTGACACAGGAATTCGGACCACGGGCGCCAAACCGCATGGAGATTTGGCCCGCCGCTAAGTTCGTAATCAGCATAGGGATAAAAAAGGGGCTGATGCGGCGCTGACCATTTTGGAGGAGGACTGAATGGTAGCGCTCGATGGTTTGGATACCGCCAATGCCCGCCCCAACAATCACGCCGACGCGATCAGCATTCGCCTCGGTGATCTTCAACCCAGCGTCCTCAATAGCCATGGAGCCCGCACTTAGGGCATATTGGATGAAGACATCCATTTTCTTGATTTCTTTGCGTTCGATGAAATCCTCTGCGTTGAAATCTTTGACCTCGCCAGCGATCTGCACAGGCGACTCCGAAGTATCGAAGGTGGTGATCCGATCGATTCCTGAAGCACCTTTGCAAATCCCTTCCCAGGTCTTTTGAATGCCAGTGCCGAGTGGTGTAATGAGCCCCAGGCCGGTCACGACCACCCGCCGTTTCATCCACTCCATAGGCCTATCCTTTCCCGCTTGGGTCCGCGTCTTTAGCCACCGCGTCGATTGCGAGCTGCAAGACACCTGAGCCGCTTGAGTCGCGACCAGCACTCCCCCGCCGCCGCCTGCATGCCCGCAGTAAGGTCGGCATCAGCATCGCTAGCTGAAACTAGACAGCTTCGTTGGCTGCGCTGGCTCCTCTGTCGTTCTCGCCCATGGTGCAGGAGATCACACCTCCTTCACATTCGCCTTAATGTAATCAATGGCATCCTGGACCGTGCTGATCCCCTCCGCATCTTCATCAGGGATTTCGATGTTAAATTCCTCTTCAAAGGCCATTACGAGTTCGACCGTATCCAGGGAATCGGCCCCCAGATCGTCGATAAACGATGCCTCCGCGGAGACTTCGTCTTCTTCGACACCTAGTTGTTCCACAATAATGTCCTTCACCCGCTGTTCGATCGATGCCACTGCGAACGTACCTCCCTTACATGGACAGCCCACCGTTGACCTGGATGACATGGCCAGTGATATAGCTCGCACGTGACGAGACCAGAAAGCCGACGCAATCTGCCACATCCTGGGGGGTTCCCCATCGGCCAAGAGGAATCTGCCGGACAAGGTCTGCCTTGGCCTGTGCCGATAGCCCCTGGGTCATCTCCGTCTCGACAAACCCTGGGGCCACGGCGTTGACAGTGATCCCACGGCTAGCAACCTCTCGGGCCAGAGCTTTGGTCAAGCCAATCGCGCCGGCTTTGGCCGCGGCATAGTTGACCTGCCCTGCATTCCCAATCACCCCAATGACGGAAGTAATGTTGACGATCCGCCCATAGCGCTGCCGGATCATGGGGCGAATCGCCGCCTTCGAACAGTGATACATGCCTGAGAGATTGACCTGCAAGACCTGCTGCCAATCCTCCTCTTTCATGCGAAGCACGAGAGTATCACGAGTGACGCCTGCGTTATTGACTAAGATATCAAGTCGGCCATGAGCGTCAAGGAGTGTGTTAAAGGCTTCCGCAGTCCCCTGCGCGTCAGCCACATCGAAACAGCTGATGGTTGCCGCGCCGCCAGCGATTTCGATGCTGCGGCACGTTTCTTCCGCAGCCGCCTGATTGGCGACGTAATTGATGATCACATGGGCTTGCATCGCTGCGAGTACTTGCGCGATGGCACGACCGATCCCCCGAGACCCTCCGGTTACCACGGCGACCTGACCCGCCAGCTCCATGGCCTACCCTCACACGGCATCGAGAAGCGCATTGAGCTCAATAATTTTGATTGAACGATCGATACGCCGCATGAGCGCCGAGAGGACTTTCCCCGGTCCAACCTCGACGACGGATTCCACCCCCATGTGTATCAAGGCTTGTACCGATTCTTGCCAGCGCACTGGAGCGGTCACCTGGTCGACAAGGAGGGCCCGCACTCGCACCTTCGACCCGAAGGGTTTGGCTTCCACATTGGAGATCACGGGCACTTGCATGTCGGAGAAGGTCATGTTGGACAGCTCGGTCTGCAGACGTTCGGCGGCGGGAGCCATCAACGCGCTATGAAAGGGGGCGCTCACCGATAGTTCCATGACTTTCATGGCTCCCTGTTCCAAGCATCGGGCCATGGCCCGGCGGACTGCTCCAGCATGCCCGGAGATAACGATTTGCCCCGGGCAATTGTAATTGGCCGGTTGCACCACACCTTCGTCGATGACCTCCACGCATGCCAGTTCCACCTGCGTGCTGTCCAGGCCGAGGATAGCGGCCATCGCCCCAACCCCCACCGGGACCGCTTCTTGCATCAGGCGGCCGCGTAGGTGCACTACTCGGACGGCATCAGCAAACGCCATGCAACCAGACGACACCAGAGCGGAGTATTCACCTAAACTATGCCCGGCCATCGCCACCGGTGTGATGCCGCGGGCACGCAGGAGCTCGCAGGCGACGACGCTGTGCACCAGGATGGCGGGCTGGGCGTTGGCGGTCAGCTGCAGCTCTTCCGCGGGGCCGTTGAAGCACATCTTGGCCAAATCGAAGCCGAGAATCTCATTCGCCTCGCGAAACCGTTCGCGCGCCCACTGCTCCCGCTCGTAGAGATCCTGTGCCATCCCGACGAACTGTGAGCCTTGTCCAGGGAAGAGAAAAGCGATCCGTTGCGGCATCAACAGCTCCTTACTGCCTCATCTTCAAGACAAGCCAATCACGTGATTGGATGCATCGTCGGCCCGGTGGTGTCAATTGATTTATGCAGACTCTTCAGGTTCGGGATCTTCCCGCTCCCGTGAAAACGGGATCGATCCCCGGATATGCCGCCATAGGCTCAGTTTATGAGGATTGAGCTGCTGTATGTCGCCGTTGGCCGCAAGATCCTCCTGGATATGGGTATTGACGTGATGGGTGAGTAATCGCTCGGCCAGCCCGATGGCATTCTTGATTGCCTTGGCCGACGAGGCGCCGTGAGCGATGATGCAGGTACCATTCACCCCAAGTAACGGGGCGCCACCGTACTCGGCGTAATCCATCTTGTGTTTAAGGTACCCCAGGGAGGGTTTGAGCAGTAGATACCCCAGCTTGCTGCGGGTATCACGCATAAACGCTTCTTTCAGGAAGCTTTCGATCATCTCCGCGAAGCTTTCGCTGATCTTCAGGGCGATGTTGCCAATGAAACCATCGCAGACGATCACATCTGCAAAGCCACGATAGACTGCTTTCGCCTCCACGTTGCCCACGAAGTTCAGCGAACTCTTGCGCAGCAGCTGGCAGGCCTCCTTCGTGGTCTCATTGCCCTTGTTGTCCTCTTCGCCGATGCTCAACATGCCGACCCGCGGCCGGTCGCGTTGGAGCACGTGCGTGCCGTAGCCGCTGCCCATGATGCCAAACTGGTAAAGGTGGATGGGCTTGCAGTCGACATTCGCCCCGGCGTCGATGAGGACTGCATGGCCTCGCATGGTGGGCAGCAGCGTCGCGATGGCTGGGCGATCAAGGCCGGGGAGCGTTTTCAAGATGAGTGTAGCGGCCAACAAGGTCGCGCCGGTATGACCAGCCGAGATCACAGCGTCGGCTTCGCGTGCGCGCACCATCTCCATGGCGACGCGAATTGATGCCGCCTTCTTCTTCCGAAAGGCGGTGACCGGTGACTCTTCCATGGTGATGACTTGGGGGGCATGACGAATCTCGAACGGTAAGCCCCCGTTGGTGGACTCCTTCATCTCCGCCGTCAGCAGATGCTCATCACCGACCAAAATGATGTGACTGCCGGACTCAGCCGCGGCGAGCAGGGCGCCTTCGATGAGGGGTCTGGGCCCCTTGTCGCCTCCCATCGCATCGATCGCAATTTTCCAGGCCATGGCACCGCCTTCCCCTGAAACCCCGTTGGCGCGGAATCCGATGCCGCTATTCGTTGGCTTCCAGAACTTGGTGATCTTTGTAGTAGCCGCAATTGGGACAAATGCGATGAGGGAATTTGGCTTCTTGGCAGCGCGGGCAAAGTGCCATCCCTCGCAAGGCGAGCTTCCAGTGAGTCCGACGTTTATCGCGGCGCGACTTCGAGGTCTTTCGCTTCGGAACTGGCATCAGTCACTCCTCGCCTCTCTTACGAGAAGCGCAAACCTCTCAACGGCTCGAACGGAGAGCCCAGCTTTTCCTCGGCGCACTGGCAACTGATCGTGTTGCGGTTGACACCGCAGGAGGGACATAGCCCCTTGCATCCGACCATACAGTGTGGCTGCAGAGGGATTGAGAAAAAAAGCTTATCGCGTACCATCTCGGCGATGTCAATCGCCGGCTCGGCATACGCATAGACATCAGCCTCACCTGCCTCAAGCTCTTTGGCTCGCTCGGATGAGATCGCCTGCTGCGGCAGGTATACCGCATCCAGGGCGACACTCAAAGGCTGCTCAAATTCCTCGGCGCAGCGACTGCAGGTGAGGTGCACGGCAGAACGTAGGCTGCCCAGAACGACTACCTCTTGATCGACTTTATAGAACTGGCCTTCGATCTCGACGGGTTGCACCACCCTAAGTTCAGTGTCCACAATTCCCAGGGCCCTCCCCGTAGTGGTGAAGCGTTGAGCGATGCCCGTGTGTGGGATGGCAGACAGTTCCATGATGAGCCGCGGCATGACGATTCACCCTTAAAACACGCATCCTTGGACATAAGGGCAGCGTAAAAGTGCGACCATTATAGTCATGGTTCTAAACGTTGTCAAGGTATAGCTCGCCTGGGATCGCCTCGCCGATTCCTGCAGCCGAGAAGGACTTCTAAACCCTTCCAGCCTTGACACCCTAGGCCTTGTTTGTTAAGAAGAAGCACATTGTGCACCTGGGCTCTTCACGACTAGCATAGCATAGTCTCCACCCAGCGCCCAGGCCAGGCAGCGGCAGCCGCACCGCAGAGGAGTGCACGCATGCGCTATGAAGTGCAGACATATATGACCCATCAAGAGGTCATCGAGACGGCGATCGCATTTTTTGGGGTGGATTTGGACCTAGCGCTGCAGAGCCAAGCCTTTGATTCGCTGCATTTTGTGGGTGGCGGTGGGCATGTGACGCTGACGCTAAAGGAGGAAGATCCGGTGTCGGTGGAGCTTGAAACCCGCGAGTGGGACGCCGAAGTCGAAGAGTTCATGGTGCGTGTCGCGCGCAAACGTTGGTGGCGTCGGTTGTGGAAGGGTGTCAAAGAAGAGCTGACGTAAACCGACGGGGCGTATCAAGCGGTAGAGCTGGAGCGGTTCACCCCCTTCACACTCGGGAGTCCAGTCATGGCATCATGTACGCTGGCCATCGATGTCGGTGGGACTTTCACCGACGTGACGTTGGCCGACGCAGCGACCGGCAACACGTGGATCACCAAGACCCCATCGACTCCGCACGACCTTTCCGTGGGCTTCATGACTGGCATCCAGAAAATCCTGACGCTGGGACAATGGGGGCCAGCGGATATTATGCGCGTCTTTCACGGCACGACTACCGCGACGAATGCCATCTTGGAGGGCAAGACCGCGCCGATGGGTCTGCTCACCACCAAAGGATTTAAGTACGTGTTGGAGATCGGGCGTCACGACATCCCGCGCGACGGAAATCTGTATGGCTGGGTCAAACCTACACGGCCGGTAACGCCGGATCGCATCTTCGAGGTGCGTGAGCGCATCGACGTGGCCGGCCAAGTGCTGACGCCGTTCGACGAGGATGACTGCCGGCGGGCGGTACGGCGCCTGCGGCAGCTCGGCTTGCCGTCGATTGCGGTGGTGTTTCTGCACGCCTATGCTAATCCCCTGCATGAACAATACGCGGCACGGATTATCGCACAGGAGTATCCGGACGCAGTGGTTTCCCTGTCGTCGGAAGTGCTGCCGCAATTTCGCGAGTTCGAGCGCAGCATGGCCACGGCCCTCAATGCCGCCGTCATGCCGCATGTGAGCCGCTACCTCAATCTGCTGCGCGGGAAGTTGGATGCGGCCCACATCGGTGCCCCTCTGTTGATCATGAAGTCGAACGGCGGCGTCACAAGTGCAGAAACCGCGGCCCGACAGGCCATCCACACCGCCCTCTCCGGTCCCGCCGCCGGGGTGATCGGCGCCGTGAGCGTGGCTCACTCAGCCGGATTCTCCAACATCATCTCCATCGACGTCGGTGGCACCAGCGCCGATATCTGTCTGGTGCGTGATCGCCAACCGGAGGTCACCAAGGAAGCGAAAATCGGTCCTTTCCCCCTGAAGATTCCTATCATCGATATCAATACCATCGGGGCGGGTGGCGGCAGCATTGCCGCGCTGCTGGCGCCAGGCCGACTGGAGGTGGGGCCGCGCAGCGCCGGCGCGGAGCCAGGGCCGGCCTGTTATGGACGCGGCGGTGAAGAGCCAACGGTGACCGATGCTCACTTGCTCCTCGGGCGCATTCCCCCATCGCTACTGGGCGGCGAGATTCCGTTGGACCGAGAGGCCGCCCGACAGATCATCCAGAGCCGGATCGCGCAACCCCTCGGGCTTGACCTCAACGAAGCCGCAGCGGGGATCATCGAGATCATCGACAACAATATGGCTCGCGCCATTCGCACTGTGTCCATCGGACGCGGTCATGACCCACGCCAGTTCGTGCTAGTGGCCTTTGGCGGGGCTGGACCTTTGCATGCGTGCCGCCTCGCAGAACTACTCGACATCCCTGCCATCGTCGTTCCACCGACTCCGGGTGTACTGTCGACCTCTGGCCTACTGAGCACCGATCTGAAGAATGACTACGTGCAAACCTGCCACCAGGAGGGGCCGCAGTACGACCTGGCCCGTCTCACGGCGGTCTACACTGACCTCGAAGCCCAGGCGCTCGCGTGGCTACGGTCTGAGCAGGTGCCATCCGAGATGCAACGGCTCATCTATGCGGCTGACCTCCGGTATGCGCATCAGAGCTTCGAGCTCACCTGTCCCATGCCTGCTGGACACGTGACGCAAGCGCTGGTGCAAGAACTCGTGGCAGCATTCCATCGCGAGCACCGACGGCTATACTCTTACGATCTCCCAAGCGCGCCGGTGGAGCTGGTCAACCTGCGGGTGACGGCGATTGGCCTGTTGCCGAAGCTTCAGCCTCAGATTGCGAGCGCTTCGGCGTCGACTCTCGATGGCGCCGTGGCGGAGGTGCGCCCGATCTATTTCGACCAGAGGGGAGGATTTGTCGATACGCCCTGCTATACGCGTTCACGGCTTGCGCCTGGGATGACCTTTGAAGGCCCAGCTATCGTCGATCAGGATGATGCGACGACGGTGATTTTCCCCCATTTCCACGCCACAGTAGACCCCGTGGGCAATCTCATTTTGGCGCACCGGACCGCGTAACCGGGACTTCACACCTCGGCGTTCCTGGGCGGAGCCTCCGTGGCGATGTCCCAAAGCTTAGGCAAAGGGCGACGCTCCGCCTTTGGCCGGCTGATAGTATGGGTTTGTGCCGCTGGCATGATCGGTCGTATCGACGACCTGTCGGATGCCAGGGACCTCTTCTGTGATCAGCGCCTCTATGCCCTGTTTCAACGTCACATCTGCCATACCACATCCCTGGCACCCGCCGCCCAGGGCGACGTAGGCGATGTCATCTTTGACGTCCAGGAGGGTGACGTATCCCCCGTGGTCCGCCACGGCCGGATTGATGTGCTCGTCGAGCAACTTCTGAATGGCGATGGCCTTGGGATCGGTCCATTGCGTCTTCGGATTGTGGATCCTGAAGCCGCTCTGCTCTGGAGTCTCCACGAAGTCCAAGGTGGCCCCTTGCAGATTGGGTGCGCTCTCGGCGTCGATAAATACCCGGAAGCCGCCAGCATCGATCACGACATCATCGGCCGCTTGCTCGTCCTCACGCACGAAGCCGAGCTTATACTGAAATCCGCCGGGCCGCTGTCCGGCGATCGCCAACCGTAAGGCGAGCCCCTGGCGCTCCGCATCCGCCAACAGATGGCTGATATACTGTCCTGCGGCTTCTGTGATATTGATCATGTCTGTCTCCTTGACAAAAATTCTGCTGTTTCTACGCTCAGTGCTCTAACAAGGGCAGCCCATCAACCCCACGTGTCGCCGGGCTCACATGTTCCACCTGGGCATGACCAGCCCTAGCAGGTGTGATCACGAATGTCAGCCGTCGATGCGCCTCGCGAAGCGCCATTTCGACGCGTGAGGGGGTTGTGTCGCGGGCGAAAATGAAGCCCAGATACCGCGATCCCTCCGGCAGAGGGACGACCTCTTGTCCGAGTGGGATGGTGATTCTGATATCCTCAATGCCTCCGACCTGTTTGGCATTCTCCTGGCCCGCCACCTGCCTTAGGATACCAGCTCTAGGGATGGGAATCATCATGACGCCAGCGGCAAGCCTCTCGCGCTCCAGGGTCTCCGTCTCGAGGCCGAGGGCATGTCGGAGAAGGAGTTCCTCGAGCGACAGCTCGTCGCCGAAGCGCAGGGTACGGGAGCAGAGACCGCCGATGGAGCGCGGGGCGATCTCCAGGAGCCATGGGCCCTGCTCATTCACCCGCAGCTCGGCATGGACCGGGCCGTGTCGAAGCCCAAGAGCGGAAGCGACCTCGGCCGTGCACGAGGCAATCTGGTCCTGAACCGCTGCGGACAGACGAGACGGCGTGACGTAGATCGTCTCCTCAAAGAACGGACCGTCCAGCGGATCGGGTTTATCGAAGAGGGCAAGCACCCGCAGCTGAGCGTTCGTCAGGAGTCCCTCCACGGCGACTTCACACCCAGGAATGAAGCGCTCGACGAGGATCTCGTGCGCCGATCGACGCCGAGAGATGGCGACGTCCGGGCGCTGCAGGATGGCGCCCAATCGACGGTAGGCGGCC
>Ga0081538_10002488_pt1 | contig 17969 bp, 20 predicted proteins | sample TabmetS5T2R1_FD_71022 | JGI IMG/M metagenome (GOLD analysis project Ga0081538, IMG submission 71022) | Tabebuia heterophylla rhizosphere microbial communities from the University of Puerto Rico - S5T2R1 | ecosystem: Host-associated > Plants > Roots > Rhizosphere ... | reverse complement strand
ATGGTCGAGATCAGCGAGCCCCAGACGCTCGTGCGGCTCGACACCCCCGCCGGTCTCGTCGAGGCGCGCGTCGCGGTCGAGGGCGGTCGGGCGCGGTCCGTCAGCCTGCGGAACGTTCCCTCGTTCCTGCTCGCACGCGACCGCAGCGTCGCGCTGAACGGCGGCAGCGTGACGTACGACATGGCGTTCGGCGGCAACTTCTACGCGCTGCTGCCGGCGGCGGACGCCGGCCTCGAGGTCGACCCGTCCCGTGCCTCAGAGCTGATCGAGCGCGGGCTCGAGATCATGGCTGCCATCAACGAGAGCGATCGCCCCGTGCACCCGGGGGACGAGCGCATCGCCGGCTGCCGCCACGTCGTCTTCACCGCACCCGGCGAGGACGGGCCTCACTCGCAACGGAGCGCCACCTCGATCCACCCTGGCTGGCTCGACCGCTCGCCCTGCGGCACCGGCACCTCGGCCAAGCTCGCCCAGCTGCATGCCCGCGGCGAACTGCGCGTGGGCGAGGAGTTCGTGAACCGCTCGGTGATCGGCACCCGCTTTGGCGCGCGGATCGTCGGGACGACCGCGGTCGGCGGCCTGCCCGCCGTCGTCCCCGAGATCAGCGGGCGCGCCTGGATCACCGGCATGAGCCAGTACATGCTCGACCCCGAGGATCCGTTCCCGGCCGGCTTCGCGCTCTGAGCAGCGCCGAGGTCGCGATCGTCGGAGCCGGGATCGTCGGTTGCGCGACCGCGTACGAGCTCGCGCGCCGAGGCGCGGGCGTCCATCTGATCGATCGCGGCGAGGTGTCCGGCGGGACGACGGGCCTCGGCGAGGGCAACGTGCTGTGCTGCGACAAGCGCCCCGGGCCGGAGCTCGGCCTCGCGCAGCTCGGGCTCGCGCTCTACGACGAGCTCGAAGAGCTGCTCGGCACCGAGGCCGGGATCAGGCGCATGGGCGCGCTCGTCGTGCACACGGGCGCTGCCTCGTGGGACGCCGAGCCGGCTCGTATCGCCGCGCTGCAGGCAGCCGGAGTCGAGTGCGAGCTGCTGGAGCCCGATCAGGTCCGAGCGGCCGAGCCCGAGCTGAGCGGGGCGCTGCTTGGCGGCTCGTCCTTCCCGCGCGACCTCCAATGCGCGCCGGGCGAGATCGCCCGCGCGCTGGCGCGCGAGGCCGAGCGGCTCGGAGCGCGGGTCGAGACCGGCCGACGGGCCGATTCGTTCGGTGTGGAGGGGGGACGGGTGACCGGGGTGGCCGGGATCTCCGCCGACGCCGTGGTGCTGGCTGCAGGGGCGTGGAGCGCTCCGCTCGCCCGCAGCGCCGGCCTCGAGTTGCCGCTCGAGCCGCGCAAGGGCCAGCTCGTCCGCCTGGAGCGGCGCCCCGACTTCCTGCGGCACAAGGTGATCGACGGCTCCTACATGGCCGCCGTCGAGAGCGAGGACGCCGGGCTCGCCGTCAGCACGGTCGTCGAAACCACGCTCGACGGCCACGTACTCGTGGGCTCGAGCCGCGAACGGCGCGGCTTCGACGTGTCGGTCGACCCGGCCGTGAGCGGGGCGCTGCTCGACAGCGCCGCACGCATCGCCCCGGGAGTCCGCGGGCTCCGCGTGGAGGGCGAGTGGGCAGGCCTGCGGCCATGGCTGCCGGGCGGCCTACCCGCGATCGGGCCCTCGGCGGCCGCCGACGGGCTCTGGGTCGCGACCGGCCACGAGGGGGCCGGCGTCGCGCACGGGCCGATCACGGGCCGCCTCATCGCCCAGGCCCTGTGCGGGGAGCCGACCGAACTCGACCTGGCGCCGTTCAGCCCGGACCGGTTCGGCTCTCGGCCAGCGCCTTGAGACCCGCGCCGTACTGCTCGAACGAGGGGCCGAAGTCCGGCATCGAGCGCCGCATCAGCGGCAGCAGCGGTCCGCTGAAGCTCTCGCGCATCTCGAAGCGGGTGGTCGAGTCCGGCCCCGGCGTGAGCCTGAAGGTTCGGATGCCCTTGAACAGACCGAGCGGCATGCCGCCCGTCCAGGTCATGCGCTGGGCGGGCTCGAACTCGGTGACCTTGATCGGGAAACCGCGGCCCGGGTTCATCTCCGAGAACACCTTGATCTTCTCGCCCGGTGCGATATCGCCCTCGATCCGCTCGACCCCCGAGTCCCAATCGGGATAGCGGCCTGCGTCGGTGATGATCTCCCAGATCGTCTCCGCGGGTGCACGGATATCGGCTGTGACGTCGTAGTGCATCGGTAACCAAAACGTTACCGTAACGTCGCTGTTACGGTAAGCAAGCGATGCCGTCCGCCGTCGATCCGTTCGAGGCGCTGGCCGACCCCAACCGGCGCGCGATCGCACAGCTGCTGGGCGAGGGGGAGCGCTCGGTCCAGGAGCTGGCCGACTCGATGCCGATCAGCCGCCCAGCGGTGTCGCGACATCTTCGCCTCCTGAAGAGCGCAGGGCTCGTTACGGACCGTGCGGAGGGAACGCGGCGGCTGTACCGGCTGCACGACGAGGGCATCGAGGCGGTGCGCGCCTATCTGGAGCAGGTCTGGGGCGAGGCCGCGACACGCTTCAAGCTCGCCGCCGACAACCGCTGATGGACCCCCTCGAGCTCAGCTTCGGCGTCGACTGCCCGCCCGAGCGGGCGTTCGAGCTGTGGGCAGAGAGGACCTCGATGTGGTGGCCCCACGGTCACTCGGTCTCGGGGGAGCCGGGTCTCATGGTCACCTTCGAGCCGCGTCCCGGCGGTCGCATCTACGAGCGCACGCCCGCCGGCGAGGAGCACGACTGGGGCGAGGTGCTCGACTGGGAGCCGCCCCACCGGCTGCGTTACTTGTGGCACCTGCGTTTCGACCGCAGTGACGCGACCGAGGTGGAGGTGACCTTCAGCCCCGTCGGCGGCGGCACCGAGGTTGCGATCGTCCACCGCGGCTGGGAGCGCCTCGGCGCTGTCGCCGAGGAACGGCGCGAGCGCAACCGCCGCGGCTGGGCGGGCGTGATCGAGCCCTATCGCGAGGCGGCCTCAACCGCCTAGGTTGACCCAGACCGTCTTGTTCTCGAGGTAGGCCTCGAGACCCTCGCGCCCGTGCTCGCGCCCGACCCCGGAGGCCTTGAAGCCGCCGAACGGCGCCGAGGGGTCGCCGGCGCTCCAGGTGTTGATCCAGATGTCGCCTGCCCGCAGGAGCGCCGCGAGCTGGTGCGCCTTGGCGATGTCGCGCGTCCAGACGCCGGCGGCGAGGCCGTACTCGGTGTCGTTGGCGCGACGCGCGACTTCCTCGATCGAGTCGTAAGGGAGCGCCACCAGCACCGGTCCGAAGATCTCTTCCCGCGCGATCCTGAGGTCGTCGCTCGTCGCGCTGAAGAGCGTGGGCTCGACGAACCAGCCGTCGCGGTCGAGGCGCTCGCCCCCGGTGAGGAGCTCCGCACCCTCCTCCTTCCCGCTCTCGATGTACCCGCGGACGCGCTTCTCCTGCTCTGCGGAGATCAGCGGGCCGATCTGGGTGCTCGCGTCGAGCCCGGGCCCGATTCGTGCCTTGCCGGCCGCCTCGATCAGGCCGCCCATCACGTCGTCGTACTGGTCCGAGTGCACGAACAGGCGCGAGCCGGCGTTGCAGGCCTGGCCGGCGTTGTAGTAGATCGCCTGGTACGCGCCCTTGACCGCCTGCCCGAGGTCGGCGTCGGGCAGGATGATGTTGGGCGACTTGCCGCCGAGCTCGAGCGTCACGCGCTTGAGCGCGCGGCCCGCCTTGCCGCCGATCTCGCGTCCGACGACCGTTGAGCCGGTAAACGCGATCTTGTCGACCCCGGGGTGATCGACGAGCGCCGCGCCGGTATCGCCGTCGCCGGTGATCACGTTGAGGACGCCCTCCGGCAGGCCGGCCTCGAGCGCCAGCTCGCCGAGCCGCAGCGCCGTGAGCGGCGTCTGCTCGGCCGGTTTCAGTACGACCGTGCAGCCGGCCGCGAGCGCGGGGCCGATCTTCCAGGCCGCCATCAAGAGCGGGAAGTTCCAGGGGATGATTTGGCCTGCCACGCCGACCGGCTCCTTGCGCGTGTAGCAGTGCATTCCCGGCTGGGCGACCGGCAGCACGTCGCCGGTGATGTGTGTCGGCCAGCTCGCGAAGTAGCGGATGTGCTCGGCGGCCAGCCGTACGTCCACCCGCTTGGCGAGCTTCAGCGGCTTGCCGTTGTCGAGCGACTCGAGCTCCGCCAGCTCGTCGGCGTTTGCATCGATCGCATCCGCCAGCGCGAGCATCGCGCTCGTGCGCGCGGCAGCGGCGATTCCGGTCCAGCGCCCGTCATCGAAGGCCTCGCGGGCGGCACGCACGGCGCGGTCGACGTCCTCCTTGCCCGCGTACGGAACGGCGGCGATCACGCGGCCGGTGGCTGGATCGAGCGTCTCGAACGTGCGCCCGTCTGCGGCCTCGAGCCGCTCCCCGCCGATCACGAGACGGTGCGGGCCGGCCGCGAAGGAGCGGGCAGGTGCGGACAGGGCGTCGGGCAGCGCTTGCGCGATCGTCATGTGCCGAACCCTAGAGCGAGAATGAGAGCCCGACGCCGCCGATGCCGTTCAGCTCGAGGCGCACGCTGTCGCCCGGAGCGGCCTTGTGCGGCGGGGCGAGCACGCCGGTGATGATCCTGTCGCCCGGTTGCAGCTGCTCTTCGACCGCGGCGAGCCGGTCGGCGACCACCCCCACCATCTCGTCGAGCCGGGCCCCGGCCCGCGCGGCGTCGATCTCGTGCTCGACCTCACCGTTGACGAGGATGCGCGCGTCGCCGGGCTCGGTCGTCTCGACGCGCGGCCCAAACGCCACGGCGCGGTTGAAGATGTCGCCGGCGAGGATCTGCTCGAGCTCGATCGACAGGTCGGGCGGATCGGTCAGCTCGAGCGCGGGCAGCAGCGCAACGATCGAGCGGCTGTCGTCGCCGAGCTCCACCGCCACCTCGGACTCGACGACGACTTCGCCATTGTCGCCGAGCGACCAGGTGGCGCCGTCCTCGAGCAGCGCGTCGCTCGTCAGGTAGCCGGCGAGCGGGCGGTCGATGCCGAGCCTTTCCTGGATCTCTGTGATGTTGAAGCCGATCTTCCAGCCGATCGGCCGCGCGCCCTGCGCCAGGATCTCGCGCCGCCGCACGAGCTGGGCCGTCATGCCTCGCTCGACGCTCATGGAGTCATCACGATCTTGAGTGCCTCGCGGCGGTCGTAGACGGCGTAGGCCTCGGCCGCGTCCTCGAGGCGCATATGGTGCGTCACGAGCGGCGAGGGGTCGAGCACACCGGCCTCCAGCATGGCGAGCACGCGATCGACGTGGCCGATCACGTTCGCCTGCCCGGTCTTCACGGTCAGCGCCTTGATCCAGACGATTCCCATGTGCACCTGCGTGCGCTCGGCGTAGACGCCGATCACGGAGACGGTGCCTGCCTTGCGCGTCACGCGGCAGGCGAGCTCGAGCGCGTCGGGGTGCCCGACCGCCTCGATCGCGGAGTCGACGCCGCGCCCAGCGGTCGCGTCCTTGACGACGGCACGCGGGTCCCCCTCGGTCAGGTGGACGGGCTGAGCCCCGAAGGAGCGCGCCACCTCGAGCCGTTCCGCGACCGTGTCGATCGCGATCACGCGCGCCGCGCCGGCCGCCTTCGCCGCCTGCACCGCGCACAGCCCGACAGGTCCGAGGCCGAGCACGACCGTGCTGTCGCCGGGCCGGACGCCGGCCTGGTCGACCGCGTGCCAGCCGGTGCCCATCACGTCGCCGGCGAACAGCGCGATGTCGTCGCTCATGCCACGCGGAACGCGCCGCAGTGTCACGTTCGCGTGCGGCACGAGCACCTGCTCCGCCTGCGCGCCCTGCAGCGACCCGAGCGTCTTGCCGTGGCCGAACACGCGGCTGTCGTCGCACTGGTGGAAGTCGCCCCGGCGGCAGAAGAAGCAATTGCCGCAGGCCGAGCAGTAACAGCCCAGCACGCGGTCTCCCTGGGATACCTCGGTCACCGCATCACCCACCGCCACGACGGTGCCGACGAACTCGTGCCCAAGCGTGAAGCCCGGTTCGATCACGACCCGGCCGTGGTAGATGTGCAGGTCGGATCCGCAGACGCCCGTTGCCTCGACCCGTACGACGGCGTCGTCGCGCTCCAGCAGCTCCGGCTCGGGGCGCTCCTCGACCCGAACCTCACCGGGCGCCTGGAAGGTCACGGCCTGCATCGGAGCGGCACGCTATAGGGTCGGCGCCATGACGAACGCGGTTGTGCTGATCAAGGCCGAGCGCGAGGCGATGGCGACGCTCGGGAGCGAGCTGGCGGAGGTCGAGGGCATCTCGGAGGTCTACTCGGTGACGGGCGAATGGGACTTCGTGGCCATGCTGCGCGTCAAGGCGCCGGAGGAAATTGCCGAGGTGGTCACGGGCAGGATCGCCGCGGTCGCGGGGATCGCGGACACCTACACGATGGTCGCCTTCGAGATGTTCTCCCGCCACGACATCGAGGCGATGTTCTCGATCGGCGCGTAGCCGCCGTGCCCGAAGCCTTCTTCCGGCAGGACGGTGACCTGCTGGTGCCGACCGAGCTCACGCGCGGGCCCTGGGACCCGGGTGCCCAGCACGCGGGCCCGCCGTCCGCGCTCGTTGCGCGCGCGATCGAGCGCTTCGAGCCGCGCGCTGGCGTGCGCGTCGGCAGGATCACGGTCGAGATCTTGCGCCCGGTGCCGCTGGCGCCGCTGTCAGTACGGATAGAGCTCGTGCGGCCCGGCCGCAGCGTCGAGCTGCTCGAGGCGACGCTCTCCGGCCCCGATGGCGAGCTCATCCGCGCGCGGGCGTGGCGCCTGCAGGAGAGCGACCTTCGCCTCGACGAGCACGAGCCGCCACCGTCCGGCCCGGAGACCGCGGCGGAGGGCGAGTTCTTCGCGACCGGCGAGGAGCTCGGCTACCACACGGCGATGGAGTACCGCTTCGTCACGGGCGGCTTCGTCGAGCAGGGCCCGGCGACCGTGTGGATGCGACCGCGGGTGCCCCTCGTCGCCGGTGAGCAGACCACCCCGCTACAGCGCGTCTTCATCGCCGCCGACTCGGGCAACGGCGTGAGTGCAGCGCTCGATTGGCGCAGCACGATCTTCATCAACACCGACCTCACGGTCCATCTGCTGCGCGAGCCGCTGGGCGAGTGGGTGTGTCTCGACGCGGTCACTCACGTGGACGGCCTCGGGATGGCGGACAGCGCCCTCTACGACGAGCGCGGCCGCATCGGCCGTGCGGTCCAGACCCTGCTCGTCAGGTCGCGCTGACCCGCTCGCGCAGCGCCTCGACCAGCACGTCGAGCGCCGGCCGGGCGGCCGCACCGCGGCGCACCGCCGCGAACAGCTTGCGCTCGAGGCCACGGCCGGCGACCGGCCTCAAGGCGAGTCCGGGACCCTCGCTGAGCCCGCCGAGCGTCGGGACGAGGGCAACTGCGAGCCCCGAGCGCGCCATATCCAGGAGCGTGGCGAGATCGGTCACCCGATGGCGGATGAGCGGCTCGAAGCCGGCGGCGCGACAGGCGCCCTCGACCATGCTCGCGTAGTGGCTGCCCTCCCACGGGGTGGCCCAGGGCTGGTCCGCTAAGTCGGCGAGTGCGACGGCGCCGCCCTTACGCGCGACCGGATGGCGTGCGGGCAGGGCCACCCACAGCTCGTCGGCGCCGAGCTCGTGGCGAATCAGGCGCGGATCACGCGGCCGGAGCGCCTGCGGGTACTCGTCGGCCACGACCAGGTCGAGCTCACCGGAGCGCAGGCGCGGCAACGCGGCCTCGGCCTCCTGGTCGACCAGCTCGCAGACGAGCCTCGGGTGCGTCCGGGCGAGCTGCTCGAGGACGGGAACGAACAGCCCGCGCGCGGCGGTCTGGAAAGCCGCGACCTGCACCGTGCCTGAGATCTCGTCCGGATCCTCGAGCGCCGCCCCGGCCGCCTCGAGGCGCTCCAGCACCTCCCGCGCATGCAGGGCGAGCGTGCGTCCGGCGGCGGTCAGCACGACCCCCCGGCCAACCGGTTCGAGCAGTGACCGGCCGGTCTCTTCCTCCAGCTTCGCGAGCCCCTGCGAGATCGCCGAGGGCGTGTAGCCGAGCGCGTCGGCGACGGCCGTGAGGCTCCCGCGGTCCTGCAACTCGACGAGCAGGCTGAGCCGGCCAGCGTTCATCATTATGTAGAAACTCTAATAAATAACAGACAGATATACGAGTTGTTCTTCACGGCGTGCGGGGCGATCCTGCCCATATGACCAGCTACCTCGCATTCGTCGGAGTCGCCGCCGGAACCGTGCTGCTGCCCGGCCCGGACATGCTGGTCGTGTTGCGCACGGCGCTCTCCGCCGGCACGCGCAGCGGCGTATGGGCAGCGCTCGGCTCGGGGACAGGCAACCTGCTCTGGGGCACCGCGACTGTGCTCGGCGTCACGGCCGTCCTCAGCGCCTCTCCCGCCGCCTTCGGAGCGCTCAAGCTGGGCGGTGCCGCCTACCTCGCCTGGCTGGCACTTCAGGCGCTCCGCGCGGCACGGCGGGGCGAGCTCCTCGCCGATCCCGACCCGGCGGAGCCGGCGCCGTCCGCCGGGCGCGCTTTCCGGCGTGGCCTCGCGAGTGATCTCGCAAACGTCAAGGTCGGGCTTTTCTGGACCGCGCTGGTGCCGCAGTTCCTGGTTCCGGGCGCCGGTTTCCTGCCCGCCGCGGCGATGGTGCTGACGATGGCGCTGCTCTGCTTCGCCGGCATGGCTGCCTTCGCCGTGGTGGCCGGCCGCCTGCGTCCCGCGCTGGCCCGGCCGCTCGCCTCGCGGGTCGTGAACGCGCTCGTCGGCGTGCTGCTGATGGCGCTGGCCGCCGGCCTGACCGTCGCTCACTGAAGCGGCCCGTCCCTAGACTCACGGGCCGGTTCAGAGAGGAGACTGCAAGTTGTCGTATTTCAAGGACGCGGACGAGGTGTACGCGTACATCGGGAGGCTGTTCGAGGAGCTCGCCGACGACGACGAGCTCGCCCCTAAGTTCCAGAAGGCGAACACGATCGTCCAGTACCAGTACCGCGAGCCGGAGTCGCAGATCACGGTCAAGCTCGTGGAGGGCGAGGACGGCCAGGTCGATTGCGGCGCGACGACGCTGGAGCCCGAGGTCGTGATGACGATGGACGCGGATACCGCACACCGCTTCTGGCTCGGCAAGGTGAACGTGACGGTGGCGCTCGCCCGCGGCCAGATGAAGGCGAAGGGACCGGTGGCGAAGATCCTCAAGCTGGTCCCGCTCGTCAAGCCGGTGTTCCCCCGCTACCGGGGCATCCTCGAGCAGGCAGGCCGGGAGGATCTGCTCGAGGCCGCTTGATGGAGGAAGCGGGCTCCGCCCTCGAGCCGACCCCGCTCGAGGGCTTCAAGGACTTCTACCAGTACGCCTCACCGACGCGCGTGATCGTCGGGCGCGGCCTGCTCGAGTCGACCGGCTTCGAGTTCCTCAAGGAGGGCGCGCACCGAGTCCTGATCGTGACCGACGAGGTGATCCGCGGCACCGGGCTCGTCGAGAAGGTCGAGGCGGGGATCGCCGACGGTGGCCTCGAGGTCGCGGGCATCTTCGACGAGGTTCCGCAGGACTCGTCGACGGCGGTCTGCGACCGCTGCGCGGAGGCGGCGCGCGCGGCCGGCGCCGACTCGTTCGTCGCGCTCGGAGGCGGATCGGTGATGGACACGGCCAAGGTTGCCGACGCGGTCTTCACGCACGGCGGCTCGGCGCGCGAGCAGGAGGGCTTCTTCCTGATGCCGCGCGACGACGACGGCATGGGCCGGCCGCTCGAAATCGCGCCGCTCGCCTGCATCCCGACAACCGCGGGAACCGGCAGCGAGGTCTCGATGGCGGCCGTCATCAAGGAGCCCGAGGAGCGGATCAAGCTCGAGATCGCCGACTTTCCGCTGTTCCCGCGGCTCGCGATCCTCGACCCGGAGACGACGCGCACGCTGCCGCCCGCCGTCGCGGCCGCGACCGGCATGGATGCGATGACGCATGCGATCGAGGGCTACGTATCGCAGGACTGGAGCCCGCATCAGGACGCGCGTTCGCTTGAGGCGCTGCGCCTGATCCGCGACAACCTGGAGCGCGCCGTTCAGGACGGCGAGCGCGACGAGGAGGCGCGCGGCAACATGCTGATCGCCGCCAACCTCGCGATCACGCTTGCGCTCGGATCGGTGCACGCGATGTCGCACCCGGCCGGTGCGCAGTTCGGCGTGCCGCACGGCGTGGCGAACGCCATCCACCTGCCGCACGTGATCCGCTTCAACGCCCGCGGCGGTGACCCGATCGCCGAGCGTTACCGCGAGATCGGCGATCTCCTCGGGCTGGGGACGGGCGGTGCGCCGACCGACGCCGCGGACGCGCTGGCGGGCCACATCACGGCACTCGTCGACCGGCTGGGGCTTCCCACCCGGCTCTCGCACGCGGGCGTCCCCGAGTCCGCGATTCCGGCGCTCGTGGACGGAGCGATGGGCGACGGCACGACAATCCTGAACCCGCGCGAGGCGGGCGAGGAGGACTATGCGGAGCTCTATCGGCGCGCGCTGTAGCTAGTGACCTCAGCGCGCCGGGGGCTCGGCCCGCTCGACGGCGATCGTCTCCTCGAGCACCGCCTTGGCGGTGTGCTTCGGCCGCCAGCCGAGCTCGCGTCGGGCGCGCTCGGTCTTCATTAGGACCGGCTTCTTGACGGAGTGGATCCAGGCCACCGAGTCGGGCAGGAGCGGCAGCCGCGTGACGACCTCGGCGGTGGCGTCCGCGAGCGGCTTCGGCACCGGCACGCTGTACCAGTCGAGCGCGCGAGCCACGTCGGTCAGGGTAAGCGTGCCGGCGGCCGCGAGGTTGTAGGGGCCCGGCTCGCCGCGCCCGCGCACGGCGGCGGCGAAGGCGCTCGCGACGTCGTCCTCGTGTACGAGCTGGAAGCGGGCGCCCGGGTCGGGGATCACGGGCTTCAGCACCGGCATCGACTGGACGATCCGGCGGACCGCGTCGGGCATGGCCTCGGCGAGCCGGAAGTAGGGGATCTCCTGCACGAAGGTGCGCGCATGCGGACCGGCCACGACGCAAGGCCGCAGCGCGTAGGCGACCGTGCTCCGGCGCCGCAGCACCTCGGCGAGGACCTGCTCGACCTCCGCCTTCTGCTGCGAGTAGGGATGCTCGGGCGAGCCACGCGGCGGGATGTCCTCGGTCAGCCAGTCCGGGTTGTCGTCGTGGAACCCGTAGGCGGCGACGCTCGACGCGTACACGATCCGTTCGGCCCCGGCGTTGGCGGCCTCCTCGAAGACGAGCCGCGAGCCCTCCACGTTCAGCCGGCGTGTCGCCTCGCTGGCGCTCAGCACCGCGAAGGCGAGGTGGACGACGACGTCGGCGCCCTTGACGAGATCGCGCACGCTCGCCGCATCCGTCACGTCGCCCTGGCGGTATTCAGCCTTCTTCCAACCGTGCTCCGCCGGGTCGAAGGGCCGGCGCGCCATCCCTACGATCCGCTTGACAGCGCGCGAGCGCTGCAGTGCGCTCACGACCCCGATGCCGAGGTCGCCGGTCGGGCCCGTCACGGCAACGGCTAGCCCGGTCGCCGCCATGGCGCGGGTTCTAGCGCATTGACCTGCGTGCGCGCCGGGCCGGGCGCCTGCGGCTCACCGTCTCGCAGCCGCTGACCATGTCAAACGAGTCGACCGTTGCGGTGTCCTGGCCGTCGCCGCAGTCAACGCGGTCGCGCCGGCCGTCGAGGGCGACTACCGTGTCGTCCCCGACGCCGGCATCGATCGAGTCGCTCCCGCCGCCACCTGAGATGCGGTCGTTCGCCTCGCCCGTGCGGATGCGGTCGCTCCCGGCGCCTGCCTGCACGTCGATCACGCCGCCGCTGCCGGTGACGGTGTCGTCGCCGCTGCCCGCCAAGATCGTCGCCGCGCCGCCGTCGGCGCTGATGCGATCGGCTCCCGAGCCGGCGTCGACGAAGTCGCCGCCAAAGCTCGCGTAAATACGGTCACGGCCGGCGCCGCCGAAGAGCCGGTCAGGGTCGGACTGACCGAACAGCGTGTCGTCTCCCTGCCCGCCGACCACGAGATCCTCCCCGGCGCCGGCGTAGACGACGTCGCTCCCGGTGCCGGCGTCGAGGCGATCGTCGCCGGTGCCGCCGAGGAGCAGGTCTACGCCGTCGCGGGCGTCGACCACGTCGTCGCCAGAGCCCGCCTCGAGGTAGTCGCCCGAGCCGGCCCCGAGCAGTGTGTCGTTACCGCCTTCGCCATAGATCTGGTCGGGCGTTTCGCCACCGGTGAGCTGATCGTCACCGTCGGTGCCGATCAGGGTGTTGGCGGTCGCCACCGCGGCCAGCGCCAGTGTGAGCGCCGCTGCGATGAGGAGAGTCCAAGTGCGGCGCCTCATCACGTTCATGAACAAGCCCGTAGCCGGTGGGTTGCGGTCAAGGATCGTCGTATCCGGGCTCACCGGGCAGCAGCACCGACGCGTCGTTGTCACGGACGACCACACGCGGCTGGACCGCCACGACAGGTCGCTCGCGGGCCGCCGCCAGCGTCTCCGCAACGGAGCCGGTCTCGGCCAGCCGCTCGAGGTTCTTGATCGTCGGGAAGACCAGCAGCAGCGCGTCGCGCCGGTGCGCCGCCAGTGCGTCGGCGGGGCGGATCCAGCGGGCGTCGACGCACTCGCTTCCGTCGACGTGCGGTTCGGCCTGCGGCGGAGCCGCGGCCACGAAGAACCAGGTGTCGAAGCGAACGGTCACCTGCTCCGGCGCGATCCAGCGCGCAAACGGCACGAGCTCCGCATCCGGTGGCAGCCTGAGGCCGGCCTCCTCCTCGAGCTCGCGCACCGCCGTGGCGGCGGGCCCATCATCGTCCGCGTGCACGCCGCCGCCCGGGAAGACCCAGGCGCCGCCCATGAACTTCTGCTCGGGGTTGCGCTGCACCAGCAGCACCTCGGCGCCGCCCGAGCCCTCGCGCAGCAGGATCAGCGACGCCGCCGGCCGCGGCGTCACCGCCTTGCCGAAGTTGAGCTCCTCACCGGGAGGCGGGCGGTTGACGCGCACCGCGCCAGCCTACCTCCGCCCGGCCGCTAGGCTGTCCCGCCGATGACCGAGAGTCAGCAGTGGATCTGCACCTCCTGCGGGTTCATCTACGACCCCGAGGAGGGTGACCCGGACGGCGGAATCCCGCCCGGGACCGCGTTCGCGGACATCCCTGAGGACTGGTTCTGTCCCGTCTGCGGAGCGCGCAAGAGGGACTTCGAGCCGTACGAGCTGTAGGTGCGCGCGCGGCTCGCGCGGCGCACGACAGCAAAGAGAGGGAAGTGCAGTCGGCTCCACGCCAACCGCTGCCGGCATCAGCCCGCCGGTCGACGGGCTGCCCGGGCTACGCCGCCGCGCGCAGCTCGTCCGATCGAGTCGCCGCGTCGATTGCCGCGGCCGTGATACCCACGAGCCGCGCCAGGTCCGCGCTCGATATCGACAGCGGCGGCATCAGCACGACGACGTCGCCGAGTGGCCTGATGATCGCGCCGCGCGCCCGCGCCTCTAGCGTCACCCGGTGACCCATTCGGGTCGGTAGCGGGAACTCCTCGAGCTCGATTCCGACCATGAAGCCGACGCGTCGCACCTCGCGTACTGCCGGGTGCGCCGCCACGGGCTCGAGCAGCTCGGCGAGCAGCTCGATCTTGCCGGTGAGCTCAGCGAGCGTGTTCTCCTCGCGGAACACGTCGAGCGAGGCGATCGCCGCCGCGCAGGCGAGTGGGTTGCCCGTATACGTGTGGCCGTGGAAGAACGTCCGGAATTCCTCGAACTCGCCGAGGAAGCCCTCGTAGATGCGCTCCGTCGCCAGCGTCGCCGCCAGCGGCAGGTAGCCGCCCGTGATCCCCTTGGCGAGGCAGAGCAGGTCGGGGGCGACGCCCTCGTGCTCGCAGGCGAACATGCGCCCGGTGCGGCCGAAGCCGGTGGCGACCTCGTCGACGATCAGCAGGACGTCGTGGCGGTCGCAGAGCTCGCGCACACCGCGCAGGTAGCCGTCGGGGTGGACGAGCATGCCGGCGGCGCCCTGGACCAGTGGCTCCATGATCACCGCCGCGACCTCCCCGCGCTGGGCGCTCAGCAGTCGTTCGAGGTCGTCGAGGTCGCCCGGCTCTGCCTTGAGCGTGTCGAACAGGAGTGGCCTGTACATCGAGTGGAAGAGGTCGATGCCGCCCACCGAGACCGAGCCGATCGTGTCGCCGTGGTAGGCCATCTTCAGGGCGGCGAAGCGCGGCCTCTGCTCGCCCCGTTGCTGCCAGTACTGGAACGCCATCTTCAGCGCGATCTCGGTGGCCGTCGAGCCGGAGTCCGAGTAGAAGACCCGTGTCAGCCCCGGCGGCGCGATCTCGACCAGCCGCTGCGCCAGCTCGATCGCCGGGCGGTGCGAGAGGCCGAGCATCGTCGAGTGCGCGACGTGCTCGAGCTGGTACCTGAGCGCGGCGTCGATGCGCGGGTGCGCGTGGCCGTGCACGTTGCACCAGAGCGACGACACGCCGTCGATGTAGCGGCGGCCCTCGACGTCGATCAGGTCGGTTCCCTCCGCGCGCTCGACGATCAGCGGCGGCTCGTCGGCCCAGCCTCGTTGCTGCGTGAACGGATGCCAGAGATGAGCGCGATCGGCGGCGACGAGATCCATGGCGGGCGAGGCTACGCCGCCTGGTGGTCGGAACAGGTCGGTAGCTACCCTCCGCGGCGCAATGCCTCCTCTGCCCCTCCTCGTCTTTGTGGTGGGGACGGGCTCGCTCGGCGCCGAGATTGCCGCTGTACGCCTGCTCGCCCCGTACTTCGGTGCGTCCACGGTCGTGTGGGCGAACACGATCGGGATTGTGCTCGTCGCATTGTCGGTGGGCTATTGGCTCGGCGGGCGGTTGGCCGACCGGCATCCGCACATGCGCGCCCTCTGCCTCGTGGCCCTGATCGCCGCGGGGCTGCTCGCGATCGTCCCGTTTGTGGCCGATCCGATGCTCGATATCGCGGTCGACGCGCTCGACGAGATCTCCGCGGGCGCCTTCCTCGGCTCGCTCATCGGCGTGCTCGTGCTGGTCGCGATCCCGGTGCTGCTGCTCGGCACGGTGTCGCCCTGGGCGATCCGGCTCGCCGTCTCCTCCGTCGAGGAGGCGGGCAGCGTCGCGGGTCGCCTTTACGCGCTCTCGACGGCCGGCTCGCTAGTCGGCACGCTCGTCTCGGCGCTGCTCCTGATCCCGCTCGTCGGCACCCGCCGCACCTTCCTGATCTTCGCGCTCGCCATCGCCCTGATCGCGGTTGCCGGGCTACGCCCGGTGCGGCGCTGGGCGCTGGCGCCGGCGGCGATCGCGCTGCTGATCGCGCTGCCGGTGGGAACGCTCAAGGCCAAGACCGAGGACGGCGGCCGCGTGATCCACGAGGCGGAGACCGAGTACCAGTACGCCCGAGTGATCGAGTACCCGGACGGCGAACGCTCGCTCGAGCTGAACGAGGGACAGGCGCAGCACTCGGTCTGCTCGGCGGAGTGCGAGCCCGGGCCGGGAGGACCGCAGAGCCCCTCGTCCGTGCTCACCGGCGACGTCTGGGACGGCCACCTCGTGCTGCCCTTCCTGCGCCGGTCGGAGCCGCCGCGGCGCGTCGCGATCCTCGGCAACGCCGCCGGGACGACCTCGCGCGCGTACGAGTACTTCTTCCCGCGCACGCGCGTGGACGGGGTGGAGATCGACGGTGAGCTGTCCGACATCGGGCGCGAGTACTTCGACATGAACAACCCGCGCCTGCACCTCTACCACGAGGACGCGCGCCCCTTCCTGCGCCGCATCGACGCGTCCTACGACGTGATTTCCGTCGACGCCTATCGCCAGCCCTACATCCCGTTCTACCTGACGACGGTGGAGTTCTTCGAGACCGTGCGCGACCGGCTCGCGCCCGGCGGTGTGGTGATCGTGAACGCCGGGCACCCGGAGGGCCAGGACGAGCTCGAGAAGGTGCTGACGGCAACCATGGGCGATGTCTTCCCCTACGTCGTGCGTGACCCGATCGAGGACACGAACACGCTGATCGTCGCGAGCGAGGAGCCGCTCTCCGGCGCGCGCCTGCGGGCGGTCGTGCCCGACCTGCCCCCGGGTCTGCGGGCGACGGCGCTCGGCGCGGCGAGCCGGGTCGAGGAGCCGCTCGCCGGCGGGGACGTCTACACGGACGACAAGGCACCCGTCGAGTGGCTGATAGACAAGTCGATCGTCGACTACGCCAGCGGGAGCGACGACTGAGCCTGGATCCACCGATCCTGACGGCGTTTCCGCGCCGGAATGCCTTCGCCAGGCACCACCGGCTCACTCGCGAGGGTTTACCCTCGCTCCATTCGCCAGCGGCGCCTGGCTCGGCCTCCGGCGCGGAAACACTCGCCAGTCCCGGCGGATCCAGGCTGAGCACCGTCCCTCACCCCGACGTCGCCATCATCGGCGCGGGGATTGTCGGTTGCGCCGCCGCGGCGATGCTGGCGGAGGCGGGAGCGCGGGTCGAGGTGTTCGAGCGTGATCGCGTCGCGGCCGGCGCCAGTGGCCGCAACTCCGGGGTGGTGCAGCATCCATTCGACCCGGTCATGGCGGAGCTCTACCACGAGTCGCTGGCGCTCTACCGCGCACTCGAGGGCTTCGAGCTGCCCGCCGACCCGGCCGGCGTGCTGCTGCTCGCTTTCGATCCGGCCGAGCTCACGCAGGCCGCCGCCGAGATCGGCCGCGACGTTCCTGAGCTGCGTCCGGCGATGCTGCACGGCGGCGAGCTCCAGGTGCTCGAGCCGGAGCTCGCGGAGGGGCTGACGGCCTGCCGGCTCCACACCGGCTATCCGGTCCAGCCCGCCGAGGCGGCGCGCGCGTTCGCGCTGCGCGCGCACGAGCTCGGCGCAGCGTTTCACAGCGACGAGGTGGCCTGGCCGTGGGCCGGCGCCGGACACGTGCACGGCGTGATCGCCGGCGGCGTCCGGCGCGCCGCGGGCGCCGTGCTCGTCGCCGCGGGGCCCTGGACGCCCGAGATCATCGATCCGACCCGTGCCTGGACCCCGATCGCGCCGGTGTGGGGCGTGGTGGTCGAGTTTCAGCTCGCCTCGCCGCCGCGTCACGTGATCGAGGAGGTCGGCGTCGAGGCTGTGGCCGACGCCGGCGGCGGGCCGGGCGCGGTCTTCAGCGCCGTGACCGCGAACGGGATCACCGCGGTCGGCTCGACCTTCCTGGACGAGGAGCCCGACCCGAATGCCTGGGTCGAGACGGTGCGCAGCCGCGCGACCGCCTTTGTGCCGGCCCTGTCGCGTGCGCGCCCGCGCGGCGTGCGCGCCTGCGCCCGCCCGCAGTCGCTCGACGGGCGCCCCTTGGTCGGCGAGGCGGAGGGCGTCGAGGGACTGTGGATCGCAGCGGGCCACGGACCGTGGGGAATCTCGACCGGTCCCGCCACGGCGCGCGTCGCCGTCGACGCGATTCGCGACGGGGCCGAGATCCCGGCCGCGCTCTCAGTGATCCGCACGCTCTGACCGGGTAGCGTCCTCCCTGAGCGAGAGGAGGTCCCCGTGGGCTTCAGGAAGTACGAGCTGGGCGACTACGAGGAGATGCGCGCGGCGCATCGCTGGGAGGTGCCGGAGCGCTACAACATCGCCCGCGACGTTTGCGACAAGCACGAGCGCGACCGCCTGGCGATGGTCTGGGAGGACTGGCAGGGAAACGAGCGCCGCGTCAGCTTCGGCGAGCTGCAGGACATGTCGAACCGCTTCGCCAACGCGCTCGAGGCGACCGGGATCGAGCGCGGCGACCGCGTCGCGACGCTGCTGCCCTCGCTGCCCGAGACAGCCTCCGTCTTTCTCGGCACCTACAAGCGCGGCGGCATCCTGCTCTCGATGTCGGTGCTCTACGGCGACGAGGGGATCGAGCACCGGTTGCGTGACTCGGGGGCGCGCGCCGTCGTGACCGACAGCGCCAACCGCCATCGAATCCCCGACGGCCTTGTCGAGCGGGTCTTCGTGATGGGTGGCAAGGGGGAGAGCG
>Ga0081538_10002487_pt1 | contig 17972 bp, 20 predicted proteins | sample TabmetS5T2R1_FD_71022 | JGI IMG/M metagenome (GOLD analysis project Ga0081538, IMG submission 71022) | Tabebuia heterophylla rhizosphere microbial communities from the University of Puerto Rico - S5T2R1 | ecosystem: Host-associated > Plants > Roots > Rhizosphere ... | reverse complement strand
GGCCATCAGGGACTTCGAGTCGTGCAGGAGGCGGCCGATCAGCGTCGACTTGCCGTCGTCGACGGACCCCGCCGTGGCCACCCTCAACATCAGAAGTAGCCCACCCGCTTGCGGTCCTCCATGGCCGCCTCGCTCACGCGGTCGTCGGCGCGCGTCTCGCCGCGCTCGGTGATCCGGGTGGCGGCGATCTCGGCGATCACGTCGTCGAGCTCGCTCGCCTGCGAGCGCACGGCGCCCGTGCACGTCATGTCGCCCACCGTGCGGTAGCGGACGGACGCGGTGAACGGCGTGTCGCCGTTCATGTGGAGGAAGTCGGAGACCGCGTAGATCATCCCGTCGCGCTCGAACACCTCGCGCTCGTGGGCGAAGTAGATCGAGGGCAGCTCGAGGCGCTCGGCGCGGATGTACTCCCACACGTCGAGCTCGGTCCAGTTGCTGAGCGGGAAGACGCGCACGTGCTCGCCGCGCTTGACGCGGCCGTTGTAGAGGTCCCACAGCTCCGGCCGCTGGCGGCGCGGGTCCCACTGCCCGAAGTCGTCGCGGAAGCTGAACACGCGCTCCTTCGCGCGGGCGCGCTCCTCGTCGCGGCGGGCGCCGCCGAAGGCCGCGTCGAAGCCGTGCTCCTCGATGGCGTCCAGCAGCGTGGTGGTCTGCAGCTGGTTGCGCGACGGCGCGTCCTTCACGCGGCCGCGGTCGATCGACTCCTGCACCGAGGCGACGAGGATGTCCGGCACGTGGCGGTCGCGGAACTCGATGACCTCCGGGAAGTTGTGCCCGGTGTCGACGTGCATGACCGGGAACGGCACCTCGCCCGGCCGGAAGGCCTTGCGCGCAAGGTGCAGCAGCACGATCGAGTCCTTGCCGCCGCTGAACAGCAGCACGGGCTTCTCGAGCTCCGCCGCCACCTCGCGGATGACGTGGATCGCCTCGGCTTCGAGCTGGTCGAGGTGGTGCATCAGACCGCGCACTCGCCCTCGCCGCGCTGGACCTCGAACGGCGCGTTCTTCGTCCAGTCGATGAACTCGTTCATCGTGTCGAGCCCGAACTCGACCGGCATGGCGAGCTCGCGGACGGCGTCCTCGAACTCCTTGGTGCCGACGCGCTCGGCGTAGGCGTTGAAGCCCTCGCCCTCCGCGCGCTCGGCCTCGTACTTGCGGATCCAGCGCTCGACCGCCTCCGGCACGCGCTTGGCGGGCAGGCGGACCTTCAGCCGCGCGCCGTAGACGATCTCGCCGCCTTCGTAGTTGCCGCCGATGTGGGCGACGTAGGCCGGGATCGTGTGGTCGCCGACCTTGATCGACGCGCCGTAGAACCCGATGTTGCCGATGTGGTGCTGGCTGCAGCCGTTGGGGCAGCCGGACATCTTGATGTGGATCCGCCGCGTGAGCGGGTCGGTGATCCCCATCGCCTCGACCCGCTCGGTGATCGCCCGGTTGAGGCCCATCGAGCTGGTGATGCCGAGCTTGCACGAGTCGGTCCCGGGGCAGGACACGACGTCGTTGACCTGGTCGGCGCCGGCGGTGCCGAGGCCGAGCTCGGTCAGCGCGCGCCAGACGTCGTAGACGGCCTCGTCGCGCACCCAGCGGAGCACGAAGTTCTGGTGCACGGTGGTGCGCGCGTAGCCGCCGCTGAACTCGCGCATGATGGCGGCCAGGCCGCGGAACTGCGCGGGGGTGAGGTCGCCGCGGACGACGCGGACCTGGACGGCGCTGAAGCCCTTCTGCCGCTGCGGCTCGACGTTGGCCTCGCGGAAGCGCAGGAACTCGGCGCCGTCGCCGTTGGGCGAGCCGTAGGCGAGCGGCTTCGCGGGCGCGTTGGCCTCCTCGTCGTGGAGGAAGAGGCGCGGCTGGGGGTCGAAGTCGCGCTCGGCGACCCAGTCGCCCTCGAGCTCCTCCTCGACCAGCCGGCGCATCTCCTCGATACCGACCTTGTCGACCATCACCTTGAGCCGCGCACGGGCGCGGTTGGGCCGCAGCCAGTCCTGGCGGTCGTAGATGCGCAGGACCGCCTCGGTGTACTTGAGGTACTCGCCGTCGTCGGCGCGCACGAAGTCGACCAGCGTGTCGGCGACGCGCGGCATGACCGACGTGCCGCCGCCGATCTTCATCTCGAAGCCGCGGACGCCGTCGCGCTCGCGGGCGATGAAGGCGACGTCGTGGATGCCGATCAGGGCGCGGTCGTCGTCGGAGCCGGTGAACGCGGTCTTGACCTTGCGCGGCATCAGCTGCGTCGTGGGGTGGCGGACGAAGTAGCGCACGTACGCGCCGGCGTACGGCGTCGGGTCGAAGGTCTCGCCCGGGCAGATGCCGGCCCAGGGGTCGGCGGTCACGTTGCGCACCGTGTTGCCGCAGCCCTCGCGGCTCGAGAGCCCGGCGTCCGAGATCTCGCGGATCAGCGCGGCGGCGTCACGCAGCGGGATGTGGTGCATCTGGATGTTCTGCCGCGTCGTGATATGGCCCTTGTTGAGCGGCGTGTACTTCTCGACCACGTCGGCGAACGTCTCCATCTGCTCCGGCGTGATGCCGCCGAAGGGCAGCTTGACGCGGACCATCTGGACGTCGGCCTGCCGCTGCCCGTAGACCCCCTGCTTGAGGCGGAAGCCGATGAACTCGTTCTCGGCGGTCTGGCCGTCGAGGTACTTCTCCGCCTCGTTGTCGAAGTCGTCGAACTCGCGCTGGAGGATCGGGATGATGTGGCCCGGGACGTCCTCGCGGACCTCCGGGTTCTCGAGGGAGCCCTGGCGCATCCCCCCAAACTACCAAATCCGTATCCGGATCTAGATATTTATCGCCAGCGAGGGGGTTCGCGCTCGACCGCTTCGTGCCGCGCGGCCTCGATCCACCGGCTGGGCCGCTGCTCCGGTGCCGGAGGCGGCGTCGTGTCGCGCAGGAACTGCTCGACGGCGGCCATCACCGCGGCCGCCTCCTCGGGCGTCGCGCTCGAGCCTCTGAGCTCCAGGCGGGGCCGGCGGTTGACCATGGGCGGGACGATAGCCCTCGGCGCGCGTCAACCCTGGCGAACGTCAACCCCGGGCATTGAGGGGTGGCCGGGAGGTGGCCGGTTGCGCATCGTGGAAGCCGGCCGCTCGGTCTCGAAGGGCGTGGGTCGGATAAGTGTCGCTATCCGACACCAAACCGCCCCACACGCTCCGCGCCCGACCGTCGGGCGGCCCTTCATCCCGCCTTGCGGAACGAACCAGCCGACCCCGCCTCCCTACAAGCAAGCAGTTCGTCCCTGGGTCCGCTCGTCGGGCGTCGCGGGGTGACCACTTCGGCACGATGGCGACACCCATTGGACGGGCGGTGCTGTCCGCTAAAATCCCTGGAAGAGGAGAGAAAATGGGGAAGGCGGTCGCACACTGGTCGGATGAACGTCTGAACGACCTGGCGGCCGCTCTCGAGGACGTCCCGGCCAGGGTCGCGGTGCTGGAGGCGACGGTGGAGCGCCTCGTGGACGAGAACCGCGCTCTGCGCGCCGAGGTCGTCTCGATCCAGCGCCAGCTCCTCCAGGTCGCATGGCTGCTCGTCGGGGCGCTCCTGGGCGGGGCCGGAGCGCTGGTCGCCGCGCTGATCTAGCATCGCGCCCATGCGCCGCAAGAGCCTCGAGACCTACGAGGAGAAGCTCGCGCAGCTGACCGACCTGCGCGACGCGATGATCCACCACGCCTCCGAGAAGGCGGTCGAGAAGCAGCACGCCAAGGGCAAGTACACGGCGCGCGAGCGGATCGAGAAGCTGCTCGACCCGGGCTCGTTCCAGGAGCTCGACACGTACGTCCGCCACCGGACGACCGACTTCGACATGGACAAGAACCGGCCGTGGGGCGACGCGGTGGTCACCGGCCACGGGACGATCGACGGCCGCCGCGTCTGCGTCTTCAGCCAGGACTTCACGGTCTTCGGCGGGTCTCTGGGCGAGGTCATGGCCGAGAAGATGTGCAAGATCATGGACCTGGCGGCCAGGATCGGCTGCCCCGTGATCGGGATCAACGACTCCGGCGGGGCGCGGATCCAGGAGGGCGTGGTCTCGCTCGGCGCCTACGGGGACGTCTTCCTGCGCAACGTGCGGTGCAGCGGCGTGATCCCGCAGATCTCCCTGGTCATGGGCCCGTGCGCGGGCGGCGCGGTCTACTCGCCCGCCATCACGGACTTCATCTTCATGGTCAAGGAGACCTCGCACATGTTCATCACCGGCCCCGACGTGATCAAGACGGTCACGGGCGAGGAGGTCGAGTTCGAGGAGCTCGGCGGGGCGATGTCGCACAACACGAAGTCAGGCGTGGCGCACTTCGCGGCCGACGACGAGGACGCCTGCCTCGAGGACACGCGCTACCTGCTCTCGTTCCTCCCGCAGAACAACCTCGAGACGCCGCCGCGCGTGGCGCCGTCCGACGACCCGTTCCGGATGGACGCCGAGCTCGACGGCGTGGTGCCGGACAGCCCGAACAAGCCGTACGACATGCGCGACGCGATCCGCTACGTGGTCGACGACGGCGAGTTCTTCGAGGTCCACGAGCACTACGCGAAGAACATCGTCTGCGGGTTCAGCCGCCTCAACGGCTGGACGGTCGGCGTGGTCGGCAACCAGCCCGCGGCGCTGGCCGGCGTGCTCGACATCGACGCGAGCGCGAAGGGCGCGCGCTTCGTGCGCACGTGCGACGCGTTCAACATCCCGCTGCTGACGTTCGTCGACGTCCCCGGCTTCCTCCCCGGCACGTCGCAGGAGTGGGGCGGCATCATCCGCCACGGCGCCAAGCTGCTCTACGCCTACGCCGAGGCGACGGTCCCGAAGATCACGGTCATCACGCGCAAGGCCTACGGCGGCGCGTACGACGTCATGGCGTCCAAGCACCTGGCGGCGGACTTCAACTTCGCGTGGCCGACGGCCGAGATCGCGGTCATGGGGCCCGAGGGCGCGGTCAACATCATCCACCGGCGCGACATCTCGCGGTCGCCGACGCCGGACGAGCGCCGGCAGAAGCTGATCGACGACTACAAGGCGCGGTTCGCCAACCCGTACAGCGCGGCCGAGCGCGGCTACGTCGACGACGTCCTGATCCCGCACGAGACGCGCCCGAAGGTCATCACGGCGCTGGAGACGCTGGCCACGAAGCGCGAGCCGGGGCCGAAGCGCAAGCACGGCAACATCCCGCTGTGACGTTCCGGTCGCCGCTCAGGTGACGCGGTAGACGGCGTACTCGACGCGGCCGGTGCCGAGGATGCGTCCCGCGGCCACGAACACGGACTGCGTCAGCCAGCGGTACCGCTCGTCGCCCGTCTCGAAATGCAGCACCATGCGCATGTACTGGTCGTCCCAGCCGGTCTCGCGATCCTCGGTGGCCGCCGCGACGAAGGCGTCGGTCTGCTCGACCAGGCCGGTGTAGCGCAGCGTCAGCGCCGCGCCGTCGCTGGTCGTGAACGCGACGCGTACGTCGGGTCGCCAGAAGCCGTCGGAGGACGCATGCATCCAGTCGGCCCCAGGGGCGGCCAGCGCGGCCTCGATCCGGTCCCCCTCCAGTGTCGCCTCCGAGACCTCCCAGATCTGGCGTGGTCCGGTCCCGTCCGGCGCCGGTACCTCGATCGGACCGCGCGTCACGCAGCGGTAGGTCATCACGTGCTCGAGCCCCGGCGTCATGCGGTCGCGTCGTACCCGCAACGGCGGGCCGCCAGACGGCGGTCACCCCAGTTCCTCCTCCACGGCGTCGAGCCACGCGCGCTGGGCGTCGAGCAGGCGCCGGGCGTAGTCGTCGATCAGCCGCAGGTAGCGCGTGCGGTGGGGGATCTGGAGCGCACGGCGCTCCATCGCGTCCAGGTCCTCGTAGGCGCGCTCGATGCCGGCCCGGACTCCGGCGAGGCTGGCCAGGACCGTGGCGTCGTCGGCGAAGTCGGCGGCCAGCAGCTTGACGACGCCCTCGTTCTGCACGCGCGGCATGGGCGCCGGCTCGGCGAGCCAGGCCGTGAGCGCCTCGCGGCCGGCGTCGGTGAGCTCGTAGTGGGTGCGCGGTCGGGTGCGGCCGGGCTCGGTTCGCGCCTGGAGGAGACCGAGCGCGGCGAGCCGCCGGGGCTCGGCGTAGTAGTGGCTCTCCGAGGTCGTCCAGAAGATCGCGCCCTCGCGCATCATCCGGACGATGTCGTGCGGCCCGGCGCCGTCGCGCCCCACGAGGGCGAGGATCACGTAGGAGAACGGCGTCAGTCTCCCGGCTCTTGACATAACTCCATCCTGGAGGTTACGATAACTCCAAGATGGACATTACACAGCCACTCTGGTTCATCAACCACCTCGTCCACATCCACGTCGACGGGGACAGCAGCGGCGGGGCGCTCGCCCTCATGGACGAGCGCGGCCGGCGCGGAGACATGCCTCCCCTGCACGTCCACCGTCGCGACGACGAGACCTTCTACGTGCTCGAGGGCGAGCTCAGGCTGTTCGTCGCGGACGAGCAGATCGTTCTCGGCCCCGGCGAGGCCGCCTTCGCCCCGCGCGACGTGCCGCACGCCTACCGCGTCGAGTCCGACGAGGCCCGCTGGCTCGTGACGACCTCGCCCGCCGGCTTCGACAGCTTCGTGCGCGAGGTCTCGGCGCCGGCCCCGGCCGAGGAGCTGCCGCCGGCCGGGCGCGAGACCGACCCGGCCGTCCTCACTCAGGCCGCCGCCAAGGTCGGGATCGAGATCCTCGGCCCTCCCGGCACCGTGCCGGGGTAAGCCGTCGGACGCCGCGCTGCGACGAGGCCATCTCGCCTGCATAGAGTCGAAGTTCGGCAGTCGAGTAGGGAGGTCAGGCATGTCAAGGCGTCGGCTCATCCTCGGGGCGGTCCTGGCAGGCGTGCTGGCGCTCCTACCCGTGGCGCTCGCGGGCGGCGACGGCGGCGGCAAGCACGGTGGCCAGTTCGCGCTCGGCTTCAACCTGCGCTTCACCGGGCCGGACACCACCGCGGGCACGTTCGTGGTCTCGGGCGCGCTGCGCGACTCCGGCACCTCGACGGTCGAGGACCTTGCCGTCGAGCCGCTCGGGCGCCGCGATCGGGGACGGCTCAGCGGCGTCCAGCGCTTCGTCGGGGCGAAGGGCACGCTCGTCACCCGCTTCCGCGGCGTCGCTCGCGACATCTCCGATCCGCACCAGTGGGCCACGGGCCGCGTCGAGATCATCGATGCCACGGGCGAGTACGCCGGCCTGCGAGGCAACGGGCGCTTCACGGTCGTCGTCGACACGGCAGCCAACCAACTGATGGGGACCGAGCTGGGCCGCGTCCGCTGAGCGCTCCTTATCCGGAGATGACCGTCGCGACGCGATCGTCTCTCCGCATGACTTCACTGATCCGCCCTGCCCTGCTCGCCGGGGCCGCCCTCCTGCTGGCGTTCGGCGCCTGGCAGCTCCTGGGCTCCGACCCGGCCGACGCCGGCCAACCACGCAACCTGGTCCTCGGCGCCGGTGACGGCAGCGACGCCGAGCCGAAGACGATGGACGAGTTCCTGACCGCCGTCACCGAGGACGTCGACCGCTACTGGACCGGCGTGTTCGCCGATGCGGACCTGCCCGAACCGCGCGTCTCGTACAGCTGGATCCCGGCTGGCCGCACCGTGGCCAGCGCGTGCGACGACGGCACGACCATGGGTGACAGCGCCGCCGCCTACTGCCCCGGCGACGACACGATCTACATCTCGGAGAAGTTCGCGGGCGACATCTACAGCGGCTCGCTCGACCACGCCCTGCCCGGCAGCTCGCAGGGCTACGGAGGGACGATCGGCGACTTCTCCGTCGCGTACATCGTCGCCCACGAGTACGGCCACCAGATCCAGGACGAGCTCGGCCTCTTCCAGCGTGGTCTCCCGACGATGAGCCTCGAGCTCCAGGCCGACTGCTTCGCCGGGACGTGGGCGCGCAGCGCCTACCAGGAGAACCGGCTCGAGGACGGCGATCTGCAGGAGGCGCTCGACGCCGCGCTCGCGGTCGGCGACTTCGACGCGAGCAGCCCCGGCCACCACGGCACGCCGGAGCAGCGCGAGCAGGCGTGGTCCAGCGGGTTCGAGGCCGGCGATCCGGCCTCGTGCTCGCAGTATCTCGGCTGACGACTCGGAATAGATCTCGGCGCGGCGGCGTCGGTTGGGGGCGAAGGGCGGATCACTCACGCGCTCTTCGCAGTCGTTCCCACCGATGGAGGTGAACCGTGAGTACGGATTGGCAGGGAATCCGGAGAACGGCCGCGACCGCGATCGCGGCGGGCGTCGCCGCGGCGACGTTCACGGCGAGCCCGGCGGCCGCAAGGCCGCCGGACGCGACCGCGTCGTCGGCTGCAGGGCCCTCGTGCTACGAGGTGCCGTACGCCAACCGGCTACAGGCGAAGAAGAACGCGGCCGGCGTGATCTTCGTCCGCAAGGGCGACTACTGGCGGCTCTGGGACAACCAGCGGGACGAGTGGCTGGTCCGGGTCGAATACAACTACGCGGGCGTCGACGACGGCTGGAAGACGGCCGCGCAGCACGCCGACGGCGGACAAGGCACGGTCCAGCACAACGTCAGCGAGCGGTTCAGGTACATCTGCTTCCGCCTCTACAGCCCGCGGTTCGGCTACACGGGCGCCGTCCGCTACCGCACCTGACGTTCGCGTAGCCCGCGGGCGTCCAGCAGTCCCTCGTGACCTCACTCGACAGGAGGAGCATCACCCATGCGCAACAAAGCACTCGCCGGCCTGGCCGGCCTCGGCCTCGCGGCCTCGCTCGCGTTCGCGGGCGTGGCTCAGGCGGCCCCGTTCGACAACGCCGGCTATCCGCGGTTCGCCCACGAGGGCGTGTATCCGGAGAAGAGCGGATGCAAGTACCGCCTCACGCGCAGCGCCAAGGGCGTGTGGGGCGGGCGCACGATCCCGCTCCGGTACTACTACAGCGGCCGCTGCGGCTCGTTCGCGCGGATCGACAACGCGCCCCGTTCGTGCAAGGTGTGGCTCGACCGTACGCCCGACCGCGACACCGTTGGCGGCTGGGACTTCGTCGGCGAGACCGTCGACCCGGGTCTGAACTTCGCCTACACGAAGGTCGGCAACAACCTCGGCGGCCGCCTGTCGCGCGGCGCGCTGACGTGCGGACCGCGCAACACGGTGATCGTGCGCACGCCCTGGTTCTAGGCGCCCGCCGGTAGCGTCCCGGCCCTCGCGTTCACGGCGTTGCATCGCGGGGGCTCGGGACCGCCGCTGGTCCTGCTGCGCGGCTTCCTCGACACCTGGCGCGTGGACGTCAGGAAACGGGCGTGGTCTCGTCGTCGCGCGTGTCGCGCGGGGCGGGCGGCGGCGGGGCCGAGGCGGCCTGCTTCTTCGCGTCGCGCTTGGCCTGCTTGCGGAGCCGGCGCTCGCGGACCGCGGCTTCGCGGTTGAGCTTTGCCATCGTGGTCTTCTTCTTGGAGCTCGATGCCATGCAGTACCGACCCTTCTGGGTGGGATTGAGCGCGCCGGTGACGCGCGTTCTCGTGCGGCGAGCTCGCCGGCCCGTTGCGAGCCGGCGAGAAGCTACTCCGTCGGCGCTGCGGCCTAGATGACCTGAACGTTCGCCGCGTTCGGGCCCTTGGGCCCGTTCTCGGCGTCGTAGCTCACCTTCGCGCCCTCTGCGAGCGACTTGTAGCCGTCGCCGGCGATGCCGGTGTGATGCACGAACAGGTCCTTACCCTGATCGTCGGGCGTGATGAAGCCGAAGCCCTTGTCGTCGCTGAACCACTTCACGGTTCCGGTTGCCATCTTGGTCCCTCCCGGGAGGTCATGTGCGGCGAAGCGCGGGAGGTGCGAAGAGCAACAACTACGAAACGCGGGGCACTGTGTCGGCCGGGCGAGCGCCCGGCACGTACGGGCAGTGTAGGAGGCGCCCGCCGGTAGCGTCCCGGCCCTCGTGTTCACGGCATCGCATCGCGGGGGCTCGGGACCGCCGCTGGTCCTGCTCCATGGCTTCATGGACACCTGGCGCACGTGGGAGCTGGTCCTGCCCGCGCTCGAGCGCGAGCACGACGTGCTCGCGCCGACGCTGCCCGGCCACGCCGGCGGCCCGCCGCTCGAGCAGGTCAGCGCGGACGCGGTGGTCGACGCGGTCGAGCGGACGATGGACGACGCGGGCTTCGCGCTCGCCCACCTGGCCGGGAACTCGCTCGGCGGCTACGTGGCGCTGCGGCTCGCGGAGCGGGGGAGGGCGCGAACGGTGGTGGCGCTCGCGCCGGCCGGCGGCTGGGCGGACGACGCCTACCGCGACGTGCTCGCCTTCCAGGCCGGGTTGCTCGACACGGCCAGGGCCATCGCCCCGCACGCCGAGGCGATCCTCGCCTCGCCCGAGGGCCGGCGCCGCGCCACGTCGAGCCTGACCGTCAACTACGAGCACCTCCCGCCCGAGCTCCTCGCGCACAACATGCTGGCGGTGGCGCGCACCGGCGCCGGTGCGGCGATGATCGACAACGCGCTGCGCGAGGGCTGGCCGCTCGACCCCGCGCGGATCACCTGCCCGGTGCGAGTGGTGTGGGGCACGGAGGACCGGCTGCTCCCGTGGCCGTCCGCGGCCGCCCGCTACCGGCACGACTGGCTGCCGCACGCCGACTGGGTCGTGCTCGACGGCGTCGGCCACGCCCCGCAGCTCGACGTCCCGCTCGTGACCGCCCAGCTGATCCTCGGCTTCACAGGAGGTGCCGGATGAACGGCGAGACCATCACCGACAAGCCCGAGCGCAACGTGGTCCTGCTCGTCGGCACGCCGGAGGTGAGCGTCACGTGGTCGCGCTACGGGCCGGGCGAGCGCGGGCCGGACCTCCACGTGCACCGCGAGCACACCGACGCCTTCTACGTGATCGAGGGCGAGCTGACGTTCGAGGTCGGGCCGGAGCCGGAGACGCGGCGCGTGGCCGCCGGCGGCTTCGTCGCCGTCCCGCCTGGCGTGCAGCACGCGTTCCGCAACGACGCTGACCACGACGCGCGGTTCCTCAACTTCCACGCCCCCGACACCGGCTTCGCCGAGTTCATGCGCGGGGCGCGCGACGGCCGGTCGGTGCCGTGGGACAGCTTCGACCCGCCGCCCGACGGCGGCCTTCCCTTCGAGACCTGAGACCGGCAGTTTCGTGCCGTGGCGGAGGGTCTCTGGGAGACTCCCGTCATGGCGACCGGGATCCGCTCCGAGCGGGACGAGCAGGCCGCGCTGCTCGAGATCGCCATGCTGGTCGCGCGCGACGCACCGGCCGCGACCGTCTTCGGCGCCGTCGCCGAAGCCGCCTCCCGCCGGCTCGGCACCGAGTCCGCGGTCGTCCTGCGCTACGTGGGCGACGAGCGGGCGGTGGTCGTCGGCACCTGGCGCGACGGCAGCCGTGGGCTGCCGGTCAACGCCGAGATCGACTTCGACACCCGCAACAGCGCCACCGGCCGCGTGCGGAGGACCGGCGAGCCTTCGCGCGCCGACAGCTACGAGGGCCACACCGGCGAGCTGCCGGTGCTGATGCGCGCGCTCGCCGTCCGCGCCTCGGTCGCGGCGCCGCTCGTGGTCGACGGCGAGGTGTGGGGCGCGCTCGTGGTGACCTCCGCGCAGGACCCGTTCCCGCCCGGCAGCGAGCACCGGATCGCCGACCTCGCCGAGCTGGGCGCCGTCGCGGTTGCCCGCGAGCGGGCGCTGCGGCGGATCGAGGCCTCGCGCCGGCGGATCCTCGAGGAGGCCGACGCCGCCCGCCGCCGGCTCGAGCGCGAGCTGCACGAGGGCACGCAGCAGCACCTGCTCGCGCTCACGCTCAAGCTCCGCCTCGCGCGTTCCCGTGCCGAGGACGGCGAGCAGGCCGAGCTGCTCGACGACGCGCTGGCGGAGGCGATGACCGCCAACCAGGCGCTGCGCGAGCTGGCGCGCGGGCTGTACCCGATCGCGCTGACCGAGCGCGGCCTGGCCGCCGCCATCCAGGGCGTCGCCGCGCGCGCCCGCGTGCCCGTCCACCTGCGCGAGCTCCCGCGCCGCCGCTTCCCGCCGCTCGCCGAGGCGACCGCCTACTTCCTCGTCGCCGGCGCGCTCCTCACCGCACCCGAGGGACTCGATGCCATCGCGGTCGCGGTTGCCGACCGCGGCGAGCTGCTGCTGATCGAGGTCAGCCACGCCCGCATCGCCGCCGCCGAGCCGCGCCTGCAGGGGATCGTCGAGCGCGTCGTCGCGCTCGGCGGGCGCGTGCGCCTCGACGGGGATCAGGTCTTGCGCGCCGAGGTCCCGGTCGGTACTCTCGCCGACGGCCTATGAGGGTCTAGACGGAACACACCACGCCGCGCCACCGGGCTCCAGCCCGGTCCGTTCCGTACTCGAAGCACCCTCGGAGGTTCCCTTGCCGCGCGACCTGCGCACCCGTCGCGGCCCGGACACGTTCCGCTGCCGCCACTGCCGGCTCGACGTCCCCGCGTCCGCCCCCGGCACCCGACATCGCAATCACTGCCCGACCTGCCTCTGGAGCCGGCACCTCGACGACCGCGTTCCCGGCGACCGCGCGGCTCCCTGCCGCGGCGCCATGGAGCCGGTCGCGGTCAGCGTCCGCGACGACGGCGAGTGGGCGCTCGTCCACCGCTGCCGCGGCTGTGACACCGTGCGCGTGAACCGGATCGCGGGCGACGACAACCCGTACGCGCTCGAGCTCGTGCGACGCGAGTCCGAGCCGCGCTAGTCGGTCGGTACCGCGATCACGCGGTCCAGCACGGCGCCCTCGAGCCGGGGCACCCGCTCGGCGGGCGGCACGTCGCCTCTCATGCGCAGGATCGTGAAGCGGGCCGGCGTGACGTCCCCGTGGCGGTCGAAGCGGAAGTCGCCGATCAGCCCGTCGCGCACCTGCGTCGCACGCAGCTCCCGCAGCACCGAGGCGCGCGTGCCGTCGGAGCGGGCGATCGCGGCGAGCACGACCTCGGTCGCCTGGGCGGCCTGGAAGACGTATCCGGCGTGCGCCTCCTCGCCGAAGCCGCGCACGAACCGCTCGCCGTCCGCGTTGAGCTCGACCGCGCTCGGCGGCACGTCGGGCATCGCGATGTAGAGGCCGTTCGCGGCATCGCCCGCTACGTCGCGGACCGTGCTCGGCGGCAGGAGCCCGTCCCCGGTCATCGCCACCACGCGCCGCCCGAAGCGCCGGCGCAGGGGCTTGAGCGCGAGGCTGGCCGACATCTCGCCGCCGAGCACCACGCCGTCGGCGCCCGACCGCGCGATGCGCGCCATGACCCCGTCCAGATCGCCGAAGAAGTCGACCTCCTCGACGCCCGCGACGCGGACGCCCAGCTCGCCCGCGACCCGTTCGAACCCGTCGGTGAAGAACACGTCGCCGGTGGGGACGCTGTAGAGCAGGTAGACGCTCCGCAGCCCGAGGTCGCGGGAGAGGTGGGCGAGCGCGACGCCGTGGAGGTCGCCGCGGGCGGCGAGGCGGAAGAAGTTGCGCACGCCGGTCGGGTAGTAGACGTCGGGCTCGCCGCGGAAGCCTTCGGGGGGCGGCAGCGCGAGCTCGCCGCCGCGGGTGAGGTTCGGGAACGTGCTCGCCGGGCTGACGAGGGCCAGCGGTCCGCCCGGCGCGCGGTTGGCGATCGGCACCTCGATCAGGGCGCAGATCGAGTGCCAGGGCCCGATGACCGCGACGAGCCGCTCGGCGCCCGCGTACGCCTGGGCGTTGGCCGCGCAGCGCCGCTGTTCGGTGTTGGCGGTCTGCGCGGTCGAGTCGTCGCACGACTGGAAGCCGACGACGTGGTCCCCGGCCCGGAAGCCGTGATCCTGGATCACGTAGCGCACGGCGCTCGCGACCGCGCGCGGCTCCGCCGCCTCGGGGCCCTGGAGCGGCATGTCCGAGGCCACGACCACGTCCGGGGTCCGCCCGCCGGCCGACACCTCGCCGCAGGACGAGGCGGGCAGTGCGCCGTCGCGCGTGCCGCCGGCGACGCTCACCCACGCCGAGCCGGAGCTCGCCGCCAGCGCCTGCGTCGCGCCGACCGGGATCCGGGCTGCGACGGCGTTGGTGGCCGGGTCGATGCGCGACACCGTCCCGTCGTTCCAGTTCGCGGCCCAGACCGACCCGGCGCCGAACGCCAGGTAGCGCACGCCGGCGCCGACGTCGATCGTGCGCGTGAGCGGTCGGGGCCCGGGCTCGACCCGCCACAGCAGGCCCTCCTCCGAGCCGGCCCAGACGGACCCGCCCCCGACTGCGATCCCGGTGAGGGAGTTGGCGCCGACCTCGACCGGCTCGCCGAGCCGGTTCGTGCGTGGGTCGATGGGCGTGATCGCGTTTCCGACCCCGAGCACCCAGACGCCGGCGTCTCCCGCCGCCAGCGTGCGGGCGCCGGTGTCCGGGGCCGGCACCGTGGCGACTAACCGCCCGGTGGCGGCGTCGATCCGGGACACGCTCGCGTCCGGGTTGATCGCCCACACCGCGCCGCCGCTGTAGGCGATCATCGGGAATCCCTCGCTATAGGTCCCGTCGATGTCGTCGGTCTCGTCCGGAAGCTTGACGGTGTGCGTGACCTCGCCGGTCTCGGGGTCGACGCGCGAGAGCTTGGTGGTCCAGTTCGCGTCGAAGCCGGCCCCTGTGCCGATCCAGAGGGCCCCGCCGCCGGCCGCGATGTCGGTCGGCCGGTCCGGCGGCTCGAGCGTGTCGACGACCTCGCCGGTGTCGGGGTCGACGCGGGTCACCGTCTCGTCCTCGGTGTTGAGCATCCACACCGCGCCCTCGCCTACAGCGAGATTGCTCGGCGGCGTGTCCGCGGCCGTGAACGAGGCGATCTCGTCGCTGTCCGCGGCGATCGTGGCCAGGCCGTTTCCCGCCGGTGCGGCCGGCTCGTCGCCGCCGAGCACGAACACGGCGGCGACGGCGGTCGCTGCCAGGACGAGCGCTCCCGCGGCCACCAGCGCGTGGCGCCTGCGGACGATCCGGGCGGGCACCCGCACGCCCGCGAGCGCGAGCTGCGCCGCCTCGATCAGCTCCGCGCAGCTCCCGTAGCGGTCGCCCGGCTCCTTGGCCAACCCCTTGCGCATCACCGGGTCGAGCTCCGGCCGGCCGGGCATGGGCGGCACGTCCTCCTGCATGTGCGCCCACATGACCTCGGCCTCGGTGGCGCGGTGGAACGGCGGCGTGCCCGCGAAGCACTGGTAGAGCACGCACGCGAGGGCGTACTCGTCGGCGCGGCCGTCGAGGTTCTCGCCGCGGATCTGCTCGGGCGCGAGGTAGTCGAGTGTGCCGACGATCTGTCCGGTGTCGGTCGAGTCGCCTCCGAGCTGCTTGGTGACGCCGAAGTCCGTCAGGTACGCGTGCCCGTCCGGATCGACGAGCACGTTGGCCGGCTTGACGTCCCGGTGTACGAGGCCGCGGCGGTGGGCCGCGTCGAGCGCGCTCGCCACCTGCGCGAGGATCGCCAGGCCCCGCTCAGGCGCGAGATCGCCGCGCAGCAGCGCGCGCAGGTCGCTGCCCTCGACGAAGCGCATGGCGAGGTAGAGCCGGCCGTCGTGGTCGCCGGCCTCGTAGATCGGCACGACGTGCGGGTGGTCGAGCGCCGCAGCGAGCTTCGGCTCCTTGAGGAAGCGGCGCCGGAAGGACTCGTCCTCGGCAAGCTCGGGCGCGATGAGCTTGAGCGCGACGGGGCGCTCGAGCCTGAGGTCGGTCGCCCGGTACACGACGCCCATGCCGCCGCGGCCGATGACGGACTCGATCCGGTAGCCGCCGAAGACCGTGCCGCTCTCGAAGGCGACGGTCATGGGCCCCTCGCCGTCAGCGACCAGCGGAACTGCGTGCGCGGCTCGCTCGGCGCGAAGCCGGCCTGCGCGCCGCGCCTCACGAGCACGGTCGGGGCCGGCGGCGCCGCGGCGAGACGGTCGCGGACGCCGCCCAGACCATCCTCCCGCCAGCGGTCCGAGAGCCCGACGACGAGCAAGCCCGCGCCCTCGGCGAGCGCGAAGACGCCCCCGCCGCCGGGGCGGGCGAGCAACGGCTCGGCGACGATGCGCGCGCGGCGCTGGACGATCAGCGACGCGTCGGCCAGCAGGCGGCTGGCGTCGCGTCCGTCTGCGCGGTCGCCGGAGGCGGCGCCGATCAGCCGCAGCGGCGCGCCGGTCGCGGCCGCGATCGCCGTTCCGAGCTCGAGCGCTGCCCAGTCGTGATGCGCGGCGCCGAACGGGACCACGACCGGGCCGTCGCGCAGCGGCCCGCCGGCCGCGACGAGCAGTGCGACGTCGCACGGCGCCTGCTCCAGCACCGCGCCCGCCTCGCCGTCCAGCGGCGCCTCGCCGGCGTCCATCAGCAGCAGGTCGACGGCCTGCTGGGTCGCGAGCCGCGCCACGTCCGCGCCGGGGTCCGGCGAGGAGAACGCCGCGGTGCGCGTCGCGATCCCATCGCTGTGGAGCACGCTCGCGCGCTCGGCCAGCGCCCGCGCCGCGGTGGCGACGTCGCCCGCTGCGACCACGCGGGCGAGGATCAGCTCGCGCGGCGGCCTGCCGTCGGCGAGCGCCGCGCCGAGGCGCACCAGCGGGTCGAGCGCCGCTGCGTCGCGTGGGAAGACGAGCAGCGATCGCTCGGTCTCCGGCGGGGCCGGACGTGGGCGCGCCGGGCGTTCGAGGTCGAGGTCTGGATCCTGCCGCAGGATCGCCCGCTCGAGCCGTCGCAGCGGCTCACCCGGCTCGAGCCCGAGCTCGTCGGCGAGCTCGCGCCGCGCCGCGCGGTAGACCTCGAGCGCCTCCGCCTGTCGGCCGGAGCGGTAGAGCGCGAACATGAGCTGCTCGCGCGTGCGCTCGCGCAGCGGGTGCGCCGCGGCGAGCGCCTCGAGCTCGGCAACGACGTCGACGTGCCGCCCGCACGCCAGGTCGGCGTCGATCCGCTCCTCGAGCGCGGCGAGCCGGAGCTCCTCCAGGCGCGCGATCTCCGCCTGCGCGAACGGCTCGTACGCGAGGTCGGCGAGCGGCGGCCCTCGCCACAACGCGAGCGCCTCGCGCAGCTTGGCCGCCGCGCGGGCGGGGTCGGCCTGGCGCGCCTCCGCGCGCAGGCGCTCGAACTCCGCGAGGTCGAGCTCGTCGGCGTGGACGTTGAGCGCGTATCCCGGAGCGCGGGTACTGAGCCGCTCGGCGCCGAGCTCGCGCCGCAGGCGGACGACGTAGGTCTGCACGCTCTTGGCCACCGTGACGGGCGGCGTCTCGCCCCACACCTCGGCGATCAGGCGGTCGGTGGCGACGACCTCGTTGGCGTGCAGCAGCAGGACCGCGAGCAGCGAGCGCTGCTTGACCCCTCCGAGCTCGAGCGCCCGGTCCCGTTCCGCGACCTCAAGGGGTCCGAGCAGCCGGAATTCCATGGGGTACGGGCGACGCTACCGGGGGCGTCTACCGGCGTCTACCGCGCGCTGACCAGGCGTCTACCGCCCGGCCTGAAGGTGCGCCCATGACCACTCACCGCATCACCCGCACCGCCGCGATCGCCCTGGCGATCGCCGCCGCGGCCGCCCCGGCCGCCACCGCCCGCCCGCTCGACGGGGCGAACTGGACGCTCCCGAGCGACTTCAAGACCGCGGACGCCCGCGACCACGTCGTCCAGCGCGGCATCTACGAGCCGATGCGCCCGGAGGACCAGCCGCAGCCCGCGCCGCTGCCGCACTACCCGACACCCAAGCCCGAGTTGCAGGACATGCGCCACCCCGACACCGTCGACTACGCCAACGGGCGCGGCACCTACAACGCGCCCGAGGTCGTCGTCGTCGACGTCGCGAAGCCGGAGTCCGAGCCGACCGCCGGCGGCGTCGACTGGGAGGACGTCGGCCTCGGCGCCGGGAGCCTGCTCGGCATCGGCCTGATCGGCGTGGGCGGCGCCCTGTTCGTGGTGCATCGCCGCGGGGCCCGTCGCGTCGCCGCCTGACCGCGCCGCAGCCGGCCGTCACGGCACGAGCCGTGGCGGCCGGCGCTCAGTGCGACGCGAGTCCGAGCCGCGTGCCGAGCGCGAGGAGGCCGGCGCCCACCGTGCCGTTGACGGCGCGCGCGCTGCGGCGGCGCTCGAGCGCCG
>Ga0081538_10002486_pt1 | contig 17973 bp, 15 predicted proteins | sample TabmetS5T2R1_FD_71022 | JGI IMG/M metagenome (GOLD analysis project Ga0081538, IMG submission 71022) | Tabebuia heterophylla rhizosphere microbial communities from the University of Puerto Rico - S5T2R1 | ecosystem: Host-associated > Plants > Roots > Rhizosphere ... | reverse complement strand
GGTCGACGGCGGGTTTTCGCTGCCCGTGACCCGCCAGCTCGAGCCCTCCTACGCGCTCAACGGCAACGTCGTGGTGGCCTCGACACACCGCTCCGGACTCGTCCAGACCACCCTCGCGCGGCGCGGGCTCGCGCAGGAGCTGGCCCTTCGGGCAGTCACCGATGAGGCTCCGGGCAGGATCGAGGCGCTAGCCTTTGCCGACCTACGCCAGCTTCTCGCGCTGGGCGAGCGTACGGGCCTGACCCTCGGCCCTGGCTTCCCAGCCACGCGCGACGACCTCCGGCAGGTCCGCGCCGCCGGTGCCGTCGTCAGGCGCGAGGAGTCCGATTCGACCGCGGAGCTGTTCCTCGAGATCCCATGAGCGAGATGAGCGACAACGAGTTCCTGTTCACCTCCGAGTCCGTCACGGAGGGCCACCCCGACAAGATCGCCGACCAGATCTCCGACGGCGTCCTCGACGCCGTCCTGCGCGACGACCCGTCCGGCCGCGTGGCCTGCGAGACGCTGGTGAACACCGGCCTCGTCGTCGTCTCGGGCGAGATCTCGACGACGACGTACGTGGACATCCAGGAGGTGGCGCGCGAGACGATCCGCAAGATCGGCTACACCGACGCCGACCTCGGCTTCAGCGCCGACTCCTGCGCGGTCATCAACGCGATCGACAAGCAGTCGCCCGACATCGCCCAGGGCGTCGACACCGCCTACGAAGCGCGTACCGACGCCTCCGACGACGACGAGCTCGACATCGCCGGCGCCGGCGACCAGGGCATGATGTTCGGCTACGCGACGCGCGAGACCGAGGAGCTCATGCCCCTCCCGATCTCGCTCGCCCACAAGCTGGCGCACCGCCTGGCGGCCGTCCGCCACGCGGACATCGTCCCCTACCTGCGCCCCGACGGGAAGACGCAGGTGTCGGTCCGCTACCGCGACGGCAAGCCGGTCGAGATCGAGAAGCTGCTGATCTCGACGCAGCACAAGGAGGGCGCCGAGACGCTGATCCCGGACGACCTCTGGGAGCACGTGGTCGAGCCGATCCTGCCCAAGGAGCTCTACGACGCGCGCAAGCTGCGCAAGAACTTCCTCGTCAACCCGACGGGGCGGTTCGTGATCGGCGGCCCGGTCGGCGACGCCGGCCTCACCGGCCGCAAGATCATCGTCGACACCTACGGCGGCATGGCCCGCCACGGCGGCGGCGCCTTCTCGGGCAAGGACCCCTCGAAGGTGGACCGCTCGGCCGCCTACGCGGCGCGCTACGTGGCCAAGAACGTGGTCGCCGCGGGGCTGGCGGACAAGTGCGAGGTGCAGGTGGCGTACGCGATCGGCGTGGCCCATCCGGTCTCGCTGATGGTCGAGACCTTCGGCACCGAGAAGATCGGCCGCGCCCAGATCACGCGCCTCGTGGACGAGCACTTCGACCTCCGGCCCGGCGCCTTCCGCGAGTACCTCAACCTGCACCGGCCGATCTACAGGAAGACCGCGGCCTACGGCCACTTCGGCCGCGAGGACCACGACTTCACCTGGGAGAAGACCGACAAGGCGCAGACGCTGCGCGAGGCCTCGGGGCTAGACGCGCGCCGCGAGGAGCAGCTCGCCTAGCCTGCGGGCGCGCCGCGCCGCTTCGCGGTCGCCCTCGCCGGCGGCCACGATCGAGCCCTTCATGAGGATGTGCCACTGGCGCGCGACGTCGTCCGGGTCGTCCACGCCCGCGTCCTCCGCGAACTCCTGGACGAGCGAGCGGATTGTGGAGAGGTGCCCGGCGCTGGCTACGTGGATCGGGTGGCCGGGCTCCCCGAACTCGAGCAGGACGTTGATGAACGAGCAGCCCTCGAACGCCGGCTCCCCGAACCACTCGTCGAAGACGTCGAAGATGGCCAGCATCCGGCCGGCACCGTCGTCGGCGCGAGCGGTCACCTCCGCGTGGAGCCACGCCATCGTCCAGCGCCGCTCGCGCTCCTGGAGGAAGGCGAGCACCAGCTCGTCCTTCGAACGGAAGTGGCGGTACAGGCTCATCTTCGCCACACCCGATGTCTCGATGATCCTGTCCACGCCCACTGCCCGGATGCCGTGCCGGCTGAAGAGGTCGTAGGCCGTGTCCAGGATGCGCTCGCGTGCCGAGAGCATCCAGGCGAATATAGCGCCAGGCCGGCTCAGGCCTTGGAGCGCACCCGATGGACCTCCACCTCGCCACGGACGCCCTTGAGCTTGCGACTGCCGGCCTCGGACCAGTCGTAGCGCTCCTCTCCGGCTGCCTCGCGCACCTCCTTCGAGACGACCACGCTGCCGCGCCGCGCGAACGAGGTGAGGCGAGAGGCGAGGTTCACGGGGCGTCCGTACAGGTCGCCAGCGCGCGGGAGCGCCGCGCCGGAGGCCACTCCGCCGCGCAGCAGCGGTCGCTCCTCGTCCTCGCGTGAGCTCTCCACCAGATCGAGGACCGTGTCCAGCACGGGCGGGGCCTCGGGCGCCGCGAGCATTGCGGCGTCGCCGATCGTCTTCACGAGCCGCACGGGCGGGCGGGCGGCGTCGTCCACGAGCGCCTCGAAGCTGCGCACCACGGCGCCGAGCTCGTCCGGGTCGACCTGCTCGCCCAGCTTGGTGAAGCCGACGATGTCGACGAAGGCGACCACCACCTGCTGCGCGTCCGGCAGCCGGCCGCTCTGCAGCTCGGCCTGGCCGACCACAGCCTGGCGGACCTGCTCGCGCAGCCGCAGGTTGAGCATCTGGGTGAGGCTGGGACCGGCGAGCGGCCCCAGCTCCCGCACCATCTCCGCGTAGCGCAGGCCCACGTCGCGCTCGGTGTCGCCGGGGCGGAGCATCGCGGCGCCGAGCGTGGAGGTCAGGGCCGCGGCGACGCCGGCCATGGCCTGGCTCATCGTGCGGGTGAGCTCGAGGAAGCCCTGCTCGTCGAGCCCGGCCTCGAGCAGCGCCGCCGCGCTGGCCGCCAGCTCGAGCTCCTCGTCCGTGATCACCGGGTCGTCCGGGCCCACGGCCGGGAGGCCCAGCGCGCGGCGGGCCTCGGTGAGGAAGTCCAGCTCGAGCCCGGTCTCCCTCGCGACGTCGCGCTGCGTCCGGCGAGCGCCCTCTCCCTCCAGCACCATCTCGACCGGGAGCAGCGCCAGCCGGCCCTGCTCGGTCGCCTCGCGCAGCTGCTCGACGGTGCAGCCGGCTTCCTCGAGCGTCCTCAGGAGCTCGAGACGTGCCTCCCGGGCGCGCTCGTCGCGGGTGTCGTCGAGCAGCCCCTCCGCCTCGAAGTCGATCGCCACGGCCACATCGTCCTCAAAATCGAGCCGGTCTACGCCGATACAGCCCCCAATGCTGCGAGATCGCAGACTCTCGCACCTGCTCGTGCTCGGCGCCTGCGCGATCGGGCCCGCGGCCGTGCTCCACTACTTCGGCGGCAACCAGGTCGAGATCGGCTCGAACGTGCACTTCCTGCCGATCGCGGTCAGCGCGGGGCTGGCGTCGCTCGCCGCCCTGGCCCTGACGCTGGCGGGCGCCCGCCGCGGCGACGGCCGCGCCGTGATCGTGGGGACCGCCTTCTCGACCATGGCCGCGATGCTGGCCGTGCACGGCCTCACGACGCCGGGCGTGCTCGTGGACGACAACGGAGTGGTGGCCTTCTCCGGCGCCGCCACGCTGCCGATCGGCGGCGCGGTGCTGGCGCTCTCGGCTGTCCCCGAGCTGCGTGGCCCGGCCGCGGTCCGGCCGCTGCTCTGGGCGCAGGCCGTGGCGCTGACGGTGATCGCCGCGCTCGGCGCGGCGGGAATCGTCCTCCCCGGCCTCGTGCCGTCGGTGCCCGAGCCGGACAGCCCCGCCGCGATCGCGGTGCTCGCGATCTCGCTCGTCTTCTACGGCGTGGTAGGCGCGCGTGCGGCGCGGACGTACATGCTCACCCGCCGGCGCGCCGACCTGCTCGTGGTGCTCGGGGTGGTCGTGCTGGCGGCGGCGGTGGTGCCGGCCCTGCTGATGAGCTTCTGGGAGCTGGGCTGGTGGCTCGGCCACGCCTTCGAGCTGATCGGGATCGGGCTGGTGGGCGTACCGGTTGCGCTCGACCTGCATCGGGGGGCGCAGAGCCGGCCGCTCGCGGGCGACCTGCGCGGCACGGAGCTCGTCTCGGCCGCAGACGGCTTCCTCGGCCCGCACGTGCGCGCCCTGCTCCGCCGCCTGGCCGAGAAGGACGAGTACACGGCGAGGCACACCCGCTCGGTGTCGCTGCTCGCGGTGCGGATGGGGGAGGAGCTGGGACTGCCGCCCGCGCGCCTTCGGGAGCTTGCGATCGGGGCGCTGCTCCACGACATGGGCAAGCTGTCGATCCCCGACTCGATCCTGCAGAAGCCCGCCGCCCTCACCGAGGAGGAGTACGCCGTCATCCGCCGTCACCCCGAATGGGGCGCGGCGCTCGTGCTGCAGCTCGGGTTCGGCCCCCAGGTGGCGCGGCTCGTGTCCGACCACCACGAGCGGCTCGACGGCAGCGGCTACCCGCGCGGGCTGCGTGAGCCGGAGCTCGACCTCGGGACGCGCGTGCTGATGGTCTGCGACGTCTTCGACGCGCTCCTCTCCGCTCGCGTGTACCGCGACGCCTGGACGCTCGACGACGCCCTCGAGCTGCTCAGGCGCGAGTGCGGGCAGAAGCTCGACAGGCGCTGCGTGGAGGCGCTCGAGCGCATCCTTGCGCGCGACGCCGCGGCCCCCGCGCGGACCGCGGCGTAGCTTCGCGCGGGGACGGCCCGTCCGGCCGCTCCCGTACGGTCGGGGAGTGATCGCCAAGGTCGAGCCGCTCACCCCTGCCCGAGCGCTCCGGGGGCCGTTCGACTACCGGCTGGTGGGCGAGCTGGAGGCGGTCGGCGTCGGGAGCATGCTCGTGGTGCCGTTCGGCAGCAGGCGGCTGCTCGGGGTCGTGGTCGACCTGGCCGAGAGCAGCGAGGTGCCGGCCGAGCGGCTCGTGCAGCCGCTCGCGGCGCTCGAGGCCGACGTGCCCGAGCCGCTCGTGAGGCTGGGACTGTGGGTCGCGCGCGAGTACGTCTCGACGCCCGCCCGCGGGCTCGCGCTGGTGCTGCCGCCAGGCACGGGGACGGGGTCCGGACGCCCGCTCAGGCCGCGCCGCTCGCTGCGGGCATCGCTCACCGACGACGGCCGGAGCGCCCGCGCCGCCGATGCGCGGCTCGGTCATCGCCAGTCGGCCGTCCTCGACGCGCTCGCGGCCGGCCCCGCCGCGGTGTCGGCGGTGGCACGCCTGACCGGCGCCGACCACGCCACCGTGCGGAGCCTGGAGCGGCGCGGCCTCGTGCGGCTGGAGAACGCGGCCGAGCCGTCACGTCGGCCCTCCCTCGATGGGGTCGGGGCCAGGGCCGGCGCCGTGGAGCCGACGGCCGCGCAGCGAGCCGCCCTCGACACGATCCTCGACCGGATGGCCGCCCCCGCGGAACCGTTGCTGCTGCACGGCGTCACCGGCAGCGGCAAGACCGAGGTGTACCTGCGCGCCGTCGCGGCGGCGCTGGAGCGCGGGCGCTCGGCGATCGTGCTGGTGCCGGAGATCGCGCTTACCCCGCAGACCGCGGGCCGCTTCGTCGAGCGCTTCGGCGACGCCGTGGCGGTCATGCACTCGCGGCTCTCGCCGCGCGAGCGCTACGACGAGTGGTGGCGGATGCGCCGCGGCGAGGCGCGCGTATGCGTGGGGCCGCGCTCGGCCGTGTTCGCCCCGTTCACCGACCTTGGGCTGATCGTGGTGGACGAGGAGCACGACGGCTCGTACAAGCAGGAGGGCGACCCGCGCTACGACGCGCGCGTCGTCGCCGAGCACCGCGCCGCGCTCGAGGGCGCGCTGCTCCTCGCCGGCAGCGCCACGCCGCGGCCCGAGAGCCTCGTGCGCCACGAGCGGATCGTGCTCGCCGAGCGCGTCGACGGGCGCGGCCTGCCGCCGGTGGAGGTCGTCTCCATGAGCGGCACTTCAGGGCCGCTTCACGAGCGCACCAGGCAGGAGCTCGACGGCGTGCGGCGCCGCGGCGAGAAGGCCATCGTGCTGCTCAACCGGCGCGGATGGTCGAATTTCCTCTCCTGCCGCCTCTGCGGCCGGGTGTGGGAGTGCCCCGACTGCGACGTCACGCTCGTGCTCCACCGCGCCGCCGACGAGATGGCGTGCCACCACTGCGGCCACCGCCAGGCGGTGCCCTCGATGTGCCCGGAGTGCGCGTCGGTCTCGGTCGCCCGCCACGGCGCCGGCACCGAGCAGCTCGAGCGCGAGCTGGAGGAGCTGGTTCGGCCGCTGCCGGTGTTCCGGCTCGACTCGGACGTCGCGGCCGCGGCGGGAATCGCCACGATCCTGCGCCGGTTCGACGAGGCAGACGCGGGCGTCCTCATCGGCACCCAGATGGTCGCCAAGGGACACGACTTCCCCGACGTGACGCTGGGCGTGGTCCTCGACGCCGACGCCACGCTGCGCTTTCCCGACTTCCGCGCCGAGGAGCGCACCTTCGCGCTCGTCGCGCAGCTCGCGGGACGCAGCGGGCGCGGGTCGCGCGGGGGGCGCGTGCTCGTGCAGGCGCTCGACCCCGACGCCCGCGCGCTCCGCTACGCCGCCGCGCACGACTCCGACGGCTTCCTGGCCGGCGAGCTGCCCCGCCGCGAGGCGTTCGCCTATCCGCCCTACGGGCACCTGGTCAGGGTGGTCTGCTCCGCCGCCGAGTCCGGGCCCGAGCAGGCCGCGGCGGAGGCCGTCCGCCAGCACGTGGCGGCCACCGGCGTGCCGGTGCTCGGCCCGGCGCCGCTGTTCCGGCGCCAGGCCCGGTTCCGGGCCCAGCTCGTGGTCCGCTCGCGCGAGCGCGAGCCCGCCATCGCGGCCGTGCGCGACGCCGTCGAGACGGTCGCCGCCGACCGCGCGCACGCAGCCGTGGCGTTCGCCGTGGACGTGGATCCGCAGTAGCCCGCCGCTTGCGCCGCGCCGCTAGACTCGCGATCGATGGCCGACGAGAGGGAGCGCATTCCGGAGGAGCCCGAGCTCGTGGAGGCTGAGGCCCCGGACGAGGAGCCGCCGCCGCTCGATCCCGAGGTCGAGGCGCGGAGGGTGGCGGCGATGTCGTTCATCCGCCGCCTGGGCGACCCGATCCTGAAGTCCCGCGCGACGCCGGTCGACCGCTTCGACGAGTCGCTGAAGCGCCAGGTGAGCCGGATGGCGGGGATCATGAACGACTCCCTCGGCGTCGGCCTGGCCGCGCCCCAGCTCGGCATCTCGCAGCGCCTGCTCGTGTACCGCGTCGGGCCCGACGCGCCCGTGGTGGCGCTCGCCAACCCCGAGGTCGAATGGACGAGCGGCGCTGGCGAGCTGGGCGAGGAGGGCTGCCTCTCGATCCCCGGCGTGACCGTCGACGTCGAGCGCCCCGTCCACGTACGCGTGCGCGCCCAGGACGAGGAGGGCGAGCGGCGCGTGGTGGAGGCCTCGGGTCTCGAGGCCCGCGTCATCCAGCACGAGATGGACCACCTGGACGGGGTCCTGATCCTGGAGCGCACGAGCCGCGACGAGCGCAAGCGGGCGCTCCGCGAGCTCCGCGAGGCGGAGCGGTCCCGCGAAGCGGCCTAGGGCTCGTCTCTCGTCTCATACCTGAGTAGGGGATCAAGTTCCGACTCTCCGCCGATGTCGGAGAGGGGGAGCCCTAGAGCTCAGGGCCCGCCGCTACGGCAGCGGCCACTCGTGGACCGGCTCGTTCGCGTGCATGTGCTCGCGGTACGTCACGGTCATCCGGCGCAGCGCGTCCAGGCGGTCCAGCTTCCTGTCCTCGTAGAGCCGGTGGAAGGCGGCGGCTTGCCAGGCGGCGCCGTTCTGCATCGTCACGCAGCGGCGCTCGACGATGCCGAGCAGGCGGTCGCGGTCGGCCGCGTCGATTCCGGCTCGCTCGAGTCCCTCGTGCGCCGCCGGCAGCAGCCGGCGCAGCACGAGCTCGGCCGCCGGCACCTCGCCGATGCCGGGCCAGTAGAGCCGGGCGTCGATCCCTTCGCGGGCGCCGGTGTGGAAGTTGTCCTCCGCCGCCGAGAACGACATCCGCGACCAGAGCGGCCGCTCCTCCTCGACGAGCGTGCGGACCAGGCCGTAGTAGAACGCGGCGTTCGCGCCGATGTCCGCCACGCTCGGGCCCGACGGCAGTATGCGGTTCTCCACGCGCAGGTGCGGGCGGTCGCGCACGACGTCGTAGATCGGCCGGTTCCAGCGGTAGACGGTGCCGTTGTGGAGCCGGAGCTCCGGCAGCGACGGGGTGTCGCCGCGCTCGAGCGTCTCCACGGGGTCCTCGTCCTCGCACACGGGCAGGAGGGCCGGGAAGTACCGCACGTTCTCCTCGAACAGGTCGAAGATCGAGTTGATCCAGCGCTCGCCGAACCACACGCGCGGCCGCACGCCCTGTGCCTTGAGCTCCTCCGGCCGCGTGTCCGTGGCCTGCTCGAACAGCGCGATGCGGGTCTCGCGCCACAGCTCCTTGCCGAAGAAGAACGGCGAGTTGGCGGCGACCGCCACCTGCGGCCCCGCGATCGCCTGCGCCGCGTTCCAGTAGCGCGCGAAGGCGTCGGGATCGACCTGCTGGTGCAGCTGCACGCTCGTGCACGCGGCCTCCGGGGCGATCGTGTCGGCGAACGTCTGCAGCCGCTCCATGCCGCCGATCGAGATCTCGAGGTCCTCGCCCCGGGCGGCGAAGATCTGCTGGTTGAGCAGCTCGTAGCGCGGGTTGTCGCTGAAGCTCTCGGCGGTGAGGTGCCGGTCGGTCACGGTCGGCAGGATCCCGATCAGCATCATGTGCGCCCCGACCGTCCGGGCGCGCTCCTCAGCCCGGTTGAGGCTGCGCCGCACGGCCTCCTCCAGCTCGGCGGCGACCCCGCCCTCGAGCAGGCGCGGCGGCACGTTGATCTCCACGTTGAACTGCCCGAGCTCGGTCTGGAAGTCGCCGTCGGCGATGGCCTCGAGCGCGCGGGCGTTGACCATCGCCGGATCGCCCTGCTCGTCGGTCAGGTTGAGCTCGATCTCGAGCCCGACCGAGCGGCGCTCGGAGTCGAAGCGCGACTCGCGCAGCATGCGCGCGAACACGTCTAGGCAGGTCCGCACCTTCTGGCGGTAGCGCTGCCGGTCCTCGCGGGAGAAGACCGCCGCGGAGACTTCCTGTCCCACGGCCTGACTCTATCCTCGACCGCTCATGTCTACGCAGTACATCTTCACCATGTACAAGCTGTCCCGGGTGCACCCGCCCGACAAGCGGGTGCTGGAGGACATCTCACTGTCCTTCCTACCCGGGGCCAAGATCGGCGTGCTCGGCGCGAACGGCGCCGGCAAGTCGACCCTCCTGCGGATCATGGCCGGGCGCGACACCGAGTTCCGAGGCGACGCCCAGCTCGCCCCCGGAGCCGGCGTCGGCCTGCTCGAGCAGGAGCCGCAGCTCGACCCGTCCAAGAACGTTCGCGGCAACGTCGAGGACGGCGTGCGCGAGATGCGCGACATGCTGGATCGCTTCAACGAGCTGGCCGCCAACTACTCCGAGCAGACCGCCGACGAGTTCGCCCGCCTCCAGGACCGGATCGACGCCGCGGACGCCTGGCAGCTCGACACCACCCTCGAGATCGCGATGGACGCGCTGCGCCTCCCGCCCGGCGACGCCGAGGTCGCGACGCTGTCGGGCGGCGAGCGGCGCCGCGTGGCGCTGTGCCGGCTGCTGCTCCAGGCGCCCGACCTGCTGCTGCTCGACGAGCCCACCAACCACCTCGACGCCGAGTCGGTGGCCTGGCTCGAGAAGCACCTCGAGGAGTACAAGGGGACGGTCGTGGCGGTCACACACGACCGCTACTTCCTCGACAACGTGGCGGGCTGGATCCTCGAGCTGGACAGGGGTCGCGGCATCCCCTTCAAGGGCAACTACTCGGCCTGGCTCGAGCAGAAGCAGGCCCGCCTGGCACAGGAGGAGCGCCAGGAGTCGGCCCGCCAGCGCACGATCGCCCGCGAGCTCGAGTGGGTGCGCCAGTCGCCGAAGGGGCGCCGCACCAAGGCCCGCGCCCGTCTGAACCGCTACGAGGCCCTGCTGGCCGAGGAGCGCGACGTGAAGCTCGATCGCGTGCAGATCCACATCCCGGCCGGGCCGCGCCTCGGCGCCGTGGTGGTGGAAGCCGACGGAGTCCGCAAGGGCTACGGCGACCGGCTGCTGATGGAGGACCTGTCGTTCACGCTGCCGCCGGCCGGCATCGTCGGCGTGATCGGCCCGAACGGGGCCGGCAAGACCACACTGTTCCGGATGATCGTCGGCGACGAGTCGCCCGACGCCGGAGAGATCAGGCTTGGCGAGTCGGTCGAGCTGGCCTACGTCGACCAGTCGCGCGACGCGCTCGACCCCGACAAGACGGTCTGGGAGGAGATCTCGGACGGCTACGACCAGATCAAGGTGGGGGAGCGGGAGATGAACTCGCGCGCCTACGCGGCGGGGTTCAACTTCAAGGGCTCGGACCAGCAGCGCAAGGTGGGCGCGCTGTCGGGCGGCGAGCGGAACCGCGTGCACCTGGCGAAGCTGCTGCGCCGCGGCGGCAACCTGCTGCTGCTCGACGAGCCCACCAACGACCTCGACGTGGACACCCTGCGCGCCCTCGAGGAGGCGCTGCTGTCGTTCGCCGGCTGCGCGGTGATCGTCTCGCACGACCGCTGGTTCCTCGACCGGGTGGCCACGCACGTGCTCGCCTTCGAGGGCGACTCGCAGGTGGTCTGGTACGAGGGCAACTTCGAGGCGTACGAAGAGCATCGCCGGGAAAGGCTTGGAGCGGAGGCCGACCGGCCGCACCGCATCACCTACAAGAAGCTGACCCGCGCATGAGCATCGACATACAGGGCCCCGCCCGCGAGCGGTACGACGAGGTGCTCACCGACGACGCGCTCGCGCTGGTGGGCCGGTTGCACGAGGAGCTCGACGGCACGCGCCGCTCGCTGCTCTCCGCGCGTGAGGATCGCCAGGCGTCGCTCGACGCCGGCGGCACGCTCGAGTTCGTGGTGGCGCCGGAGGACTTCACCGTCGCTCCCGTGCCCGACCCCCTTCAGGACCGCCGCGTGGAGATCACGGGGCCGAGCTCCCGCAAGATGGTCATCAACGCGCTCAATTCGGGCGCGCGCGTGTTCATGGCCGACTTCGAGGACTCGAACTCGCCCTACTGGGACAACATGGTCGGCGGCCAGGTGAACCTCGCCGACGCCATCCGGCGGACGATCGAGCACGACGAGGAGGGCAAGCACTACGAGCTGGGCGAGGAGACCGCGGTGCTGCTCGTGCGCCCGCGCGGCCTGCACCTTCCGGAGCGCCACCTGCGCCTGAACGGGGACGAGGTGGCGGGGGCCTTCGTGGACTTCGGGCTGTACATGCATCGCAACGCGGAGGAGCTGCTCTCGCGCGGGGCCGGGCCGTTCTTCTACATCCCGAAGCTCGAGTCGGCGCGCGAGGCGGCGCTGTGGCGCGACGCCTTCGTCATCGCCGAGGACACGCTGGGCCTCGACCGGGGGACGATCAAGGCGACGGTCCTGGTCGAGACCGTCCCCGCCGCGTTCGAGATGGACGCGATCCTGTACGAGCTGCGCGACCACTCGGCCGGCCTGAACGCCGGGCGCTGGGACTACATCTTCTCGATGATCAAGCTGTTCCGGTCGCGGCCCGACTTCGTGCTGCCGGACCGCGGCGACGTGACGATGACGGTGCCGTTCATGCGCGCCTACACGGAGCTGCTCGTGAAGACCTGCCACCGCCGCGGCGCGCACGCCATGGGCGGGATGGCGGCGGTGATTCCGAGCCGCACGGACGACGAGGCGAACAAGAAGGCCTTCGAGGCGGTGCGCGCCGACAAGGAGCGCGAGGCCGGGGACGGCTTCGACGGGACCTGGGTGGCCCACCCGGACTCGGTGTCAGTGGCGACGGAGGCCTTCGACGCCGTGCTGGGCGAGCGTCCGAACCAGGTCGACAGGCAGCGCGACGACGTGTCCGTGGACGCCGAGGACCTGCTGTCGGTCGCGATGACGCCCGGCGAGATCACCGAGCAGGGCCTGCGCTCGAACGTGAACGTGGGGATCCAGTACCTGTCGTCGTGGCTGCGCGGCAACGGGGCCGCCGGGATCTACGGGCTGATGGAGGACGCCGCGACCGCCGAGATCTCCCGCGCCCAGGTGTGGCAGTGGATTCGCCACGGGGAGACGCTGGAGGACGGCCGCCCGGTGACGCCGGACCTGGTGCGCTCGGTCGCCGAGTCAGAGCTCGAGAAGATCCGCGGCGAGATCGGCGACGACGAGTGGTTCGAGAAGGAGGGCCGCCCGGACCTGTCGCGCACGCTGTTCGAGCGCGTGGCGCTGAGCGGCGACGAGTTCGTGGAGTTCCTGACGCTGCCGGCGTACGACGAGTTGCTGAAGCTCGAGAGCTGACCGCGAGTCCGTCCGCTATGTGCGCTCGACCGGGAGGGCGGCGGCGTCATTCGCCCGCGCCAGCCCTGCTGAGATCACGGCCGCTTCTTCATCGCTAAGCGTGTCGACCCAGACCTCGCGCAGAACGCGCGCGTAGACCGGCCACATCCGCCGCAGCATCTCCTCGCCTGCTCCCGTGAGCGCCGCGTAGAACCCGCGGCCGTCGTCCTCGGCCCGCGCCCGGCGAAGGAGCCCGGCAGACTCGAGGCGATCCACCAGCTTCGTGGCGCCGCCCCGGCTCAGCGTGAGGCCGTCAGCGAGCTCGGCCATCCGCACCTGCTTCCCCGGCGCGCGCCGCACCGCCCACAGGACGTCGTACCAGGCGAGCGGCGGCAGCCCAGCGTTCGCAAGTGCCTCCTCGATCCGCCCGACCACCGAGCTATGCGCGTTCAGCATCGCCCGCCAGGCGGAGAGGTGGGGCTCGGGCACTCGTGTGCTCACGTGAACTAGTTTACGCGGAAATCAGATGTGCTAAGCTCGTCGACAGATAGTTTCCACGGAAATCACAATTCGAGAGGGAACCACTGATGTCGGAGTTCGAGGGCAAGGTCGCGGTCATCACCGGCGGCGGCGGTGGAATCGGGAAGGCGACGGCCGCTCGCCTTCTGGATGAGGGCGCATCCGTCGTCCTGTCCGGTCGGCGCCAGGACGTGCTCGATGCGGCGCGCCGGCAACTCGATCCCAGCGGCGATCGTGTGGAGCTCGTCGGCGGCGACGTCAGCTCGCCGGCCGCAGCCGACCGGGTAGTCGAGCTGGCGCTCGAGCGCTTCGGGAGCCTCGACGTACTCGTGAACAGCACCGGCATCTTCCGCCCGGTGCCCTTCCTCGAGCAGACCGAGGAGCACATGGAGGAGGCGCTGGATTCGATCCTCCGCCCGACCTTCTACGCCTCACAGGCGGCGGTCCGCGCCATGGTCGATCGCGGCGAAGGCGGCGCGATCGTGAACGTGGGCTCCATGTGGGCGATCGACGCGATCACGGCTACGCCCACGAGCGCGTACTCCGCGGCTCAGGCCGGCCGCCACTCTCTCACGAAGAACCTCGCGATCGAGCTCGCGCCCCACGCGATCCGCGTGAACACCGTGGCCCTGGCCTTTGTCGAGACGCCGTCGTACGAGCGCTTCATGACGCCGGAAGAGGCGCGTGAGGTGCTCGACTCGGTCAACGGATTCCACCCGCTCGGGCGGCACGGCCAGCCGGAGGACGTCGTCGAGGCGATCCTCTTCTACGCGAGCGAGCGAGCGCGCTGGATCACCGGGACCACGATGCCGATCGACGGAGGCGTGCTGGCCGGCCGGAACGCCCCGCCGGCGCCTGTCGCCGAACCCGCCGCCTGAGCGGATCCTCAGGCCCGTGAGGTCACTGGTCGTGTGACCGATCGGAGACCAGGGGCTTGACCGGGGTATCGACAGGCGCGAGCGGGTCAGCCGCAGGGGGAGGGTTCGGCCCATGTCTTCGGCACCCGCGAGTGTTTCCATCGGCCGCGAACCGAAGCTCCTGGGCCAGACCGTCGTCCTGATCGGCGGCAGCGCCGGAATCGGGCTCGAGACCGCGCGGCTCGCCCGCGGCGAGGGGGCCGAGGTCGTCCTCACCGGCCGTGATCGCGAGCGGCTGGCGCAGGCCGCGCTCGACGTCGACGCGCGGAGCACCGCCGCATTCGACGCAAACGATCGAGCTGCCTTGGAAGGCTTCTTCGAAGGCCTGCCCGATCCCATCGACCACGTCTTGGTCACGGCCGGCGGCCCGCACTACGGACCCCTGCTCGAGATGGACCCGGATCAGGTCCGCGAGGCGCTCGCCGGGCACGTGGTGCTGGGGCTCGAGGTGGCGCGCAACGCCGCCGGCAAGATCAGGCCCGGCGGCACGCTGCTGCTCATGGGCGGCACCGGCGGCCGGAAGATCAGCCGCGAAATGGGGATCGTCTCCGCCGCCACCGCAGCGCTCCCTCCCTTCACGGCGGCCCTGGCACTCGAGCTCGCGCCGGTTCGCGTCAACCTCATCGCCGCCGGCTTCGTCGACACCCCGCTGTCGGCATCGCTCCTCGGCGACGGACTCGAGGCCAGGCGCGCGGAGCTACGCACGACCCTGCCCATCGGGCGCGTCGTCGGCCCGGCCGACGTCGCGGCGCTGGCTGTCCACCTCATGACCAACACGGCCGTCACCGGCGCCACGTACGACATCGACGGCGGCCAGCAATTCGTGTCGTGAGATCGCTCCCCTTGCTGATCGTCGTTCTCGCGCTGTCGCTCGGCGTTCCGGCCGCGGTACTGGCGGGCGGCGACGAGCAGCAGGTACCGCCGAGCGCCGGTCCGCCGGGACCCTGGAACGAGACCGAGATCGGCGAGGGCGAGGACGTGCCGTACAAGCCCACGGACGCCAGGAGCTGCCGGCTGAAAGGGATGCGCCACGCCGGCCCGGGCACCGTCCTCGGCGTGTGGGTCGTGCGCGGCCGCTGCCGCACCGGCAAGCGACTGGTGCGCCGCTACCAGCGCTGCCTGAACAGCGAGCGGGGCCGCGACCGCGGCTGCTACTCGCGCATCGAGAGGCGATGCGTCCGGCCCGTGTTCCTCGGGCGCTGCTGGCTGCGCGACCGCTTCTTCCGGCGGCAAGTCCGGACCTTCAGCTGCACGGAGCGCCGCATGTACGAGGTCGAGGGCCTCTACGAGGGACGCGTCATGTGCCGCGACGGCCGCCGGCGGATCACTCACAGCTACACGCTGCACACCGAGGAGCCCATCTCGGTGGACACCGAGCCAGAGCTGCGGGCGGCGTGGGGCAACCCGCGCGTGACCGCGATCGACGTCACCGCGGACATCATCCTCCGAGCTTGCGAGCTGGGGGACCCGCTGCGTGAGTCCGCGCGCCCGGTGCGGCTCGACGGCCACGGCCACACGCTGCGACAGACGTGCTTCGAGAAGCGACTCCTCCGCCAGGACGGGACCGGCTACGTCGAGCTCCACAACGTCACGCTCACGCGAGGCGGCAGCGACGGCCCGGGCGCCGCGGTGACGACCCGCGGCGAGATCACCATCGTCGACTCGACGATCAAGCAGAACCTGGCCGAGGAGCCCGGTGGCGGCGTCATGTCGCAGCGCCGGGCGACGATCATCCGGTCCGTCATCACCGGCAACCTGGCCAACGACGACGGCGGTGGCGTCTACGCCCGCCGCGGCGGCATCCAGGTCTACGACTCGATCGTGAGCAGCAACCTGGTGGACGGCTCCGGCGGCGCGCTCGGCTCGACCGGCGACATCCTCGTCGTTCGGAGCCACATGGACGGCAACACGACCGACGGCGACGGCGGCGCGATCTACACGGACGAGGACGGCGACGTGACGGTGATCGACTCGACCGTCAGCGGCAGCACCGCGGACGGCCCCGGCGGGGCGATCTTCACGCTCGACGGCGACGTCACGATCATCGGCTCGACCCTGAGCGGCAACCGCGCGGACGACCGCGGCGGCGCGATCTCCGGTGAGGCGACGGTGACGATCCTGAACTCGACGATCTCACGCAACCTCGCGGTCGCGCATGTGGGCGGCGGCGTCTGGTCGCGCGGAGATATGTACGTCGCCAACTCGACCATCAGCGACAACTACGCCGAGGCCAAGGGCGGCGGACTGCACGCCGGGGGCGCCCTCACCCTCGTCTCCTCCACCGTGGCGGACAACATCGCCTCGGTGGCGCCCAACATCGGCGTGGGGGAGCGGCTGGAGGCGTTCGGCTCCGTCATCGGGCCCGCCAAGATCGACTTCAACGGCGGTCAGGCGCAGCCGACGGAGAGCAGCTGCGACGCGCCGGTCTCGATCTCAATGGGCTTCAACGTCGTGACCGAGGGCTCGTGCCGTCTGACGGCGCCGTCCGACATGGTCGGCCTGCCCTCCGCCCTGGGTCCGCTTAGCGGCTACGGCGGGCCGGCGGAGACCCGTCTGCCGGAGGCCGCGAGTCCCGCACTCGACCGCGTGCCCACCGACGCCTGCCTGAACCCGCCGCTCCCCGCCCGGCTCGAGGGTGAGCAGCACCTGGCCGGGCTCGTGGACGACCTTGGCGCGCTGCTGCGGACCGACCAGCGCGGCGTGCCCCGTCCCCAAGGCCCGGCCTGCGACGCCGGCGCCGTGGAGGTGGCGCAGTGACGGGCCGGCCCGCATCGAGCGTGCGCCGGCTAGCGGCCGTGGCACTCCTCTGTTCCGGCGCCGCCGCGGCCCTGACCGTCGGGGGTTCGGCGGTCTCGGGTGCGCACCCCCGTGCAAACGCGGCCGGCGAGGACTCGCCATGGCCGCGCACCGAGGCGCTGCGGCCGAATGTGCGCGTGGCGCGGCGGGAGCTCCGACGTCTCGAGGAGCAGGTGGAGATGATGGAGCAGTCGGCGGAGAACTACGAGGACTGGCAGACCTGTCTCGCCTACGTGCCGGTGAACGAGCTCGGCGACCGCGACCGGCAGTTCGGCTACCTCTACGACGAGCTGGACGGGACCGGTGTCGGATACATGGATGCGCTTGCCGTCGATCGCCGACGCCGGCGTGGCCGTGAGGACTACCTGTTCATCCACTTCCGCGGCCGTGGCTGCCGCAGCGACAACCCCCAGCCCGGCGGGACCGCCGAGCCCGCGTCCGTGCGTGCGGCGAGTGTGCGCTCACGCGGGCGGGCCGGCCTCGGTCGCCAGGTGAGGGTGCTCGAGCGCAAGGCGGAGCGCCTTTTCCGGAGGGCCCAGCGACTGGAGACGATCTCGGAGCGCTTCGACGAGTGGGAGTCGTGCGTCTCGTGGATCCCGGTGACCGAGCTCGGCGACCCCGACCAGAAGTTCGGCTACCTGTTCGGGCCCAACGGCGGCCCTGCCGGCTACAGGACGGCGCTCCACGTCGACCGCAGCGACTGGGACGACCCGGACTACATGTTCCTCGCCCTCGTGGGGGGCGACCGGCCGGGCAAGACCTGCCAGGACGAGCCAGGAGAGGCGGTCGACTGAGATGCGCTGGGCCCTGATCCTGACCTGCGTGTGCATCCTGGCGGCCGTCGGCGCGCCGGCAGCTCTCGCGGGCGACGACCCGCGCCGGGGCCCGCCGAGCCTGAGCGACAGGGTCGACGACCTCCAGCAGGAGATCGAGTCGCTCACGGAGGACATCGAGGATCTGCGCGAACCGGTGGAGGAGTTCGATCTGTTCGACCAGTGCGCCTACACGATCGGCGTGACCCAGTTCGGCACGTGGGGCGGAGACACCGGCTTCCTCTTCGGGCCGTTCGGAACGATGCGCCGGCCGGCGCTCGCGATGGACATGCGCGGATTCGGCACGCCCCAGTACGACTTCCTCGCCTTCCCCGGCGAGGAGCCCCCGAGCATCGAGTGCAACGAGGATGCCGGCGAGGAATTCATCGACAACTGAGCGCATGCTGGTCCGGCTCGTCCCGGCGGTCGGGGCGGTGGCCCTGTGCGCCGCCGCAGTCGCCGCCGCGCCGGGCGACACCGCCGAGATCACTGCCGATTCCGGGCGGCTCCCGGACCTCGACCAGGAGCTCCCCTGGGACCTCCA
>Ga0081538_10002485_pt1 | contig 17983 bp, 14 predicted proteins | sample TabmetS5T2R1_FD_71022 | JGI IMG/M metagenome (GOLD analysis project Ga0081538, IMG submission 71022) | Tabebuia heterophylla rhizosphere microbial communities from the University of Puerto Rico - S5T2R1 | ecosystem: Host-associated > Plants > Roots > Rhizosphere ... | reverse complement strand
ACACCTTCCACCCTCGTTCCTGGCCCAGGCCATCTCGCCCCGCGATACGATCTTGGCCAGGCAGCCAGCGCAAGCCCGTTCCCCACCGCCTGGTCCGTCTGGGCTGGATCACCTCAGTGCTCGTCGTGGTGGGAGATCAACTCTGGTTCCTTCTCAGCCTCTTTGTCGCGCCCACCACTCACTCCATCGCCTTCTTCGGCCGTCGGGACGCGCTGAGGATTTTCTTACGCAGACGCATAGAAGTCGGAGTAATTTCGACCAGCTCATCGTGATCGATAAACCCCAGGGCTTGCTCCAGATTCAGGGCGCGGATCGGCACCAGACGTAGCGCCTCATCTGAACCGGCGGCCCGGATGTTGGTAAGTTTCTTTTCTCTGGTCACGTTTACGTCCAGGTCAGCGGGGCGTGAGTTTTCGCCACACAGCATACCTTCGTAGACCTGAGTGCCAGGCTCGACGAACAGACGACCGCGCGGCTGCAGATGATACAGCGCATAGGTCGTGGTCGTGCCCAGGCGATCGGCCACAAGCACGCCATTGCTACGGCTTGGGATTGGCCCTTGCCAGGGCATGTAGCTATCAAACATTTGATGCATCATGCCAGTGCCACGCGTGTCGGTGAGAAACTCGCCGCGGTAGCCGATGAGGCCACGGGTGGGCACGCGAAACTCCAGCCGCACCCGGCCATGACCATCTGGAGTCATGCGCACCATTTTGCCGCGGCGTGTCCCGAGCTTCTGAGTCACCACGCCGAGATGCTCTTCAGGGCAGTCAATGATCACCACCTCGACCGGTTCATGTGGCACCCCACCAATATCTTTAGTGACGATCTCTGGGCGTGATACCTGCAGTTCGTAGCCTTCGCGACGCATCATTTCAATGAGGATTGCCAACTGCAGTTCGCCCCGGCCGCACACGCGTAAATGTTCAGGATTCTCGGTCTCTTCAACCCGAATGCCCATGTTGTGCTTGGCCTCTTTGAGGAGGCGCTCACGGACCTGCCGCGAGGTGACAAAGCGGCCCTCACGGCCAGCAAAGGGCGAGGTGTTGACACCAAAGACCATGGCCAGGGTCGGTTCGTCTACCTGGATAGGTGGCAGGGGTTGTGGATTGTCCGGGTCGGTGATGGTAGTGCCAATCGTGATATCTTCAACTCCAGCCAGGGCGACAATGTCCCCGGCCCCGGCCTCCTGCACGGCCAGGCGCTTCAACCCTTCGAACGTGTAGAGCTGGCTGATACGCGTGCTCTGGCGGCTGCCATCGCCCTGGCACAGTAAGACGGTGTCACCCACGCGCAGACAGCCATTGACGATGCGACCAATGGCCAGCTGTCCGACAAAATCGTTGTAATCTAAGGTGCAGACGAGAAATTGTATGGATTTATCCGGATCGCCCTGGGGGGCTGGAATCGTCTGGACGATGGTCTCGAACAAGGGCTGTAAGTCCGTGGAGGTTTCCGCCAGATCCCGCCTGGCAATGCCCCGGCGGGCGTCGGTGTACAGGACCGGAAACTCCAGTTGGGCCTCACTTGCCCCGAGGTCAATAAACAAGCCGTATACCTCGTCTAACACTTCGCCGGCGCGAGCGTCAGGACGGTCGATCTTGTTGATCACGACAATCGGGGTCAGATCACGTTCGAGCGCCTTCATGAGCACGAAACGCGTCTGCGGCAGCGGCCCCTCACAGGCATCCACCAGCAGCATGACACCATCGACCAGGGTCAACGTGCGCTCGACTTCCCCGCCAAAATCCGCGTGCCCTGGGGTATCGACGATATTGATCTTCACCCCGCGGTACGTCACCGCGGTATTTTTGGCCATGATGGTAATACCTTTCTCGCGCTCGAGATCGATATTGTCCATGACCCGTTCTTGGACGATTTCATTACTCCGAAAAATGCCGCTCTGCCAGAGCATGGCATCCACGAGAGAGGTCTTCCCATGGTCCACATGGGCAATCACGGCGATGTTGCGAACAGCGTGTACAGACTGCATAGCGGCAATATATCTTTCTGATGTATGAGAATCTTATACGAGAGAACAGGCACAGAAAAGAAGGGCTTCGAGAAAGGGCCCATGCGCACCAGGCAAATCCCCCCTAGCCCCCCTTGGCAAAAGGGGGGAAGGGGAAAGGACAAGGCAGCTTACGGAATCCCGTGCTCCGCCTTGTATTCGTCCCAGTGCTCTTTGAGCCACACAAAGTCTTGAAAATTCGTGCGCTGCAGGAAGGGGTTGGTGGTACGTTCGTGGCCGATGGTCGAGGAGGGCTGAGGACCGTAATCGTGGCCGGGGTAGACTTCCACACTGTCATCGAGCTTCATGATAACCTCGAACAGGCTGTGGAATTGATTTTCCGTACTCGCCCCCCGAGAAAACGAGCCCCCGATACACCCCACGAACAGGGTATCACCGGTCATTAGCTTGCCATTGACCAGCACACACATGGAGTCCAGATAATGCCCCGGCGTGAACAGGATCTCGATACGCTGCTGGCCGAGCTGAATGACATCGCCGTGGTCCAGCTTGATGTCCGGGTTGACGCGCGCCTCTTTGTAGGCCGCCAGCTTCACGTCACCTTTGTGGAAGACATCATTGCCAGCGACATGATCGTGATGCGTATGGGTATTGAGAATATAGGCGACTTTGAGGCCAAGGTCCTTGACACGCGCCTCGAGTTTGCTCGTGTCGTACCCTGGGTCGACCACCGCACACAGGCGGCTCTCTTCATCGCCAATAAGGTAACTAAAATTACGATCGCCTCCAGCATCGATCTGTTCAAAAATCATGCTCTCCTCCTTCACACAGTTCCACCTTCAGACTGCGAGGCTCCGAGCTGGAGCTTATCAGCCATGATGTCCTTCAGCACAGCCTCGTAGAGCGGCTCCATACCACCTGGAAAGGTCTCGCGTAAGTAGTGAATCATGTGAATCTTAAAGCGGTCGTCGTGGACAGGATATTGCTGCAGCAAAGTACGGGCCTGCGCGAAAATTTGTGGGCTTTTGAGCGCCAGCTTGCCGATATACAGACCAGCCGTCGTGGGCTGAAGCTGCAACAAAACCTTGCGTGTATGGGTCCATTCCCTAGGCATACGGTCGTCCTCATGACCAAAAGAGCAAATGCCGTGCGACCTTGGCACCCGGCCACAGTATAACACAGGTCTCGGGGTCTCGCTGGGCTCGAACGCAGCCATGAGGACAGCCCGTACTGCTCGGCCTTACTTACGCAGGACTACCGAGAAAAAATGGTAAAAACCGACAATAATGCCGAGTATGGCCCCCACGAGCAACAACCACGGGGACGTGCCCCAATGTTGATCCCCCCAGTGTCCGAGCCACGCGCCTCCCATGATAGCGACGACGAATGTCACCCCAAGGTCCAGGTACGGACCCACCGCCTTCAGGCCTTCCACCATCCGTGATTTCCCAGGCGGGGGCTTCGGTTGCTCAGCCATAACGACTCCCATGCGTGTGCGCCAGAGACGGCACCGGCCAGGTACGCTCATCCATACATCTTACCGTCACACCGCCGCTTCTGCCAACGCCTGCACGTCCGTGGGGAGGTGGTTGGCAATGCTAACGCTGGGAGATATGATAGTGCACACGTGTTGAGGTCATGTCACGACGCCTGCATCGGGAAGAGGAGGGACACTATGGAAATCGGAGCGATTTTTCCCCAGACTGAACTCAGCGCCGACCCTGGAGCCATCCGCGAGTTTGTCCAGGCTGTGGAAGCGATGGGCTACGCCAACCTCTTTATCGCCGATCATGTCCTGGGGGCGGACACGCGGTTCCATCATCATCCTTCGCTGGCGAGCTATTCCTATAAAAGTGTAGTCCATGAACCGTTAACACTGTTGGGCTATCTGGCTGCCATCACCACCCGCATCACCCTGGCCACCGGGATTCTCATTCTGCCGCAACGGCAAACAGCCTTAGTCGCCAAGCAGGCCGCGGAAATTGACGTGCTCAGTGGTGGCCGTTTGCGGCTCGGCATTGGTGTGGGCTGGAACCAAGTTGAATATGAAGCCCTGAACCAGGACTTCCACACCAGGGGACGCCGGAGCGCCGAGCAAATTGCCGTGCTGCGGGCCTTGTGGACACAGGAGGTCGTTGACTTCCACGGCCAATGGCATCACATTACGCATGCCGGCTTGAATCCCCTGCCGGTGCAACGCCCTATCCCCATCTGGTTTGGTGTGGGTAGCAGTCAGACCCCACAGCCCCCAGAGGCTGTCCTGCGTCGTGTGGCGCGCCTCGCTGATGGCTGGTCTCCGAATATCCCCACTAATACCGATGGCAAAAATATCGTCGCGCGGGTGCATCACTATGCCACAGAAGCCGGGCGTGACCCCGCCGCTCTGCCCCTGGAAGGGCGCGTGCGCATTGCTGGCAAGAGCCCAGCAGAGTGGATCAATCTCATACAGGCCTGGGCCGGTTTAGGCGCCACGCATATCATTGTCGAAACCCGCGGCGGCGGACTGGTGTTTCCGCACCAGCACCTCGCGGCACTGCGGCAGTTCCAAGAGGTGATAGGCCCAGTGCTCGGATAACCCCTGCTGCAGGACACCCCTGGACGCGGTGTGCCGACTCGTGCCGGCTGGCAATCCCGTGTAGGTGCAGCACACTGCTTCTGACTGAATTTTTGCCATGTGAGTAAGCTTACAGGCTTTCTGTGATGTGTGTCACAAGGGATGTACGAAAAAGTTTGCATACTTTTATTCCGTATGTTTCCTGAATGAGAAACGTTTTGAAAAGTTGCTAGCTGTAGTTGCTACGTGAAGACTGCTCTTGGTGAAAGGCAAGTGCTAAAAGAACGCAATTGAAAAGCAGTTGCCTTCTGCAGTCGCTGCGTGTACTGTATAGCGATACATACAAGATGTCGCCTCTGTTGTGCTCCCGTTCTCATATAGGGTGACACTTTGGCGTTGAGCAGGGCAGTGCATAGCTCTCCTTACAACAGGATCAGGCGAAATAGGGGTTGAAACGCATTAGAGTCAAAGGGGCGGTAGGGGAGGTCCTATGACTGCTGAAGAGCTTCTCAAGGCCGGACACCTCTCGGCAGCCGTTGAGCAGCTGAATCAAGAGGTGAGGTCACGACCAACAGATATCCAGCGGCGTATCTTTCTCTTTGAATTACTCTGCTTTGCCGGAGACTATCAACGAGCGGAACGGCAGTTGGACGTGCTTGGCCAGCAAAGTGCCATGGCTGAGATAGGGGTGCAAGTGTATCGCCACATTCTGGCCGCAGAACAGGTGCGTCAGCAGCTCTTCTCGGAGGGCGTGCAGCCCAACTTCCTCTTTCCCCCGCCATCGTACGTACACCTTCATCTTGAGGCTCTACACCAGCTCTGCAACCATCAGCCAGCAGAGGCTGGGGCACTCCTGGAGCAGGCGCAGCATTCCCAGCCCCCCCTTAAAGGGAGCCTCGCGAGACAGCCCTTCACTGCGTGGCGCGACGGTGACGATCTGCTGGCGCCATTTCTTGAGGTCATTGTCCACAATCAGTATGTCTGGCTCCCATTTGAGCAGATTAAACGTCTGCACATCATGACTCCAAAGCGGTTGCGCGATTTGCTCTGGGTCCCTGCGACTCTTGAAGCTCATGCTAGCCCGGTGGGGGAGGTGTTCCTCCCTGTGCTCTACCCTGATTCGCACAGGCATGCTGATGAGCGCGTCAAATTGGGGAGAATAACGGACTGGACAGATATAGGAGAGGGAGTGACCCGCGGGGCTGGCCAGCACCTCTTTTTCATTGACGGCCAAGACAAGGGCATTCTCGAAGTGCAAGATATCGAATTCGCCATGGAAGCATAGTAGAATGTGTCGCCCTATTTGATATGTAAGGAAAGAGGTCTATGCCTTCACCACCGACTCTCGATATTGCAGAGATCCTCGTTCCCATTCCCGGGGAGAATCCAGCAGGACAGAGCGTTCGGTATGACGGGACCTACGATGCACTCCGGGAGGCACGCCGGGCCGACGACCCCCATATGTCGCAGGGGGAGTGGGTGCGCGAGATCAAGGTCGCCGACTGGCCAGCGGTGATTACGCAAGCGACCGAAGTGTTGGGCGCCAGGAGCAAGGATCTCCAGGTGGCTGCCTGGCTCCTTGAAGCTCTCGTTAAACGCCATGGCTTCGCAGGGCTACGCGACGGCATGCACCTGCTTTGGGCATTGCAGGAGCAGTTTTGGACTTCCCTCTATCCTGAGATCGAGGACGGGGACCTGGAAACCCGTGTCCTGTTGTTGGAGTGGGTGAACAACAACCTGCCAATGTCCATCAGAGCAGTCCCCCTAGTGCAAACTCTAGACGGGCAAACCTACTCGTGGTGGCACTGGGAGGAATCTCGTGAGGTGGATAACCTGGGGCGTCAGAATCAGGAGGCTATGGCGGCAGCGCTCGCTGATGGCAAGATTACGGGTGAGCAGTTTGACAAGGCCCTCGAGGCCATGTCCCCGGTGGCTTATCAAACGCTCTGTGAAGATTTGAACCAGAGCTGGGAGGAGTTTGGGCGCCTAGACCAGGTGGTAGACGAGAAGTTTGGCCGCGATGCCCCCAGCCTCTTGGCAGTGAGGAAAGCGCTTGAGGACTGCCGTACGCTCATGGGTGATATTGGCAAGAAAAAGGGGGTGCTGGCACCTGCCTCTCCAGCCCAGGTGCCCGAGTCCACCCCTGCAGAGGAAACGGCGAGCCAACTATGGCCCATAACGACAACGGTGATGGCTCAGGACCCGCAGCACATAACCGAGTTCGCTGGGCCCCGTGGACAACTGGCTGAGATGACTCTTGAGCCACACAATCGTGCTGACGCCCTGCGCCGGCTCGAGGCCCTGGCAGTCTACTTTCGCCAGACTGAGCCGCATAGTCCTGTCTCTTATCTGGTCCAGCGTGCTGTCCGGTGGGGAGAGATGCCTTTGGAAGCATGGCTGCAAGATGTAATCAACGATGAGGGGGTGCTAAGTCGCGTCCGCGAAACGTTGGGTTTGAAGGACTTGGACGGCAGCAGCTAGACAGAACCAAGCGACAGTGGAGTGTCAAAGATAAGGAGGATATCCCATGGCAGAAAGTCTCCAGCATAAGCTCGATCGTGTCCGCTCACCGCGCGTCCATATTACTTATGATGTGGAGATTGGTGGAGCTATTGAAATGAAGGAAATCCCTTTTGTGTTGGGGGTCCTGTCTGACCTGTCCGGGAATCCAGATGAGCCCCTACCACGGCTCAGGGACCGCAAGTTCGTCGAGATCGACCGTGATAATTTTAACAATGTCATGAAAGGCATGAAGCCGCGTCTGGCGTTTCGGGTAGATAATAAGCTCACCAACGACGATACGAAGCTGGGCGTCGAGCTGCACTTTACCAGCATCGACGACTTTGAGCCCGAGCAGGTTGTGCATCAGGTGGAGCCGCTCAAAAAGCTGCTCCACATCCGTCAGCAGCTATCAAGCCTACTCTCCAAAACCGACGGGAATGACAAGCTCAACGAGCGCCTAATGGAAATTGTGAGCAACACCGAGAAGCTCCAACAAATTGGTCAAGAGGCGGGGATAGAGCCTGGCACAGATCAGGACACGGCGAGCGCTAAGGAGGGGTCCAATGAGTGAAGCACAACAGGCACGAGCCGAGGCGGCTGTTGTCACCCAAGAAGAGGGTGGATTACTTGACCAGATCATCTCTGAGACCCGCATCGGTCGGGACGAGGATCAGCGCGCACAGTCGCGGCAACAGATCGCCACGCTCGTCGAAGAGGTGATGCAGGGGGCCATAACGGTCTCGAAAGACATCGAGGCCATGATCAATGCGCGTATTGCCGACATCGACGAGTTGCTGACCCGGCAGCTGAACGAGATCATGCACCACGAAGATTTTCAGAAACTGGAGGGCTCGTGGCGGGGGCTGCACTACCTGGTGCAGCAAAGTGAGACCAGCACACAGCTCAAGCTCCGAGTGCTCAACGTATCCAAGCGAGATCTGCTCCGGGATCTGGAACGGGCGGTCGAGTTTGACCAGAGCGCGCTCTTTAAAAAAGTGTATGAGGAAGAGTACGGCACCTTTGGGGGGGCGCCGATTAGTGCCATGATTGGCGATTACGAGTTTGGCCGGCACCCCCAGGATATGTCGCTCCTCGAAAAAGTCTCCCAGGTCGCTGCCGCGGCGCACGCTCCGTTCATTGCGGCGGCTAGCCCGCTCATGTTCAACCTGGACAGTTATACCGAGTTGGGGTTGCCGCGCGACCTGGCCAAGATTTTTGACACGGTGGAGTATGCCAAGTGGAAATCGTTCCGGGAGTCGGAGGACTCGCGCTACGTAGGACTGACCCTGCCGCGGGTCCTCACGCGTCTTCCATATGGGCCGGACACCGTGCCAGTTGAAGGGTTTAATTTCAAAGAGGATGTGGACGGTACAGACCACAGCAAATACCTGTGGAGTAACGCTGCCTACACCATGGGTACGCGGCTCACCGATGCCTTTGCCAGGTACGGCTGGACGGTAGCTATACGTGGGGTGGAAGGCGGCGGGCTGGTCGAAGGCCTGCCCACGCACACGTTTGCGACGGACGATGGCGATGTGGCGCTCAAATGCCCAACGGAGATTGCCATCACGGATCGGCGGGAAAAAGAGCTGTCAGACCTGGGCTTTATCCCTCTGGTGCACTGCAAGGGGAGGGATTATGCGGCCTTTTTTGCAGTACAGTCGTGCCAGAAGGCCAAGAAGTATGATACCGATGCGGCCAACGCCAACGCGCGGCTATCGACACAGTTGCAGTATATCCTGGCGACCTCGCGCTTTGCCCATTACCTCAAGGTCATCATGCGGGATAAGATTGGCAGTTTTATGACGCGGGCAGATTGTGAGTATTATCTGAACCGTTGGATCAATAATTACGTGGTAGACCCCAAAAACGTCGGACAGGCGGAGAAGGCACGTAGGCCCCTCAGTGAGGCCCGTATAGATGTGCGGGACATCCCTGGCAAGCCTGGGTGCTACCGCGCCGTCGCGTTTCTGAAGCCGCATTTTCAGCTCGACGAACTGACCGTGTCGTTGCGACTGGTGGCAGAGTTACCACAGCCAGCCAATGCCTAAAGTGCAGCCTGTTGGTGACTCACCCCACGGGTACGCTTCAGAAGAAGGAGGAGCCAGACAGGGCCATGGCTTAGCCGTATCTGCAAGGATAAGGAGGCAGGAAAATTTTTTAACGCCAGATGAGGAGAAGACGGATGGCTGTTGACATGTTCCTAAAAATCGCAGGTATCAAAGGCGAATCAGTGGACAAGAGCCATAAGGATGAGATCGATGTGTTGGCCTGGTCCTGGGGCGCCTCCCAATCCGGGAGTGCGCAGCTGGGCCCGGGCGCCGGGGCTGGCAAGGTGAGCGTGCAAGACTTGAGCTTCACCAAATATATCGATGCTTCTAGCCCCGACTTGCTGCTGTCCTGCTGCAATGGCAAGCATCTTGACGAGGCGCTCTTGACGGTGCGCAAGGCCGGCGAAAACCCGGTGGAATATCTGAAAATCAAGCTAACCGAGGTGCTGGTGAGTTCGGTGTCCACCGGGGGGTCGGGAGGCGAGGATCGCTTGACGGAGAACGTGACGTTGAACTTTGCCAAGGTGGCGGTGGATTATACCGGGCAAGATGAGAAGGGGAAAGCCAAATCCCCGGCCCAGAGTATGACCTGGGATATTCCGGCGAATTCGAAATAATTACCCATAAACAGAATCCATATACCGTGATGTCCTCGGAAAGTGACCACTCCTCTCGCAGGAGTGGTCATTTTGGTGAGCATGTCCTTGCACGCTGTCGTCAGACTGTCATTTTAGCCGCCATGATCACTAAGCCGTGCACCGGCTCCTGCCTTTCCAGTCGCAAAACCGCTGTCTCAAGCGCTACCGGTTGCAGGCCCGCCCCGGTCAGCACACGGCGAATGTAGGGCTCTGTGTGGCTGTAGCGCCCGTGGCACTGTAGGTGGTATCCATCGGGCGCGTCGGGCTCGGCAGCCTTTTCCACCGTGAACCCCAATAGCCCTGTCGGCCGCAGGCATACCGCCCCGGCGGCGATTACCGCGGTCAAATCGCCAAAATAACACAGGGTATCGGCCGAGATGACTAAATCGTACACCGCTGGATGCGTGGACAGATAGGCAGTCAATTCGCCGACCACCAGATGGTCATAGACCTCGCGAAGTCGGGCCTTTCCAACCATCTTCGACGACAGATCCACACCAACCAGACGGTGCGCCCAGGCTTTGAGCAACGCTCCACATAGCCCGGTACCGCACCCCGCGTCCAACACATCCAACTGGCCCTGCCCCGGTCCTACAACCCGGGCTACCAGGTCGACCAGCAGCTGCGGTGCACGGTATTCCAGCCTCTGCAATACCTGATCGAAGCTGTCGGCAAACTGATCAAAGGTCCGCTGCACGTAGGCATCCGAGGCGCGTGCTGGAACGTCTCGCCCCGAGGCGGCGGCGACCATGTGCTGGGCCTCGCAGCTGTCCGGTTCGATCTCTAACCATTTCTCGTACACCTGCAACGCCTCTTGCTCACGCCTCAGGCCATAGAGGACCTTAGCGAACCGTAGGTAATTCTCTGCATCGTATGGTCGCAGCCGCACCGCCTGCATGTACACGTCGGCGGCTTCGTTGTCCTGCTGCAACTCGACTAACACGTTGCCCAGGTTGTGCAACGCGCCGGCGTGTTGGGGTTGGAGTGCGAGAGCCCGGCGCAGCATCGTCTCCGCCTCGGCCGCTTTGCCCTGCGCCCGTAGGAGTGTCCCCAGGTTGTTGTAGGCATCGGCGTTGTCGGGTTCCAGCTCGATGACCCGCTGATACGCCTGCGCCGCGTCTGCAAAGTGATGGAGGCATTTGAGCACGTTGCCCAGGTTGTTGTAGGCACCGGCAAAGTCGGGCTTGAGTGCAATGGCCCGCCTGATCCAGTCCACCGCCGCTTCTCCATCGCCCAATTGAAACTGCGCCAGCCCCAGAAAATGCAGGGCGTCCACATGGTTGGGAGCTTGCTCCAAAATACGCGTATAGAGCTGGACTGCGCCTTTGATCCGCCCTTCCTGCTGCAGCCGCAGGGCATACGCCAGCGCGTTGTCGAGGGTCATTTCCATGGCATGCGGTTGCTCTGGCACCACTGGTTTTTCGTGCACGATTCTCTCCTCGCCCCAGAGTTCTTGCCGCCTCAGCCTGCCCCTTGCCCTCTACCCGACCGCTTGCTTTGCCAACCTGTGCTTACGCCACCAGCACAGCCAAACGGGCTAGAGTGGTCAGATTGGCTTCCAGTTCGTCAGCGAGATGCTGCAAGGCTTCCTGCAGATCGCTCACCGGTTTCCCCGCACGCATGAGGGTGGTGGCTCCGGAGCGTACTAATGCACCCAAATGGTGCACGAGTGTAGCACGGTCACGAGTGCCATCGAGGAGCATCACCAAATGCCGGCTCAGGTCATCATCGATCCTGAGGGTCTGGTGGCGCAGGGTCGTCACGACGGTGTCATGCTGCAGTTGGAAGCGAGCGAGCGGACTGGCGGTTGGGCGCTCACTTACGGTCGTAACGAATGGAGGTTTGTGGCCGTGGAGTTCGATATAGCCAGCGCCATACGCTTGCAGGAGGGCTCGCGCCAGTTCGTGCGCGTCCTCCTCAGCAGGAGGATGCTGCCCCCTCTCGTCGTGTCCCAGATGACTCCGTACCAGTGTGAGTAAGTCGTAGAAAGGCATGACGCCAGGCCAGATCGCCCCGAGGTGCACAAAGGCTGTTTTGACGATCGGGCGGTCGGTTTCGATTTCGGCGCCCTTGGGGCCCTGAAACAGCTCCGCACTATGCGATGTCACATCGGGGCTTGGTGATATGGGCCGTAGCTCGGCTGCGATATATAAGGCGTAGAGGCGTTCGGGTGGCAGTGTGCGGTCGAGGTGGACGCCGTGGCGGCAGAGCAGTGTTTGCCGGAATGGCCGGCCTTTGAGAAAATCGAGGTATTGCTCCCGCGCAATCACGTCGGCCGGGTCCAGGTTGCGCAACACCGTAGTAATATGCGGAGGATACGTCCCTTCTTGCATGGCACGGAAGTCTGCCTCAGCCAGATACTGCAGGCCGTAGCGTGTGGCATGCGTGATAAATTCAGAGAAATAGACGGGATGATTGATCGCGTTCAGGTCGTCATGGAAGAAGCCAGCATCGGGGTAGGTGACGGCCCGCTCGAACTCCCGTTGGAGGACCAGGTGGTACACGTCAGGCTCCTCTTTCGACTCGGCGAGGAACTTGAGCAGCGCACGGGCCTGGTGGATTTGCTGTTGGGGGTCGGTAAACTGCGCTGTGTGATACCGCATCATGCGGCGGGCAAGGTCACGGAAATGGCAGCCAGGATAGGCATTATAACTGACAAAGGCCACCCCGTGTTCCGTCAGGTGCTCGCCACACACAGCAAGCAGTTTATCACGCACTTCCGCTGGCACCCAGGAATACAGCCCGTGGGCCATAATGAAATCGAATCTGCCCAGATCGGCTGGCGTGTGCATCAGGTCAAGGCGGTAGAGCGCCAGGTTCTTGAGCCCCAACGCCTCGACAGTGGCTTGCCCTTTAGCAATGGGTCGCTCGGCGAGGTCAATGCCGACAAACTGCCCCTGCGGCAGACCATAGGCCATGGCGATCAAGTTGCTGCCATCGTTGCAGCCCAGCTCGAGCACGCGGCAACGCTCCACAGGGGCTGGCTGCATACCGAACAACGTGGCCATGGTCGCCAGCCGGTCAGGGTGCGTCTGCGGATAGGGCGCACTGGGATAAAGGACGTCGTCATATAGGGTCTGTATGGGCTCAGGCATGATATTCGCTGATAAAGTGGCTTGCGAGACAAGGTGGAGGAAGTGTAAACGCACATCGCCTCTGCGTCAAGCCTACCTCATCACAGATGGGAACATGCCTCAGGAATCCTCGGCGAATAGCGTGATTCTTCTCTCTTGGATATCCCGCGACGCTGCGCCAGCCTATCTGAACACACCGTCAGCATTATACCCCCTTTGTCAGCTCGTCCAAATTCGGTAACTCTGGATGATCCTTTCTGGCCATCTGGTAGGTGCCACCAAGTTCGCTCAACGCCTGCGTTCTGCTTCGCTATGGCGTCGACCACTTGGTGTAGATACGGCCCCAAACAATCAGGGGCTCGACAGTGTTAAGAGTTACAACAAGCAAGCTACCTCACCATCCTTAGCCATTGATTTTCACCTCACATGCATTCTGCACACGGAATGGTGTAACTAGGTGTCATGCCCGATCTCCGCAGCGTACAGTGTGTAATATAGGTCACAAATGCTATGTGACCTTGCGCACCGCACAGGGCTATCCTCGGCGAGTATCTTCTCACACCCAACACGTCCCGCAGCCGTGCTGCTAGAACGGGCAGCGTTCTAGAACACTGGAGGAAAGGAGGCGATCGAGGATACTAGTGTCATTCAGAGTCGCCCAAGTGGCCGATGCGGTGATCAAAGCCATCTTTCATCCGTTACAGGAGCACTACCAAAGGACGCTTATCAAGAGAAGATGAGCACAGCACGGAAAACCACTTGCTAGTGCAACCATTCTCACGTACACTGCGCACAATCCACTTCAGGTGGCTCTTTGCTATAGTCCCACCCGGCAAAGCGGGCTCAACGCAGGGTGCGAGCTCCTCATGGTAGCGAGCCTTTGGGCGGGGCCACTGCAGCCGTGTTGTGCGGGGAAAGCCGTATGCCGAGAGCGAACAATGAGTTTGATATTCTCCCATCAGTGTTGGATCGGTTGCTTGACGACGAGCCTGGCGTATCCCATGAGCCGCTCCCTGCGCGCTTCTTTAGTCCGCGTCAACTCACACAGGCAGTGGCGCGCGACCTGGAAGCCCTTCTCAACACCCGGCAGGAAGCTTTGGAGGAGTTGCCACCCGAATTTGCAGAGGTGGGTCATTCTTTGCGCACATACGGGTTGCCTGATTTCACTGCACTGAGTCTCACGAATGCGCAGGATCGCCAACGTATTCGTCGGGCCCTGGAGCAGGCCATTGCCGTGTTTGAACCCCGGCTTGACCGGGTGCGCGTCACGGTGGAGGTACCGCAGCAGTACGATCAGGTGCTGCACTTTCGTGTCGAGGCTCTGTTGCGAGTGGAGCCAGCGCCGATGCCGGTTGCCTTTGATGCCACGTTGCTCAAAACTCAGGAATATACGGTACAGGGGACCGACTGATGCCAGACGATCTCCTCTCCTATTACGAACGCGAACTCGCTTTTCTGAGGCAGAGCGGGGCGGAGTTTGCTGTCAGATATCCGAAAATTGCGAGCCGTTTACTGCTGGAAGCGGGTAAATGTGAGGACCCCCATGTCGAGCGCTTGCTGCAGGCTTTTGCTCTCTTGGCAGCGCGGGTGCATCATAAGATCGACGACGAGTTTCCTGAACTCACCGACGCCCTCCTCGGTATCCTCTACCCGCACTACCTGGCACCTATTCCCTCCATGTCTGTCGTTCAATTTGTCCTCGATCCAGAGCAGGGAAAGCTCACGAGTGGGCATCTTATCCCACGTGATACGATGCTCTACTCGCCACCGGTAGCCGGGGCGCCATGTCGTTTCCGGACCTGTTATCCAGTTACCCTGTGGCCCGTTGAGGTCACTTCTGCCCGCTTTGAGGAGCCTGACAGACGGGGGCTCCCGCCACAGGCCGTCTCGATGCTCAGGCTGGGACTGCGTTGTCTTGGTGGCACGCGCTTTACTGATCTCGAGCTCGACCGCCTGCGCTTCTTCCTGCATGGTGAGAGTCAGCTCACGTATGCGCTCTATGAGCTCCTCTTGAACAACACATGCCAGGTACAGTTCCGCTCCGTTGAGGGGCCAGGTGGCCCCAAATCTGTTGTACGCTCTCCCCAGTGCTTGCGCACAGTAGGTTTTGGTCGTGATGAGGGACTCCTGCCGTACACGCCACGTTCGTTCCTCGGTTATCGACTCCTGCACGAGTACTTTAGCTTTCCCGAGAAGTTCCTCTTCCTGGATCTGTGCGAGCTCGACCGCGCTGTCCAGGCAGGATTTGGGGAGCGCATGGAGGTGTGCATTTTTCTCAACCGGTCGCCCCGTCTCGAGCAGCCGGTGAGCGCCTCAACCTTCCTGTTGGGTTGCACCCCGATCGTCAACTTGTTCACGCAGATTGCCGAGCCCATTCGGGTCAGCCACGCCCAGACTGAGTACCAGATCATTCCCGATGTGCGTCGACAGAATGTGACTGAAGTCTATGCTGTCGACAGGGTTACCTGCACAGCCTCACATTTGTCAGAGCCTCTGGATATTGCACCTTTCTACTCCTTCAGGCACACGTCCGAGGATCACGCACAGCCCCAGGTGTTCTGGTATGCGACGCGTCGGCCTTCGCAAAGACCAGGGGATGAGGGGACAGAGGTCTATCTCTCCCTGGTAGACCTCACATTCCAGCCAAACCTGCCGACTACAGAAACGCTCATGGTACAGGTCACGTGCACCAACCGGGACCTGCCGGGCAAGCTACCGTTTGGGGGAGATAGAGGCGATTTTGAGCTCGAGGGGGCAGCGCCCCTATTGCGAATTCGTTGTCTTACCAAGCCAGGAGAAACTATCCGTCCGCCCCTGGGCAGGGGATCTCAGTGGGGGTTGCTGTCGCATCTTGCGCTCAATTATCTCTCCATCTGTGAGGGAGGCCGCGAGGCGCTACAGGAAATTTTGACGCTCTACGACTTCTCCGATTCTGCGGTCGTGCGGCAGAAAATTGCCGGCATCACCAAGGTCACCAGTCGACGGGTGGTGGGACGCCCCAGTACGATGCCCTGGAACGGATTTTGCCGTGGCATGGAGGTCACCATTGAATTTGACGAAACGAAGTATGTAGGCAGTGGTGTCTTTCTGTTTGCGTCAGTACTCGAACAGTTCCTTGGCTTGTATGCTTCGCTCAACTCCTTCACGCAGCTCATTGCGACGACCCAACAACGTGAGGCACCTTTGAAGCGCTGGCCTCCCAGAGCGGGGGAACAAATCCTGCTGTAGAGGAGCGTGGTAGACAATGGCTGACCACAACGGGAGGAACGAGCTTTCTGTAGCGCAACGCTTCTACGAGGAGGGCTATCGGTTTGACTTCTTTCAGGCTGTGCGCCTGCTCGAGCGCCTCTATCCCGAACGCCAGCCCATAGGCCACAGTGCGAGTCCTGCTGAGGAAGTAGTGCGCTTGCGGGCACGGCTCGCCCTCAGTTTTCCTCCCAGTGCTATCCATGAGATTACCCAGGCACCAGATGCAGAGCAGCCGGCGCAGATGACGGTGGCTTTCATGGGCCTTACCGGTCCCCTGGGTGTTCTGCCGCGCCATTATACGGACTTACTCCTAGAACGAGGGCGCCGCAAAGATTGGACCCTGCGCGATTTTCTCGACATCTTCAACCATCGTCTCATCTCGTTGTTTTACCGCGCCTGGGAGAAGTACCGCCTGCCTATTGTCTACGAGGCAGCAGCCTGGCGACACCAGGAGAACGATTGTGGCTCCCAATATTTATTCGACTTAATGGGTCTGGGTACCAAAGGGCTGCGCGGGCGCATGGATGTAGCGGACAAGGGGTTGTTGTTTTATACTGGGCTCCTGGCGCAACATCCGCACTCGGCCAGTGCGTTAGTGGGGTTCTTGCAAGACTACTTTGGGGTGCCGGTAAATGTGGGGCAGTTTATGGGGCAATGGCTCTCTCTGGCTCCCGAGAGCCGCTCCCGTCTCGGGCCAGGTGAGACTCAGAATGCCCTGGGTGTAAGTGCTGTCGCTGGCGCTCGTGTCTGGGATCAACAGGCAAAGTTCAGGCTCCGCCTAGGACCCCTCACGTTTGCCCAATTCTGTCAGTTTTTGCCAACTGGCAGCGCCTTTCGGCAGTTGGTGCAGCTCAGCCGTTTTTTTGCTGGTCAGGAACAGGACTTTGACGTGCAACTGGTGCTGCAGGCGTCTGATGTTCCATACTGCCGTCTTGGCCTGCGCGGCGAGGGGGCCCCACGGCTCGGCTGGTCGGCCTGGTTGAAGACTCGGGAGTTTACCCATGACGCTACAGATGCCATCTTTGCTAGTGAGATAGCCCCTGCCGTATCCCTCTCCTATCAAGAGAAAGGGGAGAGCAAGGCAGGTGCTACACTGCGTTCGGCAGAGCCCTGGCATGGAGGGAGAGGACATGAACGTGAGCCTGAAGTCTCTGATCGGGAAACTGAATGATACCTGCCGTGGTGCGCTCGAAGCCGCTGCTGGACTCTGTTTGACGCGCACGCACTACGACGTGGACGTCGAGCACCTCCTGCTCAAGCTCAGTGAAGTTGTGGATACCGACTTCCAGCGTATCTTGCGGCACTACGGGGTGGAGGAGGCCCGTCTGGCGCGCGCCCTGACCCGCGCCCTGGATCGGATCAAGACGGGCAATGCACGCACCCCGGTGCTCTCGCCGCGCCTGCCACGACTGTTTAGTGAAGCCTGGACTATCGCCTCGGTTGAGTTCGGCGCCTCCAGCGTCCGCTCGGGGCACCTCGTCTTGGCGCTGCTGGCTACAGATGACTTGGCGCGCCTGGTGCACGAGAGCTCTGCAGAATGGAGTAAGATCTCGGTCGAAGAGCTGCACAAGCGCCTGCCTGATCTGGTCGCCGGCTCAGCGGAAGATAAGGTCGCGGCGCCAACCAGTGCGCCTGATATCACCCAGCCCGGCGTGTCGGCCCCCTCGAAGACGCCGGCTCTCGACCAGTATACGATTGATCTCACTGCCAGGGCCCGTCAAGGAGACATTGATCCAGTGCTCGGCCGGGACTTCGAGATCCGCCAACTGGTGGATATTCTCACCCGGCGCCGTCAGAATAACCCGATCCTCACTGGCGAGGCTGGCGTTGGTAAGACCGCCGTGGTCGAGGGCCTGGCCTTGCGCATTGTGGCCGGTGACGTGCCGCCTCCCTTGCGCAACGTCTCGCTGCGAGGGCTTGATCTGGGATTGCTCCAGGCGGGG
>Ga0081538_10002484_pt1 | contig 17985 bp, 16 predicted proteins | sample TabmetS5T2R1_FD_71022 | JGI IMG/M metagenome (GOLD analysis project Ga0081538, IMG submission 71022) | Tabebuia heterophylla rhizosphere microbial communities from the University of Puerto Rico - S5T2R1 | ecosystem: Host-associated > Plants > Roots > Rhizosphere ... | reverse complement strand
GAGGTCGGGGGGCTGGATGTCGGTGATCAGGCCCCACTCGAACCGGCTGCGCAGCCGGTCCTCCAGGGTGGCGATCTGCTTGGGTGGGCGGTCCGAGGAGATCACGATCTGCTTGTCGGCGTTATGGAGCGCGTTGAAGGTGTGGAAGAACTCCTCCTGGGTCCGCTCCTTGCCCTCCAGGAACTGGATGTCGTCGATCAGCAGGACGTCGTTGTCCCGGTAGCGGCGCTGGAAGGCGCCGGTCCGGTCGTCCCGGATGGCGTTGATGAACTCGTTGGTGAACTGCTCGCTGGACACGTACCGGATGCGGGCCTGGGGGTAGAGGTTGCCCGTGTAGTGGCCGATCGCGTGCAGCAGGTGGGTCTTGCCCAGCCCGGCGCCGCCGTAGATGAACAGCGGGTTGTAGGACTTGGCCGGCGCCTCGGCCACGGCCACGGCGGCGGCGTGGGCGAACCGGTTGGACGAGCCGATGACGAACCGCTCGAAGGTGTACTTGGGCGTCAGCTGGGGGCGGTCAGCGGCCGCTCGCGGCGCGACGACCGGGCTGACCTGCTCCTCGTCGCCGAACTCCTCGAGCGGGCCGACGGTGACGTGGACGTCCAGCGGCCGGCCCGCGACCCGCTCCAGGGCCGCGGTCACCGTGGGGGCGTAGCGCTGCTCGATCCATTCCTTGACGAAGTCGTCGGGCACGGCCAGGACCAGCGTGTTGCCGGCGACGGCGACCGGCCGGATCTGGGCCAGCCAGGCCTTGTGGGTCGACCCGGCGCCATCGAGCGACTCAAGGCACGCATTCCAGATCGCCGCCGCGTCGTCATGGAACCCTTCGACCACAGCCGCCTCATCCCTTTCCGGCCCTTCGAGTCCCGGATGTCGACCAGTTTGCGCCGGCCGCGCGACACACCCTCCGTGACCTCCGGACCCACCGCAACCTACATATCCACACCCCCATCCACAGGTGTGGAGAACCCGACCCCTGCGAACTCGGAGGCCCGACCGGGCCGGTACCGGGAGAGACGGCAGACCCTCGACGGAAGAGGGCAGATGGCCGTGACGGGGAAGCCGGGCCAGAACGTGTGGGCCGCCGACTGAAGGCGGCCGGAGGATAGCATCGGGGGAGGCGGGCTCTCAAGGGCTCGTTTCGGGACTCAGCACAACGATCGAGCCTCCCGTTGACAGCGATCTGCCTGGTCGCCGGGGGCGGCGCGCCAACCGCAACGCGGCCCGGACGTCCTGGCGCGGCGACGCGGCGCCGGATGCTCGACGGCGGTGCTGGCAGGCATGCCGGGTCGCGTTGACGCAGTTTGCGGGAGGCCCGTACCATCGTCTTTCGGCGCGTTCTCCGCGCCCCGTCTCTGCCTGCCCTCCGCCTCGACCGGGTTAGGAGCCGTCGTCGTGAAGCGTACATTTCAACCGAACAACCGTAAACGCGCCAAGACGCATGGCTTCCGGATCCGGATGCGCACGCGTGCCGGCCGCTCGATCATCGCCCGCCGCCGCGCCAAGGGCCGCGTCCGGCTCGGAGCCTGAGGAGCGTCGGTGGTTGACCTCGCCGGAGGAGAAGCCGGGGGTTCGCGATGGCGGTGAACCGGCTGAGCTCGCCGTCGGCCTTCCGGTCGGTCTTCTCGACCGGCCGCTCCTACGCGCAGGGTGCGGTGGTGCTGTACGTGGCCAAGCGGGCGACGGGCGCCGGCCCCGCCAGGACCGGTCTGGTCGTGAGCCGCAAGGTCGGTGGCGCCGTGGCCCGGAACCGGGCCAAGCGGCTGCTGCGCGAGGCCGTGCGGCTGGAGGGCAAGGAGCTGCCTGAGGGCCTCGACCTGGTCATCGTGGCCCGCCCGAGCGTCGCCGGCGCCTCCTACCGGGAGATCGCCGGTGACATCCGCGACGTGCTGAACGCGGCCGGCCTGCGTGGAGGGGACGCCGGTTGAGTGGAGGCCAAGCCGCGACGCCGCCGCCGAGCAGGCCGGCGGCCGCGCTGATGTGGCTCATCGGGGCCTACCAGCGCTGGATCAGTCCCTTCCTGGGGAACCGTTGCCGGTTCCACCCCTCCTGCTCCGCCTACGCGAAGACGGCGGTCGAGACCCACGGGGCCCTGCGCGGCTCCTGGCTGGCGGTCCGCCGTCTGGCGAAGTGCCAGCCGTTCCATCCGGGGGGCTTCGACTACGTGCCGCCCGCGACCCGCCGCGTGAAGCCGGGCCGCAAGGGGTACGGTGAGATGGTGAGCGCCGGCCAGGCCGGCCCGCCCAAGAGAGGCTCCTCGTGATCGAACTGTTCAACTCCTTCCGCGACGCGCTGTACCACGTCCTGCTGTTCTTCCAGCAGCTCGTGGAACCGATCCTGGGCAGCCAGAGCTACTGGTTCTCGATCGTGTTGCTGACGGTCGCGGTGCGGATCCTGCTCATCCCCCTCACGGTCAAGCAGGTCAAGTCGACGCGGGTCATGCAGGAGCTGGCCCCGGAGATCAAGAAGCTCCAGGCCAAGCACAAGAACGACCGGACGAAGCTGAACGAGGAGATGATGGCGCTCTACAAGGAGCGCGGCTTCAACCCCATGGCCGGGTGCTGGCCTCTCCTCGCCCAGATGCCGTTCTTCTTCGCCCTGTACCAGGTCATCTTCGCCAAGCAGATCGCCGGCGGGCCCAACGTCCTGATCGGCAAGACCTTCTTCGGCGTGCCCCTGCAACAGCACTGGTGGGCCCTGGACGGCTGGGACAAGATCTTCTCGGCGGCCGGCATCACGATCCTGGTGCTGACCACGATAATGTCGCTGACGACCTACATCTCCCAGCGCCAGCTGATGAGCAAGCAGGCGGCGCAGGTGAACCCCCAGCAGCAGATGATCATGCGGATCATGCCGCTGATGTTCTTCGTGTTCGCGGTCAACGTGCCGCTGGCGGTCATCATCTACTGGGTCACAACCAACTTCTGGAGCGTCGGCCAGCAGTACATGCTGCTGCGCAACTACCCGGTGCCAGCCGGCGCGGAGACGCAGGCCGCCGCCGCCGGGGCCCCGGCCTTGGTCGACAACGGCGAGGGTCGCAAGGGCCTCGGCCCGCTGAGCATGTTCCGCGGCATGTCCCAGTCGCGGGCCGAGGAGCAGAGCCCACCGGCAGGGAACAAGAACGGCAACCGAAACGCCAGGGCGGGCGACACCAAGGCGTCATCCAAGCAGGCGTCATCCAAGCAGGGTGGTCGGCCGGCGCCCAAGGGTGCCCAGGCGAGGCAGGGCCAGAGTGGCCGGCAGGGCACCAGCGGCAACCGGAGGTCGGGCAGCCGCTCGTCCGGAAAGGGCAAGTCGAGTGGCCCACGCCGAGGCAAGCGCTAGGACGGTCGAGGCGGCGGTCACCGCCGCGGCCGCCCAGCTCGGTCTCCGTTCAGACCAGGTCGACGTCGAGGTCCTCGAGGACCCGGTCCCCTCAACCTTCGGCTACATCGGCACCCCAGCGCGGGTTCGCGTCACCCCCCGCTCCGCCCCCGCCTCCCCGGCGTCCGCTCCGAACAAGGGTTCGGGCCTTGTTGCCGCGGGCCCGCCGGACCTGGCCGGATCCTCGGAGCGGTCCGCCGCGGGTTCGGCCGATATCCCGAGCCCGCCGCAGCCGCCGACGGTGCCAGTCTCGCAGGGCACCAGCACCCCATCCCCGCAAGACGTCTCGGACGCAACCAAGAACCCGAACGGCTCTCCTCCGACATCGGCTCCGCCGTCAGGAGCCGAGCCGCCAGAACCGAGTCCCGCGGTCGCCTACGCTCCGGCCGGTGCAGCTCCTGCCGCTCCGTCCCAGCCGGCTGCCGCGACCGAAGCCGGCACGGCGGAAGCGCCGACCCAGACGTCCGCATCAGGTGTAGAGAGCAGTCAGGACGCGAGACCCGCTTCCGCCCCGGCGGAAGGAGCGACCGCAGGCGCCACTCGCGCCTCGCGCCGCACCTATAGAGATAGAGACGAGCCCATCGCACCGGAGATGGTCGAGGCGGACACCGAGCGGGCGGGCGACTTCCTCGAGGGACTCCTCGACGCGCTGGACGTCGATGGCGACATCACGACCTGGGTCGATGAGGTCGGAGGCCACATCGATCTCGAGGGCGCAGACCTGGAGCCGCTTGTCGGACCCAACGGCGAGACACTCGACTCCCTCCAGGAGTTGACCCGACTGGCCGTCCTTCGCCAGTCCAAGCGACGCGTACGACTGCTGCTCGACATCAACGGGTTCCGGGCTCGCCAGCGGGACCAACTCATCGCGGTTGTGAGGACGACGGCCGAGCAGGTCATCAAGACTCGCGAGGACCACGAGCTCCAGCCGATGAGCCCTTCCGAACGAAAGATCGTCCACGATGCGGTCGCCGCCATCGACGGCGTCCGGACCGAGAGCTTGGGCGAGGACCCGAACCGGCGCGTGGTCATCCGGCCGACGTAACGTTTCACGTGAAACATTGGCCGACCGTGAACCGCCCTCGTGGCGCCCGCCCTTGGATGCTCGAGCCATCGAAGTCCTCGAGCAGGCGTACACCGATGCAAGCCGGCTCGGATTTCTGGGCCCCAAGGAGCTGGACCGGCTTTGGGAGCGCCACCTTGACGACGCCTTCGGTCTGGCGGCGATCCGACGACCCGAGCCAGGGGAGCGTTGGGCCGATCTGGGATCAGGCGCCGGCTTGCCGGGCCTACCGCTGGCGATCGCGCATCCAGCGACCTCCTTCACGCTGATCGACTCGCAGCGGCGGCGCGTGGATTGGGTCGCGGCGACCGCCGCCGAGCTGGGCCTCGCCAATGTCGCGGTGGTCCACGCCCGGCTCGAGGACTACGGCCATGGTCCCGCTCGGGAGTCGTTCCATATGGCAACGGCTAGGGCGCTGGCGGCGCTTCCCGTGGTCGCCGAGCTCGGACTTCCGCTGCTCAAGACCGGCGGGCAGCTGCTTGTCCCCCGGGGGCAGCCGAGTGCCGAGGAGCTCGAGCAGACGGCCAGGGCGTGCGCGCAACTCGGCGGCCGACTCGTTGAAGTTATCCACAACCCGACATCGCCGATTGACCGGGTCGGGTTCGTCGTTATCATGGCAAAGATCGCTGCGACCTCCCCCCGCTTCCCCCGGCGATCGGGTGTGCCGGCGCGAAGTCCCCTCGGCCAGCTGCGCGACGACAAGCGTTAGCTGCAAGTGGTCGGGAGGCGCCGTCAGGGTGGTGTTGTAGGTTGCGGCGGGATCGAGGAGACAAGCAGGGGCGGTATCTGGTCGTGGACCAGCACCGTCTGGGCTTTCGGCAGCTTGTGGTCGGAGCGGCGGTCGGACGACGGTACCCGCCCGGGCAGGCCTGGAGTCAGCACAAGTCGGGCTCTGGTGGCGGGCGTGTTCGGCATCGCTCCGGGTCCCTATGCGCCGCCTCGTGGGTGGTTGTGAAGGGAGGCGGGAGCCATCAATCGGCGACCCGATGAAGCACCGCAGGTCCAAGAAGCGCGAACGGGCGGTTTCCTGAGCAGACTCCTTGCCGCCTTGGGACTACGACGTAGGACCGAAGATCAGGCGGCGGGCGAACGTGAGCAGGGCAAGTCGGTGGGGTCGGCATCGCCGCCGATGGCCACCACCACAGAGAGGGGCGGTTCCGCGGAAGGGTCACCCGCAGGCGAGAGGAGCGGGCGCGGTGCCGTCCCGGGACCAGCACAGGACGGTGAAACCTCGACGGTGGATCAGTCTCGGGAGTGGCCGTACCGCGATACCACACCCAGGCAGGACCCAGCCGAAGCTCGAGTCGACCCAATCTGGGGAGCTGACCCCCCGGACAGTGTCCGGTGGCACATGACCGCCGACCAGGCGACCTCGGGTTCGAGGTCGCCTGGGGCGCCAACGGACCCGCAGGATCTGGCCCTGACTGAATCGGAGCCTGGACGTGACCAGGACCCGTCGGTGGGCCCGCCGGCAGCCCCAGTTGGCGCCGCGCCGGCGGTCACCCCGGACGATGGATTACCTTCAGAGCAGCAGGAGTACTTCGGGGGCCGGTCGCCGCAACAAGAGGAGCAGGCGGTCGGCTCCGCGGACCAGGCCAGCTCGCCTGTCGGCCCCCCCTCCGAGTCCTCAGCGCAAGGAGCCATGAGCCAAGGCGCTGATCCCCCGGTCGGATGGTTCTCGACCGACTCGAGCTCGTTCGCCGGATCGTTCACCGAGCAACTCAGCGCCCATCGGCCAGTCGACGCGCCATCCCTCGATCAGAAGACCGAGGCTGAAGCGGCGTCGCAGGACACCGCGGCTGGGGTCGAGCCAAGGCCTGGGGCCAGCGGAACCATCGGACCCGCCGAGTCGCGAGCGCCCGGCGGGCCGGGCGGGACGGTGGCTTCCGAAGGTGCAATGGACACGGACGCCAGCACGGCTCGCCACGGTGCGGGCGCCCAGCCTGGTCAGCAGGGAATCCGCAGCCCGGAGCTGATCGAGGCCGGGATGGTGTACGTCGACCCGGATCCGGAGATCGGTTCATCTCCCGCCGCCGTGGAGCGACTCGAGGGGCCGGACTGGGCGTCGAGCGGCACCGAGGGGGTGCCGAGCGGCGCCGAGGACGCCGCCACGGCGGTACCGAGCACCATCGCCACGGGGCCCGGGCAAGCTCCGGTCGCCAGCGGATCAGCTCCTGACGTCACGGGAGAACCGGAGCTCGCCACGGCCGCCGCCGAGGAGCCGAACGCCGCCACCACCGAGACCGATGCCTCCCTCGACGCGCCCTCCGCCGAGCCGGCCGCCGACCCATGGACGGAGCCAGCCTTGCCGGGCTTGCCCGTTGGCGTGCCGCCATCGGGGAGTCAGGGTGCCGCATGGCGCGATGAGGAGTCGCCTGACGATGTTCTTGTCCCACGCCCGGATCCGACTTGGCCGCGTCTGTTCGGTCAGCGGGCGGGGGACCAGGGGTCCAGCGGCGCAGACGAAGCCCTGAACCTCGAGGACCAATCCGCCGCGTCGCTGCGAGACGCCGACCCGGCGGCGCCCGGCGAGCGACCTGCCGGGCAAGACGACGCTCGGCCCGACGGAGCAACGCTCGCGCCCGGTCATGGAGTGGCAGGGTCGCCGCCACATGAGGACCAAGCAGCGGACACGAGCCCATCGGCCGATGTGGGCGCGACGCTCGGCCCGAGGCCGGGAGACAGGTCAGCCGCCGATCGGCTCCCGGTTCCACCGGCAACCGAAGGCGGGAGCCCTCCCGGGCTGGCTGATGCGTACGCGGTAGCGCCCGCGGCCGAGGAGGATGCCACCATCCCGATCGGCTCGTCGCCCCAGGCGAGTGGCCATGTTCCGATCGTGGACATCACGACCGGCGACCCGGAGGCGGATCGCAACCTCGACGTGCCGCCAGGACTTCCCGGGGATGCGGCGGCGCGACCGAGCCCAGGGACTGCCGCCGTACGTGGTGGCGCCGATGGCACGGAGGAAGCGAACATAGCGACCGTTGCCCGAACGGCAGACGCTGGAGAAGTGGACTTGCGGGAGGCGTCCCCGAGTCCAGGTGGTGATGTTTCACGTGAAACATCCACAGGCGGTGAGGAGATGGAGTCTCGCGAGGAAGAACAAGAAGTCATGGAGGATGAGGCGGCCCTCGCGGTTCGCGAAGCCGTATCGAGGGCGGCCGCCGAAGCTGGGGTCGATGTTTCACGTGAAACAGAGGTCCCAGAGGAAGGGTTCCCGCCGGACGGACTCGATGGCGAGCCCAGCGTGGACACCGAGGCGGCCGCGAGGAACGCCAGGGTCACCTTCCGAATTCATCGCGAGACCCTGAACGGAGTGCGCCGCGTGATGGCCGTCGCCAACCAGAAGGGCGGAGTCGGCAAGTCGACGACGGCCGTGAACATCGGCGCCTACCTCGCCCTCGCCGGAGCGCGTGTCCTCGTGGTCGATCTCGATCCGCAAGGCAACGCATCAACCGGACTCGGCCTGGATCATCGGGAGATCGAGCCGTCCATCTACGACGTGCTCACAGGAGAGGCGCCGACGACCGCGGCGATCCGCGGCACGAGCGTTGTCAACCTCCATGTCCTGCCGAGCACGATCGACCTGGCAGGCGCGGAAGTCGAATTGGTGAGCGCGATGTCGCGGGAGACGCGGCTGCGCCGAGCGCTCGAATCGATCGATCACCAATACGACACGGTCCTCATCGACTGCCCGCCTTCCCTCGGCTTGCTCACCGTGAACGCCCTCGCCGCGGCCAACGACCTCCTGATCCCGATCCAGTGCGAGTACTACGCGCTCGAGGGCCTGGGGCAACTGCTTCGCAACGTCGAGCTGGTCCGAGCCAACCTGAACCCGGAGCTGCGGATCGGTGGGATCGTCCTGACCATGTACGACGGCCGGACGCGCCTGGCCCTGCAGGTCGTCGAGGAGGTCCGAAAGCACTTCACCGACATCGTCTACCAGACGGTCGTCCCGCGAAGCGTCCGGCTATCGGAGGCGCCGGGATATGGCGTTCCGATCGCGCTCTACGACCCGCTCTCCCGCGGTGGCATCGCCTACCGCGATCTGACCTTTGAACTGGCGGAGCGAACTGGATTGCTCGCGCCGACCGGAGAAGGAGCCAGTTGATGCGACGCCGTGGCGGCCTTGGCCGCGGACTGGAAGCGCTGATCCCAAGCACTCCGCAGGACGAGCGCGAGCCGGTGGCTCAGGCAACCGAGCAGCAGCCAGCGGCCGGAGAGGAGGCTGCGGAGTCGTCGGGCCCGTCCTTCGAGCAGCTTCCACTCGCCCGCATCGATCCCAATCCGCGCCAGCCTCGCGGGTCGTTCGACGAGGAGCAGATGCACGACCTCACCGCCAGCATCGAGGCCGTCGGCGTGCTGCAGCCGATCGTGGTGCGGCCAAGCGGTGGCCGCTACCAGATCGTGATGGGGGAGCGGCGGGTTCGCGCAGCCAGGGCGGCGGGGCTGGAGCGCATCCCGGCCATCGTCCGCACCACCGAGGATGATCAGCTGCTCCGGGACGCGCTCCTGGAGAACATTCATCGTGAGGACCTGAACCCGCTCGAGGAGGCCGCCGCGTACGAGCAGCTCCTGCTCGACTTCGGAATCACGCAGGAGGAGTTGGCGGCTCGCCTGGGACGCAGCCGGCCCGTGATCGCGAACGCGATGCGCCTACTCCGGCTCCCGGGAAGCGTGCAGCGACGGATCGCGGCGCGGACGCTCTCGGCCGGTCATGCCCGTGCCGTTGCCTCGCTGGAGGACCCGGTCCAGCAGGAGCGACTCGCGGACCGGATCGTGGCCGAAGGGCTGACCGTTCGGATGGCCGAGGAGCTGGCGCAGCGAATCAAGAATGGCGAGCCGCTGCTTGGACCCGAGGAGCGCGCTCGGGTTCGCGTGCGGCCGGCCATGCAGGCGCCTGGCATGGCGGACCTGGCGGAGCGGCTCTCGGACCGACTGGAGACGAGGGTCCGCGTGCAACTCGGCAAGCGCAAGGGCAAGGTCCTCATCGAGTTCGCCACCCTGGATGATCTCCAGCGGATCTGTGATGCGATCGGGCTCGAGCAGCGCCCCATCCAACTGCCCCACGCGCCCGGGTCGACCGACGACCCCCAAGTCGTCCACGAGGAGCGGGAGGCGACAACCGCCTCCGCCTGACCATCCTGCTGACCCGCGCCGCCGTCGTTGGCTGACGTGGGTCGCCCGGGCCGCGAGGACGGAAGCCGCTCGACGCCCGGCCGAAGGCATAGGGGCGGTTGAGGGCGGGAGACGAAGGGCGGCTGGCCCAGCGGCCGGGTCGAAGGCGAGCGCGTCGGCCGAGCGGCTGGGTCAAAGGTAAGGGCGGCTGGCCGAGCGGCCGGATCGAAAGCGAGGGCAGTCGGCTGAGCCGACGGTAAGGGCAGCCGGGCGAGGGGCTGGGCCGAAGGCGAGGGGTGGCCGGGCGAGGGGCTGGGCCGAAGGCGAGGGGTGGCCGGCCCGGGCGGCGGGGATGAAGGCGAGGGTGGCCGGCCCGGGCGGCCGGGATGAAGGCGAGGTAGCCGCCGATCGTCTGAGCGAAGGGATGGGCGGCTGGCCGAGCGGCCGGGGACGAAGGTAAAGGATGCGGCCGGGCCGAACGTGCGGAAGCCGTCCGCCGACGTGGAGGGTTAGCGGGGGCGGCGGGCGATGGCTCGGTCGGTGAGGTGGGTGGTGAGGTCGGAGAAGGTGAGACCGGCGGCGTCGGCGGCCATGGGGACGAGGCTGGTGGAGGTGAGGCCGGGGCCGGTGTTGACCTCCAAGATCTGGCAGGTGCCTTCGGGGGTGAGGATGGCGTCGACCCGGGAGATGTCGCGGCAGCCGAGGGCGAGGTGGGCGGCGTGGGCGGACTCGAGGCAGCGGGTGGCGGTGGCGGGGTCGAGGTTGGCGGGGACCCGGAACTCGGCGGCGCCGTGAGTGTAGCGGGCGGAGAAGTCGTACCAGCCTTCCTTGGGGCGGATCTCGACGGCTGGGAGGGTGGCCAGGCCGTCGACCACCGAGAGGGCGAGCTCGATGCCCACCACCCGCTGCTCGAGGAGGACGGTGTCGTCGTAGCCGAAGGCGGCCATGAGGGCGGCGGGGAGCTGGTCGGGTCGCTCGATCAGCCGGATACCGAGGGCCGAGCCGCCGCGGTTGGGCTTGACCACCAGGGGCAGGCCGAGCTCGTCCATGGCCCGGTCGAGCAGGGCGGCCACGCCGAGCTCCCGCAGGGCGCCCTCGGTCAGGGGGATGGCCGAGGGGACCGAGAGGCCGGCGCGGCGGAGGGCGGACTTGGCGGCCAGCTTGTCGAAGGCGAGGCGGCTGGCGTCGAAGCTCGACCCGGTGTACGGGAGCCCGAGAAGCTCGAGAATCGAGGCAACCGTCCCGTCTTCCCCGAACCTGCCATGTAGCGCGAGAAAGGCGACGTCGAACTCGCCGCCGGCCAGCGTCTCGACCAACTGGTGGTCGGCGTCCAGCTCGCCGACCCGGTAGCCGCGCTCGCGCAGCGCGTCGGCGACACGCTGGCCCGAGCGGAGGGAGACCTCCCGCTCGAACGACAGGCCTCCCGCGATGACCGCGACCGAGCAGTCGAAGCTCACTGCACACCACCCCAACCGGCCGGGCGACCCTGGTCGATGTCGGGGTCCTCGGCGGGGAGACCGCCGAGCGCCCGCGCCAGGGCCAGCTCCTCGTCGATCACCCCGGCCAGGCGGCGGACCCCCTCCCGGATGCGGTCCGGCGGCGGGAAGCAGTAGGACAGGCGCATGGAGGAGGACCCCTGGCCGTCCGCGTAGAAGGCACCGCCGGGCACGTAGGCCACCCGGGCGGTGATCGCCTTGGCCAGCATGGCCCGGGCGTCCAGGTGGTCGGGCAGCCGGGCCCACACGTAGAAGCCACCGGCGGGCCTGGTCCAGGTGACCCCGGCCGGCACGTCCTCGGCGAGGGAGTCGAGCATCACGTCGCGGCGCTCGCGGTAGACCTCGCGCAGCCCCTTGAGCGTCTCCCGCCAGGAGTAGCTCGAGAACCAGCGGTAGGCGACCGCCTGGGTGAAGCTCGACGAGCACAGGTCGGCCGCCTCCTTGACCAGGATCAGCCGCTCCCGCAGCGCCGGCGGCACCAGCGCCCAGCCGATGCGCAGGCCGGGGCAGAAGACCTTGGACAGGCTCCCGAGGTAGACGACGTTGTCGGGGTCGAGGGCCCGGAGGGCGTCCGGTGGGTCACCCTCGAACCCGAGCAACCCGTACGGGTTGTCCTCGAGGACCAGGACGTTGTGCCGCCGGGCGATCTCCAGGACCCGCTCCCGCCGCCCGGCGGCGAGCGTCACCCCGGCCGGGTTGTGGAAGTTGGGCACCGTGTAGAGGAACTTCACCCGGCGCCCGTCCCGCTCGAGACGTTCGAGGGTTGCTGCCAGCGCATCCGGATCGAGGCCCTCGTCGTCCAGCGGCACGTGGCGCACCTCGACCTGGTACTGGGAGAACGCGGACAGGGCGCCGACATAGGACGGGCCCTCGGCCACGATGACGTCGCCCGGGTCGCAGAACATGCGCGAGAGCAGGTCGAGCGCCTGCTGGGAGCCCTCGGTGACGACCACGTCGCCGCCAGACCCGCGGATGCCCTCGAGCCGCATGAGCTCGGTGAGCACCTCTCGCAACCGGGGGTCGCCCTGGCCGCCGGCGTACTGGAGGGCGGCCGGGCCCTCGTCGGCCAGCACCTCGTCGAGCACGTCACCGACGGCGTCGAAGGGCAGCGCCGCCGTGAACGGCATCCCGCCGGCGAGGCTGACGACCTCCGGGCGAGAGGCGACGGCGAACAGGGCTCGGATCTCGGAGGCGGTCATCGAGCGGGTGCCGCGGGCGTAGCGGTCACGAAAAGGGTCATCGGCGCGCATGAGCCAGAAGGATAGCGCCATCTGGCAACCCCGCTCGGCCGGCTGCTAGCATCGAACCGCGAATCCGGCCTGCGAACTACCTGCTGTGTTACGAGCCTGGTTGCCATTGCTCCGCCGCGTTGGGGGGAGTTTCGTCGTGGGCCTGCTCCTCGGCCTCATCTGGGCGTTGCTGATCATCCACAACCGGCCACCTCGATCCGCAGAGGTCTCGTGACGTTGGGCCGCAAGCTGATCCCCCTCGGGACCGAGACCCTCGACCTGCTGCCGGAGCCGTGCCGTCACTGTGTCTTCTGGGAGCTCGGGGCCCGGGCGCGCCCGCGTGGGTCGGAGGACGCGGGCCTGCAGAAGGAGGCCTGGCTGTCCTCGCTGGTGCTGGAGTGGGGGCCGGCCGGCCACGTGGTCACGGTGGACGGGGTGGTCGCCGGGTACTCGCTGTACGCCCCGACCCACGTGCTCGACCAGGTCGGCTTCCAGGCCGCCCGGCCGGTGAGCCGGGACGCCGTCCTGCTCGCCACCCTGGCCGTCCTGCCCGAGTTCGAGGGGCAGGGGCTCGGGCGGGTCCTGCTCCAGACGATGGCCCGCGACCTGACCAGGCGGAAGGTGCGGGCGGTGGAGACGTTCGCCGACCGGGCGCCGACCAGGCGCGACTGCCGGGTCCCGGCCGGGTTCCTGGAGGCCAGCGGGTTCCAGGTCGTCCGTGACCATCCTCGGTACCCGCTGATGCGCATGGACCTGCGCACCGCCCTCACCTGGAAGGACGCCCGGGAGGCGGCGCTGGAGGTCCTCCGGGTCCCGGCCCCGGCCCAACCGGCCCTGCGGCCGGTGCCGTCGGCGCCTTCAGACTCCTGAGCGACCCCGCAGGCCTCCGGGACCCTGGAGCCGCCGCGGGGAACGGCCCCGGGCCCCGGGCCGGATGCGACCCGCCCCGGAAGACAGCGAGCCCGACCCACAGGGGTCGGGCTCGGTCGCGGAACGCCGCTGGATCAGGCGAGGAACTCGGAGAGCTCGTTGACGATGTTGCGCTTGGGCATTGCGCCGATCAGCCGCTTCTTCTCGACGCCGCCGATGAACAGGGCGAGCGTCGGGATACTCATGACCCCGTAGCGCATGGCCACGTCCGGGTTCTCGTCGACATTGAGCTTGGCGATGGTGAGCTTGCCCTTGTGCTCGTCGGCGATCTCCTCGAGCACAGGGCTGATCATCTTGCAGGGGCCACACCACTCGGCCCAGAAGTCGACCAGCACGGGCGTGTTCGACTTGAGCACCTCGTTGTCGAACGTCGCATCGGTCACGGCTGCGGCTTTGGTCATATCATCGGTGCGGTCGGGGTCACGGCCCCTGCGCACCTCCACCTCCTCGTACGGATGATTCCCCCGGCTGGTGTTCAACGACCACCGGCCTCTACGTATTCCTGCCCACTGAGGGCGACCGGCAACCGCGCTCAGTCCCAGTTGTCGGTGGTGGCCCCGGAGTCGTGGCCGTGGGCCTCCAGCCAGCGCTCGGCGTCGATCGCGGCCGCGCACCCGGTCCCGGCGGCGGTCACCGCCTGCCGGTAGGTGTGGTCGACGACGTCGCCGGCCGCGAACACGCCGTCGACGCTGGTCGCGGTCGAGGGCGGGTTGGGCGTGATGATGTAGCCGGCCTCGTCGAGCTCGACCTGGCCGCCGAACAGGTCGGTGTTCGGCGTGTGGCCGATGGCCACGAACACCCCGGCCACGGGCAGGACCTTCTCGGTCCCGTCCTCGACGTTGCGCAGCCTGACCCCGGTCACCGTCTGCTCGCCGAGCACCTCGACCACCACCGAGTTCCACTCGAACTCGATCTTGGGGTTGGCGAAGGACCGGTCCTGCATGACCTTGGAGGCGCGCAGCCGGTCGCGCCGGTGCACGACGGTGACCTTGGTCGCGAACCTGGTCAGGAAGGTCGCCTCCTCGAGCGCGGAGTCGCCGCCGCCGACCACCGCCAGCTCACGGTCGCGGTAGAAGAAGCCGTCACAGGTGGCGCAGGTGGAGACCCCGCGGCCCAGGTACTGGCGCTCGCCCGGCAGCCCGAGCATCTTGGCCTTGGCGCCGGTGGCGATGATCAGGGCCTTGCCGGTGTACTCCTGGTCCTCGACCCAGGCCCGGAACGGGGGGCCGGCCAGCTCCACCTTGGTGGCGTCGGCCCGGACGAACTCGGCCCCGAACCGCTCGGCCTGCTCGCGCATCTTGCCCATCAGCTCCGGGCCGAGGATCCCGGTGGGGAAGCCGGGGTAGTTCTCGACCTCGGTGGTCAGCATCAGCTGGCCGCCGGCCTCCGTGCCCTCGAGGACGATCGGGTGCAGGTTGGCGCGGGCGGTGTAGAGGGCCGCGGTCAGCCCGGCCGGGCCGGAGCCGACGATCAGCACCGGGGCGGTGGTGCGGGATGTGGCCATCTGGGTGGGGGCGCCTCCTCGGGACGACGGTGGGTCGGGGCCGTGTTCTGCAACGGATTGTCCCACATGGCTATTCCGGGCCCGGGCCAGCCGCCGGGGCCACATTGCGGTACGGGTTCTCGTACGCTTAGGGGGTGACCGCTGATTCCACGAACCTCGCCCCGACCTGTGTGAACCATCCCAAGGTCGAGACCAGGCTGACCTGCTCGAACTGCGGCGACCCGATCTGCACGCGCTGCATGGTGACGACCGCGGTGGGGCAGAAGTGCCCGCGCTGCGCCAGGCAGAGCGGGCGGGCCAAGGGCAATCCGGAGCCACAGGTCGTGGCCCGGGCGTTCGGGGCCGGGGTGGTGGCCGCGGCGGCCGGGGCGGTGCTGCTCGTGGCCCTGCCGTTCGCCGGCATCCTGCTGGCGCTGGGCCATGGGTTCCTGGTCGGGGCGGCCACGCGCTGGGGGGCGCGCCGGCGGACCCACACCTGGCTGGGGCTGGCCGCCGTGGCGGCGGTCCTGGTCGGGCTGGGCGGGCTGGTCCTGGTGCTCGGCGGCAACCCGTTCGCCGGCCGGCTGCTGCTCGCCTACCTGCTCAGCGGCGGGGTGGCGTTCGCCAGGGCCAGCGGCGCCTGGTAGCCGGTCAGCGGACGCGCTCGCCGGCCAGGGGTGGCGACGAGCAGTCGTCGCGCGGGAAGGCCCAGAGGTCGACGCGGGCCGGCTCGCCGCCGCTGGTGGTGACCAGGATGGTGGCCTGGCGTCCCCGGTAGGTGCCCTCGACGAAGAAGGCGGGGGTGAGGGGGAGGGTCGCGGGGTCGGCGTCGGCGGCCGCGGCGGTCAGGCAGGCCGTGAGGGCGGCCGGGGCGGTCGCGGGTGACCGGGCGGTCGAGCGCCCGGGGCTCAGGGACAGGTCCCCGGACGGGCCCGCGGAGGGCGTTGAGCTCTGGGGCGAGGCCCCGGGGCTGGTTGGGCTCTGGGACCGGGGGCCGGTGCTTGCCGAATCCTCGGTCTGGGGGACGGCGGCCTTGGCTTCGGGGGCCGCGCCAGTGGCGGCGCCGGGGGCGCCGGCGGCGCGGCGGGCGTTGGCGGAGTCGAGGGCCGCCTTGGCCTGGCGGTCGGTGGCCAGCCTGGAGCGGACCGTCGCCACCGAGACCTCGCCGGGGATGCGGAACAGAGGGACGGCGGCGGTCGCGCCGGTGTCGGTTGCCTCCCGGGCCGCCTGCCCGCCGCCGGCGCCACCCGCGGTGGTCATGTCGCTTGACTGGTCGAGCAGGGGAACGGCGACCAGGGCGGCTAGCAGCAGGGCGGCCGCCGCCCCCCAGGCGACCGGCCGCCGGTACCAGGGCGCGGGCCGCCCGAGCCGCCGCCCGGCGCCCACCCGGCCGGCCGACGGCTCCCGGTTCGCGTCGCCCTCCGACCGGCCCGGCACCGGGGCGGCCCGGTCCCCCGCCTCGTCGGAACCGGACCGGCCGTGCCGCAGCGCGGGGCGACCCCCTGCCGCCGGGGAGAACGGCCGCCGGAACCGCGACCTGGCCCCGTCCGCGATCCCACCGGCGGCCACCTCGGCGTCCACGGCCGCGGCCAGGCGGTCGTGGAGGCCGGCGGGAAGCTCCGGCTCCTGGAGCAGGGCCAGCTGGTCCCGAGCCCGATCGACCGCCGCGACCGCCTCGGCGCAGGCTGGGCAGCCGGCCAGGTGCGCCTCAACCTCCGCCCGCTGACGGCGGTCGCCGTCGCCGGCCTGGAAGGCCGCGAGCTGCTCGGAGTCGGGATGGTGGGGCATGGGAACGACTACTACTCCTCGAGCGGATGCTTGGGGTCTGTACGGTCGGACGCTGCGGACGCGGGGTCGGTTCCCGGGGTGTTGGCCACGGGGGCTGGAGCCAGGCAATCGGCGAGGGCGGCGCGGCCGCGGAAGACGCGGCTCTTCACGGTGCCCACGGGGACCTCGAGGATCTGGGCGGCGTCGGCGTAGGGGATGCGGTAGAGATCGCAGAGGACGACGGCGACCCGGAACTCCTCGGGGACCTGGGTGAGGGCGGTCTGGACGGCGACGGCGGCGGCGACCGCCTCGCCGAGGTCGCCGCCGGGGGCGACGGAGTGGCCGGCGTCCTCGGGGTCGAGGGTGGTGTGGCGGGCCCGGCCGCGGCGGCGGGCCTGGTCGGTGGCGGCGTTGACGGCGATCCGGTACAGCCAGGTGGAGAAGGCGGCCGCCCGGCGGAAGCTGGCCGCCTTGCGCAGGGCGGCCAGGAAGGCCTCCTGGGTGGCGTCCTCGGCGTCCTCCCGGTTGCCGAGGGTGCGCAGGCAGATGCCGTAGACGCGGCGCTCGTGACGGCGCACCAGCTGGCCGAAGGCCTGGGGGTCCCCTCGCAGGTGGGCGGCGAGGAGGGCCTCGTCGCTAGGGTCGCTCACGAGTCAGCGAGACGTTGGTCACCCCACCCCGGAACTTGCCCTCGTCGTCCTGGGGCAGGCTGGAGAACCAGATCATCAGGTACCGGTGGCGACCCTCGAGGTTGAAGGAGGCCCGCTGGCCGGCCGTCTTGGCGTCGGCCAGCCTCGTCCAGTCGTCGAGGGTGGCCGGCCGCGGGTCGTCGGAGCCGTAGACGGCCAGGGTGCTGCCGCCGGTCGGGGCCAGCGTGAGCGCGATCCGCCCGACCTCCTGGGGGCGGCCGAGGTCGAGCACCAGCCCGACGCCCTCCTTGATGCCGCCGTCGCCAAAGTTCTGGAGGTAGCCCTCGGTCTCCCAGCCGCTGGTCCGGTCGCCGTCGATGGCCAGCCCAGCCAGCTCCTGGTTCTCCTGCCCGTCGTCGCCACCGGGGTCGAAGGAGGTGGCGTCGGCCACCCGCACCCGCTCGGCCGGCGGGTTGGTGGCGGGGGCGCGGCTGCTGCCGGTGGGGCGGTCGGGGCCGAACAGGTTGCCGAAGTCGTCCTTGGCCAGGGTGAGACCGACCGTGACCAGGACGGCGGCCACGGCCACGAGGGCGAGGACCCAGCCCAGCAGGCGGCCCTCGTGGCGCAGGAAGCCGCGGGACGGGGTGACCTCGGGCCCGGTCGGGGCCGGCGGGATCGGGAGCAGCTCGCCCACCGGGGCGCTGTCCGGCCCCGAGGCCGAGCGCGAGAGGGCGGCGGCCATCGCCTGGACGGTCTGGAAGCGGTCGCCGGGGTCGGTGGCCATCGACTGGCGGACGATCGTGTCCAGGTCGCGGGACACGCCGGCCCGCAGGGCCCGCGGCGGGATGGTGCTGGACGGGTCGGCGCCGGGCGCCCGGCCGGTGAGCATCTCGTACAGGCAGGCCCCGAG
>Ga0081538_10002483_pt1 | contig 17990 bp, 16 predicted proteins | sample TabmetS5T2R1_FD_71022 | JGI IMG/M metagenome (GOLD analysis project Ga0081538, IMG submission 71022) | Tabebuia heterophylla rhizosphere microbial communities from the University of Puerto Rico - S5T2R1 | ecosystem: Host-associated > Plants > Roots > Rhizosphere ... | reverse complement strand
GGCGGGCCAGGTCCAGGTACGGGGTGGGGTCGCGGGCCGGGTCGACCACCAGCGCCCGCCCGTCGCCCAGCTCGACCACATAGGCGCTGTTGCCCAGGCCCTCGTCGACGACCGGGTGGATGGCGATCATGGACGGCTCCCGCGACTAGCATAGTGCTCGAGCTCGATCCGCTGGAAGCCCGACCCGGACGGAGACGTCGTCATGCCCGAGGCACGACTGCACGACCAGAGCACGATCGCCGTGGAGGTCGACGGCGACGGGCCGGCGGTGCTGCTGCCGGTCAACCCCCAGCCGGTCACCGGGCCGCCGGCCGAGGAGCTGCGCCGCTGGGGGGCCGACCCGGCCCTTGGCCGCACGCTCATCGACGGGCTCAGCGACCGCTTCCGGGTGGTCGCCTTCGACTACGAGGGCCACGTGCTGGCCGTGCCCAAGCCCGACACCCTGACCCCGGCCAATGTCGCCGGCGACCTGCTGGCCGTGGCCGACGCCGCCGGCGTCGACCGGTTCGCCTGGTACGGCTACTCGTGGCTGGCCGGGGTCGGGCTCCAGCTGGCCGTCCGCAGCGACCGGGTGGCGGCGCTGGCGATGGGCGGGTTCCCCCCGCTGGACGGGCCGTATGCCCCGATGCTCAAGGTCACCATGGCCACCCACGAGCTGGCCGTGGCCAACGCGGCCTCGCCGCCGCCCAGGCAGGCGGCCGCCGAGCCGGCCGCCGAGCCGGCGGGTGAGCCGGACTGGTCGCAGGCGGAGCTGACGCTGAGCGAGGCCCAGACGCGCCAGTTCGTCACCCTCTACCAGGCGCTGCAGGGCTTCGACGACCGCGCCGTCCAGGCCCGGCTCCGGTGCCCGCGGCTGTGCTTCGTCGGCTCGGCCGACGAGATCACCTACGACGAGCGCTGGGGTGGGGTGCGGGTGAGCATGGCCGAGCCGGTCGTCGGCCGGCGCGCCGAGCTCGAGGGCCTCGGCTGGGAGGTGCGGGTGCTGGACGGCCTCGACCACCTCCAGGCCATGCAGGCCGCCCAGGTCCTGCCCATCCTGCGCCCCTGGCTGGCCAGCAAGCTGGCCGGCGCGGCTCCGTAGCCGAGGCGGACGTCATTGCCCCTCGGGGCTACTCGATGGCGCGGCGGTCGCGGTCGTCGCGGCTCAGCCAGGCGCGCAGCCTCCCGCGGCCCTGGTCGGCGTAGGAGTCGCCGAAGACCTTGACGTCGCCCATGACGACGGTGGCCCTCACCACCACCCTGGGGGAGGGCTGGCCGGCCGGCGCCTCCCGGACCATGACCCGCTTGTCGCCCATGACCGCGATCCCGCTCAGCTCCACGTCCACGCCGTCGGGGACGAACACCTTGACGTCGCCCATGACGGCGATGGCGGTGATGTCGACGTCGCCGCGGGGCACCTCGGCGCCGCGCAGGTCGAGGATCACGTCGCCCATGAAGGCGACGGCGCTGAGCGGCCGCTCGACCCGCCATCGGCCCTGCCGCCGGCTGTCGCCCATGACGGCCACGACCCATTCCCGGTCGGTCCGCTCCACCGGCCGCACCGCCGCCGCCGGGGGGCTGGCGGGCAGGTCGGCGGTGATGGGGACCAGCTCGCCGCGGGTGGTGGCCGTGTAGGCGGCCTCGGTCCGCTCGGTCAGCTCGCCGAGGGTGAGCCGGCCTTCGGCGGTGGCCACCCGCAGCCGCTCCACGACCGCCTCGCGCTCGGCGTCGGAGGCGCGGACCTTGCCGGACGGGTCGCCGGACGGGTCGTGCTGGCCAGCTTCGTCGGTCATACCCCAACAATACGACACGTACGTCCCGGGCTCTTCCCCCTCGGGGCGCGAACCGCTCAACCGCGCACGCAGCCGGCCGATGTGGTTCGAGCGGGGTCGGTGACCCTGCCTTCCGGGTCGACGATGGGGGAGTGCGGGTGGGCGGAGCTGACGGCAGGCGTCGCGGCCGGCACGGCCGCGGGACCGACCGGGTTCGCTGGCTGGTCCCGGTCGCGGGGGCCGGGCTGGCCGCGGTCCTGCTCGGCCTGACCGGCGGGGCGGTGTGGGCGGCGGCCGCCGTCGACCGGGCCGTCCGCCAGGTGCAGGGCATCAGCGCCCAGCGTGACGCCTGGGTCGAGGTGCGCTACGAGGTCAACCAGGAGCACTCCGTCGCCCACGCCTACCTGGCCACGGCCAACCCCAAGCTGCGGCCGGTCCTCGACCAGGCAAGCGAGGCCCTGGCGGTGGCCCTGGCCGAGCTGGTCACCCACGGCGGGCCCGACGACGCCGCCCAGGCCCGCCAGATCCAGGCCAGGCACGCCCCCAGCCTGCAGCTGCTGCGCCAGATGCTGGACGCGGTCGACGCCGGGGACATGCGGACGGCCAACGAGATCCACCTGCGGCGGGTCCATCCGGCCTACCTCGACCTCACCGAGCAGACGGCCGGGCTGGCGGCGCGCGAGCAGGCCGAGGCCACCGCCAGCCTGACCAGCCTGCGGCAACGCCAGCACGCCCTGGTCCCGGCGGCCCTGGTCGCCGGCGCCGTGGGCATCGCCGCCCTGGCCGTGTTCCTGCTCGTGCTCGTCGGCTACCAGCGGCGGCTGCTCCGCCAGGCCGCCGCCAGCAGCCACCAGGCCCTCCACGACGCCCTCACCGGCCTGCCCAACCGGGACCTGTTCGCCGACCGCCTCGGCCAGGCCCTCCGCACCGCCGACCGCGAGCTGCAGCCGGCCGCCCTGCTGCTGCTCGACCTGGACCGGTTCAAGGACGTCAACGACACCCTCGGCCATCATCACGGCGACCAGCTCCTGTGCGAGGTCGGGGGGCGCCTGCGGGGGGCGCTGCGGCAGGTCGACACCGTGGCCCGCCTCGGCGGCGACGAGTTCGCCGTGCTCGTCCCCGGGGCCGACGCCGAGGGCGCCGCGGCCGTGGCCGACAAGCTGCGGACCGCGCTGCAGAGCCCGCTGACCCTGGACGGGGTCATGCTGGACGTGGACGCCAGCATCGGGATCGCCGTCTACCCCGACCACGGCGACGACACCACCGAGCTGCTCCGGCACGCCGACGTGGCCATGTACGCGGCCAAGCACGCCCACGCCGGGTTCATGGTCTACGACCCGACGGTCGACCAGCACAGCCCGCGCCGCCTGGCGCTGCTCGGCGGCCTGCGGCGGGCGCTGGAACGCGACGAGCTGCTCCTGCACTACCAGCCCAAGGCCGACGTCCAGAGCGGTCGGGTCCTCGGCGCCGAGGCGCTGGTCCGCTGGCAGCACCCCGAGCACGGCCTGCTCGGGCCGGACGAGTTCATCCCCCTGGCCGAGCGGACCGGCCTCATCCACCCGCTCACCCGCTGGGTCCTGGAGGCGGCGCTGCGCCAGGCGGCGGCCTGGCACCGCGCCGGCCACCGCCTGTCGGTGGCCGTCAACGTCTCCACCCGCTGCCTGCTCGACCGCGGCCTGCCCGACGAGGTGGCCGAGCTCCTGGCCGCCTGGGAGGTGCCGGCCGGGTCACTGGTGCTGGAGGTGACCGAGAGCGCGGTCATGGCCGACCCGTCCCGGGCCCTGGACGTGCTCGGCCGCCTCCACGCCATGGGGGTCAGGCTGGCCCTTGACGACTTCGGCACCGGCTACTCGTCGATGGCCTACCTCAAGGCGCTGCCGGTGGACGAGCTCAAGGTGGACCGGTCCTTCGTCGGCGAGATGGTGACCAGCCCCAGCGACAGCATGATCGTCCGCTCCACCATCGACCTCGGCCACAACCTGGGCCTGCGCGTGGTCGCCGAAGGCGTCGAGTCCCAGGACGCCTGGCGGCAGCTGGAGGCGCTCGGGTGCGACACCGCCCAGGGCTACTACCTGGGCCGGCCCATGCCGGCCGCCGACCTGGAGCACTGGCTGGAACGGCCGGCCGACCAGGCGAGCGAGCCGCGCCAGCGGCAGCCCTGACCCCCGCGGGGCTCAGGGGTAGGCGCCGACCGCCTTCTGCTTGACCAGCTGGCCGTCGGCGGCCACGGCGAACCACACGTTGCCGACGCCCTGGCCGTTGGTGTCGCCCGGCCTGGCGTCGCCGGCGAAGTAGTACAGCGGCCGGCCGTCATAGGTCACCTGGTCGTCGCCGCTGGCCTGGGCGGCGGTCGACAGCAGCGACGCCTGGACGCCGGTCCCGGCGGTGGCCGTGCCGGTGAGGGCCGGCCAGTTGGCGGCGCACTCGCCGCTGCAGGCCGACTGGTCGCCCTTGTCCTTGGTGAAGGCGTACAGGGTGCGGCCGTCGGCGTCGACCAGGATGTCGCCGAGCCGGCTGTCGGCCACGGCCACGGTCATGCCGCCGGCCCCTTGGGCGGCGGCGGTGGTGGTCGGCTGCTCCGCCGGGGCCGCCGTCCCCGACGAGGCGTCGTCGTCGCCCCCGCAGGCCGCGGCGGCCACGGTGAGCGCGGCCAGGAGTGCCGCCTTCGTCAATGCCGTCCTCATGACATGCCTCCCGGGCGGAGCTGCTCGCGACTACTTGAGGAGAACCCCCGGTCCCGGCCGCTGGTTCCCCTCGCTGGCCCGTCTGGGACTTGACGCCTTGATACCTATGCGATATGCATACCACATAGGTATAGCCGCGTCGGGAGGAACGGTCGTGCGTGAGGTGCTGCTCGGCCTGCTCCACAAGGAGCCGTCGCACGGCTACGAGCTCAAGCTGGCCATCGAGTCGATGTTCGGGGAGCTGTGGCCGGACGTGAACATCGGCCAGATCTACCAGACGCTGGGGCGGCTGGAGCGGGCCGGGCTGGTGCGCTCGGCCACCGTGGCCCAGGGGGCCCGGCCCGACAAGCGGGTCTACGAGCTGACCGTGGCCGGCCGCGACGAGGTGCAGCGGTGGGTCGACGAGCCGCTGCCGGCGGTGCGGGTTCGCGACACCTTCTTCAGCAAGCTGCTGCTGGCCTGGAAGACGCGGCTGGCCGACCCGGTGGTGCTGATCGACCGGCAGCGCCGGGCCTACCTGCGCCAGCTCCGGGACCTGGGCGCCCTGGCCGACACGACCGCCAGCCTGGTCGGCCGGCTGGCGGTGGAGGCGGCCACGCTCCACGTGCAGGCCGACCTGAAGCTGCTGGAGTTCTGCGAGCAGGCCGTGGCCGCGGGCGACCCCGAGGCCGGAGGTTGACCATGGGTGAGCTGCTGCGGACCACCGGCCTGCACCGCCAGTTCCGGATGGGCGACGCGGTCGTGCGGGCGGTGGACGGCATCGACCTGAGCGTCGGCGAAGGCGAGTTCGTCAGCGTCATGGGCCCCAGCGGCTGCGGCAAGTCGACCCTGCTGTACCTGCTGGGCGGCCTCGACCAGCCCACCGGCGGGGAGATCCACCTGGGCGGGCGCCGCGTCGACCGCCTGTCCCGGACCCGCTGGGCCAGGCTGCGGCGGCGCCAGATCGGCTTCGTGTTCCAGACCTTCAACCTGGTCGAGAACCTGACCGTGGTCCAGAACGTCCAGCTCCAGGGGATGCTGGGCCCCCGGACGCGGACCCGGGCCGCCAGCCGGCGCCGGGCCCTCGCCCTGCTGGAGGAGCTGGGGGTGGGTGACAAGGCCAAGGCCCTGCCCGCGGTGCTCTCCGGCGGCCAGCGCCAGCGGGTGGCGATCGCCCGGGCGCTGATGAACGAGCCGCCGCTGCTGCTGGCCGACGAGCCCACCGGCAACCTCGACAGCGCCACCACCGCCGACGTCCTCGGGCTGCTGCGGCGCTTCCACGCCGCCGGTCAGACGGTCGTGGTCGTCACCCACGACCCCAGGGTCGCCACCACCACCGCCGCCCAGCGGCTGGTGTCCATGCGGGACGGCCGGGTCGTCGACGACGTCCGGCTGGACGGCGGCACCGGCGCGTCGCGGGCGCTGCGGGACCTGATCGAGCGCTGAAGGAGGTCGCGATGCCGCAGGCAGCCCTGGTGCTGGCCCGGCTGCGCTCGCACCTGGGGCGGTCGCTGGTCCTGGTCACCGTCGTCGCGGTCGCGGCCGGGATCGCGCTCAGCGCCCTGGCCGTGCTGCGGGTGGCCGACGACCCGTGGGCGCCGCTGCAGGCCGCGACCCGGGGCGCGGACGTCGAGATCGACGAGGCGCCGGCCCGCCCCGACCCGCGGGCCCTGGCGGCCATGCCCGAGGTCACGGCCGTCGGCTCCCTGATCGAGAGCGGCGACGCCGCCCTTGGGGTCCACGGCGAGGTCCTGCTGGTGTCGCTCAAGCGCATGCCGGCGGACCGGGAGGCGATGGTGGTGGACCGGCCCCTGATGATGGCCGGCCGCTGGTTCGCCGCCGCCGACGACGAGGTGGTGTTCGAGGCGACCTTGGCCGACACCCTCGGCGTCGAGGTCGGCGACACGGTCGCCCTCAACGGCGAGCACGGCCGCACGGTGCGGGTGGTGGGCACCGCGGCCACCACCATGCAGCCCAACTACCCCGAGCGGCTGCCGGGCAGCATCTTCGCCAGCGGAGCGGTATACGACGCGGTCGACCCGGTCGGACCGCCGCGGTGGTCGATCGCGCTGCGCCTGCGCGACCCGTCGCAGGCGGACGCGGTCGTCGCCCGCCTCAACGCCAGCGGGCCCGTGCCGGCCGGTAACTGCACCGCCGCGGGCTGGTGCGCGAGGACCGCGGCCGACATCCGCGACAACGCCTTCCCCTCCAGGATCGACGAGTTCGCGGGGGTGATGCTGTTCTTCGCGGTGCTGATGCTGATCGCCGCGGTGCTGCTGATCGTCACCCTGCTGGGCTCGCGGCTGGTCAGCGAGGCCAGGGAGCTGACCCTGCTGCAGGTGGTCGGGGCCACGCCGGCCCGGCTGGCGCTGCTGATCGCCAGCGAGCACGCCCTGCTGGCCGTTGCCGGCGCGGCCGCCGGGATCCTGGTCGCCCGCGTGGTCGCGCCGCGCATCGCCGAGTCCGCGGCAACCGTGTTCGGGTCGGTGTCCCCCAGGCTCTCGCTTGGCGACGTCATGGTCGTGATCGCGGCCGCGGTCGCCGTCAGCGTCCTGGTCAGCGCCTTCGGGGGCCTGCGCGCCGGTCGGCGCAGCCTGGCCGTCGTCGCCCGGGGCGGCACCGGCCGGATCGGTCGCTCCCGCGCCGCCGCCCTCGCCATGCGCTCAACGTCGTGGGCCACGCTGGTGCTCGGCCTGAAGGACATCGCCACCCGCCGGGGGCGGGCGGCCGTCACCGTGCTCAGCGTCGCCCTGGCGGTCACCATCGCGGTCGCGGTCGTCGGCCTGGGGACCTCCGAGCTGGATCCCGCCATCGCGCCCACCCGGGCCGCCGGCCTTCCGGCCGATCCTGCCGAGATCTCTCGGCTGCCGGTGTTCTCCCCGGCGATCAGCCAGCAGGTGATCGGCCGGATCATGACGCTCATCACGGCCATGCAGGCGCTGCTGGGCGGGGTCGCCGTGGTCACCTTGCTGGCGGCGGCGTCGATGTCGATCCAGGAGCGGCTCAGGGAGCTCGGCGTGCTCCACGCGGTGGGCTGCACCAGCGCCCAGCTCACAGGTGCCTCGGCGGTCAGCCAGGGCGCCCTTGGAGCGATCGGCGCCGCCGTCGGCCTCCCCCTGGGCCTGGGTACCTACCTGCTCTTCAAGGCCATGTCCGGGGGCGGCTTCACCGGCTCCCCGCCACCGCTGGCCCTCACCCTCATCGCCCTCACGGCCATTGCCATCGCCGCCGCCGCCGGCGCCGTCCCCGCCCTGCTCGCCCAACGCGTCCCGGCCAACCAGGCCCTCGCCGCCGAATAGCCCGGCGGCATGGGTAGTGCCTTGTTGGGCCAACCTGGATGCTGGCTGGGGTGAGCAGCCGGCCAGCGGAGGTGACAGGGTCGTGGCACACGACGACGTCCAGCGTGAGGTCCTCCCGATCCCGGACCGGCCCTATGAGCCCAGCCGGGACTGCCCGCGAGCTCAGGACAGGCGGCGTGCAAGTTCGCTCGGGTACTCGGGGAAGTAGCGGGCGATGTCACTGAGTGAGAACTGCCGCAGGATCGACGTGGCCGGCTCGCGCTCAAGGAGGAAGCGGAAGGACTCCCGCACCACTCGCTCAAGGTCGTCCTCCCGGAGCTCGAGCCGCTCACCGATCCGCTCGGGCACCGTCACCTGGTGCGTTGTCTCACGCTGACCCTCGCGGACCTGGACCTGGAACGCCCGGGGCGCCAGGGGGGCGATGCTGATGTCTGCCGGATCGGGATCTCTCAAGCTGGCCCCTTGGGTCGACCCGCGCCCGTGGCGGCGGCTGCCTGGGGGACTGCCGCCGTGGTGAGGGCGCGGACGGCGGTGGCGATCGCGGCCCGGTGGGCGGCGATCCGTTCGGGTGAGGTCGGGTCCTGGGCGGCGAGGCTGTGCAGGGCGGGGGAGGCGGCGAACCAGGCGTTGGCCAGCCCGAGCACGAGGATCAGCAGGTCGACGGGGTCGAGCGCGCTGCTGAGATGGCCGGCGCGCTGGGTGTGCCCGATCGCCTCGAGCTTGGCTCGGTAGGCGTCGACCTCGGCGTCCACGACCTCGGGACGCTCCAGCAGCTTCCAGGTGCCCAGCCGCATCAGCTGGGGGTGGGCGATCAGGTAGTCGAACAGGGCGGCCGCGTAGCCGGGCAGGTCGTCGGGCGTGAAGGGCAGACCGTCGTCGCCCAGCGCCTGGCCGACGACGGTCTCGAACAGCTGCTCCTTGTTGCCGTAGTAGACGTAGAGCAGGCGCTTGTTCGCGCCGGCCTGCTCGGCGATGCGGTCGACCCGCGCGCCGGCGATGCCGTGCTCGGCGAACTCGCTGAGCGCGGCGTCCAGCAGGCGGGCCTTGGTGGCGGTGGAGTCGGGTGGCATGCCGTCATCATGACGTGCATTGCCTCACGCCGGAGCTGGGGGGGAGATGAGCGCGGGAAGCTGGGCTCGCAGCAGTTTCCCGACCGTGTTCCGCGGCAGGCGATCCACGAACATCACCGAGGTGGGAGCCTGGTGGGCGGCGAGATGCTGCCGAGCGTAGGCCAGGATCTCCTGTTCGGTCGCCTTCGACCCGGCCGACAGCACCACCAAGGCAACCACCTCGCCAGCCCCATCGGCGAGGAGTTGGACCACGCCAGCGTCCGCCACCGACGGATGGCTGGTCATCACCCGTTCCACGTCACCGGGGTACACAGGCCGGCCATCCGAGAGGAAGCAGTCCGCCATCCGATCCACGATCCACACGTATCCCTGCTCGTCGCTGCGTGCCGCATCGCCGGTCCGCAGCCAGCCGTCCGCTGACAGGACCTCGCTGGTGGCCTCCGGTCGCCTCCAGTACCCCGCCATGACGTTGGGGCCGCGCACCAGCAGCTCGCCCGTCTCCCCCGGCCCCGCCACGGTCCCGTCCGGATGCACGATCTGGATGTCGACCAGCAGCGGTGGTCGACCAGCCGAACCGATCTTGGCGAGCGCGCTGGTGGGGTCCAGCAGCAGCGCCAGCGGCGCGGCCTCCGATAGCCCATAGCCCTGCAACAGCAGCACGCCCCGATCCAGCCAGGCGCGGATCAGGCGTTCGGGCACCGGCGCGCCACCGGTCACCACGAAGCGGAGGCTGGACAGGTCAACCTGTGGCCAGGTTTCGGAGCTGGCCAGGGCGGCCAACAGGTCGGGGTTGCCGAAGCCCACGGTCACGCGATGGCGCTGCATCGCCTGCAGGACCGCGTCTGGGCGCAGGTCGCTCGGCACCACGACCGTGCCGCCCATGAAGAGGACCGGCAGGACGTTGACCCCGGTGCCTCCGACCCGGAAGAAGGGCGCGATCGCCACCGTGACGTCGCCGCTGCGGAAGTCGGCGCAGCTCAGGAAGTTGAGGGCGTTCCACGTCAGGTTGGCGTGGGTGAGCATGACGCCCTTGGGCGGCCCGGTGGTGCCCGAGGTGTGCGGCAGCAGGCAGACGTCCTCCATGCCCACCGCCACCTCGACTGGGTCATCGGGCGACTCGGCCACCAGCGCCTCGAAGTCCAACGCTCCCTCGATCGAGCCCGCGACAGCGATCCAAGGCTCGACCAAGCTCGCCACCGCGCTGGGGTCGGTCGCGGCATGCTGGACCAGCACCCTCGGGTCGATGTCGGCAAGGACCGCGCGGATGCCATCGGACCCCAGCCGGTGGTTCACCGGCGCCAGCGCCGCGCCTACCCAGCCCCGAAGCGAACAGCGCCTCCAGGAACGCAGGGTGGTTGGGCCCCAGCCACGCCACCCGTCGCCGCGGCCCACGCCGAGCCGCTGCAGGCCGTTGGCCAGGCGTCGAACCCGGCCGGCCAGCTCCACATAGGTGAACGATCGGTCGTCGCCCACCAGCGCCAGCCGGTTGGGCGCGATCCTGGCTCGACGCTCGATCCAAGAGCCGAGCCCGAAGTTTGCTCGAGCGGGCGGCATCGCGGCCATGGCCAAGGCTATCTCCTTGAATGCCGCTAGCGGCTGTCCCTGGGGTGAGGGTGTTCACCAACTGTTCATGTTTCGGGGCAACGCCACCATGGGTAACTAGCTTGCCTCGGTTGGTCGGTGCCCCACGGCCCCCCCTGGCGCACCGACCAACCAACAACGAGTCGAACCGGTGTCCTCGGAATCGAAGTAACGCCAGCCCGGCTGTTGGCGTTCTTTAGACGTCGTTTCGCTCCTTTGGGGTTGGTCTGGCAGGATCCGGCGTCATGACGACCCTTGCTGACGACCTCGTACCGGACCAGCTGTGGGCGCTGGCCGAGCCCTTGCTGCCGGCCCCGCCGCGCCCGCCCTACGGCGGCCGGCGCCGCACCATCTCGGACCGAGCGTGTCTGGCCGCGATCGTGTACATGGCTCGCACCTCCACCCCCTGGCGGCTGCTGCCCGCCCGCGAGCTGGGCTGCGGCTCCCCGACGACCTGCTGGCGGCGCCTCACCGAGTGGGCCAACGCCGGCGTCTTCGACAAGCTCCACCTGGTGGTCCTGGACCGCCTCGGCGAGCAGGGCCAGCTGGACTGGGACCGGGCCGCGGTGGATACCATGAGCGTGCGGGCCAAGCGTGGGGGGACCACGTGGGCGCAAATCCCGTCGACCGTGGCAAGCCTGGAACCAAGCTGCACCTGGTCTGCGACGGCGGCGGGCTGCCGCTGACCGCGGTGGTGACTGCGGCCAACGTCAACGACACCACCATGTTCCAGGCCGTCGTGGCCGACATCCCACCGGTCCGGACGCCGGCTGGGCGGCGGCGCACCCGACCCGGCACGGTCCACGCCGACAAGGGATATGCCAGCCAAGCCAACCGTGCATGGCTGCGGCGTCGTGGGATCCGCCCGCGGATCGCCCGGCGTGGGATCGAGTCGTCGGCCAGGCTTGGGCGCCACCGCTGGCGGGTGGAGCGGTCGCTGTCGTGGTTGAGCTGCTTCAGGCGGCTGCAGGTGCGGTGGGACCGGTACTCAGGGCGGTTCTTCGCGTTTGTGCTGGTGGCCTGTGCGGTCGTCTGCTTCGGGCGGCTCTGACCCGGCAAGGCGATGACACGTCGTCCTTCTCTAGGCGTAGCGGCGCAGTGCGGCGAGCTCGGCGTCGGGCGCCAACGCAAAGGTAGAGTGACCGAGACGGCGTCCGGGGTTCGGTACGCCGCCGCCGTGCGGCACCCTCGCCGCCATTGCCGAGCGATCCCGACCCAAGGGGCTGGTGGTGGCTGAACCGTTCCGGGTCCAGATCACGGTCCGCGGCTACGAGATCGACGCGCAGGGGCATCTGAACGGGGTGGTATACCTGCAGTACGGCCAGCACGCCCGCTGGGAGTGCCTGCAGGCGGCCGGCATCTCGCAGCACAAGCTGGCGGCGGCAGGGGTCGCACCGGTGGAGCTGGAGACCACCATCCGGTTCCACCGTGAGCTGCGTGCTGGTGCTGCGGTCGAGGTGTCGTGCGGGTTCGTGTGGGGCGACGGCAAGACGTTCCGAGTCGAGCAGGACTTCCGCCGTCCCGACGGGACCCTGGTGGCCGAGTTGGCCAATGTCGGCGGTCTGCTCAACCTGAAGGAGCGACGGCTGGTGGCCGACCCTGCCGGGCAGTTCCGCTCGCTTGCGACCGCACCCGAGGTCCTCGGGCTCTGAGGTGACGGCCTCCGGACAGCCCGGCAGGCTGGGTCGGTCAGTCCTCCAGGAGAGGCCAAGAGGTCGCCACGAGGGCGACTGTCGCCACGTTCCCCCATGCGGGCCCGGCGTTGGAGGGTTGGGCTCAGGCGCCGCCTCGTGGGGCCGGTCCAGTCCAGCCGAGGGACGCTTGGCGGGTTCATGCTCAACGCACCAGCAAGCACCGGTTCACGTGAAGCATGGTGAACCCAACCTGTCAAGAGGAACGAAACGACCTCTTAGGTATGTCGATGGGCGGGGTGCGTTCTACCCTGCGCTCCCGGACAGCCCATCGGCCCGCGGGCCGGGCTCCCAGCACAGCGTGGCCCAGGCTACGACCCCGGGGCAAAGGGACCACCCCGGGGTCGTAGCGCAGTCAGGCCTGGATGGCCGGTGTGCGCTTCCCGGACCCGCTGGCGGCTACGATGGCTCCGAGAGGTCCAGGCGAGGGACACAGGGCCATGGCGATTGGGTCGTCGGTTCGCAGAGCAACCGTGGCCGATGGCCCTCGGCTGGCCCAGGCGCTGGCCTCGGCCTTCCAGGACGACCCGGTCATTGCCTGGATCTTCCCTGACGAGCGTCGCCGCCGCGCTGTCCTGCCCGCCTTCATGGAGTTCCGCCTACGCAACCTGGCCTTCCCCCACGACGAGGTCTGGATGACCGCCGACGGGGCGTCGGCCGCTGTCTGGCTCCCACCGCCCGGGAGGTGGCAGCTGCCCCTCCCGCAGCGGCTGCGGCTGCTGCCTGCCTTCGTCCGGTTCCTTGGCCTGCGGACCACCTCGGTCCTGGCTGGGCTCGACCGCATGGAGGCGCGGCACCCAGACGATCGGTCCCACTGGTATCTGTTCATTCTGGGCACCGAGCAGGCGGCGCAGGGACGAGGGCTGGGCTCGGCCCTGCTGGCCCACATGCTGGCCCGCGTCGACGCCGACGGGATGCCTGCCTATCTGGAGTCCTCCAGCGAGCGGAACCTCGCCCTGTACGGCCGCCACGGCTTCGAGATCACCAGCGAGGTCGCGATCCCGGGCGGCCCAAGGATCTGGCCCATGTGGCGCGAGCCCCGAAGGTGATCGGCCGCCACCGGCTCTGAGCTTGGTCGCTGAGCTGATGAGCGTCACCTCCCACTGGTGACCGGCGGCACATCGGTGCGCCATGCTCAGGTGCCATCATCCAGGCAGGCTGGCCGCGCTGTGCTGCTGTCCAGGAGGTCGTGAGATGGCACGCTCCCTACAGGAACTCTGGGCCGAGGAGGACGCGGCCCAGCTGGCCACGCCCCGGGCCAATGCTGATAGGGCGCGGCGGCGCGCCAGTCACCGCCGCCGCCCCCGTCGGCGCGTCGTCGTCCGCGGCACCAACCGGAACGGGCCATGGTCGGGCTTCGGGTAGCCACCTGGAACATCGCCGGCGCCCGCCGCGAGCGGTCCAACGGCCTGGACCTGGAGGCGGTCCTGGCCGCGGCCAAGTCTCTTGGTGTCGAACTGCTGGCCCTGCAGGAGGTCGACCGCCTGCTCGCCCGCAGCGCCCGAGCAGACCAACCGCTGAGGATCGCCCAGGCCCTCGGGGTGGACTGGTCCTGGTCGTATGCGCCGGCGCTGGTCGGCGACGACTTCCGCCCGCTGTCGGGACCCGACCCGGGCGGGCCAGCCTACGGCAACCTGCTCCTGTCCCGGCGCCCGCTCGAGGATATCGAGCACCTGCGCTTCCCGCCGGCGGGTGGCGGAGAGCAGCGCACCGCCCTGCTGGCCACCCTCCGGGTCGGCTCGCGGCCGCTGACGGTGGCCTGCGCGCATCTGTCGAACAAGCAGGGCCACAACGTCCGCCAACTCCGGCAACTGCAGGACCTGATCGCGACCCGGACGGCCCCGCGGGTCCTGCTGGGCGACCTGAACCTACCCTCCACGCTGCTGCGGTTCGCCTCCCGACCTGCCTGGCCAGAGGCGGGCCGGGGCCGCACCTTTCCCAACTCCCGTCCCACCCAGCAACTCGACCACATCCTGCGTCACGGCTCGGACGGCGTCCTCCAGGCCCGCGGCGCCCAGGTGGTGACCGCCCCGGTCAGCGACCACCGCGCCCTGGTCGTGGACCTCGAGGTCCAGTAGCTCATCGCGGCAACAGAGTCTGGAGCGCCGCCGCCAGCTGCTGGTGCTCATCTGGCTTCGCTCGCTACGCCGGCGGTAGCTGGTCGGCTCAGCTGAGGGCGCGCAGTGGATCACCGGAAGGTCCCTGCGAGCGGTGGTGCTGTTCAGCCGGTCCGGTCATGGTGGCTGGTGGGTGACGGTGATGGTGACGTTGGCGGTGTGGGTGTTGCCGGCGCGGTCGGTGGCGGTTGCTTGGACCGTGTAGGTCTGGCCGGCTGGGTTGGGGTGGGACGGCGCCTCGAGCAGGATCGCGCGGGTCCAGCTGATGCTGGGAGCGCCCTGGCCGTCGATCGGCTCGAGGCTGAGCCGAAGGGTGCCGTGGGCGTCGAGTACCTGGAGCGCGACGGAGGCGATGCCGGTGGCTGGGTCGTGGGCCGTGCCTTCGATGGTGACCGGCGCGAGCAGCGGCCCCGAGGGCTGGGCGCCGAGGGTAATCGTGGGGCCGTGGCGGTCGACGGTGACGTCGAGCCGCGCGACCTTTCCGGGCGTGACCTGGACGGCATCCGGGCCGGTGTAGGGGGGCTGCCCGGATGGGGTGACGGTCACCTGGTAGCTGCCCGGGGCGAGGTCGACGCCGCCGTAGCCGCCGCTGCCGTCGGTGTGGGTGGTCAGGCTGGTCCGGCCGGTTGCGGGCGCTGGGTCGCTGCTGGCGGGTGCGATCGCTATCTGGGCGGTGTCGATCGGCTGGCCGGCCTCGTCGGTGATGGTGCCCTGGAGGTGCCCGAGCTGGGGGTTGGTCTTCCAGGCGAGTTCGGGGACGGCGGCGGGGGCGGCGAAGATCGGGGTTGGGTTGGCGCTGGGGTCTTCGTACTGCACCGTGCCGTCGACGGACTTGCCGGTCACCAGGGCGGAGGCGAACTCGGCGAAGGGCCGTTGTGGGGTTGACTGGCCGGCCGGGATGGCGTGGGGGTTGTTGGCCACGGCGATGTTGCTGGTGGCCATGCTGAAGAACACCACCCCCATGGCCGGTTGGCCGCTGGCGGCAGGCGCCAGGGCCCGTCGGGTCTGGCGTAGCGTGCCCTCGATGGCGTTGAGGGAGGCCCCCTGGCCGATGAGCGCGGCCCGGCCGTACTGGTGCTGGGTGGTCCAGTGGCGCCACTGGTCGAAGGCGGCCGCCCCGGCCGGGGTGTGCTCGGTCTTGTAGATCATGGGAACCGCCAGGTCGACCAGGCCCTCTTCGGTCCAGGCTCGCCAGTCCTGGTAGACCCGCCAGAAGGTCTCGGCCGCGGGCCAGGTGGCGTCGCTGGTCGGGCCGGCCCCGAAGGCAATCAGGGCGGCCGAGACCTTCAAGGCCGGGTTGTGGGCCAGGGCACCCAGATAGATGCGTCGGACGAGCGCGGTGACCTGGTCGCGGCGCCATTGGCTCCATTCCGGGTCGCCCGGATCGGGTGGTGGGCCGGCTTCGGGGAGGCCATGATGGCGCTGGAACCGTTGGACGCTGGTCGGGTTGTAGCCGATGCTGGCCCCGGTCGCCGGCGTCTGCCCGCCGACCGCCAGCTCCGGGTAGCGGATCCGGTCCAGGTGCAGCCCGTCCAGGTCGTAGCGGCGCACCAGGTGCAGCAGGACCTCGGCGGTGTAGGCGGCGGCGTCGGGATGGCCGGCGTCGATCCAGAAGTCGTTGCCGAACCGGTAGCCGCCAAGGCTGATCGGGCCGCCGTCGGCCAGCAGGGTGCGGGTCAGCCAGTTGGCCCGCCCCTGATGGGGCTGCCCGGTTTGGGGGTCGAACCCGTGGCGGTTGAAGACATGCTCGGGGCTGGAGGGCGGCTGGGTGGGTGGCCGGTTCCACACGGCCCCGATGATCACGAAGGCATGGACCTCCAGGTCGGCGGCGTGGGCCTGGTCGATCAGCTCCGCCAGGGGATCGAAGCCCGCGGCGATCGGGACTCCGTCGGGCGGCGGCTCCAGCGCGTCCCGGTACCAGGCGTCGCCGCGCCGTCGGACCTGGGCGAAGATCGCGTTCGCATGGGCGGCGGTGGCGTTGGCCACCACGGCGGCGACATCGCTGTGGTTGTTGAGCGGCGTGTTGAAGGTATCCACCCAGAAGGCCCGATACTGCCGGATGGTCGGATCGGCCATGCGATCACCTCCGAGGCTGCAGGCCGGCGGGGGGCTGGTCAGCGCCGAGATCCAGCAGATGACCCTCTAGCCGACCTTCCCGATCGCGGGCAGGACATAGGTTCCGTCCAGGACCGGCTTTTGGGGCTGGTACATGCGCATGATCGGGCGGAGGCACCGGTCGGGCTGGGCAGCCAGTTGGCCTCCTTGCCGGGGCCTGGGGAGTCGCTCTGCAGGCAGATGGTGACCGAGCCGTCCGAGCCCGCCTGCAGGCCCGGGTCCGGTCGCCGATCGAGTAGCGGTCGATCGGGTTGGCGACCAGGTAGAAGTCGGGCACGTCATACATGGTCAGCGACCAGAACGCATCGACCGGCGGGGGCGACTCCAGCCGCAGCACGTAGCGGTTGGCCCCGTCCAGCGCTTGGCCGTCGCTGTCGGTCCTGGAGGGCGTGGACGGCGGGCAGGTCGGCCTCGCCGTTGAAGCGAGCCTGACCTGCTCAGCATCGGCCATACCTGCTCCCATCGCTCGGCGACGCGGGCCTCCTGCGGCATCGTGGCCTCGGGCAGGGTGAGCGGTCCTCACCCCAAGTGGGTGAATGACAGCCGAGGACCACTGGTACCGGGCGGGCTTGACAGCGACAGGGCCACGCTTCCGTCGCTCTGGCAGCTGCTCGCCGTGGTGGCGGGAACCGTGCTCATGTCACGTCGCTTGCGGTGACCTCTCATGTTCTGCGGTGGGAAGCATTGGGGTTGCGGGCTTGGTTACTGCTGTGGGCCCGGATTGGGTGGCCGATCACCGTCAGGAGAGGAGCACGAGCACATGTCCATGGTCGTCACTGGCGCCACCGGCCAGCTGGGCCGGCTGGTGGTCGAGGCCCTGCTACAGCGGGGTGTCGCGGCCAACCAGATCATCGCCACCGGACGGCGCACCCAGGTCCTGGGCGAGCTGGCCGACCGCGGCGTGGTGGTCCGGCGGGCCGACTTCGACGACCAGGCGTCGCTGCCCCAGGCGTTCGCCGGCGCCGACAAGCTGTTGCTGGTCTCGGGGAGCCAGGCCGGCCAGCGCGTCCGCCAGCACGCCAACGCCATCACCGCCGCCACCGCCGCCGGGGTGGGGTTGATCGCCTACACCAGCGGGGTCCACGCCGACACCTCCACCCTGTTGGCCATGCAGGACCACCGGGCCACCGAACAGCTGCTGGCCGCCGCCGGCATCCCCCATGTGCTGGTGCGCAACTGCTGGTACCTGGAGAACTACACCGACCAGCTGCCGCTCTACCTGGAGCGCGGCATCGTCGGGGCGGCCGGCGCCGGCAAGGTCAGCGCGGCCCCCCGCGCCGACTATGCCGAGGCCGCGGCGGCGGTGCTGGCCGGCCAGGGCCAGGCCGGTGCGGTCTATGAGCTGGGGGGCGAGCCGTTCACCATGGCCCAGCTGGCCCAGGTCATCTCGGCGGCCACCGGCCGGACGGTCACCTACACCGACCTGCCCCCCGCCCGCTATCGGGCGGTCCTGGTCGGGGCGGGCCTGGACGAAGAGACGGCGGCCATGATCGCCGACGGTGATCGTGGGGTGGCGGCCGGCGAGCTGCTGGTCGAGGGCGAGGACCTCACCCGGCTGCTGGGCCGGCCCCCCACGCCGCTGGCCGACGCCGTCGCCGCCGCGGTCGCGACCCTGCGCGACTAACCGACCCGGACAGCGCCGGGGATCACCCGGCTCAGGGCGAGCCGGCTCGATCTGGGATCGCCGTCGGTAGGACTTCGTA
>Ga0081538_10002482_pt1 | contig 17992 bp, 12 predicted proteins | sample TabmetS5T2R1_FD_71022 | JGI IMG/M metagenome (GOLD analysis project Ga0081538, IMG submission 71022) | Tabebuia heterophylla rhizosphere microbial communities from the University of Puerto Rico - S5T2R1 | ecosystem: Host-associated > Plants > Roots > Rhizosphere ... | reverse complement strand
GGCGGAGGGCGGCGAGGGGGGCCATGAGGACGCGCACGAGCCAGGCCGGCGGGAACGGGGCGCGGACCTCGCGGGCGAAGCGGCGGGTGAAGAGCGCCAGGTGGAGCGGCTTGGGCATGCCCTTGCGGGTCGTGTTGCCCTCGATCGCCAGCTCGACGGCGGTCTCGAACAGCTGCTCCATGTCGAGCGCGGGCTCGACCTCGACGCGAGCACGCGCCGGGCCGTCGCCGCCGTTCGCGAACCGGTGCACGCGGCCGGCGGGCACGACCACGGTGTCGCCCGCCTCGGCGACGATCGTGCGCATGCCGAGCCGGAACTTCATCGTTCCCTCGAGCACGTGGAAGCGCTCCTCCTGCTCGGGATGCACATGCGCGCCCGGGACGTGACCGTCCGGCGCCAGCTCGAGCTCGAGCTCGAGCAGGGCGCCGTCGGTGTCGGCAGCCGTGCGGATGAACTCGATGCGCTCACCGCTGACGGGGTTCTGGAGGATCTGTCCTGCGTAGGCCATCTCGGGGCTCCTTCCTTGGGGTGTGGAAGAAGCCTCGGGCCTCGGCCGTCAGCTGTCGTCGTCGCGCCTGAGGATCTTGATGGCGTCCCCGAGGAGGACATCGCGGCGGCGGGTCCTCCCTCGGAAGGACCCGCTCGTACGCCCAGGGGCCAACGCTACGCGGTCGTCTTCGCCTCCTGCTTGTGGCGGTAGAACTCGACCGGCTCGGCCGGCAGCGGCGTGTTGCCGAGGATGATGTCGGCCGACTTCTCGGCGACCATCATCACCGGCGCGTAGATGTTGCCGTTCGTGACGTACGGGAACACCGACGCGTCGACCACGCGCAGCCCCTGCGTCCCGCGCACGCGCATCGTGAGCGGATCGACGACCGACATGTCGTCGACGCCCATCCGTGCGGTGCACGACGGGTGCAGCGCGGTCTCGGCGTCCTTGCGCACCCAGTCGAGGATCTGCTCGTCGGTCTCGACCTCCTTGCCGGGCGAGATCTCGCCGCCGCTGAACGGCGCGAACGCCGGCGCGTCGAGGATGGCGCGCGTCACGCGGATCGCCTCGACCCATTCGCGCCGGTCCTGGTCGGTCGAGAGGTAGTTGAACAGCAGCGCCGGCTTCTTGCCCGGGTCCGCGCTCGTGATCTTGCAGGTGCCGCGCGCATCCGAGTACATCGGCCCGACGTGGACCTGGTAGCCGTGGCCGCCGCCGCCCTCGGGCAGCGTGCCGTCGTAGCGCACCGCGATCGGCAGGAAGTGGTACATGAGGTTCGGGTACGCGACGTCGTCGTTCGAGCGCACGAAGCCGCCGGCCTCGAAGTGGTTCGTCGCGCCTGGGCCGGTCTTGCGCAGCAGCCACTCGAGCCCCACCTTCGGCCGCGCCTTCATCGCGAAGTACGGCGCCATCGTGACCGGCTGCGTCGCCGTGTGCTGGATGTAGACCTCGAGGTGGTCCTGCAGGTGCTCGCCCACGCCCGGCACGTCGGCGACGACGGGGATCCCGAGCGCGCGCAGCTCGCCGGCCGCGCCGATGCCCGACAGCTGCAGCAGCTGCGGCGAGTTGATCGCGCCGCCGCACAGGATGATCTCGCCGGCGCGCACGGTCTCGCTCCCGCGCCGGCCCGTCTTCGTGAACTCGACGCCGACCGCGCGGTCGCCCTCGAACACGATCTTCGTGACGTATGCGAGCGTCTTGACGTCGAGGTTCGGGCGGCTCATCACGGGGTGCAGGTACGCGCGCGACGCCGACAGCCGCCGTCCCTTGTGGACGTTGCGGTCGAACTTCGCGAAGCCCTCCTGCTTGTAGCCGTTCACGTCGTCGGTGAGCGGGTAGCCGGCCTCCTGCACGGCCTTGAAGAATGCGTCGAACAGCGGCCCCCGTGCCGGCCCACGCTCGAGCACGAGCGGCCCGTCGTGGCCGCGGAACGGGTCGTCGGCGGCCGCCGCGAGGCAGTTCTCCATGCGCTTGAAGTACGGCAGGCAGTGGGCGTGGTCCCACGTCTCCATGCCGGTGTCGGACGCCCAGCGCTCGTAGTCCATCGGGTTGCCGCGCTGGAAGATCATGCCGTTGACGGAGCTCGATCCGCCGAGCACCTTGCCGCGCGCGTGGTAGATGCGCCGGCCGTTCATGTGCGGCTCGGGCTCGGACTCGTACTTCCAGTCGTACAGCGGGTTCCCGATCGGGAACGCGAGCGCGGCCGGCATGTGGATGAAGACGTCCCAGAGGGAGTCGTTGCGCCCCGCCTCGAGCACGAGCACCCGGTTGGCCGGGTCAGCGGAGAGGCGGTTGGCGAGCGCGCTGCCGGCGGATCCCCCGCCGACGATCACGAAGTCGTACAGGGAGGCGGTCATGACGGTGGCCTATCACAGGCGGGCGGCCGCTGCCAACCCGGGCTGCGCGGCCACACACGCGCGGCTAGAGTCGCCCGCTCATGCCCGCAGCGCGTCGATCACCTCGCCGGCGTGGACGGTCGGTACGCGCGAGCCCTCGAGCTCGACCTTCGCTCCGCTCTCCGAGTCGATCAGCTCGAGCACGCGCACGTTGACGCGCTGGTGCACCTTGACCTCGAGCTGCGAGCGCGGCACCCGGAACACCAGATCGGTCGGCTCACGCCCGCCCTCGCGATGCGTGTCGAAGCCGTACACGGCGCGCGCGGAGACGCCGACGAGCATCCGCTCGGGCAGCCCCGAGCGCGCATCGGCCGCGTGCTGGCCGGCGAGCAGACCGGCCGCCAGCCCCGCGCCGCCCGCAAGTCCGCCGAGCTTGTCGCCGGCATCCGCGCCGAGCATGCCGCCCGCGAACCCGGCGCCGGTGTGACCGCGCGGGAAGAAGATGCCGGCCGCGAGCAGCTCGTCGTCGATCCCCAAGCCGGCCAGCGCGTCCTGCACCTTCTCGACCATGCGAGCTTCCTTCATCGCTCCGCTCCCGATCTGCCGATGTTGACGGGCAGGCCAGGTCTACACACGCGGCCGCGGGAAGTAAAGCCGCGGCGGGGCCGGTGAGCGATGGCGGTCGTGCTGGCGCTCGCGGCCGCGCTGCTGTTCGCGCTCGGCACGGTGCTGCAGCAGCGCGTCGCCGCGGCGGCGAGCGGCGCGGATGCGATGAAGGCCGGCTTCCTCGTGCGGCTCGCCAGGCAGCCGCAGTGGCTCGCCGGCATCGCGGCCGACGCGGGCGGCTTCGTCTGCCAGGCGGCCGCGCTCGGGCTCGGGCGGATCGTCGTCGTGCAGCCGCTGCTGGCGACGAGCGTCGTGTTCGCGCTTCCGCTCGGCGCGTGGCTGAACGGCCAGCGCACCGGCCGCCGCGAGCTGCTCGCCGCGACGCTGGTCACCGCCGGGCTCGCCGTGTTCCTCGTCGTCGGCGACCCGAGCGGCGGCCGCGACGACGCCACGCCGGCCGCGTGGCTGATCGCGGGCGCACTGATCGGCGCCGCCTGCGCGCTGCTGGTCGCGGCGGCCGCCGGCCGCGCGCCGGCGCCGCGGGCGGCACTGCTCGGCACCGCCACCGGGCTGTTGTTCGGGCTCAGCGCCGCGCTCACGAAGGCGACGGTCGAGCGGCTCGACGACGGCGTCTTGGCGGTGGTGGGCGACTGGCACCTGTATGCGCTCGCGGTCGTCGGCTACGCGAGCATGGCGCTGGGCCAGGCGTCGCTGCAGACCGGCGCGCTCGCCCCGGCGGTCGCGACGCAGATGGTCCTCGACCCGGTCGCCAGCCTGCTGCTCGGCGTGTTCGCGTTCGCCGAGCGACTGCACGAGACGGCGGCCGGCGTGGCCGCGTCGCTGGCGGCGCTCGCCGTCATGCTCGGCGGCCTGGTCGTGCTCGCGGCGGCGCAGCCCGGCGGTCAGCCCTCGTCGGAGGGCGCGAGCGCGACGAAGCGCGCGGCGGTGTGGCGGCGGGCGTAGGCGAAGAAGATCGTCAGGCCGATCAGCAGCCAGACACCCAGCCGGATCCACGTCGTGACCGGCAGCAGCGCCATCAGCGCCAGCGCGCCCGCGATCGCGAACCCGGCGACGATCCCGGCGCGCGGCACGCGGAACGGCCGCTCGACGTCGGGATGGGTGCGACGCAGCACCAGCACGCCGCTGCAGACGATCAGGAACGCCAGCAGCGTCCCGATCGAGACCAGCTCCCCGAGCACGTCGATCGGGACGAGGCCGGCCACGATCGCGCCGGCGATCCCGCACAGCACGGTCGTGGCGACCGGCGTGCGCAAGCGCGGGTCGACGCGGCCGAGCGCGCCCGGGAGCATCGCGTCCGCGGACATCCGCATCAGGATCCGCGTCTGCCCGTAGAACGTCACCAGCACGGTCGAGAACAGGCCGACGATCGCCGCCACGTCGACCGCCTCGTCGAGCCACTCGACGCCCGGGCCCGCGGCCTCGAGCGCGCGCGAGATCGGGTCGGAGACGTTCAGCTGCGTGTACGGGACGAGCCCGGTCAGCACCAGCGCGACCGCGACGTAGAGCAGCGTCGAGATCGCCACCGTCGCCATCAGCCCGACCGGCACCGTCCGCTGCGGGTCGCGCGCCTCGCCGGCGGCCGTCGACACGGCGTCGAAGCCGACGTAGGCGAAGAACACGACGCCGGCGGCGCGCACCACGCCGCTCGCGCCGAAGTCGCCGAATCCCCCTTCGGACGCCGGCACGAACGGCGACCAGTTGTCCGGCGTGACGTAGGCGACGCCGACCGCGACGACCAGCAGCAGGACCGCCATCTTCAGCAGCACCATCGCGTTGTTCGCGCGCGCCGACTGGCGCGCGCCGGCCACGAGCAGCGCGGTCGTCGCCGCCACGACGAGGATCGCTGGCACGTTGAGCACGCCCGCGTCGTCGCCGAACGGCGGCGCGGCGAGATCGTGCGGCACGTGCACGCCGACGCTGTCGAGCAGGCTCACGGCGTAACCGGCCCAGCCGACGGCGACCGTCGACGCGGCGAACAGGTACTCGAGCAGCAGGTCCCAGCCGATGAACCACGCGGCGAACGAGCCGAACGCCGCGTACGCGTACGAGTACGTGCTGCCGGCGATCGGGATCATCGCCGCCAGCTCGGCGTAGCAGAGCGCCGTCAGCGCCGCCACGATGCCGGCGAGCACGAACGAGATCACGACGGCCGGTCCCGCGTACTGCGCCGCCGCAGAGCCCGTGGTGACGAAGATGCCGGCGCCGACGACGCTCGCGATGCCGAGCGTCGTCAGGCTCAGCGGTCCCATCGCGGCGGCGTCGAGCCGCCCCCGGTCGCGCCGCGCCTGCTCGAGGATCGCATCCAGCCGATCGGGGCTGCGACGCATCGCGCGATCCTCCCACGCCCGCCCGCCGCGCGGCAACGCGGCTTGACCTGCCCCGAAGCGGCAGCGAGGATCGGTGCGAGATGAGCGAGACCGAGGAGCGTCGCCCGCCGCCCCCGGCCGACTCCGTAGTCGACGCCGAACGCGCCCGGCGGCTCGACAAGCTCGAGCGCCTGCGCGAGCGCGGCGTGCCCGCATACCCGGTGCGATTCGATCGCGACCGGACCGCCGCGGAGCTGCGCGCGGAGTTCGGTCAGCTCGCGCCCGGCGAGGAGGCCGGCGACATCGTTCGCGTCGCCGGCCGCGCGATGCTGATCCGGCGCCACGGCGGACTCCTGTTCGCCGACCTGCGCGAGCAGAGCGGGACGATCCAGCTGTTCGCGTCGCGCGCCGACCTGGGCGCGGACGCGTTCGCCGACGTCACGGCGCTCGACCGCGGCGACTGGATCGGCGTCACCGGCACGCCGCTGCGCACGCGAATGGGCGAGCTGTCGGTGCGCGCGCGCGAGGTCCAGCTGCTCGCCAAGTCGCTGCGCGCGCTACCTGACAAGCACCGCGGCCTGACCGACGTCGACCGGCGGCTGCGCGAGCGCTACCTCGACCTGATCGCGAACCCGGGGACACGGCACGTCTTCGACATCCGCTCGGCCGTGATCGGCGCCGTCCGCCGCGTGCTCACCGAGCGCGGCTTCACCGAGGTCGAGACGCCCGTGCTCGACGCCGCCGCCGGCGGCGCCGCCGCCCGCCCGTTCGTCACGCACCACAACGCGCTCGACATCGACATGTACATGCGGATCGCGCTCGAGCTGCCGCTGAAGCGGCTCGTGGTGGGCGGGTTCGAGCGCGTGTTCGAGATCGGGCGGGTGTTCCGCAACGAGGGGCTCGACACGCGCCACAACCCCGAGTTCACGCTGCTCGAGGCCTACCAGGCGCTGGCCGACTACGGCGACATGATGGTACTGGTCGAGACGATCGCGTCCGAGGCCGCGAAGGCGGCGACCGGCACCACGATCGTCGCGCTCGACGGCCGCCAGGTCGACCTCGCGCCGCCGTGGCAACGCGTGACGATGGCCGACCTGATCGCGGAGCACACCGGCGAGCGGATGCATCCGGCGATGCCGATCGCCGACGCGCGCGCGATCTGCGACCGGCTCGCGGTCCCATACGAGTCCGGTTGGGGCGCCGGGCGGCTGATGTCGGAGGTCTACGACGAGACCTGCGAGTCGACGCTGGTCGACCCGACGTTCGTCTACGACTACCCGCGCGAGGTCTCGCCGCTGGCGCGGACGCACCGCGACGACCCCGACCTCGTCGAGCGCTTCGAGGCGGTGATCGGCGGCCGCGAGCTCGCCAACGCCTACAGCGAGCTCAACGATCCCGTCGACCAGCGCGCGCGCTTCGAGGCCGAGGCGCTCGCGAAGGCCGCCGGCGACGAGGAGGCCGAGTCGCTCGACGAGGACTACATCCGCGCGCTGGAGTACGGGCTGCCGCCGACCGGCGGGCTCGGCATCGGGCTCGACCGGCTCGTGATGCTCGTTGCCGGCGCGCCGGCGATCCGCGACGTGATCCTGTTCCCCGCGATGCGCCCGGAGCCCGGGCTCGCCGGCCGGTCGTCGCGCGCCGGGCTCTCCTCGTCGGCGGTCCCGGTCGCGCCGGCGCCGGCTGCGCCTGCTCCGCCGCCGGCCGCGCCGGCCGCCGCCGCGCCGGCCGCCGCCGCGAGTGCGCCCGCGGCGGAGCAGGCGCGCGCCGTCCGCGCGCTCGCCTGGCTGACCGCGATCGGCGGGCTCGTCTACCTGCTGCCGCTGGTGCCGGTGATCCACGACCGGCTCGGCCTGATGGACCACCTGCTGCCGCACACGACGCGGGTCGCCGGCCACGTCGCGTCGGTCCTGCTCGGGCTGGCGCTCGTGCTGGTCGCTCCGCAGCTTGCGCGGCGCAAGCGGCGCGCCTGGCAAGCGGCACTCGCGCTGTTCGCGGCGGCGGTCGTGGTGCACGTGCTGAAGGGACCGCACCCGATCGCGGTCCTCTACGGCGTCGCGATGATCGTCACGCTCACGTGGTCGCGCGCCGCGTTCCGCGCGCGCGCCGACCCGGCCTCGTTGCTGCAGGCGCTGCGGTTCCTCGGCGCCTACCTCGTGCTCGTCGCCCTGTTCGTCGTCGTCTCGCTGCTGATCGAGCACGACGACAGCCGCTTCTTCGACGACTTCCTCCCCGCCGCGCTGATCGCGCTCGGCGTCGCCGGCATGGCGATCCTGTCGGTGCTCGTGTTCCGCGCCGTCGCGGCGCGCTCGGCGCCGTCGGCGGCCGACCGCCAGCGGGCGCGCGAGCTCGTGCACGCGTACGGGTCCGACACGCTCGCGTACTTCGCGCTGCGCGACGACAAGAGCTACTTCTTCTCGCGCGACGGGCAGGTCGTGATCGCCTACACGTACGTGAGCGGCTACGCGCTCGCCGCCGCCGACCCGATCGGCGCGCCGGCTTCGATCGCGGGCGCGGTCGACGAGTTCCTCGCGTTCTGCGCCGACCGCGCCTGGAACGTGGCGTTCCTCGCTGTGCGCGAGGCGGACCGGCCGATGTACCGGCGCGACGGGCTGCGCTCGGTCTACCTCGGCGACGAGGCGATCATCCGCTGCGACGCGTTCACGCTCGACGGCGCGCGCATGAAGGCCGTCCGCAACGCGGTCCGGCGCGTCGGGCGCCGGCACCAGTTCCGGCTGATGCGCGAGACCGACGCCGCGCCCGAGCTGCGCGAGCAGCTCAACGGAATCCGCGAGCGCTGGCGCGGCAAGGCGCCCGAGCGCGGCTTCACGATGGAGCTCGGCGGCGGCGTCCGCGGCGAGAACGCCGACCTGCTGCTCGCCGTCGCGTTCGACGGCGACGAGAAGCCGGTCGCGTTCCTGCGGCTGGTGCCGTGCTTCGGCGACGCGCCCGGCTACTCGCTCGACCTGATGCAGCGCGACCCTGACTCCGTCAACGGCGTGACCGAGTTCCTGATCGCGAACGCGGCGCTCGCGCTCGGCGAGCGCGGCTTCGCCAGGCTGTCGATGAACTTCGCCGCCTGGGGCCGGCTGTTCGACGAGCGCGCTGAGCTGTCGCTCGCCGAACGCGCCCAGCGGCGTATCGCCAAGGCGCTCAACCCGTTCTTCCAGATCGAGTCGCTGCGCGACTTCAACGCGAAGTTCGACCCCGAGTGGCTGCCGCGCGCGATCGTCGTCTCGAGTCCTGCGTCGATGCCGAAGGTCGGCCTGCTCTACGCGAGCGTCGAGGGATTCGTCAACGTTCCGGTCATCGGCCGCTACCTGGTGCCTTCCGTTCGCTGATCGTGACGCTCGCCGCCAACCTGATCGACCTCGAGCTGGAGCTGTTCAGCTCCGACCACGAGCCCGGCCGCGAGTCGGCGTTCCTGGTGCTGCTCGCCTTCCTCGTCTCGTTCCTGTTCATCCGCACCTCGGCGCGCCTAATCCGCGACCCTAACGTCACGTGGTGGCCGGGCAACGTCGAGACCGGCGGCCTGCACATCCACCACCTGGTCTGGGGCATCGCGCTGCTGCTCGTGTCCGGGTTCACGACGTTCGTGACCGACCTCGACGGGCCCTGGTGGCAGATCACGGCGATCGGGTTCGGCATCGGCGCCGGGCTCACGCTGGACGAGTTCGCGCTCTGGCTGCGGCTCGACGACGTCTACTGGTCGGAAGAGGGACGCGAGTCGATCGACGCCGTGATCGTCGCCACGCTGCTCGCCGGGCTGGTCGTGCTCGGGGCGCAGCCGTTCGATCTCGCGGAGACGGAGGGCGTCGCCGGCGTCGCGGTCGCCGTGACCGTCGCTTTGGTGCTCGCCGGGATCGCGTTCGCCAAGGGCAGGATCCTGCTCGGCGCGATCTCGCTGTTCGCGCCGGCCGTCGGGCTGTTCGCGGCGGTCCGGCTGGCGAAGCCGAACTCGCCGTGGGCGCGCTGGCGCTATCGCGGCAGCCGCGCGCACAAGCTCGACAGCGCACGCGCGCGCTTCGGCGCCGACCGGCGCGGCGCGATCATCGGCGATCGGCTGCGCGACGCGATCGGCGGCGCGCCCAGCTCAGGCGACGTCGTGGCCGCGGGCGCGGGCGAGCGCGAGCGACGGGAAGACGAGCACCGACAGCACGCCGGCGCCGACTAGCGCGGCGGCGGTCGACGACCGCATGTGCCCCTGGTCGACGCCGATCGCCGTGATCGCCACGACGAGCGGGAGCTGCGTGGCGGAGAACAGCGCGAGCGATTGCCGTCGCGGCCCGTCGAGCACTGCGCGGTAGAGCGCCAGCGCCGGCAGGCCGCGGACGACCAGGAACAGCGCGAGGAACACCGGCAGCTCGATCAGCGCCCGCGCACTGGATACGAGCGCCTCGAGATCGAGCGCCATCCCGCTCGTGATGAAGAAGAACGGGATCAGCAGACCGAATCCGACCGCGTCGAGCTTGGACTCGAACTGCTCGACCTCGCGCCCGCGCACGATCAGGCGCACGATCAGCCCGGCGACGAACGCGCCGAGGATGACGTCGAGGCCGAGGTCCGCGGCGAGCACGACGAGGCCGAACAACAGCAGCACGGTGAACCGCACCGGCACCTGCCCGCTCGTCTCGAGGTGGCGCTCGATGAACGCCCAGTGACGCGCGGCGACGCCGGTCGACAGCAGCGCAGCGAGCACGGCCACGACGACGAACGCCACCAGCAGCAGCGCCTCGCTGATCGTGCCGGCCTCCGTCCCCAGCAGCAGCGTCACGATCAGCACCGGACCGAACTCGCCGACCGCGCCAGCGGCCACCACGAACGTGCCGAGTCGCGTGTCGAGCTGCCCGGCGTCCCGCAGCACCGGCACGAGCGTCCCGAGCGCCGTGGTCGTCATCGCCGAGCCGACCAGCAGGCCGGAGAGCACGACGCCGGCCGCCGCCAGCCCGACCGCGAACCCGTACGCGAGCACGAGCGTGATCCCCCAGCCGAGCAGCGCGAGCCGCAGCGGGGTCCCGCGGATGCGCTCGAACTCGATCTCGTAGCCGGCGAAGAAGAACAGGAAGCCAAGGCCGAGCTGGCCTAGGAACTCGAGCACTTCGCCGCGCTCGGTCAGTCCGAGCACATCCGGGCCGATCAGCGCGCCGAGCAGGATCTCGGCGACGGCCACCGGGACGACCAGCCCGGCGCGCGCGCGGCTCGCGAGATCGGCGAGGACCGGCGCCGCGGCCGCGACCGCCAGCACGATCAGGAAGGAGCCGGTGTCGACCATCGCCCGCGCGTGACGCTACTCAGCGCCGGCGCGGCGGGCCGATTTGACGGTAGGGACCGACCGTGATATATCAGCCGTAGGTCCGTCGGGAGGAGACAGCGATGCAGAGGTTCACCAGGGGCGTCGATCCGCTGGTGTTCTGGGGTTCGGCGATAGCGGCGACCGCATTCGTGCTCTGGGGCGTGCTCGGCACCGACAGCCTGGCCCGCGTGATGGACGACGTTCTCGGCTGGGTGATCGACAACTTCGGCTGGGGCTTCGTGCTGATCGCGATCGCAGCGCTCGTGTTCTGCATCGCCGCGGCAGTGTCGCCGTTCGGCCGCATCCGGCTCGGCCCCGACGACAGCCGGCCCGACTTCTCGACGACCTCGTGGATCGCGATGATGTTCGCCGCGGGGCTCGGGCTCGGCTTGATGTTCTACGGGGTGGCCGAGCCGATCTCGCACTTCGCCGCGCCGCCGCACGGGCTCGCCGAGCCGCGCAGCCAGGAGGCCGAGCTGCTCGCGCTCGAGACCACGTACTTCCACTGGGGCTTCAACGGCTGGGCGATCTACGCCGTGATGGGGCTCGCGCTCGCGTACTTCACGTTCCGCAGGGGCACGCCGAACCTCGTCAGCTCCACGTTCACGCCGCTGCTCGGCGAGCGCGCGAGCGAGCACCCGCTCGGCCGCACGATCGACGGGCTCGCGATCTTCGCGACGCTGTTCGGCACCGCCACGTCGCTCGGGCTCGGCGCGCTGCAGATCAACAGCGGGCTCAACTTCCTCTGGGACGTCACGATCTCCAACACGATCGGCGTGATCATCATCATCGCGATCACCGCGCTGTTCGTGATCTCGGCGGTGTCGGGCGTCGAGCGCGGGATCCAGTTCCTCGCCAACCTCAGTGGGGGCGCGACCGTCGCGCTGATGGTCTTCTTCCTCATCGTGGGGCCCACGGTGTTCATCATCGGAACCGCGATCGAGTCGATCGGCAACTACCTGATCCACCTGGCCCCGATGAGCTTCCGCACGGGCACGTTCGGCGACTCGGAGTGGATGGCGGCGTGGACGATCTTCTACTGGGCGTGGTGGATTTCCTGGGCGCCGTTCGTCGGCACGTTCGTCGCGCGGATCTCGCGCGGCCGCACGATCCGCGAGTTCATCGTCGGCGTGATCGCGATGCCGACCGGGCTCGGCTTCGTCTGGTTCGCAATCGTCGGCTCCACCGGCATCCACCTGCAGACGAGCGGCGAGGCCGACCTGGTGGGAACGGTCGCGACGCCCGAGCTGTCGCTGTTCACGGCGCTCGAGCAGTTGCCGTTGACGACGATCACGTCGGTGGTCTCGCTGATCCTGATCGCGTTCTTCTTCATCAGCGGCGCCGACGCCGCGTCGGTCGTGATGGCGATGCTCGCCTCGCGCGGCAATCTTGAGCCGGCGCGGGTCGTCGTCGCGATCATGGGCTGCCTGATGGGAGCGATCGCGTGCGCGCTGCTGCTGGTCGGCGGCCTCACCGCGCTGCAGCAGGGCGCAGTGCTCGCGTCCGTGCCGTTCACGTTCGTGATCGTCGGCATCGGCTGGAGCCTGACGAAGGCGCTGCGGCAGGAACGCGTGCCCGCGCACATCCCGCTGGTCACGCAGTCGCCGACGGGCCCTGAGCTGATCCCGCCGACGCCCGAGGGCAGGTCATGAGGCGTGCGGCCGCGTGCGCGCTTGCGCTCCTCGCGCTGCTGGCGCTGGGGTCGTGCGGCGACGAGGATGATGAGCGCGATCGCGGCTCGGCGCAGCCGCAGGGCGGCCGGCTGCGGATCACGCTCGGTACGCAGGATTTCCCGGAGGCGCGCCTGCTGGGCGAGCTATGGCGCCAGGCGCTCGCCGTGAACGGCTACACGGTCGACCTGCGCAAGCGCATCGGCCCGACCGAGGACCTCGACCGCGCCGTTCGCGCCGGCGAGATCGACGGCCACCCCGCGTACACCGGGACGTCGCTCTCGATCGTGTTCGGCGAGGAGGTCTCAGGGCTGGACGCCCGACGCACGTACGACCAGGTCAAGCAGCTCTACGAGGACCGCGGCATGGCGATCAGCGCGATGACCCCGTATGAGAACGTCGACGCGATCGCCACCACGAACCTGCTCGCGCAGCGCGAGCGCCTGCGCGCGATCCCCGACCTGCGCCGGCTCGACCGCTTCACGCTCGGGGCGCGGCCGGAGTTCGAGGACCTCTACCTCGGGCTCGAGGGTCTCCAGCAGGTGTACGGGCTGACGAACGCGAGGTTCGCGCCCGTGACGCTCGGCGCGCAGTACACCGCGCTCGACGAGGGCGACGTCGACGCCGCCAACGTCTTCACCACCGACCCGCAGCTGCAGGGCGGCGATTACACCGTGCTGGAGGATCCGGAGAAGCTGTTCGGGTCGCAGAACGCGGTGATGGTCGTCGACGATGCCAAGCTCGAGCGCGTCGGCGCCGAGCGCTTCATCGAGGTCGTCGACGCGGTCAACCGGCGGCTGACGACCAGCGCGATAGTCGACATGAACCGGGCCGTGACAGAGGGCCAGGACGACGGCGAGGTCGCCGAGCGCTTCCTGCGCGACGTCGGGCTGCTGCGGCCGATCGGCTCCGACAACGGCTAGGAGGACTCTCGATGCCCAGTCCTTTCGAGGGAGTGAGCGACTTCTTCAGCGAACTGGCGCGGCTGCGCGAGGTCGGCACTCGCGGCTACGACCCGTCGCCCGAGCAGCGGATGCGCACGCACGCCACCGCCTGGGTGCCCGCGACCGACATCTTCGCCCGCGAGCGCGACCTCGTGCTGCGGGTCGAGCTCGCCGGCGTGCACCCCGAGGACGTCGACATCACGTTCTCGCAGGGCATCCTGACCGTCGCGGGGCAGCGGCTGACCGAGCTCGGCGTCGCCGACGAGGACAGCTTCTTCGTCCGCGAGCGCCCGTACGGGGCGTTCAGGCGCTCGGTCACGCTGCCCGCCGGGATCAGCGAGAGCGACATCAGCGCCGAGTTCGTCGACGGCCTCGCCGAGATCACCGTCAGCGGCGGCTGCTCGGCCGCCGACCAGAGCCGGATCGAGCTGCGCCACCAGCCGCGCGAGCCGAGCCGGCGCAAGCTCGGCTGAGCTGCGCTGGCTCAGACTGTCACGACCACCTGGCCGGCCTCGACGCTGACCGGGTACGTGCGCGCGCGCACGCGCGCGTCCGCCAGTGCGCGGCCGGTCGTGATCTCGAACTCCCAGCCGTGGCGCGAGCAGCGCAGGATCTCGCCGACGCGCCCGTACGCGAACGTGCGCTCCGTCGTCGGCAGCACGGTGCCGGTGACGCGACCGGCGCACAGCGCGCCGCCCTTGTGCGGGCAGCCGTTGTGGAGCGCGTAGAAGCGGCCGCCCACGTTGAAGACGCCGATGCTGCGGCCCGCGACGTCGACGATCCGCCGCTCGCCGGGGGCGATGTCGGACGCCGTGCAGACGACGTGATCAGCCACGCGTCCCCACCGCCGCGCGCGCCGGCAGCCCATAGAGCGAGCGCGCGTTGGCGTCCAGCACGGGCTGGCGCCAGTCGGGCGGCAGCCGCACGAACACCGGGTCGTCGAAGTCCCAGTGCGGATAGTCCGAGGCGAACATCAGCATGTCGCGCGCACCGACGTCCGCGAGCGCCGGCCACAGCGCTGCGGCGTCGTGCGGCTGCTCGAGCGGCTGCGTCGTCAGCCGCACGTGATCGTGCGCGTACTCGCTCGGCAGCCGCCGCAGCCACGGCGTCTCCTTGCGCAGCGCCCGGTAATCCTCGTCGAGACGCCAAAGGATCGGCGGCAGCCACGCGATGCCGCACTCGATCAGCACGAGCCGCGCGCCCGGCCAGCGCTCGAAGACTCCGTGGGCGATCGTGCTCGCGACGTGACCCATGCCGGTCTCGCACAGCAGCGCATGCGCCTCCCAAAAGAACGTCGGCGGGCCGCAGCCGGTCGGCGGCGCGTTGACGCCGGCGTTGCCGCCGAGGTGCACGGCGAACGGGAGGCCGACCTCGGCGCAGGCATCCCAGATCGGGTGGTAGAAGGGATCGCCGTACGGGCGCTGCGCGCCGCTGGAGACGAGCACCTGCGCGAACCGCGGCTCGCCGCCGAGGCGGCGGATCTCGGCCGCCGCGCCGGCCGGGTCCTGCGGCGCGACAACGAGCGATGCCAGCAGTCGCTCGTCGTGCAGCAGCCACTCCTCGCGGACCCAGTCGTTGTACGCGCGCGCGAGCGCCTGCGCGTAGTGCGGGTTCGCGAGCGTCGAGACCTCGATCGCCTCCTCGCCGTTGAGGATCGCGTGGTCGATCGCATAGCGATCGAGCAGCTGCTCGCGCATGAACCCGAGGTCCGAGCCGGCGGGCCCGCCGCCGGGCGGCGTCGCGTCGGTGCGGAAGAAGTCCTCGGGATGCAGCCACGGACGGTGGGCGGCCGGGAACGAGCCGCGCCCACCCGGCAGCTCGCCGCGTTCGACGTACTCCCGGAAGGCCGGCGGCAGGTACGGGAGCAGGACGTCGGCCGAGGTCCAGCTGTTGTGCACGTCGCAGTCGATCAACGCGACCTCCCGCGTGTCAGCGTACATCCGCCGCGCCCGTACTCGCCGGTGTCGATCGTCTCCCGGGGGCGGTCAGCTCGCGACGGCGTGCCGTGCGGGTGCGGGGCGGGGAAGCCGCGCTCACCGGCGGCGCGGGCACGGTACCGTCGCGTCGTGATGAGCGCGACCGGGGTGCTCGTCGGGCGTGACGCGGAGCTGCGCGTGCTCGAGCGCGCGCTCGACGCGGTCGACGGCGGGGCATCGCGTGCGATCGGGATCGTGGGCGAGCCGGGCATCGGCAAGTCGCGGTTGCTGGGCGCGGTCGCCGCGCGGGCCGCGCAGCGCGGGCACGTGGTGCTCGCCGGCCGGGCGGCCGAGCTGGAGCACGACGTCCCGTTCGCGTTGTGGGTCGACGCCCTCGACGCCCACGTCAGCGCGCGCGCCCCCGAGGTGCTCGACGGCATGGCCGCCGACGAGCTCGCGGATCTGGCGGTCGCGTTGCCCGCGGTCGCGCGCGCCGGCGCGGTGCTGCCGGCGGCGGTCGAGCGCCATCGGGTTGCGCGTGCCGTGCGCGCGCTGCTCCCGCGCCTGGCGAAGGCACGTCCGCTGACGCTGCTGCTCGACGACGTGCACTGGGCCGACCCGGCGTCGGCTGACGTGATCGCGTTGCTGCTGCACCGGCCGCCGGAGGGCGCGGTGCTGCTCGCGCTTGCGACGCGGAGCGGCCGCGCGCCGGGGCTCGAGCCGCGCCTCGAGACGGCGGCGCGCCACCGCACGGGTGAAGTGGTGGAGGTCGGTCCGCTGTCGCGCGCCGCGGCCGACGCCCTGATGCCGGGCGTGGGATCGACGGCGCGCGCGCGGCTCTACGCCGAGAGCGGCGGCAACCCGTTCTATCTCGAGGAGCTCGTGCGCGCCGGGTCTGAGCGGACGGGCGGCGCGCGGCCGGCGGGCGCCCGCGGTGTGCCGCGCGCCGTGATGGCGGCGCTGGCGGACGAGATCGCCGCGCTCGACGCGGACGCGCAACTGGCCGCCCGGGCCGGCGCGGTGGCCGGCGACCCGTTCGACCCGACGATCGCGGCCGCGGCGGCGGGTGTGGAGGAACCGATCGCGCTGGCGGCCGTGGATTCGCTATTGGCGGCCGACCTCGTGCGCCCCACCGAGCACCCGCGGCGCTTCCGCTTCCGCCATCCGCTCGTCCGCCGTGCGGTGTACGAGTCCGGGGGCGGCGGCTGGCGGATCGGCGCGCACGCGCGGGCGGCCGCGGCGCTGGCGGCGCGCGGCGCGACGCCGGCCGAGCGCGCGCACCACGTCGAGCGCGCGGCTCACGCCGGCGATCTGGCTGCGGTCGCGCTGCTCGCGCGCGCGGCGGAGCAGACCGCGCTGTCGGCTCCGGGGACCGCCGCGGGCTGGTACGCGGCGGCGCTGCGGCTCCTGCCGGGCGGGGTCGAGCACGCCGAGCGGCGGCTCGAGCTGCTGCGCGCGCAGGCCGACGCCCTGGCCTCGGCGGGCAGCGCACTCGACGCACGCGACGTGCTGCGACGCGTGCTCGAGCTGCTGCCGGCCGCCGCCACCGACGAGCGCGCCGGCGTGGCCGTCAAGCTCGCCGCGCTCGAGGCGCTCTGGACGCAGGAGCCCGAGGCCGCGCGGCGACTGCTGGAGTCCGAGCGGGCTGCGCTTGTCGACGTCGCGCCGGGTGCCGCAGCCGAGCTCACGCTCGCGCTGGCGACCGAGCGCAACGAGTACGGCGACTTCGCCGCCGTGCGCGAGCTGGCCGAGCAGGCACGGACCGGCGCCCGGGCCGCCGGTGACCGGCCGCTGGAAGCGCGCGCCGCGGCGATGGCCGCCGATGCGGCGAACTGCGCCCTGCGCGGCGACGATCCGGACGCCGTGGCGGCCGTCGACCGCAAGATCGCGGAGGCCGGCGCGCTGATCGATGCCCTGCCGGACGAGCAGGCCGCCGAGCACCTGGACATGCTTCTGACGATCGCGATCACGTGGCTGTTCGCCGGCGACTTCCCGCGCGCGCTCGCCGCCACCGAGCGCGGGGTCGCGCTGGCACGCAGCACGCGCCAGGGGTTGCTGACCCCGGCGTTCGTGTGCGTGCGCGGGTTCGTGGATCAGGAGCTGGGACGGCTAGCCTCCGCGCAGGCCGACGAGGAGGAGGCGCTCGACAGCGCGCTCCTCTCCGGCAACGTCCAGGTCGCCTACTGGGCGTCGATCGAATCGAGCGTGCTCGCGCTGCTGCGCGGGGAGATCGAGGCGGCGCTCGACCACGGCCAGGCCGCCTGGGCGCTCCTCGGAACGCGCGAGTACTCGCAGGCCGGGTTCGTCGTCGCCGACGCCCGCCTGGCGGCCGGCGACCCCGCGGGCGCGCGGGCGGCGCTCGAGGCGTTCGGGTGGGTGCGCCCGCAGCTGTGGACGCTCGATCGCGTCAAGGCGGCGGAGGTCGCCGTGCGGGTGCTGCTGGCGCTCGGGCGCGTCGAGGAGGCGGCGGCGTGGGCCGATCGCGTGCCGTTCGAGTGCGGCGGCCGCCGCACCGGCATCTTCGGCGCGATCGCCGCCCGCGCGCGCGCCGCCGTCCTGCTGGCGACCGGCGCGGCCGAGGAAGCGGCGCGCGTCGCCGCTGCCGGCGCGGTGGAAGCGGACGCCGTCCGTGCGCCCGTGTGGGCCGGGCGCTGCCGGACGCTGGCAGGAGAGGCGCTGGCGGCCGCCGACCGCCCGGACGCGGCGCGCGAGGAGTTGCGCGGCGCCGCCTCCGATCTGGAGGCTGTCGGCGCAATCGGACCCCGTGACGCCGCGCTGAAACTGCTGCGCCGGCTCGGCGACCGGCCGCGGCCACCGGCGCGCGCCGCGGCGGGCCCCTGCGACGACCGGCGGCCGGCGCCGCCGCGCCCCCGCGGGGGCGGGATCGCCCTCCAGGGGGCCCCCCGGCGCACCA
>Ga0081538_10002481_pt1 | contig 17995 bp, 16 predicted proteins | sample TabmetS5T2R1_FD_71022 | JGI IMG/M metagenome (GOLD analysis project Ga0081538, IMG submission 71022) | Tabebuia heterophylla rhizosphere microbial communities from the University of Puerto Rico - S5T2R1 | ecosystem: Host-associated > Plants > Roots > Rhizosphere ... | reverse complement strand
GATGGCCATCGTGACGATGCTGGGGCCGTCGATGTTCAATGTCATTCTCGCCATTGCCATCCCGCGCATCCCGGATACGAATCGCGTCATTCGATCCGCGGTATTGTCGGTCAAGGAAAGTCTCTTCGTCGATGCCGCGCACGCCGTCGGCTGCGCCAACTGGCGTATTATGCTGCGACACATCCTGCCCAATGTCATGGCGCCCTACATCGTCATCGTCTCAGCCGGGCTTGCCGGGGCCATTCTCGTCGAAGCCTCTCTCAGCTTTCTCGGCATGGGTGTGCCGCCGCCCGCACCATCCTGGGGCCGCATGCTGTCGACGGAAGGTATGCGGTTTTTTGAAACGGCCCCCTGGATGGCGATTTTCCCCGGCGTCTTTATCAGTGCTGCGGTGTTTGGGGCGAACCTATTCGGCGATGCGCTTCGCGACGTGCTCGACCCAAAATTGCGCGGTCGCTAAGTATTGCGTGTGATCGATGTGCTGCCGGTTACTAGGTGCGGTGTCACGTGGTGGAGTGACGGAACGGGTTTGCCTAGGGGGCGGAGCGAGATAAGCGCGCCAAACGTTGGGGAGAGCAAAAAAAGCCCGCTGAGCATGAATAGCGCGAGGCAAAGACTTCTGCCACTGGCAGGGCAAGCCCTTCGAGGACGTGCGAGCAAACCGTCATTCCCGTGCCGAAGATGTCGAGGTTCTGGATTCCCTCAGCCGACATTCGCGCACGCCAATCGATCGGTCACCTCGCCGCGTCCACATGGGTCGCAGCAATCTCGTACCGACTTTCCGCCGCTTACGATCGCTATCGCCCATGCCATAGCGGCATCGTCAGGCTCATCCCACGGCTCTGGTCATTGTCGAGACCGCCTACCTTGCCGCGACCCGGCATCGAGCCGCACAGTTCCCCACGGCGATGTTAGAGGCGATGCCGCTGTGGAGCAGCGACCACACCGCACACGTGTCTTTCCTCGCTAGCGTCCCTTAAACTGCGGTGAGCGCTTTTCCGCCCAGGCACGTGGGCCTTCGATAGCATCCTCGGTGGCGCGGGCGATCAACATGGCATGTTCAGCCGAGCGCAGTTCTTTGAACAAGTTATTGGTTTCCAAGCCTTCATAGACCAAGCGTTTTGCCAACTCAATGGCGACTTGGGGCCCTTTAGCCAATTTTTTCGCGTAGGTCATGACGGTATCCATGAGCTGATCGGGCGGCACGACTTGGCTCACATAGCCAATCTGCAGGGCCTCATGGGCGTCCATGGTGCGGCCGGTCCAGATGAGGTCGAGGGCACGTGCCACGCCGATGATGCGTGGCAAATAGTAACAACCACCATCGCCCGGGACGATGCCCACATTCACGTAACTCATGGCGAATCTGGCCCTTTCCGATGCTATACGGATATCTGCCATACTGGCCATATCCATCCCAGCCCCGGCAGCAGGACCATTGACCGCAGCGATGTAGGGTTTATCCAGGGTGCGGAGAGCCAATGGCACCCTATGCACACTGTGCTGCAGCCAATACCGCCCGTCCACAACCGGGTTGCCATCCGTGTGCTCGCGTTCACGAAAGCTCCTCACATCGGCGCCGGAGCAGAACCCCCGCCCTGCCCCGGTGACGATGACGACACGCACCTCGGGGTCGAGCTTGGCTGCTTCGATGCCCCGCACCCATTCATCGATCATGATCGGGGTAAAAGCATTGAGGACCTGGGGACGATTCAAGGTGATGGTGGCGACTCCATCGTCTTTCGTGTAGATAATCTGCTCATAGCTCACGACGTCTCTCCTACTTGGGCGCATACTCAGTCATAGGGGATCGCAAGGATCGCCTCCTACAGAGCCCCCCGCATCTAGCGTGCTGTTCGTACCCTTTCTGTGGGAGTCATAGTGTGCATTCAGCTCGACAGCTCCTTCTGACACGTCTCACAGGGACAGATGGCCCGCAGATACTCATAGGAATAGATACCGGTGTTGTGCCCGTCGCTCCATTCAAACCGCACTGCGTACCTCCCTACCTGCTCGGCACTGGTAACCGTCACCTCACCCGGTCTGACCGTACTGGTCACCACTTTGAAGGGATCGTTCGTGGCCGCATGGCTCGCCTCCCGACAAACAGCGCAGGGGCACTCTTTGCGTAGCAGATCGAAGGAGTATACACTGCGATGCCCATCTCCCCACTGAATTGTCATGGTGCGATCGGGGATATGCACTTCAATATTCGCTGGATCGGTTTTGCCGAAGGATTGCATACATCCACCATTCTCTCTCCATCGAGGCACGAGAACTTCGTGATCGCGGCCCGGAGCCGATAGGGGGCCGCGCCGAGCCTGCAGGTGCGCCATCGCCTACTTATATGAGCTAGCGAAGGCCTTCAAGATCTCGTTGCTTTTGGCGACTGCATCGTCCAATCCCTGTTGCACGCTCTTCTTCCTGGCCAGAATATGTTCCAGTTCGCCTTCGATCGTATCGCGCACCGCTGCGAAATTGCCCAGACGGATGCCCTGGGTGTTCGGGGTGTTATGCCCGCTGGTGAGCTGAGCGAAGGCGGTCCACTGATCGGGGTTTCTCAGGAAATGATTGGTTTGCCCCAGATATTTTAAAGATGCATTGGTGATTGTCACATAACCGGTTGTCTGATGCCAGCCCGCTTGCTGATTAGGCTCAGCAAGGAACTTGAAGAACTGCGCGATGCCCCGATAATCAGCCGGCGGCAGTCCTCGCATGACCCACAGGGTTGCGCCGCCAGGGATCGAGGTGCCTTTCTTATAGGGCTCACCCCAATGGGGTAATTGCCCGGTACCCCATTTAAACTGTACCGAGCGCGTGAACCCGCCAATCAACGCTGACGACTGCAGGTACATGGCACATTCACCGCTCATGAATTTTGGGTCTGGGATGTCCATGCGGCCACCGTAGCTGTAGATATTCTCCGCTTGCCAACTCACTAATCGATCGATGAGCTTCCGCTGAAACTCGCCGTTGACCAGCAGTTGGGTGTTGACGCCGCCGAAGCCGTTCTGGTTAGTGGCGAAGGGGAGGTCGTGCCAGGCTGCCATATTCTCAAACAGGATCCACGATGGCCATCCTGTGCTGAAACCGCACTTGGCGGCACCGGCGCTGACGATTCGCCTGGAGAACTCGCCCACCTCCTTCCAAGTGGCGGGGGGGCGGTCGGGATTGAGCCCTGCTTTCTGGAAGGCATCCTTGTTGTAATACAGAATGGGGGTTGAAGAGTTGAAGGGCATCGAGTACAGCCGACCATCCTTGGCGTAATACGACAGCACTGGCTGAATAAAATCGCTCCAGTCGATGATTATCTCCTGATCTCTCATCATTTGGAAGACGGGCACGACCGCTCCTGAGAGCAACATGGTTTGCGTGCCGACATCGAAGACTTGCACAATGTGCGGAGGTGTCTTGGAGTGATAAGCTGCGATGGCAGCTGCCAGCGTTTCCGGGTAGGTACCCTTGCGCAGCGGCTTCACCTCGTAATCACGCTGTTTTTCGTTGAACTTCTTGGCGAGTGCATCGACCGTGTCGTTCAGATGCCCGCTCATGGCGTGCCAGAAATGAATCTCGGTTTTCGCCCACGCGTCGCCCACCCTCCATGCAGAATCCAGCAAGACTATCAAGGCGATAGGGATCCAGACTCGGCGGCTGCACTTCGTCTTCATGCCAATTCTCCCGGCAGATGTCGGATGCCGATGAATGCGGAGGAGGGCGACGTTGCATTGTTGATCAGGCTGATTACCACCACACCGCTTGCATGTTAACCCTCTGTAAAAGTTTGCTTTACCTTGGCGCTCACTATACCATAGGGATCGCGAGGCCCACAATACGAGTATGTAGGCATGTACCAATGCCGATGTTCCCGATAGTTCACGAGAAATTGAGATGCGCTAGCAGTCGGCTGCGGATAAGGACTGAGGTCAAGCGGATCACGAGCTTTTGCTTCGCCATTGCCCACGGACAGCGACAGAAGGAGCATCCTGGATGTTAACTCGCCGCGCGCTCCTAAAAGGGGTGCTCGCCGCGCCCGTCATCCTCGTCGCCAAGCGCTCAGCCTCAGCCCAGATCAGCCCTCCCTCGAGTGCTGACTGTGGCGTCGCCTCGGGGGACCCACAGCCGGACCGTGTCGTCCTGTGGACCCGTGTCCCAGAGACAGCCCAATCCGCAACGGGGGAGGTGGTGACGGTGCACTATCAGGTGGCGACGTCGCCCGATTTCTCTTTGGGCAGCCTCGCTGCCGAGGGGGATGTTGATACCGATGGCTCCGTCGATTACACGGTGAAAGCGATAGCCAACGGATTAGCCCCGGCGACGCGGTACTATTACCGGTTCTATACTAGTACTGAGTACCAGAGCGTGGTCGGGCAAACCAAAACGGCTCCGGCGCCAGATATGCATCCCCAGACGGTAAGCTTTGCCTTCGTCTCCTGTCAGAACTTTACCGAGGGCTTTTACACCGTCTATGCCCACCTCGCCCGTGAACAGATCGACTTCTGCGTGCACCTCGGCGATAACATTTATGAAGCCGGCCATGTCGGGTTTGAGGACGGTCATGTGCGGGAGGATACGATTGGCGGCGGCGAGGCTACCGGCCTGGTCACGTACCGTCAGAAGTACCGGTTATACCTCTCTGATCCACATCTACGAGAAGTCCGGCGCCGCTTCCCATGGATCGTGCTGTGGGATGATCATGAACTCTTTAACAACTACGCCGGATCGCAAGTATCCCAGCAAGCCCCGCAGCGCCAGCGAGACGCTTACCGAGCGTTTCTGGAGTATATGCCGGTGCAGCCCATCACACCCTTGAGCCCAGACGATCCTCCACGAGTGCGGCTCTACCGCCAGTTGGCATTTGGCGATGTGCTTGAGGTCTTCGCGTTGGATGAGCGCCAGTATCGCGACGGCCAAGTGTGCGAGCGGGATTGGCTGATCGCTGGTTGCCCGGCCCTTGAACAGCCGACGCGGACCATGCTCGGGGAGGCGCAGAAACACTGGTTGCAGTCGACCCTGCAAGCGTCGCGGGCGCAATGGAAATGCTTGTTGAACGCCGTGATGATGATGCGCCTCGCGCTGATCAATCAACGGGGGAGGGGTGCTGAGGGCTTGCCTCTCACACTCCTCCGGTCACCGGGCGCCATCGAGCAGGATGTCTACGTCAACGTGGATGCCTGGGACGGTTATCCGAGCGAACGCACCCAACTGCTGCAATTCATCGCTGACCGGGCGCTACGCAATGTGATAGTCTGCACGGGCGACTCCCACAACTGTTATGCGGGCGTTTTGCGGCCTGATTTCGAGGCACCTTCGAGCCCCCCCGTGGCGGTCGAATGCGTCGGGGGGTCGGTAAGCTCGTTCGGCGCAGCTGAAGTGGTTGGGCAGGATATCACGGCGCTTGCGCGTCAGCTTGTGCCTCGGGTCAATCCCCATATCGCGTATCTGGACCTGAGGCATCACGTCTACACCAAAGTTATCGTCAGCCGAGCCCAGATGGATGTGCAGTACATCGCCGTCAAAACGGTGGCGCAGCCAACCTCGAGCGCCTTCCTGTTACAGCGGTTTATCGTTCCAGAGGGTGATTCACGGCTGATTTCGATGTAGAGGAGCAATCCTCGGACCAGCCATACGCAGCCCCACACTTTGCTCACCGGTTTCCCTCTTGACAGCTTTAGCATGTATTCGACGGAGCTTCGGTGCCGGGATTCTGCCGCCAGTTCTACTGTTTGTCGAACACTGCTTTGACCCGTTGCTCTCCACGGGGGCTGTTGACCTGTGCGGCGATCGTGAGGGTTTTACTATCTGGGGAGAGACTCCAGACACCTCGGCTTTCGACCGTGATGTCCTTCAACAACACTCTCATAGTGCGGGTTGACACAATCACCAACTTGTCCCCTTCCCAGAAAGCCCTGGCCACGACGGTCTCGCCACGAAAGCCGGTGTTCGTCGTTTCGCCGCCATCGGTCTTGTAGGTATGGATTTCCTTTTTTTCCTCTCCTTGGGCTTTCACCACTCTTGTCACTCTTAGTTTCGACCCCTGCTGTTCGACTACCATCGTCATGCTGGCGTCCCGTACCTTCTCCGGGTCCTCACTGATACCCATGAGTTGTGACCCATCACTCTGGGACTTATCCAGGATCCAGGTGCCGGAGAAGTTTACTTTTCCCTGAGCGCTGACCAGGGCAACAGCCAAACCGACCACACACAGCCCTGATAATGTTTTGAGGAATGACGTCACAAACGATCTCCTCTATGAAAGGATCTCTTTGCAGGGTGTCAGAGGGTAAAGCTCGCATACCGCGGGTGCTGTCACTGCCCGCTCGACCAGGCACACCAACCGGGCTCAGTGGTGGTGTTGAAGAACAGACACTGCTGGCGCACAAAGATACCCCGTGGTCGGCGGTATCTCAGGATATAGCCTACCCTTTTCGCTTGACAGAATTCTTCTGCCGGTTTTAGTATCACAAAACTGCCGTTCATGTCCAGCCGCGCCGTCCGAAAGGAGGGCAGCCAGTATCCTCGCCACGCCATCCCAAGGCAGCATCTTTGTGTCATGATGGGTATTCGGATGTCTAAGCAGCAGTCGCACATGGAGGGGGTCAATGTCTGACACCTTCTGGAACTGTAACGTGCGCGGCCGGAACACCGCCCGGTTGGACGAGTATACCCAGGCTGACGACTTCTAGGCGGAGCCTTGCGGTGCAGAAATATTTGCTGAGACGGATTTTGTATGGATTGCTCACTCTGTTTGGGGTGTCGGTAATCATCTTTGTGGTCATGCGCGTTCTGCCTGGGGACCCTCTGGTCGCCATGTTTGGCATGGAAGGCTTCATGAAGCTGTCTGACGCTGACCGGGCTCGGATCATGGAGGACCTTGGGCTGAGTGATCCCCTGGTGGTGCAGTATGTGCGCTGGATGAAGGACATCGCCAGAGGTCGCCTCGGCAAGTCGTTCTTTCGCGGCGAGAGTGTCGGCGACATCATTCTGCACCGAGGCCCCCTGAGCGCCCAGATTGGCATCATGTCGGTGATGATCTCATGGATAATTGGTCTTCCCGTGGGCATCATCAGCGCCTTTCGCCCGAATAGCGTCAGCGATCATGTGGCACGTTCCGTATCCATTTTATTCCTGGCCATCCCTGGGTTCTGGCTTGGCATGCTCATCGTACTGGCGCTGCTGTTCTGGTTTAATTACAAGGCTCCGCTGCTAGTGGTACATCTGTGGCAAGACCCTTGGATGAACTTTCAGCTGGTGATTGGCCCTGCCATTGTGTTGGGCTTGGGTCAGGGAGCGTATATTGCCAGGATGTCTCGTTCGTGCCTTCTTGAGGTGATCCGCGAGGATTACATCAGGACGGCGCGCGCCAAGGGGGTTATCGAGTGGCTAGTGGTGATTTGTCATGCTCTGCCTAATGCCCTCCTCCCCGTCATTACGCTATCAGGCATTCTGATGGGATTCGTGCTCGGGGGGTCAGTGGCGATTGAACAGGCCTTCGGCGTGCCAGGGTTAGGCCGGACTCTCGTCACGGCTGTGATCGAACGCGATATCATCGTGGTGCAAAATCTAGTCTTCCTCTACGGCATCATTTTCATTCTCATCAATGTCATGGTGGATTTGAGCTATGCCTGGCTTGATCCGCGGATTCGATATCAATGAAGACGGGTGATTCTTGTCGACGGTCATCCAACCATGCCGTGACGGGGAGTATATTTCCTGCTAACGCGCGGATGAGATCTGGAACGATGCGAGGGTTGTGTGGACCAGCGAGGAAATCTCTACAGCATGGCGTCATCTGGCGAGAACATCGCTGAAATCCATCGATGGGGTTCGGCCGGGAGGAATCTTGGGACTTTTGTCAGACATAATCCGACCGCCGTAGCGGGTGGGATCGTCGGGCTGCTCATCGTATTTCTCGCCCTCACTGCCCCACTCATCACCCCCTACGACCCATTGAAGGCGGACTTCCGACGGATGGCGAAACCGCCTGACACTCATAATTATTTCGGCACCGACCAGATCGGTCGAGATACCCTTAGCAGGGTGATCTACGGCGCGCGCTCCTCTCTCATAGTGTCCTTTGGTGCTGTCTTGCTCGGCACGACCGTCGGCTCGCTGTGGGGGTTGGCGAGTGGCTATCTGGGCGGGAAGTTCGATCTCACAAGCCAGCGCATCATGGAGATCCTACAGGCGTTCCCGGACCTGATCCTTGCCATGGCGGTTTCGATGGCCATCGGAACGGGCATGCATGCTGTCATCGTAGCCATTGCGGTGACGCGAATTCCCTTCGGCGGTCGCGTCATTCGATCAGTGTCCTTGACGGTGAAGGAGTTAGCGTACGTCGAGGCTGGCCGGTCGATTGGAGCGAGTCAACTCAGGATCATGGGCTTGCACATCTTACCCCAGTGCCTGGCGCCCTATTTGGTCCTGGCCACTACGCATTTGGGGGTGGCGATCATCATTGAGGCGGCGCTGGGTTTTCTGGGAGTCGGCATTCCACCGCCAACGCCGACCTGGGGAAACATGTTGGCTGATTCGTTGACCTCGCTAGTACCGCACTGGTGGCTGGTGTTTTTCCCGGGGTTGGCCATCACGGTGACCGTTTTAGCCTTCAACCTGCTCGGCGATGGGATTCGTGATACGCTGGACCCGCGTCTAAGGGGCAGCACTGGGTCAGGCGGATGAATATCCGAGGAAGCAGTGCGGTTGTGTTCCCAGCGCCGTTTGAGTGGCGCTGGGAGGCAAACAGGGCTGCGGTGTTACAATGGGGCACGGAGCGGTAACAGCTCCCGCTCTCCCTGCAATAGGCCATAAGCTTTCAGCTTCCGATAGAAGCTGGCACGCGACAGGCCCACGAGCTGAGCAGCTTTGTTGCGATTACCCTGAGCCTGCCGCAACGCGCGCTCGAGGGTCCGCCGCTCAGCCTCAGCGACAACTGTGCCCAGATGAAACAACGGAAAGCGTCGCAGTCGTCCCGCTCCTTCGGCCTGAATCGAAGTGGGTAGATCACTGGGCTCGATGACGGGTTTAGCGCTCCCCACCAACAGACGTTCAACCACGTTCACCAGCTCGCGCACGTTTCCCGGCCATGTATACCCTTCCAACACACGGAGCGCCTCTGCAGAGAGTTGAGCCACACGTCCCAACTCCCGACTCTTGTATTCCCAATAGTGAGCTACTAAGAGCGGAATATCCTCAGGGCGTTCCCGCAGCGGGGGCACTTCGAGGCGGATCACATCTAAGCGGTACAGCAAATCGCGGCGGAATCGTCCATGGGCTACGAGTGTCTCGAGATCTCGGTTCGTTGCGGCGATCACAGAGCAGGTAACCAATTGCGGCGTGACTCCTCCGACACGAATGAGTTGCCTCTCCTGCAATACCCGTAATAACTTGGCCTGCATTTCCAGCGGCATCTCGCCGATTTCATCCAGAAAAATCGTGCCACCGTTTGCCAGCTCAAACTTCCCAACCTTTCCTTCCCGTGAGGCACCCGTGAATGCCCCTGGGGCATACCCAAATAGCTCGGATTCCAGGAGCTCGCGCGGAATAGCCGAACAATCGACCGGCACAAAGGGCCGCCGATGACGAGGGCTAGCAGCATGAATGGCGTGGGCGAATAGCTCCTTACCGGTACCACTTTCCCCGACCACCAGAACCGACGATCCTCCCTGGGCCGCCTGGCGAGCGAGTTCCCGCACTTGCACGAGGGCCGGGCTGTGGCCGATGATATCGGCGAAGGTATAACGGGCCGGCCAGGCTGACTCATGACCGCTAGGCCCCAGTGCACGGCGGCGTGCCTCCTCACTGTTGGATTCCCCACGTGCCTGGATAGGACTTACCACCACCACGACCCCTCGGAGCCGTCCGCCTTCCCAGAGCGGGACGATCGTTTCCTGGTGAATGCGACGTTCGTCAGGGATCCCTCGCTCGGGGGGAAGCGTTCCCGTACGTAATAATTCACGGACGCGCCGTCGCCGATCGAGCGCCTCCACAGGATGCCCGAGTAGCGCTCCGGGCGCCAGGCCCCTGAGGCGGGCATAGGCTCGATTGTAATACACGATGCGCCCAGTCGGCGCCAGGACTAACAGACCCAGGTCTAGAGCATCCATCGCCTGCTGGAGCACGCCACCAATCTCGGGTCCACCCCATAGACGCGCAGGGCTCGCTTCCCACGCCACCCCTTCGACCTCGCTATTCTTCCATTGCCCTCCGACCCAGTCAAGAGCGTGCTCAACCATTACTCCTCCTTACCGGATGTGTCCCTCCACACCGGGGTTTGGCAGACCATCTACGGCTGGTTCGCAGCCCAATCCTGTTACAGCTCTCCAAGATGTTGCCCCAGAATGATCATTGGCAGTTCATCTCGACTTGCTATAAGATCGGCAATATGTTTATTGTGATAAATTATGACAAAGTGGTACGATATAATGCTAGATGTTGCAAAAGGTACCCAAGAATACTGACCAAAGTCAAGAGAAATTTTCTGCCGGAATAGCAGTCACCACAGCCATATCCTGGCCCAAACGAATGAGTTTCAATACACATTGTCAGGTACATGAGAGGAGTGCTTGCCCACTATAGTTGTGCGAAATGCGGCAGGCAGCCTGGTTGTTGGTCGTGATACCTTTTAGAATATCGGTCCCCGTGTTAAGAACTTCATATAGTTAACTTTCATGTGGCTTCATGTATTGCTTGCGCGACCGATAGGGGCACGTCCGGCACCCAATGAAAAGGCTCTCAGGAAAAGAATTTTCTGGATGCCGTGATAGCAGTTAGTTACAATACTCTGTGATGCATACTCACCAGGAGACGATCAACATCTAGTGCGGTCGAACGCGCGAAAAGGTGGGCATCTCCTGTGATCATCAACCGACGCTAGTGGATCAATTGGAACCTTGCAAACACACCTCATACGTAAATTATTAGAAGACATCCACCAGCAGCGGGCGACCCCGGAGGAAGGACTGGAGGTCCTCCGCCACTTGCCCTATGAAGATCTCGGATTTGCGCAAATTGATCACCACCGTGGGTTAAGGCAAGGATTTCCTGAAGTGGTGTTCTGCCAAGGCAAGACGGTGGAACAAGTGTGCCAAATTGTGCAGCGCATCCGGGCTACCGGTAGCGATGTGCTCGCCACCCGCGCCAGTCAAGACGTGTTCGCTGCCGTCCGGGAGCTCTTTCCGGAGGCGGTGTATCATGCCCAGGGGCGTGCCATCGTCGTGCAATCTGGGGACCACCCGCGTACAAAAGGCTTGGTGCTGGTCGTGAGTGCGGGGACGTCAGACATCCCCGTTGCCGAAGAGGCGGCGATTACGGCAGAGACCCTGGGAAGCACGACCGATCGTCTCTATGATGTGGGGGTCGCAGGCATCCATCGCCTCCTCGATCGACGTGCAAAACTCTTTCAGGCACGGGTGTTGATCGTTGTGGCGGGAATGGAGGGAGCGCTGGCCAGCGTCGTCGGTGGCCTCGTCGATAAGCCGGTCATCGCCGTGCCCACCAGCGTGGGCTATGGCGCGAGCTTCGGGGGTATCGCTGCTTTGCTTACCATGCTCAATAGCTGCGCCGCAGGCGTTGCTACGGTCAACATCGATAATGGCTTCGGGGCCGGCTATATGGCTCATAGCATCAACCTGTTGGGGGAGTCAGAGGCGCGAGGATAGTCATGCGAACCGCATACTTTGACTGTTTTTCTGGGATCAGCGGCGACATGACGATTGGGGCGCTGCTCGATGCCGGGGCGAGCTTCGAAGAGCTGCGATTGCAGCTGGCAGGCCTGAACGTTCTAGGGTATGAGGTCGCCAGCGAGAAAGTCACCAAGCAGGGCATCGCCGGCACGAAGTTCCATGTGCATGTGCACGATGCGGGCACACAGCATCGCCGCATGCGCGACATCGAGGCCATTCTGCACGGCAGTGGACTGGCGTCGCATATCCAGGATCGTGCCCTGGAGGTGTTCACCCGTTTGGCCGAGGCTGAGGCTATCATCCACCACACGACCATCGATCAGGTCCATTTCCATGAGGTGGGCGCCATCGATTCGATCGTGGACATCACGGGGGCGGTCATCGGGCTCGATCTGCTCGGCGTACAGCGCGTTCTCGCTTCGGCGGTGAACGTTGGCAGCGGTTTCGTGCGGGCTGCCCATGGCGTGCTCCCCGTTCCCGGTCCGGCGACGGCGGAGCTGTTGAAGGGCGCCCCGACCTATGCGCGGGGGAATGACGGCGAGTTAACGACCCCCACTGGCGCGGCATTGCTGGCGACCCTCGCAGAGAGCTTTGGACCGCTGCCGCATCTGCGGGTGGGGCGGATTGGCTACGGGGCTGGCACCAAAGACCTGCCACACGCCCCCAATCTCCTGCGAGTCTTCATCGGTGAGGATGGCACACGGGGCGATGCCGATATGATCACGGTGCTGGAAGCCAATCTCGATGACATGAACCCCGAATGGTTTGAATATGCCCAGGAGCAGTTGTTCGCGCAGGGCGCCCTCGATGTCTTCTACACACCGATCTTCATGAAGAAGAATCGACCGGCCACGAAGCTCACCGTGCTCTGTGAGAGTGGCCACGTGGATGCTATCGTCGATACATTGTTTCATAACACCTCGACGTTTGGCGTGCGCACCTATGAAGTGCGGCGCCAGAAACTGCAGCGCTTCTCGCAGACGGTGGATACCCCATTCGGCCCGATTGCGGTGAAGGTCGGCCAGTGGCGCGGCCAGGTGGTGCAGATCTCGCCCGAGTACGAATCCTGCCGCCAGTCGGCGCGCCGCTGCGGCGTACCCCTGAAAGAGATCTATCGGGCGGCTGAGGCGCAAGCCCGTGCACAGCTGGAGGCACGTCGCCAGCCATAAAAATGAGGGGTGACAGAGTTACAGCGACGGTGAGCTCCGGAATGAGCTTTGCCATTTCCCTGTGGAGTAGCCCATGCGACTTACGCATAAGGTAGCCCTGATCACCGGAGCCGGAACCGGGATTGGCCGTGCCACTGCCCTGCTGTTCGCGCAAGAGGGCGCCCGGGTGGTCGCCCAGGATATCAACGCCGACGCCGCGCTAGAAACTGCACAGCTCATCAAGGCCTCGGGGGGTGAGGCCATAGCCATCGGCGGTGATGTCGCCTCGAGTGCTGACGCCGCGGCCATGGTGAATAAGGGCGTAGACACCTATAGCCGGCTGGATGTGTTATTCAACAACGCCGGCATCTGGCGCGGTGGGACCATCCTCGACATCAGCGAAGAAGATTGGGATCGGACGATGAGCGTGAATGTCAAAGGGATATATCTCGTCTCCAAGTACGCGCTCCAGCAGATGATGCGCCAGGAAAGCGGGTCGATCGTCAATGCCGCATCGGTGGCAGCCCTGCGCGGAAGCCCTATGAGTGCTGCCTATAATGCGTCAAAGGGGGCCGTGCTGCTGCTCACCAAGTGCATGGCCCTCGACTTCGGCCGCTATGGCATCCGCGTCAACTGCATCTGTCCCGGGATCATCGATACGCAGATGGCCGATCAGCTCTTAACCTACCGCTCCCTGGGCGATGATGATCGCAAACAGGCCTTGCTCGAGACCTACGAAGAGCGCCATGTTGCCAGGCGGTTCGGGCGGCCTGCGGAAGTGGCCAAGGTCGTCCTCTTCCTTGCCTCTGATGAAGCCTCGTTTGTGACCGGAGCGGCTTGGCCGGTAGACAGCGGCCTCTCGGCAGGGTAATCATCATCCCACCATAGTCAGTCCGCCGCTGACACTAATCACCTGCCCGGTGATGAAGCCAGCGGCATCGGAAGCCAAAAACACCACTATCGGGGCGATATCTTCGGGTCTCCCTAGGCGCCTGAGGGGCACGTACTGCTCCATGCGTCCCAGCACGCGGCTGCCAAACTCCTGCCGTTGCATCTCCTCGACCAGGGGCGGCTGCGTCGGTCCAGGGCAGACGACGTTGAAGCGGATGTTATGGCGCGCGTGCTCACGAGCCAGGGTCCGCGAAAAGGCGATGATCCCCGCCTTCGTCCCGGCGTAGACTGCTTCCCCCATGCTGCCGACACGGCCAGCGTCCGACGAGATGCTGACCACCGCCCCCGCCTGGCAGGCCACCATGTGGGGCAGCACAGCATAGCAGGTGTTGAGCACGCTCCTGTAGTTGATGGCGATGATTTTCTCCCAGAAGTCCGGAGTGGTTTGCAGGAAGGGTTTGAGCTCATCCCACCCGGCATTGTTGATCAGCGCATCGATCTTCCCGAAGGTCTGCAGGACAAGCTCAGTCGTCTCCTGGACTTGGACGAGATCGGTGACATCGGTCTGCAAGGCCACCACGCGTGCCCCGCTGTTTCTGGCGACCTCCGACGCCGTCTGCTCGGCGAGATCAACGCGCAGATCGGCAATAGCCACACTCGCCCCGGCACCCGCCAAGGCTGTGACAATGCCACGTCCGATCCCACGCGCCCCACCCGTCACCAGCGTCACTTTCCCCTGCATGTCGACGAGGCCCATGATGTTCTCCTGTGTGCGAAGCTGTGCAAGTCATCCCCGCATCGGCCAATAGAACCCTGGCCCAATATAGAGGCTCAGGCACTGCACGGCAAGGGCGGCGAAGCTATCCTCTTCGTAAGTGCTGCCCTCACGATATGCCGCCGGACCATGCGGCGTGCTTGACAATTGAAGGCGGGATGGTATCCTACTGCCGACTCGTTCTGGTTCTCGTTGAATGTTCTAGAGTTTTTTCCCGTCGGTTGTGATGATGTCCCATCTGAGGGAGCCCTCCGATGTGAGGAGAGAGGGGGTCGTCGATGCCGTCACGCAGCAAGAAGTCCTCCACACGTAGGATCGCCATCGACAGCACAGCCGAAGCCTATCTGGAGCTGTTGCGCGACCGTGGAATCGAGTATTTTTTCGGCAATGGGGGGACCGACTTCGCCCCGCTCGTTGAGGCGTTTGCCAAATCAGCATCGCAGGGAGGCACCACCCCCAAGCCCATGACAGTTCCGCACGAGTATGTTGCCGTCAGCATGGCCGATGGCTTCTATCGCGTCACCGGTCGACCGCAAGCCGTCATGGTGCATGTCATCGTAGGCACCGCCAACGCGGCAGGCGCGATCATGAACGCGGCGCGTGCGCATGTCCCGATCTTGTTCTCCGCCGGTCGCACCCCTATCACCGAGGAAGGGCTGAAAGGGGCGCGTAACGCCCACATCCACTGGGCACAGGAGTCTTTTGACCAGGGAAGCCTCGTACGGGAATTCGTCAAGTGGGACTACGAACTCCGCAACTTCTCCCAGGTCGAGACCGTGGTCGACCGGGCTCTGGAAATCGCCATGGCGGAGCCGCGGGGTCCGGTATATTTGACGTTGCCGCGCGAAGTGTTGGCCGAGGAACACGCAGAGTTTACTTATAGCGCGCCCAGCCGTCATAAGATTGAGTCGCCGCCTTATCCCGCTCCCGAGCGCATCAAAGAGGCGGTGCAAGCGTTGGTCAGCGCTAAATCCCCCCTGATTGTGACCCAGCGTGTCGGCGCGCATCCGCATGCCGTCAAATCGCTCGTGGAACTCGCGGAAAGCTTCGCACTCCCAGTGGTGAGCCCAGCGGGGATGTACATGAATTTCCCGAGCAATCACCCCTTGCACCTGGGATACGCCTCTGAGCCGCTGGTGCAGGAAGCTGACGTCATCCTCGTCATTGACGCCGACGTTCCCTGGTTTCCAGCCTTGGTGAAGCCGAAGGACGCCGCCACCGTTGTCCACATGGGCATCGACCCCTTCTTCAGCCGCTATCCGGTGCGCGGTTATCCATGTGACATCCCGATTGTGGCTGATTCGTCAGTGGCGATTCCTTTGCTCACCCAGGAGTTGGTGCGGTCGAGAGCGAAGGCGCAGCGTGTCATTGGCGAGCGCTTCAAGCACATCAAAGCCCAGCATGAGGCCCAACAACGTGGCGCACGTGAGCGCCTTGCCCAAGTGCAGTCCGAACGGCCGATCGAGTTTGAATGGGTGTCACACTGCATCGATCAAGTGAAAGACGACGAGACCATTCTCGTCAACGAGTACGATCTCAACCTGACACAAGTGCAGCTCACACTGCCAGGCTCCTATTATGCGGCTTCCCCGGCTGCTGGGCTTGGCTGGGGCATGGGGGCGGCGCTAGGGGTGAAGCTGGCGGCACCCGAGAAGACGGTGATTGCGACCTTGGGTGAGGGGGCATACATGTTTGGATGCCCAACGGCGGCGCATTTTGTATCGCGCGCCTACAACCTTCCGGTGTTGTTCGTGATCTTCAATAATCAGTGCTGGAACGCGGTGAAACGGGCCACGAAGGGGGTGTATCCCAATGGCTGGGCGGCCAAGACCGACAACTGGCCGTTGACCGACCTGATGCCGTCGCCGTCGTTTGAACGCATGGCCGACGTCCATGGCGCTTATGGCGAGTTAGTCGAAGACCCCGACGAGGTCCTGCCCGCTCTGCGGCGGGGGCTGAAGGCAGTACGTCAGGAGAAGCGACAGGCGATCTTGAACGTGGTGTGTAAGCATCCATGAAGGGGCGCGTACTAGGCACGTGTGCTCCAATCATCAACCAGAGGGGAGGGCCGCATGGGTTGGTCGCTGCTCAGTGAAGACCTGTGCGGGAAGCTGTATGAATTTTATCTTTTCCAGGTTAGCCTTGGGCAATGTACGGGATGCGCAAGCCGACCCACCGGTGGACGCAATCCTGAACATCAGCGAGTTTCACTATCCTACGACCCGCATCTATCGTTATCTCTACTTCCCGGATGGCGTGTATATCCAACCCCTTGGGTTAATTGGTGAGTGCACCCAGTTCGTCCGTGAGCAGGTGCGATCGGGACGGCGCGTCCTGATCCATTGTGCGGAAGGGATCAGTCGGTCGTGCGTGATCGGCGCCGCCTATCTGTATGAGTGCGGCATGTCGCTCGATGAGGCCATCGAGCTGATCCGTTCCAAGCGCCCGATCGTCGACCCTGCCCCTTTACTCCTCCGCGCTCTACGCGATTACTATCGCATTCCCGAATGATAGGAGCAGCGCTGGCGAGATGGCTCGGCACACACAATCTGCACTACCGCGCAAGGAAACGCTGCCACAGAAGCGGACGCGCACCGGTCAGCTGATCGAGCGGCTGAAAGCGGCGCACCCCGAGGCTCGCTGCTCGTTGAGCTACTCCAACCCCTTGGAATTGCTCGTCGCCACCGTGCTCTCCGCCCAGTGTACCGACGAGCGGGTGAACCGCGTCACCGAGTCGTTGTTCAAGAAGTACCGGACGGCCAGGGACTATGCCGTGGCACCGCCTGGGGAGCTCGAAGAGGATATTAAATCGACCGGCTTCTACCGCAATAAGGCGAAGGCTCTACGTGGCTGCTGTGCAGAGCTTGTGGCGCGATACGGCGGGGAAGTGCCAGCGAATATGGCTGCGCTGGTGCAACTTCCGGGGGTGGGACGCAAGACAGCCAACGTCATTCTGGGCAACGCATTCGCGAGAGCGGAAGGGATCGTTGTCGATACGCATGTGCGGCGACTCGCCGGGCGCTTGGGACTCACACGGCACACCGAACCCGGTAAAATCGAGCAGGATCTTCTGCAACTGGTGCCGCGTGCAGATTGGATCGTCATCGGGCATTTGCTCATCCTGCATGGCCGACGAATTTGCGCGGCGAGGGCGCCGAAGTGCCCGGTGTGCCCGGTCAAAGACCTCTGTCCTTCGGCCGAAGTTTTCTCCTCATCTATCCCGACCTAGAGCGGTTCCCGAGCAGATGTATGGGCTCCACCTCGGATACCATTGATGGGCAGGCGCTTTCCAACCACAGACACCATACATCCGAGTGAAAACCGCTATAGGTTGTGCGCCTGAGTTCTGATATTCCACCAACGCCTTCTGGCACCTTTTCAAGCGCGAATTTATTTCAGTGCGTCTGATGGACGAAATCCCCTGGGAGCATCGCCAGGAGGCGTCCCAGAGCCGTTCGAAGGTATTGCTCATCTTTCGATTCCAGGGTCAGCATCACTTT
>Ga0081538_10002480_pt1 | contig 17996 bp, 15 predicted proteins | sample TabmetS5T2R1_FD_71022 | JGI IMG/M metagenome (GOLD analysis project Ga0081538, IMG submission 71022) | Tabebuia heterophylla rhizosphere microbial communities from the University of Puerto Rico - S5T2R1 | ecosystem: Host-associated > Plants > Roots > Rhizosphere ... | reverse complement strand
GCGTCGATCCTCTGCCCGGCACAGGACCCGCAGGCCGCGGCCTCCGAGATCCGCCGCGTCGCCGAGGACGAGCGTTTTGTCCAGATCCTCCTCTGCGGCGGCGCCGACCGGCCGTACGGCGAGCCGCGCTACCTGCCGATCTTCGAGGCGGCGGCCGAGCGGGGGCTGCCCGTGGCCATCCACTCCGGCGGCGAAGGCATGGGGATCGCGGCGCCGCCGGGTGGCGCAGGGCCGGTCACCTTCTACATCGAGTGGCACACGCTCGGCTCAGCCTGCTCGACGATGTCGCACCTCGTCTCGCTGCTCAGCCACGGCACGTTCGAGCGGCTGCCGAGCCTCAACGTGCTCCTGATCGAGGGCGGCATCGCCTGGCTGCCGGGCATCCTCTGGCGGCTGGACACCAACTGGCGCGCGCTCAGGAGCGAAGTGCCCTGGCTCGAGCGCAAGCCGAGCGAGGTCGCGCGCGAGCACGTCCGCTTCTCGACCCAGCCGCTCGAGCACACGGACGGACACGACGAGATGCTCTTCGAGATGCTCGAGGCCGCGGGAGCTCCGGACAACCTGTGCTTCGCCTCCGACTACCCGCACTGGGACTTCGACGACCCGGGCTTCATGCTCAAGCGCCTGCCCGAGGCCTGGCGCGCGAAGGTCCTGCACGAGAACGCCGCCGAGCTCTACGGCGCGCGGCTGGGCTTGCCCGCCGTTGGCTAGGAACGACTGGGTCGACGTCGGCTCCGTGGCCGATCTCGAGCGTGACGGGCGGCTCGTCGCCCACGTGAACGGCCGAGAGGTGGGGGTCGTCGCCGATCCGGACGGCGCGTTGCATGGGGTCCGCAACAGGTGCCCGCATCATGGTGGGCCGCTCTGCCTGGGCCGCGTCGTGCACCGGGTGGGCGGGCAGCCCGGCGCCTACGAGCTGACTGGGCGGCGCAGCCTCCGCTGCCCGTGGCACGGCTGGGAGTTCGAGCTCGAGACCGGCGTGTGCGTCGACGAGCCCGCCCTTCGCGCCGCGGTCTACCCGGTGCGGGTCGAGAGCGGCCGCGTCCTCGTCCGAGCGTAGAGCGGCGCTCGGCCCGATCTTATGCACCGATGCATTATGGCTGCTTACATGACGAGATCACAGACGTGTGGGCGGCGACCGGAGCTCCGACGGGCACCTGCTTTCGGTGGTCGCGTTCATGGGGATGGCTTCGCTTCACGAAGCCGCAGCAGGCAGAGGCACCGCGATAAGAGTTAGTCGCGCGGGCGGAGGAGGGTCCTGCAGTGCAGCGGCCGGCCGCCCTTAGGCCGAGGTCCCAAACGGCCATCTTGTCGCCGGAGCCTCCTCGCCGTGGGTCGAGTCGGGCCGGGCAGGGGTGCAGCCGATCGGGTTCAGTTAACCGCCCGGCCCGCAGGATCGGGGGGCAATACTCTCGGCGGTGCCGGGCAGGTAGCCTTTGGGGCTCGCGCCCCGGCTCGCCACCTGGAGCAGAGCTCGCTTAGGCGGCGGCTGCAGACAGAACGCGGGCTTGGTTTCAGCGTTCCGGGGCCTCAACCTCATTTACCGCGAAGTTGTCGAACTGCACTTCGAGCGTCTCCCCGAGTGTGGTGCGGGGGCCTAGAAGTCCGGTCAGGCCAACGGCGCCTGCCTCGAGGGCTTCGTTGTCGGTTGCCGTTGTCCGCTCGCCGTTCACGACGAATTCGAGGTCGACTGTGCCTTCCGGCGTGGCGACGCACTGGGCCTGCAGCTCCGGGTCCTCGCCGCCGTCCCGGAGGTCGTTCTCCTCCAGCGGCGTCCACACACCATCGAGGCGCCTGTGGATGTGGACGGAAGGACCTCCCGGCCAGTACGTGAACCTGTAGAAATCGTCCAAATCCTCGGAGGCTCTGCAGACGATCCCGTACGCATAACCCTGACCATTGCTGACGGCGGTTCCGCCGGTCTCCACGACTTCGACGTCGATCCGCACGTTCTCGGCGGTTGGCCCGTTCTCGGGTGACACGATGACCCCCACCCGATTCTCCTCCTGGGGATCGATTTTCTCAGCATCGATCAGGTAAGCGCCGTCCACGTAACTGCCGCCGGTCTGTTCCTCAGCGACGTCCCGCCAGCCCTGCTCCTGGCTTGAGAAGTCGTCCTCGAAAGGAAGGGAGGTCGTCGTCGGACCACCCGCGGTTGTCGTCAGACCGTCCGGCCCGCCGTCCCTCATCGAGGCCCAGGCGATTGCGATTGCGGAGAGCACGGTGACAACCGCCACGCTTCCAAAGACCGCGAACCAACGTCGGGAGTACCGGAATTTCCGTGTTCTTACGCGCTTGAGCTCACGAATGAACGTGCGGGAGTCCTGGCGCCACGATCGGTGGATAAGGGGCTGCCCCTCCAACTTGGCCAGCTGCTTCAGGCTCTCAGGCAGATCAGATTCCGAGGGTGCGTCTGCGGATTGCACATACGCTTGAAAGACCGGAAGGCCTCGGCCAAGAGCCATTTCGATCTCGCGGCGTACGTAATCATCCTCGTTGTCGAGGCGACGACGTCCGCTCTTATCCTCGAGCCAGTGTTCTCCGATGACCGCTACGAAGGCATCGGATTGGCCGATGAACTTATTGATGTGTTCCTCGAAGTTGGAAGCTAACGGAATGTTCGCGTCCACATCGAAGAAGACCTTTTTGGCTCCAAACTTGGAAGCCAGATCAGTGTAAAGTCGGCCCGCTTCGGCTGCGGCGTCCTCCCGCCGGTAGCACACAAAGACTCGGAACGGCCATAATGTGCCTCTTAGCACTTTCTCCTCCCGCGAAGAGCATAACGCCCGCCGGGCGTTTGGTACATGTCTCCTGGACGGCTGCCGGGGGCAAATCTTTGCCTCCCACTGACAACTCTGACACCACACCGCGCTCCCAGCGGGAGTCGGAGAGGCGCAGGCGGGAACGAGCGGCTGCCCTCTGAGGCGAGTGGAGGCAATGCGGCGCTGCTTATGTACTGATACATTATGGTGAGATGCATAAGGAAGCGACGAACCCCTTCACCTTCGGCGACCTTGCGCTCGACGAGTACTTCACCGACCGCGAGGACGAGGTGGCCGAGCTGACCTCGGACATGCTCAACGGGCAGAACGTCCTCGTCTACGCGCCGAGACGCTACGGCAAGTCGTCGCTCGTCCTCCGAGCGGCTCAGCAGGCGATCCGGCGAAAGGCGTTGGTCGCCTACGTCGACTTGATGAGGACGCCGACGAAGGAGCGACTCGCAGCCGCGCTTGCCAAGACGATCTACGCGGACATCGCCTCGCCCGTCGGGCAGGTGCTCGAGAAGGCCGCGGAGCTGTTCCGCGACCTCCGCATCCGACCGACCATGGAGCTGGACCCGAGCGACGCCTCTATCCGCTTCAGCTTCCAGGCCGGCCGCCGTAAGACGGACATCGACGAGACGATCGAGAGGCTGCTGGAGAAGCTCGGCGACCTGGCCGCGGAGCGGAAGCGCCGAGTGGTCATCGTGTTCGACGAGTTCCAGGAGATCCTGGCGCTGGACAAGCGTTTCCCGAACCTCCTGCGCGCAGTCTTCCAGGCCCAGCCCGAGGTCAGCCACGTCTATCTGGGCAGCAAGCGGCACGTGCTCGAGCGCATCTTCAACGACAAAAACGAGCCGTTCTGGCGAAGCGCCAAGCAACTCGAGATCGGGATGATCGCGCCGGCGAAGTTCGCGCGCTACCTCCGCCGCCGGTTCGAGGCGAGCGGAAGGAGCATCTCGGACGACGCGGTCGACACACTCCTCGAGGCGACCGGCGGCCATCCGTACGGGACACAGGAGCTCGCCTACTTCACCTGGGAGCTCGTGCCCGTCGGTTCGCAGGCGACCGTAGCCGAGGTCGAGGCGGCGCTCGACCGGGTGCTTCGCTCCGAGCACAACCATTTCTCCCAGCTCTGGGACGACGCTCCGCGCCCGCAGCGTCTGCTCATGGTCGCGCTCGCCGAGGAGCCGGCCCCCGGCGTGTACTCGTCTGACTACCGCTCACGCCATGAGCTCTCGGCCAATCCCACGCTCCAGATCGCCCTCGCCGGGCTCATGAAGAAGGAGATCGTCGGGCGAAACCGCGACGGCGACTACTGCATCGTCGAGCCGTTCCTTGCCGAATGGCTCCAGCGCGAGCAGGCTTACCAACCAAGCGCGGGATCGGCGTAGACCGTCTCGCCCTCGACCAGCGTCAGGAGCACGCGGGCGTCGCCGATCGGCCCAGAGCCGGGGTCGAGGACGTCTCGGTCGAGGACGACGAGGTCGGCGAGCTTCGACGGCTCCAGGGTGCCCGTCTCGCCGTCGAGGAAGTTGACGTGCGCCGAGCCCGCCGTGAACGTCTGGAGAGCGGTCGGCAGGTCGAGCGCTTCCTCCGGCAGGAGCGGCTCCAGGTCGCGCATCTCCGGGTAGACGCGCGTCACCGCGACCTCGAGCTGCGGGAGCGGGTCGCACGTGGACACCATCCAGTCGCTTCCGAACGCCAGGCGGGCGCCCGCACGGTACAGACTCCCGAACGGATACATGCGCGTGGAGCGCTCCGGGCCGATGAAGGGCTCCGTAAGCTCGTCGACGTACCCGCTGTGGCAGGCCCACAGGGGCGAGACGTTGGCGACCACGCCGAGCTCCGCGAAGCGGGGCAGGTCGTCTGGGTGGATGAGCTGGAGGTGGGCGAGGTGGGGGCGCGAGTCGCGGCGGCCGTTCGCGCGCACGGCGGCCTCGAGCGCGTCGAGCGCGTCCCGCACCGCGCCGTCTCCGATCGTGTGCATGTGCACCTGGAAGCCGTGGGAGTCGAGAAGCACGACGGCACGCTCGAGCACGTCGCGCTCGAACATGGAGATCCCGTAGTTGTCGGTGCCGACGTAGGGCTCGAGCAACGCGCCGGTGAAGTTCTCGAGCACGCCGTCGACGAAGATCTTCGCCCCGCGGATCCGCAGGCGCCCAACCGATGCTTCGGCGCGCATCGCCAGGAGCTCCTCGAGCTGCTCCTCGCCGCGGCTCCGCTCCCAGAGGAGGTTCCCCTCCACGCGCATGGTCAGCTCGCCGCGCTCGGCCACCGCCCTGTAGGCGGCCAGCTGGACTGCGTCGTCGATCCGCGCGTCCTGCCAGGCGGTGATCCCGAGCTCGTGGAACAGGGACTGCGCGCGCAGGACGCCCACCTCCCACTCCTCGACGGTCGCCGGCGGGAGCAAGTCGCGGACGAGCTCCATCGCGTGCTCGTGAAGCGTTCCCTGCGGCTCGCCCGTGGCGTCGCGCTCGATGCGCCCGCCGGAGGGGTCCGGCGTCTCCCGGGTGATCCCGGCGAGCTCGAGCGCGCGGCTGTTGACCCAGGCGCCGTGCCCGTCGCGGTTGTCGAAGAACCCCGGCCTGTCCGGCAGGACCGCGTCCAGGTCCGCGCGGCTGGGGGTCCCGTGCTCGAAGGAGTCGATCGACCAGCCCGAGCCGGAGACCCACTCGAGCTCGGGGTGGTCGGCTGCGTAGCCGGCGATCGTCGCCAGGCAGGCCTCGCGCGAGTGGGCGTCGTTGAGAGTGCACCGCGACAGCTCGACGCCGCCCTCCGCTGGATGGCAGTGGGCGTCCTGGAAGCCGGGGACGACCGTGCGCCCCTGCAGGTCGAGCACCCGCGTCTCCGTGCCTACCTGTCCCGCAGCCTCCGCCGCCGAGCCGACCCAGGCGATCCGCCCGTCGCGAACGGCGACCGACTCGGCGACCGTCAGCGCTGCGTCGGCGCAGAAGACGGTCCCCCCGGTGAGAACCAGTTCCACGCGTGCCTCAGGCCCTGATGCAGGCTGCCAGGTGGCCGGCCCGCGCGCCGGCCGGCGCGCGCAGCTCGGGGTCGATCGTCTTGCACTCCGGGATCGCGATCGGGCAGCGGGGGTGGAAGCGGCAGCCCGGCGGGATTGCGACGGGGTTGGGAGTCTCGCCGCGGAGGATCTGCGCGTCTGCGGCCGCGCGCGGGTCGCGGCGGGGGACTACGGAGACCAACGCTCTCGTGTACGGGTGCCTCGGCTCGGCGATGACCTCCCGGGCGGGACCTTCCTCGACGATCCGCCCGAGGTACATGACCGCGATCCGGTCGGCGAAATGGGCGACGGTGGAGAGGTCGTGCGTGATCATGAGGATGGCGAGCCCTCCGCGGCGCAGGTCGTCGAGGAGGGCGAGGATCCCGGCCCGAATTGAGACGTCCAGCATCGAGACCGGCTCGTCGGCGACGAGCAGCTTGGGGTCGAGGACGAGGCTGGCGGCGATCGCCACGCGTTGGCGCTGGCCGCCCGAGAGCTCGTGCGGATAGCGGTCGAGATACAGCTCCGGCGGCGTCAGACCCGCCCGCGTGAGCGCGTCCCGCACCCGCTCCTCGCGCTCGGCGCGCCGCCCGCCTTCGCCGTGGACGAGCAGCGGCTCCTCGATCGTCGCCTGCACCCGGAAGCGAGGGTCGAGCGACTCGTACGGATCCTGGAAGATCAGCTGCACGCGGTGGCGCAGGGCTCGCAGGCGCCGGCCGGAGACCGACGAGATGTCCTCTCCCTCGAAGCGAACGGTCCCGGACTCGGGCTTGACGAGCCGGAGGATCGTCTGCGCCGTCGTGGTCTTGCCGCTGCCCGACTCGCCGACGAGCGCGAGCATCTCGCCCTCCCTGAGAGCGAAGGAGACGCCGTCGACGGCGCGGACGACGCGCTTCGGCTTGCCGCTCATCGCGCCTACCACTCCCCGCGGGACGGGGAAGTGGGTGACGAGGTTCTCGACCTCGAGGAGAGGCGTACCGTTGACGCTCACGACGCCGCCTTGAGTGCCGGGTCGTTCAGGTGGCAGGCGGCCGCGTGGCCCGGGCCCGTGGTCAGGAGGCGAGGCTTCACGGTGCCGCAAGGCGCAAACGTGCGGTCGCAGCGGGGCGCGAAGGGGCAGCCCGCGATCTCCCGGTCGAGGCGCGGAGGCGTCCCCGGGATCGAGACGACCTCGGAGTCTCCAGAGAGGTCGGGCGTCGCGGCAAAGAGGAGCCGCGCGTACGGATGGCGGGGATCGTGGTAGAGCGTGTCGGTCATGCCGATCTCGACGATCTCGCCTGCGTACATGACGGCGGCGCGCGGGCAGACCTGGGCGACGATCGGCAGGTCGTGCGTGACGAGCACGAGCGTGAGATCGAAGTCGTCGGCGAGCTCGACGAGGAGCTGGAGGATCTGGGCCTGCACCATCACGTCGAGCGCCGTGGTCGGCTCGTCCGCGAGCAGCACCTTCGGCTCGCACGCGAGCGCCATGGCGATCGCCGCGCGCTGGCGCATTCCACCGGAGAACTCGTGCGGGAAGCTCGAAGTGCGCGTGGCCGGGATCCCGACGCGCTCGAGCAGCTCGCCCACGTGCTGCCGAGCCGCCCTGCCGTCCGAGACTCCGTGCAGCTTCATCGGCTCGGCGATCTGGTCGCCGATGCGCTTCACCGGGTTGAAGGCGTTCATTGCCCCCTGGAAGACCATGGCGATGTCCGTCCAGCGGTGCGGGCTCACGGTCTCCTCGCCGCGGGCGAGGAGGTCTTCTCCGTCCAGGAGGACCCGGCCGGCGACGCTCGCGCTCGGCGGCAGCAGGCCCATGAGCGCGAGGATCGTCGTCGTCTTCCCGCAGCCGGACTCGCCGACGAGCCCGAACCGCTCCCCCGGCTGGAGGCTGAAGTCGACGCCTTGGACGGCGTGCAGCTCGCCGCCCCGTTCGAGCTCGAACCAGACGTGGAGACCCTGAACCTCGAGGACCGGCGCGCTCACGAGGCTTCCTTCGAAGGCATTGGCCGGAGCCGGAACCGGCGCACGGAGAGATGGCCGACCCGCAGGCGCGGGTTGAGGGCGTCCTCGATCGCCGTTCCGAGGAGCGTGCAGGCGAGGATGACGACCGCGACCGCGATCCCGGGCGGGGCGATCGCCCACCAGGCGTCGACGCTGATCGCGTTCGAGACGAAGGCGTTCTCGATCAGCCGGCCCCAAGAGATGAGGCTCGGGTCGCCCAGGCCGAGGAAGGCCAGGGCCGTCTCGGCGAAGATGGCGACCGCGACAGTCAGCACCGTGTTCGCGACGAGCAACGGCGCGACCTGTGGGAGCACGTGGCGGAAGATGATCCGTGAGTCGCTCGCGCCCAGGGCCTGCGCCCGGCGCACGTAGACCCGCTCGCGGACGCTCTTCACCTGCGCTCTGATGATCCGGGCGGTGCCGGTCCAGTAGATGACGCCGATGATGATGATGATGTTCGTGAGGCTTCGGCCCCAGATGGCGGCGATCACGATCATGAGCGGCACGTCGGGGATGACGAGGAAGTAGTCGGTGACGCGCATGAGCGCGACGTCGCTCTTGCCGCCGAAGTAGCCGGCCAGGATGCCGATCGTTCCCCCGATCAGCATCGCCACGGCCGCGGCGGCGAACCCGACGATCAGCGACACGCGCGAGCCGTAGATGATCAGGGAGAGCATGTCGATGCCGCCGTCGTCGAGGCCGAGCGGGAACTCGCTCGAGGGCGGTGCGAAGGGCGGGCCGACCTTCTCGCGCGGGCCGTAGGGCGCGATGAAAGGTGCGAAGACGGCGACGAGGATCGTCAGCAGGATCACCCCGCCCCCGATCGCAGCCTGCGGCCGGCTGCGCAGGATCGACCAGACGACGCCGCCACGCCGCCGGCGCGCCTGCGGGATGTCGCCGGGGTCGCCGGGCGCGCCTGCGGCACCGGCAGCGGAGGCGACGGTGCTCATTCCGCAATCCTCGGGTCGAGCTTGAAGTAGAGGAGGTCGGCCACGTAGTTGGCGACGACCACGGAGAGCGTGAGGATCAGGAACGCCCCCTGGAGGACGGGGTAGTCGCGCTCGAAGACCGCGTCGTACGTAACGAGGCCGATGCCCGGGTAGGAGAAGACGGCCTCGACGAGAATCGCGCCTGCGACGAGGTATCCGAGGGAGAGGGCGATCAGGGTGGCGACGGGGAGGAGCGACGCGCGGAAGGCGTGCTTCCAGACGATCGCCCAGTTGCGGAGCCCTTTGGCGCGCGCGGTGAGCACGTAGTCCTCGCTGAGCGCCTCCATCAGCGACGACCGCACGATCAACGCGTACTCCCCGTAGAGCACGATCCCGATGGTGGCCGCCGGCAGAATCATGTGCTCGAGGCGGTCGACGAAGGTCTCCCACCACGAGGGGTCGGTGAACTCGAGGAAGGGATCGGAGATGCCTGAGACCGGCAGGGTGCCCGCGAAGAAAATGAGCAGCATCAGCCCCAGCCATTGCGTCGGCAGCGAGTAGAAGAGCAGTGAGAAGCTGAGGTTTCCCCAGTCGAGGAAGGTTCCCCGCCGCCAGGCCGCGATCACGCCCGAAATGATCCCGAAGACGATCGCGAACGCCGTCCCGAGCGCGATCATCGGCAGGGTGTTGAGGAGCGGGTCGATCAGCTCGTCGACGACCGGCTCCCGGGTCACGAACGACCGCCCCATGTCGCCCTGGGCGAGGTCCTGCAGGTAGATCCAGTACTGCTCCCACTTGGACTTGTCCAGGCCGAGCTCCGCGCGGAGCTGGTCCTTGAACTCGACGGTGCAGAACTGGCAACGCAGGCCGGTGACGGCGTCGCCCGGAGCGGCGCGGAAGATGATGAAGTTGAGCGTGATCGCCACGAACACCGTGACGAGCGCGAACAGCGTTCGCTTCAGGAAGTAGTCCGCGCCCCTCACGGCGTCACGCTCTCTACCTCGCTGCTACCAGCCCCTCACTCCACCTGGTACGGCGCACCGTTGTACGCCTTCGTGTACGCGTCGAGCGAGCCCGGAAGGAAGCCGGCCCACTTCGTCGAGTGCGCCGTGATCGTGTCCAGGACGACGAGCTGGATGTACGGCTTGTCCCGATACAGGATCTCCTGCATCTCCCAGACGATCTCCTTGCGCTTCTCCTGGTCGGCCGTCCCGCCCTGCTGCTCGTACAGCTTGTCGTACTCGGGGTTGCAATAGCCGGTGTCGCTCCAGCCGCCGTACTGGTCGCACGTGACGACCGAGAGGACGAAGTCCGGGTCGAGGTAGCCGACCCAGTCCCACATGGAGAGGTCGAAGTCGAGGTACTTCCAGTCCGGGGCGCCGATCTCCTCGAACGCCGTCGTCGAGTCGAGCGAGTTCTGGGTCACCTCGACGCCGATCTCCGCGAGGCCCGTCTTCACGATCTCGAAGGCCCGGTTGATCCCGTCGAGGCTGTCCGGCGTGATGATCTCGTAGGACATCCTGTGCTCGGGCTGGGCGAACTCGCCGGTCGTCGCCGGCACGACCCGGATCCCGTCCGACCCACGCGCGTAGCCGAGGTCGTCGAGGATCTGGTTGGCGAGGTCGATGTCGTAGGCCTCCGGCTCGAGGTTCGGGTTCATCCACTCGCCGGCGGCCGGGATGACGATGCTCGCGACCGGGTCGGCGTGACCGCCGTAGACGACCTCGATCATCTCCTCGCGGTTCATCGCGTGGGCAAACGCCTCCTTGACCTTCGGATCGAGGAGCTCGCGGTTCTGAGGCTTCTTCGGGTTCGAGTTGAAGATGAAATTGTTGATCTGGAAGCCCTCCGCCTCGATCACCTCGAAGTCGGGGTTGCCCTCGATCGCGCTCACGGCCGTGAGCGGCACGGCAATGTAGTCGAGCTCGCCCGACGTGAACGCGGTCACCATCGCGTCGGAGTTGGCGAACCACTGAATCCCGACTGCGTCCGGGTTCGGCGGCGTGCCGTAGAAGCCGGGGTTCCGCTCGAGGATCGTCGTTCCCTTCTTGTCGTACTTCGTGAGCACGAACTGGCCGCCGGAGACGATCGGGAGGTCGTTCTCGGGGAGGTACTGCTTCAGCTCCTTGCCATCGCCGACTGCGAACTTCTCCCAGACGTGCTTGGGGAGGATGAAGAACTGCTGCAGCTGCGGGAGGACGTTGCCCACGGGCCGCTCGTACGTGACCACGAGTGTGTTCGGGTCAGGGGCCTCGAGGCTCTCCACGTGCGAGAGGAAAGGAGCCAGGTTGGCCGTCGGGCCCTTCGCGTACTTGAGGATGGTCTCCCCCGTCCAGACGGCGTCCTCGGCCGTCAGGGGCGTGCCGTCCGACCACTCGCCGCCCGGCTTGAGCTTGAAGGTCCAGGTGAGCCCGTCCGGCGATGTCTCCCAGCTCTCGGCCCAGTCGCCTTCCCACTCGAAGTTCTCGTCGTACTGGACGAGGACCGGATAGATGTCGAGGAAGGTGGAGTACGACTGGGCGCTGAAGGCGACGAACGGGTTGATCGAGTCGAAGCCGTCGGTCGTCCCTTGGCGGAGGATGCCGCCCGGCTTGATCTGTGCCTCGCCCCCGGTCTCGCTCCCGCCCGTTCCCTGCGCCGGCCCTCCGTCGTCGCCTCCCCCGCAGCCTGCGACTGCGAGGAGCAAGGTCAGGACCGCAGTCAACCACAAGACCCGCTTCTTCATGTCAATCTCCCTCTCCCCCAGTCACAAGGCCGGATTGCTCGATCGTGAGCGTCCTCGCGTCTGCGTCGAGCGTCGCCGTGACGCCGAGCGGAATGGCCGCGAGGTGCTTCCCGTGTCCCAAGGGAAGCTTGTATAGCACGGGGACCCCCAGCGGTTCTAGGTGAACCTCGAGCACGTCCTCGAGCGAGCGCGTCCTCGGCCAGCCCGCGGGGTGGTCTCCCCAGTCGCACTTCTCCATGTCTCCAACTACGACTCCGCGCACGCCGGCGAGTTTGCCGGCAAGCGCGAGCTGAGTGAGAGCGCCGTCCAGGTAGTACGGCGGGAGGTGGTAGTCCTCGAAGAAGAGGATCGCGCCGTCGAGGTCGACCTCCCAGGGCGTTCCCATCGTCTGCATGAGGAGCCAGAGGCAGCCGCCGGCGAGCGGGGCGGTGACGGAGCCGCCGCGGATGACGCGGCTGTAGGGGTCGTCAGGGTTCTTCGGCACCTCGCCGGCGCCGCCTCCCCGCAGCACCGCAAGCAGTCGCTCCTTCGAGAACTCGGTCGTCTCGAGGTCGCCCATGCCCAAGAGCCCGTTCGCGTAGAACGTCGCCAGTCCGGTCCGCTGGCGGACGGCGACGTGGAGCGCGGTGATGTCGGAGAAGCCGACGAAGGGCTTCGGGCTCGCGGCGATGAGGTCGAAGTCGAGGTGCGGGATCACCTGCGCAGAGCCGTAGCCTCCCTGCAGACACTGGACGACGTCCACCTCGGGGTCGGCGAAGAGGGTGTTGAGGTCGGCGGCGCGGTCGCGGGCGTCGCCGGCGACGAAGTCGTCGCGCGCGAGGACGTGCTCGGCGAGCTTCACCCGGTAGCCCTGCGACTCCCACCACTCGAGGCCCCGGAGGACGTCGGAGCGGCTCTCGTACGGGCTGGCGGGCGCCGCGACGCCGATTGTGCCGCCGTCGGGGAGCGGCTTCCCGAAGAGGCTCGCTGCTTTCAAAAGCTGTAGACCTGGGGCTCGGAGTCGCACGGGTTGCCGCGCCCGTACATGATCTCTCCGGCGGTGACGTCGGCGACGCACCAGAAGACGGTCTTGACGGTCTTCGGCTCGTCGGCGTGGCGGCAGACGGAGTCGGGAGCGTTCTCGTGGTCGGCGAGCGCCTCGCGCAGGCTCTCGACGGTGAAGCCTTCTCCGCGCGCCAGCTCCCGCGCGCGCTCGAGCCGGGCGCACGAGTTGGCGAGATCGCCCTTGCGCTCGAAGCCCTGCATGTCCTCTCGCGCGTAGTGGTTCGTGTGGACGAGGTAGCCGTCGCCGCCCGGTGCGTCCGTCCCGGCGCTTGTCGCGGACGCCTCGACGTTGGCAGCGGTGCCGTCCGCGTGCGCCAGAACCCAGTTGTAAGCGGAGGCGCGGGCCGGGTGGAGCAGGGCCTCGACGGCCTCGTCCAGCGTCCGGCGCGTGAGGACGTCGCGCACCTGGAGCAGCCGCGGGATGCCGACGCGCTCGTCGTTCGGCGAGACTTCATTGCCCGTCACCGAGAGGCCGGCGGCGTTCCAGCCGACGCTGACCCACGGGCCCATGCCGAGCGTAAACACGACGGGCTCATCGGGGACGCGCCACTCGATCGCCACGATGCCCTCCTCGTCTTCCGTGTAGAGGTCGTTCGTGTGGGCGACGAGCAGGTGCCCGTTCGCAGTCCGGACGCCGGTGACGACGATGTCGCTGCATCCGGTCGGAGCCTCGGCCGGCGCGAGCTCTTCGATCGAGGCGGCGAAGACCGCAAGCGGGTCGATGCCGGCGCCCTCGGCCGCGCCGTCCAGCTCCTCGACGACCCAGGGAAGATGCTCGACCGTGACCGCTCGGTAGCGACGCACGAGGTCGGCGTCGTACGGCGCCCCCGCCGAGCTGCGTATTGTCTCCGCGGTCGCCTCCCCGATCTGTGCCCCGACCTCGCGGTGGCTGCCTTCGGCGCGGATCAGCGGAATCGGGAGCGGCGTCACAGCGTCTCCCGCGGCTCGCGGCGCTCGGGGAGCGGCTTCGCGAGCAGGTCGCGGACGAAGCCCAGGCATTCCTCGACCGCCGCGTCGAGGAAAGCCTCGCCCTTCTCGGCCGTGCCCTTCGAAGCGTCGCCCTGGATCCCGGTGACGGAGAAGGCCGACCACCAAGGCATCACGCGCATCGGCCCGTCCGACCATTCCATGTAGGAGTACTCCCCGGCCGGAAAGCCGCGCTCGTCGAGGGCCTTCTCCATGTCCACGGCCTCCGGGTCGATCGCGAGGTAGATGGAGGTCTCGAGCTCGCAGGCATGGGCCATCCCGCCCGCGTCCGAGTCACGAATCTCCTCTATCCGCTCGAGCGCCCGCCGGCCGGACAGGTAGAAGGCGGAGCCGGCGAGAACTTCGGGGTGGTCGACGCAGACGAGGCGCGCTGCGGCGTCCACGAACGGCTGGTTGGAGCCGTGCCCGTTGAGGAAGAGCATGCGTCGAAAGCCGTGGCGCGCGAGCGAGCTGCCGACGTCCTTGCAGTAGCGCGTGAACGTGTCCCAGCCGATCGTGATCGGCCCCGGGAAGTCCATGTGGTGCGGGGAGTAGCCGTGGCTCACCATCGGCAGGAGCACGATCTCGTTCGGCGCCGCCTCGGCCGTCCGCCGGCAGATCTCCCAGGTGATCCGGACGTCCGTGTCGATCGGCAGGTGCGGCCCGTGATCCTCGAGCGTCGCCACCGGGATCAGGCAGACGCGCTCCTCGGAGGCCGCGCGGCGCACCTCGGGCCAGGTCAGGCGCTCGTAGAGAAGCGGGCTCCCCCACATTGAGGTTAAGCCGCGAGGGCTGCGTCGAGTGTGATCTCGGGCACGCCGGTGAGCGCCTGCGAGACCGGGCAGGCGGCCTTGGCGCCCTCGGCCGCCTCGCGGAAGCCGTCCTCGTCCAGGCCGGAGATCTTGCCTCGCACGGTGAGCGCGATCTTCGTGATTCCCTCGCCGGGCTGGAACGTGACGGTGGCGCCGGTCTTCAGCTCCTGGGGCGGCGCGCCTGCCTCGGCGAGGGCGTGGGAGAGCGCCATCGAGAAGCAGGCGGCGTGGGCGGCCGCAATCAGCTCCTCCGGGCTCGTCAGCCCGCCGGGCTCCTCCGTCCGCGAGGCCCACGTGACGTCGAGCGGGGCGAAGGCGCCGCTTGCGACGCTGTCGATCGATCCGCTTCCCTCCATCAGGCTGCCGTTCCAGGTGACCTCAGCGTGGCGATCCGTGGCCATTCGTCTCCCTTCGCGTCGTTCGGAGCTCTTGAGTCGCCGACTGTACCGCGGGGAGCTCGTCCGCGGTTGCTACCGTTCCGTCCACTAGGTCGGCAACCCGCCGGCCGTGAGATGAGCTTCTCGTTCCTCCTTCGGACGTTCGGGCAAGGCGAGTCTCGAACGAAACAAGGAGTAGAACAGCATGTCCCAGCAGTCCTTCCGCGGCCTTGGCGTGTCGGCGCCCGTTGCCGATGCGCTCGCCGCCCGCTCGATCCACGAGCCCTTCAGCATCCAGTCGCTCGTCCTTCCCGACGCGCTCGCCGGCCTCGACGTGCTTGCGAAGTCGCCCACCGGGTCGGGCAAGACGCTCGCCTTCGCGCTGCCGATCGTCGAGCGCGTCGAGCCGCGCGACGGGAAGCCGAGCGCGCTCGTGCTCGTCCCCACGAGAGAGCTTGCCCAGCAGGTGACGGACGAGCTTCGCTCGGTCGCGAAGCCGAAGGGCCTGCGGATCGCCGCCGTCCACGGCGGCGTCCCCCTCCGGAGCCAGGCCGCCAAGGCGCGCGAGGCCCACGTCGTCGTCGCCACGCCGGGCCGCCTCGAGGATCTAGCGCAGCGCAGGCTGATCGGACTCGACCGGATCCGGATCCTGGTCCTCGACGAGGCCGACCGCATGCTCGACATGGGCTTCAAGCCGCAGGTCGACCGGATCGTCCGGCGCCTGCCGCGCAACCGCCAGACGATGTTCTTCTCGGCCACGCTCGACGGGGAGGTGGGTGTGCTCGCGCGCGCGTATACCTCCAGCCCCTCGCGTTTCTCGGCCGAGCTGCCCGCCGACCGGGCGCGAGGCGAGATCGAGCACCGCTTCGTCTCGGTCGACCAGAGCACGAAGGTGGAGACGCTCGCCGAGCTCCTCGGCGAGAACGAGGGTCTCACGCTCGTCTTCGTCCGCACTAAGCGCGGCGCCGACCGCCTCGTCCAGCGCCTGCGGCGCCACGGCGTCAAGGCGGAGGCGCTCCATGGAGACATGTCCCAGCCGGCGCGCCGGCGCGCGCTCGAGCGCTTCGAGAGCGGGAAGGTGCCCGTGCTCGTGGCCACCGACGTCGCTGCCCGCGGTCTCGACATCGACGACGTCGAGCACGTAATCAACTTCGATCCTCCTGATGAGGACAAGGGCTACCTCCACAGGACCGGGCGAACCGGCCGGGCCGGCCGCAGCGGCGTCGCGGTCACGTTCGTCCTCCCCGAGCAGCAGGCAGAGACGAGCCGGGTGGCCAATCGCCTCGGCCACCGCGAGCAGTTCGAGCAGACGGGCATGAAGACGGCGCGCGCGAAGCTCGTCTACACGAGCCGCCGCGGCCGCCGCTCCAAGTGGTGATAGCCACCGGGACGCGCTAGCGCACCCTTCGGCAGGCAAGCTTCAGGGGTGGCAGGACGTCGTCGCCGTTGGGAGGGGTTCTCGCCGGGAGAGGCGCCGGAGCGTCCCGCCGACCCCGAGGTGCGCAAGGCGAACCTCCACCGCATCGTCAGGCTCTTCCGCCCATACGGGCGGACGCTGCTCGTCGTCAACGCGCTCATCCTCGTCTCGGCGGCTCTGGGGGTCATCCCCTCGTTCCTGCTCCGCGAGGTGCTCGACGTCGCGATCCCAAAGGAACGCGTGGGCCTCCTGACCGCGCTCGTTGCCGGCATGGTGGCGATCCCGATCGCGACGGGCGTGCTCGGGGTCTGGCAGACGCTCCTCTCGAATCGGGTCGGCCAGGCGGTGATGCACGACCTGCGCACTGCCGTCTACCGGCACCTCCAACGCCTCTCGCTGGCGTTCTTCACCCGCACTCGCACCGGCGAGGTGCAGAGCCGGATCGCCAACGACATCGGCGGGATCGAGAACGTGGTCACGTCCACGGCGACCTCGGTGATCTCGAACGTGACGACCGTGCTCGCGACGGTCGTCGCGATGGTGCTTCTCGACTGGCGCTTGGCGGTCTTCGCCCTCGCGCTCCTGCCGCTCTTCGTCTGGCTGACGAAGCGCGTGGGCGACCAGCGGCGCAAGGTCACCGCCGAGCTCCAGGCCTCGCTCGCAGACGTCTCCTCGATCGTGCAGGAGTCGCTCTCGGTCTCGGGGATCCTGCTCGGAAAGACCATGGGGCGCTCGGGCGACCTCGCCGAGCGGTTCGGCGCCGAGTCGGGCCGCCTGGCCGAGCTCGAGGTGCGGAGCCGCATGACGGGCCGCTGGATGATGGCGGCGATCCAGACGACCTTTGCGGTCATGCCGGCGCTCGTCTACTGGTTCGCCGGCTGGACGATGGCCGCGGGCTCGGAGACGATCTCGATCGGGACGCTGGTCGCGTTCACGACGCTCCAGTCGAGGCTCTTCTTCCCAATCGGCTCGCTGCTCGGCGTGCAGGTCGACGTGCAGAGCTCCCTGGCGCTCTTCGACCGCATCTTCGAGTACCTCGACCAGCCGGTCGACATCGTCGAGGGGACGCGCACGCTCGAGCAGCCGCGCGGTGACGTCGCCTTCGAGGGCGTCCGTTTTCGCTACGGAGACGAAGCCTGGACGCTCGAGGACGTCGAGTTCGAGGTCCCGGCGGGGACGAAGACCGCCCTCGTCGGCGAGACCGGCTCTGGGAAGACGACCTGTGCCTACCTCGTTGCGCGGCTCTATGACGTGACCGAGGGGCGCGTGATGATCGACGGCGTGGACGTGCGCGAGCTGACCTTCGACTCGCTGGCCGCCGCAGTTGGCGTCGTCTCGCAGGAGACCTACCTCTTCCACGCGAGCGTCCGCGAGAACCTCCGCTTTGCGAAGCCCGAGGCGACGGACGCCGAGATCGAGGAGGCCGCGCGCGCCGCCCAGGTGGACGACCTGATCGTCTCGCTGCCCGAGGGCTACGACACAGTCGTCGGCGAGCGTGGCTACCGCTTCTCCGGCGGCGAGAAGCAGCGCATCGCGATCGCGCGCACGATCCTCCGCAACCCGCCGATTCTCGTGCTCGACGAGGCAACCTCGGCGCTCGACACCCAGACCGAGCGTGCGGTCCAGGACGCGCTCGAGCGGCTCGCAGAGGGCCGCACGACGATTGCGATAGCCCATCGCCTCTCGACCGTGCGCGACGCCGACCAGATCGTCGTCCTCGACCACGGCCGGGTCGTCGAGGTGGGTACGCACGAGGAGCTGCTCCCGCGCGGCGGGACCTATGCGTCGCTCGTCTTCCGGGACGCCGACGCGCCTGCGGCCGTCCTCACCGAGTCTTAGAACCCCTTTCAGAATGAAGCCGGGTGTCGCCGGAACGCCCTGGGCGGCAGGCTGCGGCGTCCTCGGTTTGCGCCCGTAGGCTCCGGCTACGAACGCGGGTGGGTGGGACAGCATCAGAAGGGCGAGTTCCGGCAGGAACTC
>Ga0081538_10002479_pt1 | contig 18019 bp, 15 predicted proteins | sample TabmetS5T2R1_FD_71022 | JGI IMG/M metagenome (GOLD analysis project Ga0081538, IMG submission 71022) | Tabebuia heterophylla rhizosphere microbial communities from the University of Puerto Rico - S5T2R1 | ecosystem: Host-associated > Plants > Roots > Rhizosphere ... | reverse complement strand
CCGCCTTCGTCCGGGCCGGGTCGAGCCGCGTGTTCTGGACCTTGAACTCGAGCTGCCGGCCGTCCACGCCGCCCTCGGCGTTGACCTGGTCTGCCTGGATCTGTGCCGCGGTCAGGGCCGGCCCGTCGAAGAACTTCATGAGCTTCGTCTGGTCGACGGCCGCTCCGATCGTGATCGGGCCCTCCTCGGCGGTGGCGGCCTCGCCCCCGCTGTCGCCGCCGCCGCCGCCGCCATCGTCGTCGTCGCCGCACCCGGCGACGGCGAGGAGCGCGAGCAGCATGGTCGCTATCAGGGCCAGTCGGGTCAGCCTGCGGTCCATTGTCCGTCTCCTCCTCATTGCTTGTCCTTCAGGCCCGCGCGGGTTCGGCCGCGGACGCTTCCTGCTCGGCCGTGCGGAAGCGCGGTATCACGGTCCGTGCGAACAGCTCCTGCGCCTTGATCGCCTTCCAGTGCTCGAAGCCCCCGGCGTTCGTCGTGATCCCCACCTCCTTCAGGCCCTCGCACTTCTGAATCACCGCCTCGATGCGCTCGGCGATGTCGTCCGGGGTTCCCACCCAGACGATGTCGCCGTCCAGCATCTCGTCGTAAGGCGTGGCGGCGAGCTTCTCCATGATCCCGCTGGCGTAGAAGCCGAAGCCCGATTCCTCCAGCACGTCGCTCGGCGGCAGCTCGTCGCCGTAGAGGAGGGGGGAGGCATTGCCCGTCAGGAACTTGCGCATCCCGTCCTCGGCCTCGCGCCTGGCGGTGTCGCGGTCCTCGTCGATGTAGACCGCATGGATCCAGGCGATGTAGGGCTCGTTGCCGTGCCGCGCGCAGCTCTCGCGGTAGATGTCGAGCTGATCGGCCAGGGCCTCGTAGGGAAGGAGCGGCGGCACTGCCATGCACCAGCCCCGCTCGCCCGCCAGCTCGTAGGTGCGGTCGCTGGTCCCGCCCAGGAAGACCCGCGGACGCCGACCCTCGGGCAGCCGCGGAACGATGTGCGAGTCGTCGATCTCGTAGTACTTGCCGCTGTACGAGAAGCGCTCGTTCTCGAGCGCCATGAACAGCACCTCGAGCCCCTCCTCGTACAGGTCGCGCGTCTCACGGATCGGCACGCCGGCCTTTATCGGCATCCAGCCGTGCCCGCGCACGACCCCGAACTCGTAGCGCCCGCCCGAGAGGATGTCGAACTCCGCGATCTGCGAGGCGAGCACCGCGGGGTTGTAGTAGGGAACCGGGTGGCCGAGCGTGCGGAAGTTGATGGTGCTCGTCCGCTCGGCCGCCATCCCGAACAGCGCCCAGGGGTTGGCCGAGATCGAGAACTGGGGGAAGAACCAGTGCTCGATCACGGCATAGACGTCGAACCCGACCCGCTCGGCGTGCTCGATCTGCTCGAGGACCTCGTCGTAGAGCTGCCGGTAGGGCTTTCCTCCGTGGTACTGGACCTCGGAGTAGACGCTGAACCTCATCCACCCTCTCCTCTCAGCGGCCCGCCCAGGTCCCGGACCGCCTGGCTTCGAGTGCCCGGCCCGGGCGCAGCCGCGACTCGGTTCTAGCCTCGGGCGACCGTATCCGATACTTGATCAAATCGCAAGCGTCCCGGGGCGCTCGGCCTCAGCCCCCGGACAGGCGGGCGCGTACCCGCTCGCGGAAGGGCGGCGTGAGCAGGTCCATCGCCACTATGCGGCCGGAGGCCGCGTTCAAGCCCGGTCCCGGGTAGGTGCTCGCTCCGCACTGGTAGAGGCCCTCGAGCGGCGCGGAGTGAGAGCCGTAGCTCGGAAGCGGGCGCCAGAGGTAGGACTGGTCGAGGTCGGTCGCGCCCGCGTAGATGTCGCCCCGGACGAAGTTGGGGTTGCGGCGCTCGAGCGTGGTGGGGGACAGGATCGTCCGCCCCACGATCGCCGCCGGCAGGTTCTCGATGTGAGGCGCCAGGTGGGACACGATTCGGTCCGCGTAGGCGCTCTCGAGCTCGGGCGTCCAGGTCCCGTCCGCGACGTCAATCTCGCCGGCGGCGTCGCCGGTTGGGCGGTAGGGCACCTCCTGGAGCTGGATCCAGATGATTGCCGCCCCGTCCGGCGCCCTGCTGGGGTCGAGTGCCGTAGGTTGCCCGCAGACGATCGTCGGCTCCGCCGGCAAGAGCCCGGCCCGGGCCTGCGCACAGGCCAGGCTCACCGCGTTCAGGCCCCCAGTCACGTGCACGATCGGGGCCCGTGCCAGCCGATCGTCGGCGCGCCAGCGCGGCGGCTCCGAAAGCGCGAGGTGGATCTGCGTGCCGGCCCGGGCCGAGAAGCGAAAGCGCCGTGCCTCTTCCATGGCGCGCTCGGGAACGGCACCGGCGGGAAGAAGCCGCCCGTAGAGCTGGGTCGGTGTGGTGTTGGCGATCACCGCGCGCTCGGCCAGGATCTCCTCGCCGCCCGCCACGACCCCTGCCGCACGCCCGTCGCGGACCTCGATGCGCTCGACCTCCACGCTCGTGCGAAGGGCCCCGCCGTGGTCCTCGATGAGGCGCACGAACGCCGTGACGAAGTTGTCCGACCCGCCGCTGACCACCGGCATGCCGATCTGGTGGAGCGCACCGGCGAGCGCGAGCAGTTGGAAGCCGCCGCCTGCGTCGTCGGGCGTCAGTCCGGTGTGCAGCACCCATGGCGCGAGGAGGTCGGGAAGCTCGCGCCCCTCGAAGCGGCTCTCGAGCCAGCCGCGCGCGCTCGACGCCAGCCTGGCGCCGAACGCCAGGCCGTCGCGGACGCCGAGCCGGCGGGCCAGCGTCGCAGTCAGCCGGGCGGCGTGGGCGGAGCCCAGCCTGGTTCCGAGAAGCTCGCCGATGAGGTCCATTTGCGCCCCCAGCGCCGAGACGTCCGCGAGGTACGCGTCGCGGTCGGCGGGGGCCAGGCCCTCCACGGTGCGTTCCGGGTCCCGGTGGGCAACCACGGCGCCGTTCGGGGTGGCGGTCGCGGTCACGACGTCCTCCGCGTTCACGTAGTCGAGGCCGCGGGAGCGCAGCTCCTCGCCCAGCTCGGCCCAGGCGGCCGAGGTGTGGAAGAGCGGATGCCAGCTCGAGAAGGTGTCGTGGCGGTAGCCCGGCTCGGTCAGCTCCTCCGTCGCCACCGCGCCGCCCGGCTCGGGGTTCCGCTCGATCACCTCGACCCTCCAGCCTGCCCGGGCGAGGTACGCGGCGGCAACCAGTCCGTTGTGGCCGCTTCCGATGACGACCGCATCGACGCTGCGGCTCATCGGGGCGGGACTTGATCAAAGATCAGGCCCGCGTGCAAGTACGCTGCGGCGCCGCTACGCGGACCGGCCCTGCGGCCGCGGCGGAGCGCGCGGGGCGAGGGGGGTAGCGCACGAGGCAGCCGCGCTCCTCGTCCCACAGCTTCAGGCGCAGCGCGGCGATGCTGCTGCGGCCGGTGACGACGGGCGTGCGCGCGAAGATCGGCTGCTCCTCGTGCGCCGCGCGCAGGTGGTAGTTGGGGATCTTCGCGCTGAGGTGGTGCACGTGGTGGTAGTTGGCATTGCCGACCGCCCAGGTGAGTGCTCGTGGGAGCTTGAGGTAGGAGCTGCCCTGCAGCGCGGCGAGCTCGAAATTCCACTCCCCCGAGGCCCTGAAGTAAGTGTCCTCGTACTGGTGCTGGATGTAGAGCATCCAGGCGGCGACGGCCCCACCCGCCACCAGGGTCGTGCCCTGGATCAGCAGGTAGCTCTGCCAGCCGACGAGGGCACTCCAGCCGATCGCCCACGCGGCGAGTGCGAGGTTCGTCACCACCACGCTGAAGAGGATCCTGCGAGTCATGCCGCGCTGGGGGAACCGGCGGTCGAACAGGAAGACGAGGGTCGGCCCGACGAACAGCATCAGCAGCGGGTTTCGGTAGGCCCGGTAGCCGAGCCGCCGTGCGCGAGACGCGTTCTCGTACTCGGCGAGCGTCATCGTGTAGATCTCGCCGGGCCCGCGCTTGTCGAGGTTGCCGGTGTGAGCGTGATGGAGGCTGTGCTGGCGCTGCCACCAGCGGTAGGGCGTGAAGAGGAGAAAGCCGAGCAGATAGCCCCAGAAGCGATTGGCCTTCCGCGACTCGAACAGCGAGTTGTGGGTCAGGTCGTGGAAGAACGAGTACATCCGCATGAGGAATACCGTCGCCCCGAGGCCCAGGGCGATGCTGAGCCAGGCGTCCGGTTGGGCGATCGCGGCGAGGACCCACACGCCGATGTACGGCAGGACGACGCTCGCAATCTGCCCGAGGCTGCGGCCGCGGTCGACCTCGAGATAGGGAGCGAGGTCCCGCTTCCAGCCTCGGCTGTGGGGAATGTTTGTCACGGAACGCTCTTCGCCTTTTACGCCGGTCCGGATCACGCCGAGGTCCGCCAAGCTAGTGTCGCGTCATGCCCGACGAGGAAGTCCCCGTCTTGATCGTCGGCGGCAGCCTGGTGGGGCTGACGACGGCCATGCTGCTCGCCCACCACGGAGTGCCGTCGTTGTCCGTCGAGCGCCATGCCGGCACTGCGATCCACCCGCGAGCGGGGCACTTCCAGCTTCGGACGATGGAGGTGTTTCGCCAACTCGGGCTCGAGGAACGGGTGCGCGCGAAGTCGCTGGAGATGTACAGCCCGACGGGCGGCATCGTCGCGGTCGAGTCGCTTGCGGGTCGCGAGCTCGCCACCTACGTCGAGGAGCTGAACGAGGGCGTCGAGGGGTTCAGCCCGACGCGGCGCGTCTTCATCAACCAGGACGTGCTCGAGCCGCTGCTGCGCGAGCGCGCGCTCGAGCTCGGGGCGAAGGTGCGCAACCGGACGGAGGCAGTCGGCCTTGAGCAGGACGACGATGGTGTGACGGTCACGCTCCGCGACCTCGACTCCGGCGACGAGCGCGAGGTCCGAGCACGCTATGTCGTCGCCGCGGACGGCAATCGCAGCCCGATGCGCGGGCGGTTGGGGATCGGCATGCGCGGCTACGGACAGCTCTCGCGAAGCATCACCATCTACTTCCGCGCCGACTGCGCCGAGTTGCTGCGCGATCGCAACCAGGGCGTGTTCTACGTGCACAATCCGCAGCTGCGCGGGTTCTTCCGGCTCGACCGAACCGGGGGCAACGGCTTCCTCGTCATCAACACGGTCGGTGAGGACGTCACGCAGGACTCGGCGATCGACGTGCAGTCGGGGTTGACCGAGGAGCGAGCGCTGGAGTACCTGCGCACCGCGATCGGGACCGACATGCCGATGGAGATCGTGCACGTCGCCAACTGGCAAGCCGAGGCGAACTGGGCCGAGCGGCTTCGCGAGGGCCGCGTGTTTCTCGCGGGTGACGCGGCGCACGTCGTGCCGCCGAACGGCGGCTTCGGCGGCAACACCGGCGTCCAGGACGCGCTCAACCTCGCATGGAAGCTTGCCGCAGTCATCAGGGGCAACGCCGGGCCGGCCCTGCTCGACAGCTACGAGGCCGAGCGCCTGCCGCTGAGCCGGCTGACCGTCCAGCAGGCATATACGCGCTACGCCACGCGCGTCGTACCGGAGCGTGGTACGGAGGGCGTCGAGCCGCCGATCCCCGACATCGAGCTCGAAATCGGGCTCGTAATGCGCTCCGACGCGATCCGCAGCGAGGACGGCGACGATGGCGTCCTGCACCTGCCACCTTCCGCCGGTGACGGTCGACCGGGCATCCGCGCCCCCCACGTCATGCTTACGGGTGGGGGCTCGACGCTCGACCTCTTCGGCTCGCAGTTCGTGGTGTTGCGCCCTACCGGGGATGCCGTCGACGACTGGGCGCCGCCCGGGGTGACGTCGCACGTCATCGACGCCGAGCGGTTCGCCGAGGTCTATGGCTTGTCGGCCGGCGGGGCGACCCTCGTACGACCCGACGGCGTGATCGCCTGGCGCGCACGCGGCCCGGCCGGTCGCGACGAGCTCGCGCGCGCTCACGCGACCGCGCTCGCGCTCAGGGAGTCCTGAGCCAAAGAACAATCGCCCGATTCACCACGTCTGTTACATCGTCGACGACATCACCAAGGCGGTCGACCGAGGGAGATGCCGGAGGGGTAAGAGTCCAGCTGGCCGTTCAGCCGGGCGCGCCGTCGAGCCGCTCGGCGAGTTCGACGATCAGGCCTTCGGGTCCGCGGACGTAGCAGAGGAGGAAGGTGTTCTCGAAGTCGACGATCTCCCCGACCGTGTCCCAGCCGGCCGCTCGGACGCGGTCGACGACGCCGCGCACGTCGTCAACCGTGAAGGCGACGTGCCGGAGCCCAGGACGGTTAGCGGCCGGCGCCGGCTCCCCCGCGCCGGCGGAAGGCGAGTGGAAGCGCACCAGCTCGAACATGTCGCTGCCGTCGGGGGCGCGAGCCATCACGACCTCGACCGTCACGTTCTCGAGTCCGATGATCCGATCGATCCACTCGCCGCTGAACACCCCGGGCTCGCCGCAGTCGAATCCGAGCAGCGCAAGAAACCGGACCGTCTCGTCGAGGTCCTCGACGACGAGGCCGACGTGGACGAAGTTGGTGACGCCGGGGCGATGGCTGTCCATTGAGGTCAAACGACTCGCTCGAGATCGTGGGCCGCCGGAGTCGTGAGGATACGGCCGCGTCGGTTTGACTACCGATGCACGCCAATCCGAAAGGCTCGACCACGATGTCACGACAACTCATGATTCCTGCCGCGGACACTCGGCTCTACGCCGTCGACGCCCCGGGCGGCACGCCTGCCCTGCTCTTCCTCAGCGGCGGCTTCGGCACCGTGCAGAACTGGAGCCGCGTCATCCGCCGTCTCGACGGGAAGTACCGCACGGTGCGGTTCGACGCGCGGGCGCGCGGGAAGTCGGGCAGATCGGCCGACTACTCCGTACAGGGGGCCGTCGACGACATCGGACGGGTCATCGACGCGACCGATATCGAACGCCCGATCCTCGTCGGGTGGTCTCAGGGCGCCACGATCGCCGTGCGATTCGCGACTCAGCACCCCGGGCGGGTCGGCGGACTGGTGCTCATCGACGGTGCTTACCCGATCGCCATGTTCGACGAGGCCGGAAAGCAGAAGGTCCGCGCCCAGTTCCGTCGGTTGGGTTGGATCATGCGCATCCTGGCAGCGCTCGGCCGCTCGGCCCGGATGTCTCCCGCCGAGTCCGCGAACGTCGTGATCGAGATGGACGCCGTCAACGGCGAACTCGCACCCGACTTCGCGGCGCTGGACTGCCCGACCGTGTTCGTCGTCGGCACCGGAGCCCACTCGGGCGCCACCGAGGACGAGATGCGCACGGTGCGCGCTGCTGTCGCCGAGGCCGAGGAGAGCAACGAGCGCGTGTCCGTATTCGCAACGACGCCCCACAAGCACACGCAGATCCTCAACAAGGCCCCCGACACCGTGGTCGCCGCGATCGAGCACGTCATCCACGAGTCTTCCTGATTAGTCCCACGTGCGCGGGAACTCTCGCCGTCACGCCGGCATTCCGCCGGCGGCGCCCGCGGTCAGCGCCTGGCGCGCCAGGCGGCGAGAGCAACCGCCCCCGCCGCGCCGGCGCCCGCGAGCGCGCCCCTGCGCCTCGCGCGTCGCGCGCGTTCGCCGGCGATCATCTTCGCGACCAGCCGGCCCGAGATCGCGTTCACGCCCGCCCCGGGCCAGGTGCCGGCGCCGACCATGTAGAGGCGGTCGACGGGGGTTCTGTAGCTCGACCAGCCGGGGACCGGCCTGAAGAGCAGGTTCTGCGACAGGTGGTGGCTGCCGCCCACGCTGTCGCCGCCCACAAGGTTCGGGTTGTGGCGCTCGAGGTCGTCCGGGCCGAACACGGTCCAGTCGAGCATGCGGTCGCGCGCGCCGGGCGCGTAGCGCTCGAGCTTGTCGAGCACCCGTTCCGCGAGCGGCTGCTTTGCGTCGTCCCAGCCGCGCGCCTCGATGGAGCCCGAGGCGTCGCCCTCGATCCGCGGCGGCACCATCCGGACCTGGATCCAGAGCACCTGCCCGCCGGCGGGCGCTCGGCTCGGGTCGATGGCGCTCGTCTGCCCCACCACCAGCGTCGGGCTCGAAGGCAGGAGGCCGGCCAGCGCCTCCGCGTAGGTCCGGGCCATGTCGTCGACGTACGGGCCCACGTGGACGTAGCCGAACTCGTGGAGGTCCTCATCGGCCGCCCACATCAGCGGGCCGGATAGCGCGGCGTGGATCATCATCGTCCCGGGCCCGTAGACGTAGCGGGCCACGCGGCGGCGGAAGTCGTCCGGCAGCGCCTCCGGGGGCACCATCCCCGCGAACAGCACGCCGGGGGTGAGGTTGGCCACCACCGCCCGGCGCGCTTGAACGTTCTCGCCCGATTCGAGCTCGACGCCCGTCGCCCGCCCGCCGTCCACGCTCACGCGCCGAACCGGCGCGGAGGTCCGCACCTCGCCGCCCGCTTCCCGCACGAGCGCGGCCAGCGCGTCGGGCAGCCGCGAGGCGCCGCCCTCCACGACGGACATGCCGTTCCGCATGTCGGTGAAGAGCTCGAGAAACGGGAACAGGGCGCCCATCGCGACGTCGGGGCCGAAGTCGAGGTGCATCCCCCAGGACGCCACCAGCGCCTTGGCTTCCGGAGTCGCGAAGAAGTCGTCGCCGAGGGCGCGCGTGGAGCTCGCGACGAGCCGGCCGAGCTCGTCCAGCCCGTCCGCGCCGAGCGAGCGGTGAGCGCGTGTCAGCTGCCGCAGCGCCTCGCGCGACGGCATGCGCGTGCCGTAGAGCTCGAACAGCAGCGGGGCGAAGCGCTCGTATAGCTCGAGAAGGCGATCCCAGCCCGCGGCGTCGGCCGCGTTGTGGAGTTCCAGCAGCGCGCGCGTTCGGTCGGCGTCCTGGTACACGCGCAGGCTGCGGCCGTCGGGGAAGACGTTCGAGTACGGCCGGTCGGTGGTGGCGAACCGAAGGCCGTGACGCGCGAGGTCCTCGCCGAGCTCCGCGAAGGCGGGGGACCCGAGGAAGAGGTTCTGGTTGGTCGCGAAGAGGTCGTGCACGAAGCCGGGGCGGGTGACCTCGCCGCTGGCGACCGCGCCGCCGAGCCGCTCGCTGCGCTCGAGGACGAGCACGCTCATTCCCGCCCGCGCGAGGTACGCGGCCGCCACCAGTCCGTTGTGGCCGGCGCCGATCACGACGGCGTCGTATGTGGCCCCAGCGCTTGCACCCATCCCAGTGATTTGATCAAATATCCACGGCCCATGCAGGGACATCGCGGGCGACCGCCGCCGGCCACGCGAGAGAGAGGAGCATTACGAGAGTGACCGTCCCCTTCCGAGTCGGCGTCATGCAGCTGACCATGGAGCCGCTGCCCGAGATTCTCCGCCACGCCCGTGCGCTCGACGAGCAGGGCTTCGACACGATCTGGCTCGCGGAGGCCTACCCCTGGTGGCGCAAGCACCAGATGGAAGCCCGCTCCTCCACGGCGCTCTCCCCGCTCATCGGACGGGAGACCGAGCGATTGGCCGTCGGCTGGGGGATCATCTCGCCCTACACGCGCCATCCGGTACAGGTGGCGATGGAGGCGCGTGTGACCCAGGAGGCGCTGGGCGGCGGCCGCTTCTACCTCGGCTTCGGCGCCTCGAAGATCTTCATGAGGCACATCGGCGAGGGCGAGCGGAAGCCTGCCCGTCCCCGCACGGCGGTCAAGGAGGCAATCGAGATCGTCCGCGCGGTGCTGTCCGGAGACGCGCTCGACTACGACGGCCGGGAGTTCGCCGCCCACGTGCCGCCGCTTGCCGACGAGGCGGAGACCCCGCGCGAGGCCGTCCCGCTGTACGTCGCCGGCACGGGCCCGCGCATGCAGGAGCTGGCCGGAGAGGTCGGCGACGGCCTGCTCACGCCCAGCATCACGACGCCGGCCTTCGTCCGCTACGCGCGTGAGAACATGACGAAGGGCGCGGATGGCGCGGGTCGCGATCCCGACGCCCTCGACCTCGGCTGCACGGTCGTGGCGAGCATCGACGAGGATCCCGTCCGGGGCCGCGAGGGGGCGCGAGAGATCGCCGGGATGTATCTCGCGAACAAGGTTCAGAACATCCAGGCCTCGGCCGACACGCTGCTCGACCTGGCCGGGCTCACGATGGACGAGATCCGTCCGGTCGCGGATGCGATGGAGCGGGGCGGGCGGGTCGCGGCCGCCCGTGCCGTGACCGACCAGGTGCTCGACAAGTGCAAGCCGATCGCCGGGACACCGGAGGAGTGCGTCGCAGCGATCGAGGAGTACCGCGACGCGGGCTGTACGCACGTCATGCTTGAGCTGTGGGGGGAAGACCGGGAAGAGCAGATCCGCCTCTTCGGCGAGCGAGTGCTTCCGGCGGTGAGGTCGGCGGTCGCATGATCTCCGGTGTGGTCCCCGGATCGCTGGTCGGGCACGTGAGCGAGGAACGGCTCGTGGACACGGCCAAGGCCTTCGTGGACATCTCGAGTCCCACCGGATACGAGCGCGACATGGCCGACAATATGAGGGCGCTGTTCGAGGAGCTCGGGCTCTCGGTCGCCTGGCAGGAGGTGGAGCAGGACAGGCCCAACGTGGTCGGCACGCTTGCCGGCACAGGCGGCGGTCCGAGCCTGATGTTCAACGGCCACATGGACACCTCCTATTCCGGCTCCGAGCCGCATCTTCGGGGGATCGGCTTCAGGCCGAGCGCCGTCGTGAAGGACGGCCGGGTCTGGGGGCTCGGCATCTCGAACATGAAGGGCGCGCTGGCCTGCTACGTGGAGGCGGTGCGGGCGCTTCTCGACTCCGGCCTGCGCCTGCGCGGCGACGTGACGATCGCCGCGGTCGTCGGCGAGATCGAGAAGACGCAGTGGGGCGAGGAGTTCCGGGGGGCCGACTATCGCGGCTACGCCGCCGGCAGCCGCCACCTCGTGACCCACGGCGCCGTTGCCGACATGTGCGTGCTGGGCGAGCCCACCGAGCAGCGCATCGTGCTCGGCCACTACGGGGCCATGTGGTGCCGGATCGGCGTGGGAGGCCCGTTCGTCCACACCGCCTTCAGCGAGGGGAGGCTGCCCGAGAACTCCGTCGTGCGTGCTCGCGAGGTGCTCGACCAGGTGCTCGAATGGATCCCCGAGTGGGAGGAGCGTGCGAGCTACCGCGGCCTGCGCGGGGTGGTGAACGTGGGCGCGGTTCGCGGGGGCTTCCCCTGGCGGCTCTCCCGCACTCCCGGCCGCACGGACCTCTTCCTGGACGTGCGCGTGCCGCCGACCATGCCGATGCAGGAGGCGCGTCGGGCCTTCGACGCTCTCGTGCGTGAAGTGCGCGAGCGCCATCCGGATTGGGGGATCGACTCGGAGGTGTACGTGACCGCGCCGGGCGCCGAGATCGAGGAGGATCATCCGCTCGTGGAGGCGATCGACCGCGGCCATTCCGCGGTCTTCGGCGCGCCGCCGGAGCGCGACGCCGTGCGCTGGTTCTCCGACGCCTCCGCGCTCACGCGGTACGGCGTGGCGACCGTCAACTACGGCACCTCCAGCGGACTCCCGGGGCCGGAGGGGGAGAACCTCGACGTGGAGGGGCTCGTGCGGGTGGCCAAGGTCTACGCGCTCGTCGCGGCCGACGTCTGCGGGGTGGCGGAGTGAAGCTCGCCACCTTCGACACCCCGGCGGGCGAGCGGCGCTGCGGGGTGGTGCGGGACGGCACGGTGACCCCGCTCGACGCGCCGGACCTGCGGACGCTCTACGAGCGGGGCGACGTGGTCGCCCAGGCACGCGCGGCGTCCGGTGAGGAGCTCGCTCTGTCGGACTTGACCCTGCGCGCCCCGATCGTGCCGAAGAAGTTCTTCCACACGGCGGGCAACTTCCGCGAGCACGAGGAGGAGTCGAAGCAGGTCGACTGGTCGCACAAGATCGCGCCCTGGATCTTCTTCTTCCAGAACGTCGACGCGATCATCGGGCCGGACGAGCCCGTGGTGTACCCGGAGCACCTCACGAGCGAGCTCGACTACGAGCTCGAGCTGACCGTGGTGATCGCCAAGACCGGACGCGACTTCGGCCCGGAGGAGGCCCCCGAGTACATCGGCGGCTACACGATCTTCAACGACATCACCGCACGCGACATCCAGCGCCGGGAGATGGAGTCGGGCGTCTTCGGCTTCTGCAAGGCGATCCACACCTTCTGCCCGCTTGGGCCCTGGATCGTCCTGCCGGACGAGCTGCCCGACGCCCACGACCTCGCTATGGAGCTGCGCGTGAACGGTGAGCCGTTCCAGCGCTCGCACTCGAGCCACATGACCGTGACGATCCCGGAGATCATCGCCCACTACTCGCCGATGGGCTATAGCGCGGGTGACGTGCTCTCCACCGGCACGGTCTCCGGCGTGGCGGGCTTTCGCGAGGACGCGGACGAGTACTACCTGAAGCCCGGCGACCTGATCGAGGCCGAGATCGAGCGGATCGGCGTGCTGCGCAACCCGGTCATCTCCCGGCAGGAGGCGCGCGGGATGCCGGCGCCGGCCGCGGCGTAGTGGCCTGGCCGGTCGACGAGGTCAAGCTCGAGCGGGTCCGCGCCCTGATGGCCGAGCGCGACGTCGACGCGCTCGTCTGCCGCGCGCCGGATGACGTGCTCTACCTGACCGACTACTGGTGCATGAAGGGCTACGACCATGTGGTCTTCCCGCGCGAGGGCACGCCCACGCTGGTGGTGATCGAGCCGCAGGAGGGGGACGCCCGACGGACCGCCTGGACCGACGACATCCGTCTGTTCAAGAGCTACGACAACACCGACCCGCGCCCGCCCCTCGTGCGCGCGCAGGAGCAGACCCTCGAGGTGCTCCGGGAGAGAGACCTCACCGGGCGGATCGCGATCGAGCGCACGAACGGCAGCCAGACCGCCGACAAAATGGTCGGCGAGCCGACCGTCTACACAGCCGATTGGTTCGCCGCGTTCGACGACGTCGCCCGCGAGGTTGTCGACGGCATGCCGGTCCTGGTCGAGGCGCGGACGATCAAGACCGAGCAGGAGATCGAGCGGATGCGGATCGCGAACGAGCTCGCCGCGCGGGCGATGGAGTACGCGGCGGAGCACCTCAGGCCCGGCATGAAGGAGAGCGAGGCGGCGGCCATGTGGGAGGGCTACGTGCACGCCGAGGGCGTGGGCTTCGAAGGGCGGGTCGAGATGGCGCGCGGCTTCTCGCTCGTCTGGTCCGGGCCGGGGATCGCCACGTTCACTGCCACGCGCGACCGGCCGGTGGTGCCGGACCAGCCGACGTTGTTCGAGATCTGGGTCTGCGTGGACGGCTACTGGTCGGACCTGACGAAGAACGTCTGCCCGGGCACGCTGACGCGGGAGTACGTCGCGCTCCTCGAAATGCTGCTCGAGGTCTACGCGCGGGCGATCCGCCACCTGCGCCCGGGGGCCTCGATGGCCGAGCTCGACGGGCTCATCCGGGAGGGCATCGCCGAGGGCGGCTATCCCGGCCAGCCGTCGCACCCCGTGGCCCACGGCGTAGGGGCGCGCGCCCACGAGCCGCCGTGGCCGCACCAGGCCGGTGGCGGGGAGGTCCGCGAGGGGATGGTGCTGGCGATCGAGCCGGGCGTCTACTGGGAGGGCGGCGGCGGACTGCGGCTCGAGGACAACTTCCTCGTAACCGCGGACGGAGCCGAGCGCCTCTGCCGCTACCCGGACGACTTCCGGTCGGTCCACGGTCGTGGAGCGGATCCGAGATGACCATCGAGCGCGTCTGCGTCGTCGGCGCGGGCACCATTGGGAGCCTCTACGCCGGCCATCTCGCTCGGGTGGCCGACGTCACGGTGCTCACGCGGCGCCGGGCGCAGGCTGCCGCCCTGAATGAGTCCGGCCTGCAGGTGTCGGGCAAGAGCGAGCTCCGCGCGCGCGTGACAGCGAGCCACGAGCCGGAGGGCATCGACGACGTGGACCTCGCGATCGTGGCCTGCAAGGCGGTCGACCTGCCGACCACGGCCGAGCGGCTCGAGGGCCGCTTCCGGCGCGCCGCCGTCATGACCGTTCAGAACGGCCTGGGCGCGGAGGAGGTGGTCCGGCTGCACGGCGAGTGGCCGCTGATCTCGGCCGTGACGTTCATGAGCGGCACCCGACGGTCGGACACGCACGTGGAGTACGAGCTCGACACCGCCACCTGGATGGGCCCCTACATGGGGGGCGGCCCACCCTACGAGACGGTGCGGGAGCTCGAGAGCCTCCTGATCGCGGGCGGCCTCGAGGCCGAGGCGATGCCGGACCTGCGCCCGGCTCAGTGGTCGAAGCTGATCTTCAACTCCGCCGTCAACGGGGTGGCCGCGCTGACCGACCTTCCCCACGTCCGCGCCTTCGCGGAGGAGCAGGAGTTCTCCGACCTGGGGCACCTTCTTCGCGGCCTGATCGACGAGGGCAAGGCGGTGGCCGCCGCCGCCGGCATCGAGCTTCACGACGACCCATGGGAGATGAACGTGCGCGCCGTGACCCACGGGGAGACGCTGCGCAGCGACTACGCCCATATCCCGTCGATGCTTGCCGACGTTCGCGCCCGCCGACCGACGGAGGTCGACTACATCTCCGGTGCGCTGGCCCGCGAGGGCGAGCGGCTGGGAGTGCCGGCCCCGCTGAACACGGCCATCTACCGGCTGGTCAAGGCGAGGGAGGCGTCCTGGCGATGAGGGTGTGCGTGGTGGGCTGCGGGGCGGTGGGAAGCCTGTTTGCGGCGCACCTCGCGGGGGTCGCAGAGGTGTGGGCCTATGACCTCAGGCGCGACCACGTCGACGCGATCAACCAGGGCGGGCTCCGGATCTCCGGCGTGAGCGACCTGGTGGCCAAGGTGCGCGCCACCGCCGCCCCGGAGGAGATCCCGCCCTGCGAGTACGGCATCGTCGCGACGAAGAGCATGCACACCGAGGCCGCGATCGCGGCAACGGCCTCCGTGTTCGAGGACGGAGCGGTCTGCTCGGTGCAGAACGGGGTGGGAAACGAGGAGCTGATCGCCCCTCACGTCGCGCGCGTAATCCGTGGGACCACCTTCCCGGCGGGGCATCTCGTGGAGCCCGGCCACGTCGAGCAGGACACGGGCGGCAAGACCTGGATCGGCCCGTTCGAGCCGAAGCCCGCGGCGATGGAGGAAGTGAAACGGCTGGCAGGGGCGCTCAGCGAGGGCGGCATGGAGACGATTGCGATGCCCGACTCGCGCGGCGCCCAGTGGACCAAGCTGATCTTCAACGCCGCCTCGAACCCGGTCGGCGCCCTCACCGGGCTCCCGCACGGCTGGGCCTGCGAGCGGCCTGACATCCGCGAGCTCGTCCGGGGCCTGGTCGCGGAGGGCCGCGCCGTTGCCGACGCCCTCGGCGTGGAGCTCGACTCCGATCCCGACGATCTGATCGATCACGCCACGCAGGTCGCCCACGACCACAAGGCCAGCATGCTTCAGGACGTGGAGGCGCGCCGGCCGACGGAGGTGGATTTCCTGAACGGCGGGATCTCGCGCTTCGGGCGGGAGCGGGGCGTCGAAACGCCGTTGAACGACGCCCTCTGGGCGCTGGTGAAGGGGCTCGAACAGTCTTGGAGTCGACAGGAGCAGCGATGACCGACATCACCCACATCCCGAGCGCCGGCGAGATCGAGCGCCGCTATCGCAACATCCGCGAGGCCGCGTCCTCGGCGGGCCTCGACGCCGTGCTCGTGTGCGGCAGCGAGTACACCGGATTCGAAGGGGCTCTCACCTACACCTGCGGCTTCCGGATTCTCCACCGGTATGCCTACGTGCTCATCCCCCTCGACGAAGACCCCACCTGCGTCTTCCCCCAGGAGGCCGCCTGGGTGGGCGACCACAGCGAGACGTTCGTGCAGGACCGGGTGTTCGTCGACACTCCCGGTGGCTGGCTGCGCGACCGCCTGCGGGAGCGGGGGATGCGCCGGGTGGGCGTCTACGGGATGGACTTCGCGATGCCCGTGCGCGACTACCGGGCGCTCGCGGACGGCGACGCCGAGCTCGTGCGCTTCGACGAGGAGTTCGACCGCGCCCGCGCCGTGAAGAGCGAGGAGGAGCTGCGCTCGGTGCGCGAGAGCATGGCCATCAACGAGGCGGGCTTCTGGGCGGTGCTCGACGCGTACGAGGCCGGGCGCACCGAGGCGGAGCTGATGGCGGAGGCCGAGCGCGCCTTCGCTGCCCGGGGCACCACCCGCCTCACGATGGACATGGTGCTCTCGGGTCCCGGGGGCGCCATGACGCCGGAGATGCGCCACCCCGACCCGCGCCGCCCGATCGAGTCGACCGACCTCCTGCTCTATGGTCTCGAGGTCGCCGGCCCGGGGGGTCATTGGGTGGAGTTCTCGCGCCCCATCTGCGCCGGCCCGCTCGCGAAGGACACCCAGACGCTGCTTGACGCCTACCGCGAGTACCACGAGGCGGCTCGGCAAGGCCTGCGCGACGGCGCCTCCGCCCAGGAGGTGCACCGTGCCGTGGCGCGGCCGTTCGTCGAGCGCGGCTACCGCCTCGGCCACGTGACCGGGCACTCGATCGGCATGACCATGATCGAGCTGCCGCGCGTGGGGGAGGGCACCGATGTTGCCCTACAGCAGAACATGGTCCTGTCGATGCACCCGCACGCATACAACGAGGACCGCACCGCTTGCCTCTACATGCAGGACACCTGGCTGGTGGGAGCCGTGGAGGGCGAGCCGCTCTCGCAGGTGCCGGTTCAAGTGTTCGACGGTTCCGAGGCGCGCGTGGGAACGGGGGTGGCCTGATGGCGCTCGCATCCACGCGTCTCGGCGGCTGGGCGCCGGAAACGGGGCATCGGACCCTGGCCGAGAAGGCGTTCGTCGCCCTACACGACGCGATCGTCCGAGGCGAGCTGCAGCCCGGCGAGCGGTTGCCGATCGAGGAGCTGGCCGACGTGCTCGACATGAGCCCGATGCCCATCCGCGAGGCCCTCCGCCGGCTCGACGCCGTCGGGCTGGTGGAGAACGTGCCGCACCGCGGCGCCCGCGTTACCGAGCTCTCGCTCGAGGACCTGCGCGACGTCTACGAAGCGCGCCTGGCACTCGAGCCGCTCGCCGTCGAGCACGCCGCCGAGCGCTTCGGAACGGAGGACGCCGAGCGCGGGCGCGAGCGGCTGGCCGCCCTCAACAAGCTGGGCGACCGCTCGACCGCGGACGCCTGGGCGGCCCACACCGCCTTCCACTTCTGCCTGTACGAAGCGGCCGGCTCCGACTGGCTGCTGCGCCTGATCCAACCGCTCTGGGAATCGAGCGAGCGTTACCGGATGGCCGCCCCGACGAAGCGCAAGCTCTCGATGCGCCGCGACGAGCACGACCGCATCCTCCAGGCCTGCGTCGACCACCAACCCGCAGTCGCGCGCGCGGAGCTGCACAATCACCTGACCCGGACCGCCGGCCTCGTGGCGCGGAGCATGGGCGGGGGCGAGCTGTTCGAGTCGGTGGAGGTGCCGAAGCCGCGGCGGCGGCGGGCGTGAAGGGGCGACCCCGCTTGTAATGAGCGACATACGAATCGTCGGTGCGGCGCAGTCGCCGTACACCCGGCACCCTCCGCGCGAGCGGGCTGGTGAGGAGTTCCGAACGGAGACGGTCCTGGCAGACGCGGTGGTCCGCGCGCTAGACCAGGCCGGTTTCCACCGCGACGACGTAGACGGCCTCGGGCTCGCCGCGTTCACGCTCGCACCGGATCACGCCATCGACCTGGCATGGCGGCTGGGGATGCGATTGCGGTGGCTCATGGAGGACACGAACGGCGGCGCCTGCGGACCGAACCTCCTGCAGCACGCGGTGCGCGCGATTGAGGCCGGTGACGCCGAGCTGATCGTGCTGGTCGCCGGCGACCACGTCCCACAGGGCGACTACGGAGACCTGCTCGCCAACTACAACCGTGCGACACGCGACTACCTGGCGCCGCTGCCTTTCGACGGCCCCAACACGCTGTTCTCGTTCCTCACCCAGCGGCACATGGCCGAGTACGGCCTGGAGCGCCGCGACTACGGGCTCGTGCCGATCGCCCAGCGCTGGTGGGCGGCTCGCAACCCCGGCGCGGTGTACCGGGCACCGATGACGATGGACGAGTACCTGGCGGCCCCCGCCGTCGCCGCGCCGCTGCATCGCTATGACTGCGTGCCCCCGGTGACCGGCGCC
>Ga0081538_10002478_pt1 | contig 18020 bp, 16 predicted proteins | sample TabmetS5T2R1_FD_71022 | JGI IMG/M metagenome (GOLD analysis project Ga0081538, IMG submission 71022) | Tabebuia heterophylla rhizosphere microbial communities from the University of Puerto Rico - S5T2R1 | ecosystem: Host-associated > Plants > Roots > Rhizosphere ... | reverse complement strand
CCAGCACGGGAGCCGACACGAGCGGGCTCACGGCGTCGTCCTCGGCCGCGGCGATGACGCGATCGACATAGCTCGGGTCCACGCCGTACCAGGGGAACATGGTGTAGGCGACCGCCATCGCCGGGATCATTGCCCCGCGACCGATCGTCGGCAGGACGTCCAGATAGCGCTCCGCGAACGGCGCCAGCACGTCGGCCTGCGACGGCTGCCAGAAGGCCCTCGACACCTCGTAGAGCGAACCCACCGGGACCTGGAGATCGTCGACGACGACCCCCCAGATCGCCTCCTTCGCCGCGTCGGAGGGCTGGGCCGACTCGACCGCCAGCTTCCGCACCCAGGAGTCCGGGTCGGGATCCCGCTCGGCAAGGGACTCCGTCGCTGCCGGGTCGTGCTGCCCGAGAACCGCCAGCCGGGTCAGCAGCCGCCATCCGAGGTCGACGTCGTCGGCCGCCAGCTCCCGAAGTGCGGTCAGCTCCTCCTCAGTCGTGGCGCTGCGGGCGAGGGCGCGGGCGGCGACCTGGCGCCGTGGCCCGGACTGCTCGGCGAGGGCCCGGCAGGTCGCGGCGATGGTCGAGAGCAGCTCGGCGCGGGCGGCGTCGGGCGACCACAGCTCGGCGGCCTGGAGGGCCATGCCGAGGAACGGCTCCACCACCGTGTCGGTCGACTCGGTCGCGAGCACGCCGGTGACGCAGCGCACGAGGTCCGTACCCGAGATGTCGCCGGTGGCCAGCAGGCTCCACACCGTGGACACCGCCACGGCCCGCCCGGTCGCGGTCGGCAGGTCACCCGCGGAGCTGAGCAGCCGGGCCAGCGAGTCGGCGTCGGGCCGCACGTTCGCGAACGTGAGGTCCTCGTCGTTGACCAACAGCAGGTACGGCGGCTCGTCGAGCGCCGGCAGTGGCGTCCTGGCGCCCGCGGCCTCCAGCGCGATCGACTCCCGGAGGACCAGCCCGCCGTCCGCCCGGTCGTACGCACCGATCGCGAGTCGATGCGGTCGGGGCTCGCCGCCGTCGGGACCGGCCGCGCGCAGGACGAGTCCGGCGCCGTCGGTCGGCTCGACCGTCAGCGTGTCGGTGCCGGCGGTGTCGAGCCAGCCGGTGGTCCAGCCGTCCAGGTCGAGTCCGGAGGCCCGGGCGACCTCTCCGATCAGGTCGGCCAGCTCGGCGTTCCCGTACGCGAACTTGACGAAGTACGACCGCAGGCCGGTGACGAAAACGTCCTCTCCGACGTAGGCGACCAACTGCTTGAGCACGCTGGCGCCCTTGGCGTACGTGATCGCGTCGAACCCCGCGGTCGCCTCGGCGACGTCGCCGGCCGGCTGTCGGATCGGGTGCTTGGTCGGTGCCCGGTCGGCGCGGTAGCCGCCCACCTTCTCCCGGGCGAGGAACGAGGCCCACGCGTCGCGGAACGAGGTGGCCGACACGGTCGCCCAGAGCGCGGCCCACTCGGCGAACGCCTCGTTCAGCCAGAGGTCGTCCCACCAGCGCATGGTGACGAGGTCGCCGAACCACATGTGCGCCATCTCGTGCAGCACGATCGCGGCCCGCAGCTCGCGCTCGGCCGGCGACGGCTCGGACCGGTAGAGGTACGCGTCCGACCAGGTCACGCAGCCCCAGTTCTCCATCGCCCCGCCCATGTCGGGCACGAAGACCTGGTCGTACCGACGCTGCGGGAACGGCAGGTCGAACCGCTCCCCGAAGAACTCCAGACCGGCGGCGGTGAGCCCGAACAGCTCCTCGGCGTCGCGATCGAGGTACGTCGCCAGGGAGCGCCGGGCGTACCACCCGAGGTCGAACCCGTCGCGTTCGGACCGGATCTCGTGGAACGGTCCGGCGTTGACGACCGGGACGTAGGTCGACAGCGGCGGGGTGTCGGGGAAGGTCCAGCGTCGGGCGGCGCCGCGGTCGTCGATCGTGGCGTCTCCGCTGTTGCTCAGCACGGTCCAGGCCGCCGGCGCGGTGACCGTGAAGGCGACCGGTGCCTTGAGGTCGGGCTGGTCGAAGCAGGCCCAGGCCCGACGGGCGTCGTCCGGCTCGAACGACGTCCACACGTAGACCTCGTCGTCGGCCGGATCCACCGACCGATGCACGCCGGTGCCCTCGCCGGTCGAGCGCTGCACGGTCTCGACGACGAGCAGGTTGTCGGTGGCGAGGTCGTCGAGCCGGATCCGATCCCCGGACACGGCGTCGTCGGGCAGCGAGTCGCCGTTCAGGGTCGCCGACACCACCTCGCAGGCACAGTCGACGAAGGTCGACGCGCCCGACGAGCGGCAGCCGAACCGCATCGTCGACACGGCTCGAAAGGCGTCTCCCTCGAGCAGCTCGGTGAGGTCGACGTCGATCTCGTAGCGGTCGACGGTGATCAGCTCGGCGCGGCGACGCGCCTCGTCCCAGGTCAGGCTGCTCAGGTTCGTCATCTGTGCGCTCCTCCGTTCGCACGTCCCATCCTGTCGTACGCCCGGCCGACGCCCCATCTCGCGATGCGGCGGCCGGGCTGAACCGCCGGGCTAGGCTGGCGACGTGACCACGGCAGCGGACGCCCCGACCTTCCAGCGGCTCGACCTCGGAGCCGGGACGGTGGACTACCACCGCGCCTGGGACCGGCAACGTGAGCTGCACGCGGCGCGAGTGGCCGGCGCCGCGCCGGACACGGTCCTGCTGCTGGAGCATCCCCCGGTCTACACCGCCGGCAAGCGCACCGAGCCGCACGAGCGGCCGGTCGACGGCACGCCGGTGATCGACGTCGACCGGGGCGGCAAGATCACGTTCCACGGCCCCGGGCAGCTGGTCGGCTACCCGATCGTGGCGCTCCCGGACCAGGTGTACGTCGTCGACTACGTACGCCGGATCGAGGAGGCGCTGATCCGTACCTGCGCCGACCTGGGGATCACGACCGGGCGGGTCAAGGGCCGCTCCGGCGTCTGGCTCGGCGCCGACGACCGCGGTCCCGAGCGCAAGCTGGCCGCCCTGGGCATCCGCGTCTCGCAGGGCGTCACCATGCACGGCTTCGCGCTCAACTGCGAGGTCGACCTGCGCTGGTACGACACGATCGTGCCCTGCGGCATCGCCGACGCGGGCGTCACGTCGCTGACCCAGGAACTCGGCCGCCCGGTCGGGGTCGAGGAGGCCGCGGACCTCGTCGAGCCGCACCTGCGCGAGCTGCTGGGCTGGCGCCCGTACGGCCGGTCCCCCGACGTCGCCACCCCGCCCGAGCCCGCCGGCGTACGTTACGGCCTGGCGCCGCTGCCCACGTAGGCTGGCTGCGTGACGATCGCACCCGAGGGACGCAAGCTGCTGCGCTTGGAGGTACGCAACGCGCAGACGCCCATCGAGAAGAAGCCCGAGTGGATCAAGACGCGGGCGTCGATGGGTCCGGAGTATCGCGAGCTGCAGTCGCTGGTCAAGCGCGAGGGCCTGCACACGGTCTGCCAGGAGGCCGGCTGCCCGAACATCTTCGAGTGCTGGGAAGACCGCGAGGCGACATTCCTGATCGGCGGCGACCAGTGCACCCGGCGCTGCGACTTCTGCCAGATCGACACCGGCAAGCCGGAGCCGCTGGACCGCGACGAGCCGCGCCGGGTCGCCGAGAGCGTCCGGACGATGGGCCTGCGCTACGCCACCGTGACGGGGGTCTGCCGCGACGACCTGCCGGACGAGGGCGCCTGGCTGTACGCCGAGACGATCCGCCAGATCCATGCGCTCAACCCGGACACCGGCGTGGAGATGCTGGCCCCGGACTTCTCCGGCAAGGCCGAGCTGCTCGGTCAGATCTTCGACGCCGAGCCCGAGGTGTTCGCCCACAACGTCGAGACGGTGCCCCGGATCTTCCGCCGGATCCGCCCCGCGTTCACCTACGAGCGCTCGCTCGACGTGCTCACGATGGCCCGCGAGCGCGGCCTGGTCACCAAGTCCAACCTCATTCTCGGCATGGGTGAGACCCGCGACGAGGTCTCCCAGGCGATGGCCGACCTGCACGCCGCCGGTTGCGAGCTGCTCACGATCACGCAGTACCTCCGGCCGTCGCTGCGCCACCACCCCATCGAGCGGTGGGTGAAGCCCGAGGAGTTCGTCGAGCTGCGCGACGAGGCGATGGAGCTCGGCTTCGCCGGCGTCATGTCCGGTCCGCTGGTCCGCTCGTCCTACCGCGCCGGCCGCCTCTACCGCCAGGCACTCGAGCAACGCGACAGCCAGGGGCGGTCGACGATCCGTACCGCGTAGGCTAGGGCCGCACACGCCCACCCGCGACACCGACAGGTTCAGCCATGTCCACACCCGAGCAACCCCGCAGCGGACGCCTGCGCCAGATCGCCCAGGCCTACCGGATCACGAAACGGCACGAGCGGTTCCTCGGGCTGCGACTGCTGTTCTGGTTCCTCCTGGTCGGTGGTCTCTTCGGCGCCGCCGGATGGTTCTTCCTGCACCCGATCTTCGGCGGGATCATGGGCGTGCTGACCGGCCTGCTGGCGGCCCTGGTGGTGTTCGGCCGCCGGGCCGAGCGGGCTTCGTACGCCCAGGTCGAGGGCCAGATCGGAGCCGCGGCCGGCGCCTTGCAGATGCTGAAGCGCGGCTGGTCGGTGAAGCCGGCGATCGCGCTCACCAAGAGTCAGGACGTCGTGCACCGCGTCGTGGGCCGGCCGGGCATCGTCCTGGTCGGCGAGGGCAACCCCAACCGGGTCCGCAACCTGCTGACCGTCGAGCGGAAGAAGCACGCTCGAGTGGCGCCGGACGCGCCGATCCACGAGATCGTCGTCGGCAGCGACCCCGACCAGGTCCCCCTGCCGCAACTGGTCAAGCACGTCCGCAAGATGCGTCGCGAGATGCGGCCGGCCGACATGACCGAGGTGCTCCAGCGGCTCAAGGCACTCGACGCGATGCGACCGCAGGCCCCGCTGCCGCGCGGACCGATGCCGACCAGCATGAAGGGGGCGCGCAAGCTCATGCAGGGACGTGGGATCAAACAGCAGCGCTGACCGAGGAGAGAACCGACGTCGTGTCCGAGACCCCGCCCGACGATCAGAGTCCCGGCTGGTATCCCGATCCTTGGGGGAAGCACGAGCACCGCTACCACGACGGCGACCAGTGGACCGAGCACGTGGCCACGCACGGCCGCCAGAAGGTCGACGAGCCGCCGACGACCGGGAGCTCGGTGCCGAAGTCCAAACGCAGCACGGAGAAGGTGCAGCGCGACGTCGCCAGAGCCGGCATCACGGCGGGCGAGACCAACGGGTCCGGGCATCTCCTGGACGAGCCCGTCCTCGTCGTGAACCAGAAGGCCAAGCTGATCGAGGTCCACAACGAGTACGCCGTCTACGACCAGCACGGCAAGCAGGTCGGGGCGGTCCGTCAGGTGGGGCAGAGCACGACCAAGAAGGTGATCCGGGTCGTCAGCTCGTTCGACCAGTACATGACCCACAAGCTGCAGGTCGTGGACATGGCGGGCAACGTCCTGTTGGCCCTTTCCCGGCCGGCGAAGTTCATCAAGTCCCGGGTCATCGTCGAGGACGGGACGGGTCGCCGGATCGGTGAGGTCGTGCAGCGCAACGTGTTCGGCAAGATCCGTTTCGACATGTTCTTTGGCGAGGTCAAGCAGGGGTCGATCAACGCCGAGAACTGGCGGGCGTGGAACTTCAACATCACCGACGCGCAGGGCAACGAGGTCGCCCGCGTGACCAAGACGTGGGAGGGCCTGGCGAAGACGATGTTCACGACGGCCGACAACTACGTCGTGCAGATCCATCGCACGCTGCCGGAGCCGCTGCGGAGCCTGGTCGTCGCGTCGTCGCTGTGCATCGACACCGCCCTGAAGCAGGACAGGCGCGGTCTCAGCTGACCCAGCACTGCGCGGGGCGGCTCAGGCGGTGCGTACGACGACGGTGCCGGCCGCGACGTCGTGCAGGCCGCGCCGGTCGCGGTCGAGGATCAGCGCCGGCACGGCCAGGCACAGCAGGGCCGACCGGAGCATCGCCCGCGGGATCCCGACGGGTCGCCGGCCGTCGAGACGTACGACGGCGTTCGACATCGCCCGTCGTCCGAGGGAGTAGCCCAGCAGGCCGTCCAGCAGCGAGCGCTCGGCGAACAGCACGACCAACGGTGCCCAGAGGCCGGCGCCCTGGCCCGTCCACACGTCGCCGCCGACGACCAGCGAGGCCACGAGCAGGGCGGCGAACCAGTCGATCACCAGGGCCGCGATCCGCCGGGCGTAGGTCGCGGGCGACCCCGGTCCGGACGCCGGAAGGCCGAGCCGCTGGCCCGGATGGTCGTCGGTGTCAGGCACCCGACGACCCTATCCACCGGCTGCGCGGCGATGGCCATCGGCCGAATGCTCCGTAACATGTGTGAAACACACCGGTCATTGACCAGAAACGGCCCCGACGTACGTTCGCGGCAGAACGCAGCCACACCAGGAGGATGGATGTTCGGTAACGCCGACGATCTGCTCAAGTACATCGAGGACGAGGACGTCGAGTTCGTCGACGTCCGGTTCTGCGACCTGCCGGGAGTCATGCAGCACTTCACCGTCCCGGTGTCGAACTTCAGTGCCGACGTCTTCAACGACGGACTGATGTTCGACGGATCCTCGATCCGGGGCTTCCAGGAGATCCACGAGTCGGACATGCTGCTGCTGCCCGACCCGACGTCGGCGATGGTCGACCCCTTCCGGCAGCACAAGACACTCGTCATCAACTTCTTCGTCCACGACCCGCTGACCGGCGAGGGCTACAGTCGCGATCCCCGCAACATCGCGCGCAAGGCCGAGGCGTACCTCAAGAGCTCCAACATCGGCGACACGGCGTACTTCGGCCCCGAGGCCGAGTTCTACGTCTTCGACGACGTTCGCTTCGAGACCAGCGAACGCGCCGGCTTCTACTACGTCGACTCGGTCGAGGCGGCGTGGAACACCGGTCGCGAGGAGGAGGGCGGCAACCTCGGCTACAAGCCGCGCTACAAGCAGGGCTACTTCCCGGTGCCGCCGATGGACCACCTGACCGACCTGCGCTCGGAGATGGTCAAGAACCTCATCGAGGCCGGCGTGCCCGTCGAGATGCAGCACCACGAGGTCGGAACGGCCGGCCAGGGCGAGATCGACATCCGGTTCGACACGCTGCTCAAGCAGGCCGACAACCTGATGAAGTACAAGTACATCCTCAAGAACACCGCGCGCGCCGCCGGCCGCACGGTCACGTTCATGCCGAAGCCGATCTTCAACGACAACGGCTCGGGCATGCACTGTCACCAGAGCATCTGGAAGGACGAGGCGCCGCTGTTCTACGACGAGCTGGGGTACGCCGGGCTGTCCGACACCGGCCGCTGGTACATCGGCGGCCTGCTCAAGCACGCGCCGAGCCTGCTCGCGTTCACCAACCCGACGGTGAACTCCTACCACCGCCTCGTGCCGGGCTTCGAGGCGCCGGTCAACCTGGTCTACTCGCAGCGCAACCGCTCCGCCTGCGTCCGGATCCCGATCACCGGCTCGAACCCGAAGGCGAAGCGCGTGGAGTTCCGCGTCCCGGACCCGTCGTGCAACCCGTACCTCGCGTTCTCGGCCATGCTGATGGCCGGGCTCGACGGCGTACGCAACAAGCTCGAGCCGCCGGAGCCGATCGACAAGGACCTGTACGAGCTGCCGCCCGACGAGCACGCGGCCGTCGCCCAGGTCCCGGCGTCGCTGCCCGAGGTGCTCGACACGCTCGAGTCCGACCACGAGTTCCTGCTCGCCGGCGACGTGTTCACCTCCGACCTGATCGAGACCTGGATCGACTACAAGCGCGAGCACGAGATCGTCCCGATCGCGCAGCGCCCGCACCCGCACGAGTTCGAGCTGTACTACGACATCTGAGAACGGGGTCCCTGCCCCGCTGACCGCGGAGTGAAACGGCGGCTGACCTGGGCGAGCGCGTAAGCGGCGTCGTTCAGCGTTGGCCGCCGTTTTGCATCAGCGTATGCAGGCGATGTGCACGCGGCCTGATCGACGTTGGGGCTGGCCGTAGCCGGCTCAGGGTCGATGTGTCCAACGCCAGAATGTCCGGGTCAGCGCGGCCACAATCCACAGCCCGAGCGTGGCGCCGCCGAAGAGGAGGATCGCCCCTACCATCCAAAAGTTTGCGTCCGGGGTTGTGTCGGTCGCCCAGTCGATCGACGCGGCCACGGTGACCGCGACAGCCATGCTGATGGCGACCACCATCGATTGGGCGATGTCTCTCGATCGCCAGCTGGCGACTGCGGCCACGGCGGCGAGCGTCAGAGCCAATCCGACGACCTGCCAGGCTTCGTACGGTCCGGTGCCATCAGGGCTCCGCTGCTGGTCCCAGCCGAGCCAGGCCAGATACCCGACGACGGTCAGGACCACCGCCACAAGCGCGACCTTCATCCTCGTCGCCTCGGGCTCCCGGACCGGCTGCTGACGGTCTGCCGACGCTGTGGCTCCGCCATCACCAGCTGAGCATCGACGGGACCTCGCCGGTTCGGGCGTCGACGAAGACCACGGCCGTCCCTGGCACGAGCGGGTTGGGCTTGTTGAATCCAGGCGGCTGCGACACTCCCCATTTCGGAACCATGGCATCGAAGGCGAGAACCCACATGTCTCGGTGGTCAAACGGTGTGCCGCGATCCGGTGAGTAGACCGACCGGACGGCGGCGGCCCGCAGCTGGGGATATCGGGATAGGCCGAAGCGGTACGCCGCCTCGATGGCTTCGGTCTCCGTGATCGCCGGTGTTCGGGCGCTGGGTGGGTCGAGCGTGTACCCGAACTCATGCGCGAGCTGCTTGGCCGGCAGCGTCCGCGTCCCCGAGACCAACCACGTATCGGCGCACATCTCGAAGCTGATCAGGTGCCAGCCGCCGTACTCGGCCTCGTATTCGATATCGAGCACAGCTCGGGCGGTCTCATCCGCGCGGAGGATCCAGGCATCGGCGCCATGCCGATTCTTCGTGACCGTCAGGCTCTCACCGGCCGGGTCATAGACGAACGGCCTCGCCACGGCTGCTGGCGACGCCTCCCCCTCGATCCCGTTCCAGTCCTCCCAGATCCCGCTTGACCGCCAGCTGGTCGGACAGTCCAGCGCCATGCGGTTATCCGGACTCCCCGCATCGCCACCGACCCGCTCGCCGGCCCCGTCGCGGGACCGGTCGCCGCCTGGACCGTCCGCGCGTTGCTCGCCGCACCCGGTCGTCATCGCCAGCAGTACGGCGCCAGCAAGCACCGCGATGCCGCCCTTCATGGTCGGCATTGTGCGTCACGCAGGTCACGATCCGGTCCCGCCACCGGCTCGATCCACACCTGGCCCCGACGCGCAGGTCAACTGTCGGAACCCAGCCATACGCTCAGGCTCTCGAGAAGGAGTGGGCCTATGGCTGGCTACGCGGTTGCGCATCTGGACGAAGTCGAGGAGTTTGCGGACGCGGGCTCTCACTATCGGCCGATCCGGCATCACTTGGGCATCACGGCGTTCGGTGTGACCGCTTGGTCGGCCCATTCGGCGGGCGACGTCGTCATCAACGAGCACGACGAGGGCGACCCCACCGCCGACGAGGAGCTCTTCATCGTGCTACACGGGCACGCCGTGTTCGAGTTCGACGACGATCGGATCGACGCGCCGGCCGGAACTCTCGTGTTCGCCCCTCCCCGGACGAAGCGAAGGGCCACCGCCACGGAGGACGGGACGACCATCCTCGCGCTGGAAGGCACCCCGGGAAAGGCGTACGAGGCCCGCGGTTGGGAGCTCTGGGCTCCACTCGCGCCCCGATATCAGGTCGGCGAGTACGCCGAGGTCGCCGACCGGCTGCGCGCCCTGGTCGCAGCGTCCCCGCAGTACCCCATGTTGTTCTTCAACCTGGCCTGCTGCGAGAGCCTCTGCGGCCGGACGCGCGAGGCGCTCGACCACCTCCGGCACGCCATCGAGATGTCAGAGGAGTTTCGCGACGCCGCAAAGGACGACTCCGACCTGGATCCGATCCGCGACGAACCCGCGTTCAAGCAACTGGTCAGCTGACTAGCCGTATCCTGATGGCACACATTCGTTAGCAACTCGTCCTGGCGTCCTGACCATCGTTGGCGCTCAGGCGCAATGATCAGAAGGCTGTTGTGATCAGCGCCATGGTGTATGCGAGTAGAGGAGTTGACGATGACTCGTGGATGGCAGGTTGCGCTTACCGCAGTGGCAACGGTGCATGCTGTGTTCTCAACGTGGGCGCTATCGGGGTGCGACTCCTCCTCTGAGGGGCAAGCCTCCTCAACGACAGGGCAAGTCACCTCCCTCGATCCCGAAGCCGACCTGATTGACGCGATGATTGCGCGGGAATCGATCGCAAATCGCGCTGGCGATCTGACCATCGAGGATCTGTTCGCGAAAGCGGGCGGAGTGGACTCGTTCCGAGCCGAGGTTGTCCAGGTCGGAGTCGGGAAGGCGTTCAACGACGTCATGACCGACAACGATCCTCGTGCCGAGGAAGTGCCGTTCGACGACAGCAAGGCGGACTGGCGGACTTTCCATGTGCAGGTGCGAGTGCTCGAGGTGTTTGTCGGTGACGAGACGCCAACCAGCGAGGTGACTCTCGGGCTCGCGTTCGGACGCGACCTCGGCGTCGAGATCGTCAGAGGCGGACTCCTCTCGATGCAAGAGATCGTCGTCTTCACGGACGCCGACAACGACGTCTTCTCCTACGACCCGACCGTGCAAGCTGTGCTCTACGACGGTGCGTTCCTGTCACCTGTCGATGGCGGGACCGTTCCCTTCCCCGTCTTATCCACCGACGGCCGCTCCACCAAGCTCGTCGACGCGATCGACTCACTCGCCGAACTCAGAGCCGCTCATGAACATCCAGCCTCCGCGGAGGCGAGTCTGGCCTGATCCACCGTGAGGCCGCCTCACCGGCCGCGGGTGCCACGCTCTCCACCCCGTCCAGCAAGCGGGCGCACCCTCGCTTCGACGACACGGCGCAAGGACAAGGATGCCGAGCGTGAGACATGCCGGCGTTGGCGATCGTGGTCGCGCCGGTCTCGTGACCGTCCTGCGGAGCCCTGGTGGCGTGCGTCTCCCCATGCCCAGGAGAACGAGGGCAGCGGCGTACCAACGGCACGCAGGGCCTACGCGATGTGGCTCAGTGCTGGCTTGTCGCCGTCGGACCTACCTCGACGGCTCGGGCAGGTCGCACTCGTCGACCTTCGGGTTCACGCCGACGTAGTTGAGCGGCCCGGCGATGATGGTCACCGCGATCGTGCTGGCGCGCTCACAGTCAGGGTCCTTCTTGCCTTCGAAGTAGCCCCGTTGCCAAACGGCGATCACTCCAATCAGCAACCAGATGACGAGAATCAAAACTCCGATTCGGACGTTTCTGATTCGGCGCACGATTTACCTCCGCGCTGCGAGTACCCGCCCGAGGACGGAGCAAACCGTCCCACCTCCGCGTCGAGTGGCGCAAGAGCGCCGCGCCGACGATGGGCGTCCCTGCGCCGAGCGGAGCTCAGTCGCCCGGGCCGTAGAGCCCGAACCGTAGCGCCGGATCGCCCGGCTCCCAGGTGCATCGAAACTGGCTGCGCTCTCCCATCTCGCGGCTTCGAGCGACCAGGTTGCGGCCGACCTCGAGCTGCGACGGCTCCCAGACCCGCAGCGCCGCGACCGGGTCGTCTGGATGGTCGCGCAGCGCGGTCGCCAGCGCCCAGGCGTCGGCGGCCGCCTTGGCGGTGCCGGCCGCGGCATGGGGTCGAGCGCAGAACGCCGCGTCGCCGAGCAGGCAGACCCGGCCGAAGGCCATCCGCTCGACCTGGACGTCGAAGATGCCCTGGACGAACGGCTCCGCGGCGGTGCGCACCACGTCGGCCATCGACGGTGGAAGCGCCTCGGCCGCGGCATGCAGGTCGGCCACGTACTGCTCACCGAGCATGCCGGGCGGCACCGAGAACGGGCGGAAGATCCCGTCCCGGTCGGTCATCAGTGCCTCGAAGTCGGCACCCGGAGCGACGTTGCGATACCAGACGAAGTTCATCAGGCGCTGCCCGATCTCCCGCTGGCCGTCCTGGCCGGGGATCGGGTACGTGAGGATGTGGCTGCCCGGCATGACGTGGTACGTGATCGTGTCAGCCAGCCGGTCGAGCGTGGCCGTACTCAGGTCGCGTTCCTCGGCCGTACCCCGCCAGCCGGTGTAGCCGGCGTAGCGCGGGACCGTCGTCGGCAGCAGGGCGGCCCGGGCCGCCGACGCCGCTCCGTCGGCGCACACGAGCAAGTCGCAGGTGGCGTCGGAGCCGTCGGCGAGATCGATCCGGACGCCGTCCGAATCCGACGTGAACCCGGTCACCTCGCGACCGAGGTGATAGTGCTCCGGATCCGCGTTGTCGAGCAGTGCGTGGTAGAGCGTGTTCCACGACGTGAACCGGTGCCGGCACGGCTCGCGATGGACGACCCGGTCCGCGCCGTCCACGTAGCACCACCACGTCGCCGGGACGCTGACGTCGTCGAGGTCGAGCAGCTCGTGCTCGAGCAGGTACCGCACGGTCATGTCGTGCAGGACGATGCCGGCGCCTCGGCTGTGCAGCTTGGTCCGGGACCGCTCGTAGACGTCGACCCGATGACCCGCGTCGCGCAGCAGCAGGGCGACCGTCAGGCCTCCGAGAGAGCCGCCGCTGACCGCCACCCGGAGGCCCGCGGCGCTCATCGTCAGGCTGGTGGCGTCGCCGTCACTCGGCGGCCACCGAGTCCCGCGCCGGCTCCGCGAGATGGTCGAGCTCGGGCAGGTTCACGACGATCGGGTCGGGGTCGGAGCGGACGACCACCCAGGTCGTCGCCTCGTCGCCGGACGGGTTGATCTCCTGGTGGACGATGTGCGCGGGGATGAGGACGAAGCTGCCGGGACCGGCCTCGACGACGTTCTCCAACCGCGGCCCCCAGCGATACCGGGCGGTGCCGGTCAGGACGTACAGGATCGTCTCCTGATCCCCATGGTGGTGGGCTCCGGTCGCCGCCCCCGGCTCCACCGTGCTGAGGAACGCGCTCAGCCGACGGGCGTCGGGGTTGCGCCCGTCGAACGCGACCTCGCGCAGCAGTCCCGGCGTCTGGGGGGTGTCGGTCGAGCGCAGGTCGGGGGTCACGATCCGGACGGCGGGCTCGGCCATGGCGGGACCTCTCCTCGTACATGTGACCAGCGGGTTCTATATGATGCATACTACGGTACGCGGTCCCGGTCCGGACACTCGTGCGCCTGGCATCGTCGGACGCGGCGTGAAAGCCTCGAAGCACCGAGCGCGCCGCGAGCCCGACGCGGCTTGCACGCTGTCGACCGGAGGTGTTGCCCGTGGCCTTCGAGACCGAAGACCACTACGCCCGACTCGCCGATCGCTACGACGCCAACTGGGGTCACACGCCGCAGTACGTCGCCTACATGTGTCGCAACATCGCCACCCGGCTCCAGGTCCGACCGGACGACCGGATCGCCGACATCGGGGCCGGGACCGGGCTCTTCCTGCGGGCCGTCGAGGACGTCGTCGGACCCGACCGACCGATCCTGTGCATCGACCCGTCCCGGCCGATGCTGGACCGGCTCCCGGACGACCCGCGGCTTCGTCCCGTCCAGGCGACCGCCGAGCAGGTCGCCAACCGCGAGGTCGAGCTGCCGTACGACCAGCTCGACGCCGTCTTGATGAAGGAAGTGATCCACCACGTCGTCGACATCCCGGCGATGCTGGCGGGCATGGCCGACCTGATGGCGCCCGGCGGCCGCTTCCTGGTCGTGACGTTGCCGCCGCGGCTGGACTATCCGTTGTTCGACGCCGCCCTGGATCGGTTCGCGAAGCGGCAGCCCGAACCGGAGGGCATCGCCGTCGACCTGCGGCGGGCCGGGCTCGACGTCAGCCTGGAGTACGGCGAGTTCCCGGTCCGGGTCGATCGGGACCACTACATCGAGCTCGTCGGGCATCGCTGGATGTCGGTGCTGTCGACGTTCGACGACGACGAGCTCGCGGCCGGACTGGACGAGATGCGCCGCCGGCATCCCGATCCGGAGCTGCGCTTCGTCGACCGCTTCGCGTTCGTGCTCGGCGTCGCGACCGGACGATAGGGCGGCGACCGCGACACCGCGCCCGGTTCGGGCCTCCAATGGGACCAAAGGCCCTGAAAGGGCACGACCTTCCTCCCATCCGAGGACCGCGGGCTCGGGGACAGGATCGACGCAGCATCGCTGTCGATCGATGGGGGAACGTCCGTGCGAACCCGACGCCTCGCCGTCTCACTGGCGCCGATCCTCGCTCTCGCGCTGATCTCGGTCACGACACCGGACCGCCTGGTCGCGGCGGACGAGCCGACGCCCAACGTCGTCGTGATCGTCGTCGACGACGCTCGCGTCGACGACATGAGCAGCCTTCCGGGGATCGCGTCGTCGATCGGCGACGCCGGGGCGAGGTTCACCAACGCGTACTCGCCGTTCCCGCTGTGCTGCCCGGCTCGCGCCACCATGCTGACGGGCCAGTACGCCCACAACCACGGTGTCCTGGACAACGTGCCGCCGCTCGGCGGCTTCCAGGCGTTCGACGACGACGAGACCCTCGCGACCTGGCTGGCACCCGGCTACACGACCGGGTTCATCGGGAAGTACCTCAACGGGTACGGCCCGCCCTATCGACCGCCCGGATGGGACCACTGGATGGTCCCGGCCGGTGGCATGTACGACTATCGCGGCACGGGCTGGAGCATCGACGGCGTCCGCCGGACGTACGCCGGATACCGCACCGACACGATGGGGACCCTGGCCAGCGACTTCATCGGCACCCACACCGACGACGCTCAACCCTTCTTCCTGGTCACTTCGATAGTGGCGCCGCACGCGGGCACTCCGGTCGAGTCCGACGACCCCAATGTCGTCCACCACACGTCGACGTTCCCGACCCCCAACGTCAGCAACACCTACCGCAACCAACTCGGCAAGGTGGCCAACACCGATCCGTCGTTCAACGAGGCGGACGTCTCCGACAAGCCGCTTCGCCCGGCGCCCCTGGCCGCCTGGGAGGTCGACGCGATCAAGGAGGTCAACGGGCAGCGGCGCGAGGCGCTCCTGAGCGCCCAGGACGTGACGCGGACGATCATCGACGCGCTCCGGACCCAGGGCGAGCTGGCCGACACGTACGTCGTCTTCGTGTCGGACAACGGGTACATGCTCGGCGACCATCGCATCCGCGGCGGCAAGGTCTTCCCGTACGAGGTCGCCGCCTCCGTCCCCTTGCTGATTCGTGGGCCCGGCATCCCGGCCGGATCGGTGGTCGACCAGACGGTCGGCCTGCACGACCTGGCGCCGACGGTGCTGGCCATGACCGAGCACACCGGGGCGAACGGCGACTTCGTCCTGGACGGCGTCGACATCCTTCCGATGATCGGCAACCCCAGCCTGCGAGTCGGCCGGACGGTCGTCCTCGAGGCCGGGCCCGAGTCCAGCACGTCGAGCACCTACCGTTTCCACGGCGTCGTCGTTCAGCTGGGTAACGACCGGTGGAAGTACGTCGAGCGCAGCACCGGCAAGAAGGAGCTCTACAACCTCAGCGACGACTCGGCCGAGCTGACCAACCTGGCGGGCCGGGCGGCGTTCGCCCAGGTGCAGGGCCAGCTCCGCACGCTGATGCTGCAGCACCGCTGGTGCGACGGAGCCGCCTGCCGCTGACCCGGCGCGTCCGCGTCAGCGCGTGGGTGGCGCGGTCGTCTCGCCGACGCGGAGGTCGGTCGGGATGGTCACGTCGTCGACCTGGTCGGCGGGCTCGCCACCGAGCAGGCGCGCGACCAGGCGGCCGAGCACCCGGCCCTTGTCCTCGCCGTGCTGGTCGATCGTGGTGAGCGGGGTCGTGAGCCAGGGCAGGTCCACCCCGTCGAAGCCGGTCACGCTGAGGTCCTCGGGCACCCGGAGACCCACCTCAGCCGCGGCCCGGATCACCCCGGCGGCGAGCAGGTCGCTCTGGGCCGCGACCGCGGTCGGCCGGGCGTCGGCCGGGACGTCGAGGAGCTGCCGGGCGGCCGCGATCCCGCCCTCGACATCCGGCGCGACCGCCTCGACCATCGGTGACCGACGCCCCGCGGTCGCGAGGAACCCGTGGGCCCGCTCGCGCGAGTCGACGTACACCGCCCGCTCCAGGTCGGCGGGGCGCAGCCGGCCGCCGCGCGTCACCGGCCGCATCGGCATCGTGACGTGTCCGATCCGTCGGTGGCCGAGCGTCTTGAGATGGCCGACGACCTCGCCCTGGGCCCCGGCCTCGTCGATCAGCACGTGGTGCACCCGGGAGTCGACCGGCGCCCCGGTCCCGATCATGGGGATCCCCCGCGCCGCGAGGTAGTCGACCAGCGGGCTCTCCTCCGGGCCGCACATCGAGAACACGAAGGCGTCGATCGCGAGTCCGGTCACGGCCTCCATCGGCCGGTCGGGCTCGTCGAAGGGCTGCGCGATCAGCAGCATCCCGGTCGGGACGGCGTCCAGCTCCTGGGCGAGCCCGTCGAGCACGGCCACGGCGTACGGATCGCGGAACGCCTGGCGCAGCCGGCCCTCGACGAGGACGCCGACCGCGCCGGCTCGCCCGCGGCGCAGCGACGCCGCCCGCGGGTCCGGGCCGACGTACCCGAGCGCGGCCGCCGCCGCCCGTACCCGCTCGGCGGTCGCCGCCGCGACCGGGCCACGGCCGCTGAACACCAGGGACGCCGTCGACGGGGCAACGTTGGCGCGCTCGGCGACGTCCCGAATGGTGGGCCGGGACGCGATTTCGGTTGGACGACGAGCCACGCCTCGATAGTATCGAATCGATTCGAGTCGAAACGATTCGACTTCGGCTCGCCGACCCGCTCGCCGACGACTCCCGGAGGAGCCATGACCGCGACCACGACCGGGGGGCTCGACGCGGCCCGCCTCGTTCCGGCCCGTCGGGCGGTCTTCGTCGTGTTCGCCGGCAACGGCTTCGCGTTCGCGGCGTGGGCGTCCCGCATCCCCGACGCCAAGGCACAGCTCGGGCTGACCAGCGGGCAGCTCGGGCTGCTCCTGCTCGCCATCTCCGCGGGCGCCGTGATCGGCCTGCCCTCGTCCGGTTGGGTGGCGGGATGGTACGGCGGCTCCGGAGCGGTCCGGATCGGACTCAGCGGGCTGCTGGCCGGGCTGGTCGCCGCCGCGATCGGGATCGACCTGGTCGACTCGGTCGCCCTGGTGGCGTTCGGCCTGTTCGTGACCGGCCTGGGCATGGGCATCTGGGACGTCGGGATGAACCTCGAGGGCGCGGCCGTCGAGCGGCTGCTGTCCCGCAACCTGATGTCGCGGTTCCACGCCGCGTTCAGCGGCGGCACCGTCGTCAGCGCGTTGATCGGCGCCGGCCTCTCGTGGGCGGCCGTCCCGATCGGCGTCCACCTGGCGGCCGCGGCGGTGGTCGTCGCCGGGATCTCGCTGTGGGCGACGACCGCGTTTCTGCCGCGGCGTCTCGAGGACGAGCCCGCCGCCGACGACGATGCGCCTCGGTCCGGCGGAGTCCTCTGGGCCTGGCGGGAGCCGCGGACGATCCTGATCGGGCTGCTGGTGTTGATCGCGGCGTTCACCGAGGGCACCGCCAACGACTGGCTGTCGGTGGCGATGGTCGAGGGCTACGACCTACCGGCGTGGGCCGGCGTGCTCGGCTTCGCCACGTTCCTCGTGTTCATGACGCTGGGGCGAGTGATCGGGACCAACCTGCTCGACCGGTACGGCCGGATCCCGGTCCTTCGGACCCTGCTCGTCCTCGCCGGCGTCGGCAGCCTGCTCGTCGTCTTCGGCACCACGCCGATGGCCTACGTCGGCGCCGCCGTCTGGGGCATCGGCGTCTCGCTCGGCTTCCCGGTCGGCATGAGCGCGGCCGCCGACGACCCGGTACGAGCCGCGGCCCGGATGTCGGTGGTGTCGACGATCGGCTACACCGCCTTCCTCGCCGGCCCGCCGCTGCTGGGCTTCCTCGGCGACCCCGTCGGCATCCTCAAGGCGCTCCTGGCCGTCGGCGCCGGACTCGTCGTCGCCCTGGCCGTCGTCCCCGCCGTACGGGAGCCGGAC
>Ga0081538_10002477_pt1 | contig 18023 bp, 16 predicted proteins | sample TabmetS5T2R1_FD_71022 | JGI IMG/M metagenome (GOLD analysis project Ga0081538, IMG submission 71022) | Tabebuia heterophylla rhizosphere microbial communities from the University of Puerto Rico - S5T2R1 | ecosystem: Host-associated > Plants > Roots > Rhizosphere ... | reverse complement strand
GGCTCCGGTGGCCGCGGCCCCCCTCGCCTGGGGGGGGCGCTGGAGCGATCGCTCGACGGGGCTCGGGAGCCGGTCGGCTGACACCAGAGCCGCGGTTGACGTACGGACGCTCCGGGCGTAGAAGTGAGTGAAGCGCCGCTCGCGGCGCACCAAAGGCGGAACCGACCCGGCTGGCCCCCAGCCACGCGCACCCGATAAAGGGATGACCGAGCTCCTCAATCGCCACTGCCCGACGACTCGCAGGGGAGCTTCGTCGCCAACCGGGTCGCCGCCGGGGGCTACGAGGTGCGGGGGAGCACCGCCGACGAGCGCGGCAGCGTGAGCGAGCAGGTGGTCACCGAACTGGACCCAACGCGGTGACGGCCGCGGACGGCGAGCGGCGCAGCCGCTTCGAGGTGGCCTACGCCGCGGGCATCGCCCACGAGCTGCCGCCGCCGTCCCTGCCGACCGGCCGGACCGCGCTGGTGAGCGCCGCCCCGGCCGAGCCGTTCGCGCTGAGAGGCTGCGTGGTGACCCCCGACGGCCCGATCGAGCGCGGCTACATCACGGTCGGCGACGGGACCGGGATCGGCCCGATCGGGACGCGCAAGCCACAGGGGGTGAGGGTCCACGACACCGGCGGTGGAGTGATCCTCCCCGGCCTGATCGACCTCCACGGCCACCCCGAGTTCAACGTGTTCGCCGCCTGGGAGCCGCCGCGGCGGTTCCCGAACCGTCACGCCTGGCGGGGCTCCGAGCTCTACCGCGAGCTGGTGCGCCGGCCCCAGGACCGCCTGATGGCCGCCCTGCCGCAGCAGACGCAGCTGCGCTACGCCGAGATCCGCGCGCTGGTCGGCGGCGTGACCGCGATCCAGGGCACGTCGGAGCGGGTCGAGCGGCTCGAGGAGGAGTCGCTGGTGCGCAACGTCGACCGCTGGATCTTCGGCCGCCACCGGGCGCGGGCGATGATCGACGTTCCGCAGGAGGGCCAGCGCGACTACGCCCGGCTCGAGCGGATCGTGGGGGAGATCGGGCGCGGCGAGGTGGATGCCTTCTACGTCCACCTGGCGGAGGGGCGGCGCGACAACCAGCGCTCGGTGGAGGAGTGGGAGCTCGTCGACCCCCCGGCCGGCGGCCTGCGCGCGCTCACCGCCGCGACGGTGATCATTCACGGCTCGGCGCTGGGGCGGGAGCACTTCGGCGCGATGAAGGACGCCGGCGCCAAGCTCGTCTGGTCGCCGCAGTCCAATCTGCGGCTCTACGGTGAGACCACGCTGGCCGCCGACGCCCTGGACGTGGGGCTCACCATCGGCCTGGGCGCGGACTGGCTTCCGAGCGGCAGCCAGAGCCTGCTGCACGAGCTGAAGGTCGCGCGCCGCGAGCTGGCGCGGCAGGGTGCCGACCCCCCGGCCCGCCGGCTGGTCGAGATGGTCACGAGCGACGCGGCCCGGATCGCCGGGCTCGGCGCGGAGCTGGGCAGCCTGCGGGAGGGCCGGCCGGCCGACCTGGTGGTGCTGGAGCGCCGCCTCGACGATCCCTACGAGAACGTGCTGGACGCCGACCCGGCCTGGGTGCAGCTCGTGATGCTCGACGGCGACCTCCCGTACGGCCGCGAGGACTGGCTGGAGACGCTGGCCGACGCCGACGACCGCGAGCGCCTGGAGCCGGTCATCGCGTGGGGGAAGCGGATGCTGCTGGACACGAGCCACACCGTCGCATCGGCGACCGGAGAACAGCCGCGGCTCGAGGAGCTGCGGGCCAAGCTGATCGGGGAGTACCCGCAGGTCGGCCCGATCTTTGCGTAGAGAGGACTCACATGCTGACGATCAATCTGGCCCTCGTCTCGGAGATCGAGGACCACGATCCTTCCGACCTCTCGCGGGTGGGCGCGGCGCTTCAGCGCCAGGTCACGCGCGACTTCGCGCTGGTCTGGGACGTGAGCGCCACGTTGGACGCGTTTCGACGCCTGGAGGACGTGCCGATCGGCTACTGGCCGATGATCATCGTGCCCGATGTGAAGGGCGCCGCGGGAATCCATCTGGACAAGGACGGGCAGCCGTTTGCGCTCATCGAGATGTCCGACAGCTGGTCGCTTACGGCCAGCCACGAGATGCTCGAGATGCTGGCCGACCCGTTCGGGAACCGGTTGGTCCCGGGCCCATCGATCAAGCGGGGGCAGGGGCGGGTGGAGTATCTCGTCGAGGTCTGCGACCCCTCGGAGGCGGCGGAGTTCGGCTACACCGTCAACGACATCCTGGTCTCCGACTTCTACACCCCGCGCTTCTTCGACCCGGTCCCCACGAGCGCCACCCGCTACAGCTTCACCGGGGCGATCGAGCGCCCGCGCCAGGTGCTTCGCGGCGGCTATCTCTCCTGGCACGAGCCCACGAGCGACCACTGGTGGCAGCAGATCTGGTTCGGGGCGCGCAAGGAGTACCGTGACCTCGGGGTGTTCGACGTGACCCAGCACCCGAGCCTACGGGCCTTTATCGACTCCCAGACCGATCATCCGGGGATCGACAAGGGGCTTCCCAAGAGCAACAGCAGTCTGAAGGCAGCGGTGCGGGCCGGCCAGGAGACCGAGGCGTCCGCGGTCTCCAAGGCGCGGACCTGGCGCGAGCAGGTCACCGCGGTGATCGAGGCATCGCGGTGAACGAGCCGCCGCCCGACGAGAGCGAGGAGCGCCGACGCCGAGCCGCGGAGCTGCGCCGCATGATCGAGGGCAGCCCCGGCGAGGACGCGGGCGACCGCCCGCGGCCGCACAGCCCGCACGAGTTCGTCGAGGAGCGGATGCGCGAGGAGGCCGAGCGCCGCGAGCGTGAGGAGCCCGAGCGGGACGCCGACCGAGAGGACGGCGACGGGTGACTCATCCGTTCGACGCCGGTCCAGTGCGCCGGCCGTTCGCGGGGCTGGCGGCCGACTATCCCGGCACGGAGGCCTATCCAGCGGCCGACTTCCGGATCGAGTGGGGACCGGTGTTCCACCGCGGCCGGCTCGACGGAAGCGCCCGCGTGCTCGTGCTCGGACAGGACCCGGGCCAGCACGAGTGCATCGCGCGCCGCATCCTGGTGGGGGAGGCCGGCCAGCGGGTCCAGGGCTTTCTCCGGAAGCTCGGCATCGACCGCTCCTACGTGATGGTCAACGCGTTCCTGTACTCGGTGTACGGGCAGGGCGGCGGCGAGCGCAACCGAGACTCGCAGCCGATCATCGACTACCGCAACCGCTGGTTGGATGCGCTGCTCGCCGGGAGCAGCACGCAGGCGGTGGTGGCGTTCGGGCACCTCGCGCACGACGCGCTCGAGCGCTGGGCGGAGCAGCGCTCCGACCGCGCGGCGCAGCTCACGGTCGAGCGCCTGACGCACCCGACGATGCCGGAGGCGTCCTCGCGCGGCGACCCCGAGCGCCGGCGGGAGGCCATGGGCCGAATGCTCGAGCAGTGGAACGGAGCACTCGGGCGCCTGGACGGCGCCCTGACCGAGCGCGACGCCGACCGGCCGCTCGAGCTCTACGCCGACGATCTGCGGCCCGAGGATCGGGCGCCGATCCCGGAGAGCGACCTACCCCCCGGCAGCCCGCCGTGGATGCGCTCGCTCAGGCAGTGGGCCACCCGCCGCGGCGACGACGCCGAGGAGAAGCGGGCGTGCATCGAGGTCGTGGTCCCGCGGGAGGAGCGCCCCTGGCTCTGAGCGGGCGCGAGGCCGGGCCGGGCCGGTCCGCACGGTGTCGACGTTGAGTGCGGATATGGCACCAAAGTGCAGAAGCGTCCGCGAGCTCCGCAGCGATCCCGCCGCCCCGCCGTCGTCTAGGAAACCGTCGCCGGCTGCGCCACGGCGCCGCGCCGCGGCCGAATGAGCAGCGACGCCCCGATCGCACCCCCGAGGTCGCCGAGCGCCGCCATGTGCATCGCGGGCGGATCGTCGCTCGAAAAGAGGTGGGGCATCATCGCCGCCTCGATGCGCTCGCGGTACGGCTCGCCGAGGCGAAGGCCGAGGCCGCCGCCCAAGATGACCGCATCCACGTCCAGCACGTTGAGCGCCGAGGCGACGCCCACGCCGAGCGCCTCCACCGCCTCGTCAAGCAGCTTGGCCGCCACGCGGTCGTTGTGGTCGAGCGCGCGGGCCCAGATCCCGCTCGTGAGGCGGTCGCGGCCGCGCTTCTCCATGATCTTGAAGAGGTCGGTCTTCTCCCCCTTCTCCACCCGCTTGCGCGCCCGCTGCTCGAGCGCCTTGCGCCCGGCGTAGGCCTCCATGCAGCCGCGGCGCCCGCAGGGACAGCGGGCGCCGTCCTTCTTCACCACCACGTGGCCGATCTCGCCGGCGCCGCCGCGCCCGATCCAGGGCCGGCCCTTGAGGATGATCCCGCCGCCCACGCCGGTGCCCCAGAACACGCCGAGCAGCGACCGGTAGGGACGGCCCGCGCCCAGCTCGAACTCAGCGTTGGTCGCCACCTGCACGTCGTTCTCGATCCGCACCCGCGTCCCGACGGCCGCACCCAGCGTCTGCGCGAGCGGGAAGGAGCCCTCCCAGTCGGGCAGGTTGCGCGCGCTGCTGACGACTCCTTTGCGGGTGTCCACGATGCCCGGTGAGCCGACGCCCACGCCATCGAGCGCCGCGGTCTCGACCCCGGCGGCGTCGGCCGCCCCGCGGAGGGCGCCGGCGATCGCGTCCGCCACGTCCGGGGGGCCACCGCCGGTGGGGGTGGGCACCCGCTCCTCGCCCTTGACCTCGCCCGCGTCGTCCACGACCACGGCCTGGATCTTGGTCCCGCCGAGATCGATGCCGCCCCTCATGTCCCGTACGACGCTACATCATGCGGCGACGGCGGAGCGCCGCGGCGGCGGTCGGGCGCCGGGGGCGACGCGAGCCGGGAGTGAAACCTCGGTGACGGCGGTTGCGCCCGGAACCGGTGAGGGGTAGGAATTTGCACGTGGTCCTCGGGGTGGACGTCGGCGGAACGAAGGTGGCGGTGGCCAGGGTCGACGGCGTCCGGGCCTTGGACAAGCAAGAGCAGCCGACCGCGGTCGACAGCGCCCATGCGCTCCTGGACGGCATCGAGGCCGCGGTCCGCGGCGTGATCGGATCCGGCCCCGAGCCGGACGCGATCGGGGTCGGGGTGCCCTCCCAGATCGAGTTCACCACCGGCAGGGTCGAGACCAGCGTGAACATCCCGCTGACCGGCGTCCCGCTGCGGGCGGAGCTCGGGGACCGGTTCGGCGTGCCGGTGTTCGTGGACAACGACGCCAATTGCGCCGCGCTGGCCGAGGCCCACCTCGCGGGCGCGCCCAACCTCGTGATGCTCACGCTGGGCACCGGCGTGGGCGGCGGCGTGGTCATCGACGGCAAGACCTTCCGCGGCGCGCACGGGCTCGGTGCCGAGCTCGGGCACTTCGCCATCAACCCGGACGGGCCGCCCTGCCCCGGCAACTGCCCGAACCGCGGCTGCCTGGAGGCGTACTGCTCGGGCCAGGCGCTCGAGCGCGACGCCACCGGGCTGGCCCGGGACAAGCCGGACAGCGGTCTGGCCCAGATGATCGGCGACGACGGCAAGGTGTCGGGCCACGACCTGGTGGCGGCGGCAGAGGCGGAGGATCCGGACGCGCTGCTCATCTTCGAGACCTTCGCCCGGATGCTCGGCGTCGGGCTCGCCGGCTACGTGAACGCGTTCGAGCCCGACCGGATCGTGATCGGCGGCGGCGTCTCGCGCTCCGCGCACCTGTTCCTGGAGCGAGCCAAGCGAGAGGCCGGCTCGCGCGCGCTGCCCGCGCTGTGGCGCCGGGTGACGATCGCGCTCGCGCAGGGCGGGGCCGACGCGGGGGTGATCGGCGCCGGCGTGCTGGCGGAGCTGGAGCTCCTGGAGGCGACGCCCCAGCCGCCCCGGGATACTGGACAGAGCAACGTGACACCGACAAGGGGAGCTGCATGACCACCGCCGCGTCCACCGAGCTGGACGAGCTCTGCGTGAACACGATCCGCACGCTCTCGATGGACGCCGTGGAGAAGGCGAAGTCGGGGCACCCGGGCGCCCCGATGGCGCTCGCCCCGCTGGCCTACGTCCTCTACACGCGGGTGATGCGCCACAGCCCCGAGCGGCCCGACTGGTTCGACCGGGACCGCTTCGTGCTCTCCGCGGGCCACGCGTCGATGCTGCTCTACTCGGTGCTGTACCTCACGGGCTACGGGCTAACGCTCGAGGACCTCGAGCACTTCCGCCAGCTCGGAAGCCCCACCGCGGGCCATCCCGAGTACGGCCACGCCGCCGGCATCGAGGCCACGACCGGCCCGCTCGGCCAGGGGCTAGGGATGTCCGCCGGCCTGGCGCTGGCGGAGGCGATGCTGGCGGCCCGCTTCAACCGGCCGGGCCACCAGATCATCGATCACCACACCTACGTCATCGCCAGCGACGGCGACATTCAGGAGGGCGTGGGCTCCGAGGCATGCTCGCTGGCCGGGCATCTGGGCCTCGGGAAGCTCATCGTCTTCTACGACAACAACCACGTCCAGCTCGCGGGCGCGACCGAGATGGCCTTCTCCGAGGACGTGGCCGAGCGCTTCGAGGCCTACGGCTGGCACGTGCAGGACGTGGGCGAGGACCTGTCCCTGGACCGGCTCGCGGGCGCGGCGGAGGCGGCGCAGGACGTGACCGACCGACCGTCGCTCGTGATCGTGCGCTCCCACATCGGCTACGGCTCGCCCCACAAGCAGGACACCTACAAGGCCCACGGCTCGCCCCTGGGCGAGGAGGAGGTGGCGCTCACCAAGGAGGGCTACGGCTGGGATCCCGACGCCAAGTTCCTCGTGCCCGACGATGCCCTGGCCCGCTTCCGGGAGACGATCGAGCGCGGCAACGGGCTGGTGGCCGACTGGGAGGAGCGGCTCGCGGCATACCGGGGGGCCGCGCCCGAGGCCTACGAGGAGCTGCGGCTCGTGATGGAGCGCCGGCTCCCGGACGGCTGGGACCGCGACGTGCCCAAGTTCCGGCCCGAGACGGGGATGATCGCCACCCGCAAGGCCTCGCAGCAGGTGATCCAGTGGGCCGCCGCCGGCGTGCCGCACCTGGTGAGCGGCTCGGCGGACCTCGAGCCCTCGACGCTGACGGTGATCGAGGACGGCGGCTCGGTGGAGCGGGGCCAGTACTCCGGCCGCAACGTGCACTACGGCGTGCGCGAGCATGCCATGGGCACGATGGTCAACGGGCTCAACCTGCACGGGCTGCGTGCGTTCGGCTCAACCTTCTTCAACTTCCTCGACTACATGAAGCCCGCCGTGCGCCTGGCCGCGCTGATGCGCCTGCCGGCGATCTTCGTGTACACGCACGACTCGATCGGCCTCGGCGAGGACGGCCCCACCCACCAGCCGGTCGAGCAGCTGGCGATCCTGCGCGCGACCCCGAACACCTACGCCGTGCGGCCGGCGGGGGCCAATGAGACCGCGCTCGCCTGGCGCTTCGCGATCACCCGGACCGAGACGCCGGTGGCGCTGATGCTCAGCCGCCAGGGCCTGCCGGTGTGGAACCCCGACGCGATACCCGACGACGCCATCGAGCGCGGGGCGTACGTGCTGCGCGAGTCATACAAGGAGGGCGAGCCCGACCTGATCCTGATCGGCACCGGGTCGGAGGTGCACATCTGCACGGCGGCGGCCGACCTGCTCGAGGCCGACGGCATCGCCACTCGGGTGGTGTCGGCCCCCTGCCTCGATCGCTTCGCCGAGCAGGACGACGACTACCGCGACCGCGTGCTGCCGCCCTCGGTGCGGGCCCGCATCTCGGTGGAGGCGGCGTCGGCGCTCGGATGGAGCACCTGGACCACCGATGACGGGGAGCAGATCGCGATGACGACCTTCGGCGCGTCCGCCCCGCACCACGACCTCTACCGTCACTTCGGCTTTACTCCGGAGCGCGTGGTCGAGCGCGGCAAGGCGCTGGTGGAGCGGCTCGCGGCCCGGACATGAGCGTCGGCCGAACAGTCAACGAAGGGATCCCGGGAGCGGGATGAGGAGGCTTGTCTGATGCAGCTCGGATTCATCGGCCTCGGGAAGATGGGGGCCAACATGGTTCATCGCATCCACCGCGACTCCGACCACACCTGTGTGGCGTTCGACTTCAACGAGGACGCGGTCCGGGAGGTGGAGGGATTCGGCGCCAGCGGCGCGTCGTCGCTCGACGAGGTCGTCGCGCAGCTCGAGCCGCCGCGCTCGGTCTGGATCATGGTGCCTGCCGGCCCCCCGACCGAGCAGACGGTCGAGCGGCTAACGGAGCTCTTGGACACCGGCGACACCATTGTCGACGGCGGCAACTCGCGCTGGACCGACGACAAGCGCCGCCAGGCGGCACTCGAGCCGAAGGGCCTGCACTACGTGGACGTGGGCGTGAGCGGCGGCGTCTGGGGCCTCCAGGTGGGCTACTGCATGATGGTGGGCGGCCATGACGAGGCGGTGGAGCGGCTGGCCCCCATCCTCGACGTGCTCGCCCCGCCGGAGACCGCCGAGCACGGTCCCGGCTGGGGGCACTTCGGGCCGACCGGCGCCGGCCATTACGTGAAGATGGTCCACAACGGCGTGGAGTACGGGATGATGCAGGCCTACGCCGAGGGCTTCTCCTTGTTCGACGCCAGCGAGTACGAGCTCGACAACGCCCAGATAGCTCACCTGTGGATGCAGGGGTCGGTGGTGCGCTCGTGGCTGTGCGAGCTCGCGGCCCGGGCGTTCGAGCAGGAGGGCAACGACCTCGCCCGGCTGGAGCCGTGGGTGGAGGACTCTGGAGAGGGCCGCTGGACGGTCGAGGACGCCATCGACAAGCGCATCCCCATGCCGGTGATCACGGAGTCGCTCTACGAGCGCTTCTCGTCGCGGGGCCAGAACGCGTTCGCGGCAAAGGTGAACGCGGCCCTACGCAACCAGTTCGGCGGGCACGCCGTCCATGCCGCCGACCCAGTGGCCCAGAAGCAGGCGCACGCGGAGTAGACCGATGGCCACCGTCACCCAGGAACAAGTCAACCCGCTGGTCGAGGGGCTCGAGCGGCTGCCGGTTCACCCCACGACCCTCGTCATCTTCGGCGGCACCGGAGACCTGGCTCATCGCAAGCTGCTTCCGGCCATCTACAACCTCGCGCACGAGGGCGCGCTGCCCGAGCGCTTCGACCTGATCGCGGTCTCGCGTGCGGACATTCCCCACGACAACTACCGCTCGATGGCGCGCGAGTCGATCACCAAGTACTCGCGCCGCAAGCCCGACCCGCAGGTGCTGGAGAAGCTGCTCGACCGCGTTCGCTACGTGCCCGGCACGTTCGACGACGACAGCGTGTTCGATCGCCTCGGCGACCAGCTCAAGGACTTCGACGACGAGGCCGGAATCGCGTTCAACCGCATCTTCTACCTCTCGACCGCACCGAAGTTCTTCCCGCTCATCATCCGGAAGCTGGGCGACCACGGCCTGGAGCGGCGCAAGGACGCCGAGGTGAGGGTCGTGATCGAGAAGCCGTTCGGCACCTCGCTGGCCGAGGCGCAGCAGCTGAACCGCGAGGTCCTGTCGGTGCTCGACGAGAAGCAGGTCTTTCGCATCGACCACTACCTCGGCAAGGAGACCGTCCAGAACATGCTGGCGTTCCGCTTCGCGAACGGCATGTTCGAGCCGATCTGGAGCCGCAACTTCATCGACTACGTGCAGATCACGTCCGCCGAGGACCTCGGCATCGGTCGCCGGGCGGGCTACTACGACTCGGCCGGCGCGCTGCGCGACCTGGTCCAGAACCACATGCTGCAGCTCCTGTCGCTTCTGTGCATGGAGCCGCCCGTCACGTTCACCGCGGACGAGGTGCGCGACGAGAAGGTCAAGGTGCTGCACGCGGTGAAGGCGCCCACGCCCGAGGACGTGGCGGAGATCACGGTGCGCGGCCAGTACACCGCGGGGATGGCCGAGGGCGCGGACGTGCCCGGCTACCTCCAGGAGGAGGGCGTGCCGCCCGACTCGCGCACGGAGACCTACGTCGCGCTGCGGCTCAAGGTGGACAACTGGCGCTGGGCCGGGGTGCCGTTCTATCTGCGCACCGGCAAGCGGCTCGCCCGCAAGGTCACGGAGATCGCCGTGACGCTCAAACCGGTGCCCCATCTGGCCTTCAAGGCCGCCGGCTCCGTCGGCGTGCAGCCGAACCAGCTGATCATGACCATGCAGCCGAACGAGGGCGTGTCGCTGTCGCTCGGGGCCAAGATCCCGGGCACGCGAATGCGCATCCGGCCGGTGAACATGGAGTTCCTCTACGGCACCGCGTTCCTGTCGCAGTCGCCGGAGGCGTACGAGCGTCTTATCCTGGACGCGATGCGCGGCGACGCGACGCTCTTCACCCGCAACGACGAGGTGGAGGCGCAGTGGCGGATCTGCGATCCCATCCTCCAGGGGTGGGCGCACCAGGACGGCGCGCTGCCGACGTACCCGGCCGGCTCGCAGGGACCCGAGGACGCCAACCGGATCCTCGTTCCCGACGACCACTGGCGGGCGATCTAGTGGTCGCCTCGGCAAATACGCCCGCGGTCGGCGGCTGCGAACCTTCGCCTGGCCGCACCCCCGACCGTATTTCCGTCGGAGACCACTAGGAGCGGCGATGGTCGAGGCCGGCGCGGTCTGGAGCGCACAGGACACCACCCCCGGTGAGATCGACGGCGCGCTCCGCGGGCTCCTGAAGGAGCAGTATGAGAAGGACGCCGCCTGCGCCCCCGCGCGGGTGCTGAACCTTGTGGTGATAGTCGACCGCGAGTGGCGCGGCGAGATCCTCAACCGCCTGGAGCGGGTGGGCCGCTATCACCCGTCGCGCACCGTGCTGTGCGCGGTCGAGCCGGGCCGTACCACGATCGACGCGACCGTGGCGCTGACCACCGAGGGGGAGGACCGCGCCGGCGATCTGAAGCTCACCCGGGAGCGATGCGTCGTGGACATCGGCCCCAAGCACCTGAGGAACCTGGACACGATCGTCGACCCGTTGGTGGTGTCCGACATCGCCACGCTCGTGTGGTCGCCGCACGGCCACCCCGAGGCGGTGGACTCGCTGCTCCACCTCGCCCAGGTGGTGCTGGTGGACCTGGTCGAGGAGCCCGATCCCGCCGCGGCTGTCCGGCGCGCGCTCGAGCTGGGCGCGTCCGCGTACGTCGTCGACCTGGCCTGGCTGCGGTCGACCCCGTGGCGCGAGCGCGTGGCGGCGAGCTTCGACCCGCCCCGGTGGCGAGAGGAGCTCGGGCGGATCGACTCGGTCACGGTCCGCCACCGGCCCGACTCGGGCGCGGCCGGCGTGCTCTTCTGCAGCTGGCTGGCGGCGCGGCTCGGCTGGCGGCCGGGATCGCTGATGCGGGCGAACGGCACGCTCCACGGCAGCGCGAGCGGGCGGCGGCAGCACGTGGACCTCCGCCTGGTGCCGGACCAGAGTCAGGCGGTGCCCGGGCTGGCGGGGGTGGAGATCGGCAGTGCGTCGGGCATGCGGCTGTCGCTCGACCGCGGTCCCGGCGGACTCTCGGCCCGGCGCGTAGACGCCCGCGGGCGGGAGTCCTCCTGGACGGTTCTGGGCGCCTCGCGCGGCGAGGCGGGGATCCTCGGCGAAGGGATCAGGCAGGCGCTTCTGCGCGATCCCGTCTACCGGGACGTCCTCGACGAGGCCGCGTTGATGCTCGGCGCGTAGCACTCGGCGGATGGACCCCGACTTCCGGATCAGCGAGGACCCCGCCGGCGCCGCCGCGGAGCTCCTGGCGGACGCGTCCGGTCACGTCGCGCTCACCGGCGGCTCCACGCCGCGGGGGGCGTACGAGCGGGCGGCCGCGCTGCGCCCCGACTGGTCGGGCGTGGACGTGTGGTTCACCGACGAGCGCTGCGTGCCCCCCGCACACGAGCACTCGAACTTCGGGATGGTCGACCGGGCGCTGCTCGGCCGCGTCTCCGGCGCGACCGTGCATCGCATGAAGGGCGAGCTGGGCCCGCAGGACGGCGCGGCGGAGTACGAGCGCGAGGTGAGCGACGCCGGCCTCGATGCGTTGGACCTGATGCTGTTGGGGCTCGGGCCCGACGCGCACATCTGCTCGCTGTTCCCCGGCGACGCCGCGCTCGGGGAGCGGGAGCGGCCCGTGGTCGGCGTGGAGACCCCCGGAATGGCGCCGCTCATTCCCCGGATCACGCTCACGCTGGGCGTCGTGAACCGCACTCGGCACGCCGTCTTCCTCATCTCCGGCGAGGACAAGGCGGAGGCGGTCGCGCGTGCCTTCGCCGGACCGCCCGACCCGCGCGCGCCGGGCTCGCTCGTGGAGGGCTCGCCGACCGTGCTGCTCGACCCGCCGGCGGCGGCGCGGCTATGAGCAGCTGGGTGCCGGACGTCGGCGTGGGCGGCAGCACCTTCCCCCCGATCGCGGACTACGCGTTCCTCTCCGACTGCGAGACCTGTGCGCTCGTCGCCCCGAACAGCAACGTCGAATGGCTGTGCCTGCCGCGCTTCGACTCGCCGAGCGTGTTCGGGGCGATCCTCGACCGCGACGCCGGCTTGTTCCGCCTCGGGCCCGCGGACGTCGAGGTGCCGGCGGCGCGCCGCTACCTGCCCGGCACCAACGTGCTCGAGACCAGCTGGGGCACGAGCGGCGGCTGGATCATCGTGCGCGACGTGCTCCTGATCGGCCCCTGGCACCACGAGACCGAGCGCTCGCACACGCAACGCCGCGCCCCCACCGACTACGACGCCGCCCACGTGCTGGTGCGGCTCATCCGCTGCGTGAACGGCGAGGTGCAGGTCACCCTCGACTGCGAGCCGGGCTTCGACTACGGGCGGCTGCACGGCGTCTGGGAGTACACCGGTCCCGGCTACCACGAGGCCAGCTGCAAGGCCGAGGACGGTGAGGTGAAGCTCGACCTGACCACGGACATGAACGTGGGCTTCGAGGGCCCGCGGGCCACCGCGCGCACGCTCATGCACGAGGGCGACACCCTGTTCGTGAGCCTCGGCTGGTCCGAGCACCCCGGTCCGCGCACGTACGCGGAGGCGTACGAGCGCCTCGTATGGACCGCCCACCACTGGCAGCACTGGCTCGACCACGGCCAGTTCCCCGACCACCCCTGGCGCACGCATCTCCAGCGGAGCGCGCTGACGCTCAAGGGCCTCTCGTACTCGCCCACCGGCGCGCTGGTGGCCGCGGCCACCACCTCGCTGCCCGAGTCACCGGGCGGCGAGCGCAACTGGGACTACCGCTTCACGTGGATCCGCGACGCCACGTTCATGCTCTGGGGCCTCTACACGCTCGGCTTCGACTGGGAGGCCAACGACTTCTTCTACTTCATCGCCGACGTGGCGGAGGCGGAGGAGGAGGTCCTGCAGATCATGTACGGCATCGACGGGGAGGACGACCTGGCCGAGCGGACGCTCGATTCGCTGTCGGGCTACGAGGGCGCGCGGCCGGTGCGCGTGGGAAACGCGGCCTACGACCAGGAGCAGCACGACGTCTGGGGGGCGCTGCTCGACTCCGTCTACCTGCACACGAAGTCGCGGGAGCACATGCCCGAGCGGATCTGGCCGATCCTCAAGCGACAGGTGGAGACCGCGCTCTCGAAGTGGCGCGAGCCCGACCGCGGGATCTGGGAGGTTCGGAGCGAGCCGAAGCACTTCACCTCGTCGAAGCTCATGTGCTGGGTCGCCGCCGACCGCGGCGCCCGCCTGGCGGAGATGCGCGACGAGCTCGAGTACGCCGCGCGCTGGCAGTCCGCCGCCGACGAGATTAAGGCCGACATCTGCGCGAACGCCGTCGACGAGCGCGGGGTCTTCACCCAGCACTACGACACCGACGCGCTCGACGCGTCGGTGCTGCTGATGGCCCTCACCCGCTTCCTTCCGCGGGACGACGAGCGCGTGCACAAGACGGTGCTGGCGATCGCGGACGAGCTCACCGAGGACGGCATGGTGCTGCGCTACCGCACCGACGAGACCGAGGACGGACTCACGGGCCACGAGGGCGCATTCACGATCTGCTCGTTCTGGCTCGTCTCGGCCCTGGTCGAGATCGGCGAGATCGCCCGTGGGCGGGACCTCTGCGCGAAGCTCTTGTCACACGCCAGCCCGCTCGGTCTGTACGCCGAGGAGATCGACCCGCGCTCGGGCCGCCATCTCGGGAACTACCCGCAGGCGTTCACGCACCTGGCCCTGATCAACGCGGTCATGCACGTGATCCGCGCCGACCAGGGCCTCGAGGCCGGCGCGCTGCCGCTGGAGCGCGAGCTCACGCGCCAGCGCTCCCAGTCCTGAGCGCCGGCCGGCCGCTCAGGCGCCGCTGGTCCTACGGCTTCGGCTCGGGCGGCGTGTGATCCTGGCCCTCGCTGAAGCGGCGCTCCACGTGCTTCTCGGGGTCCGACTCGGGGAGACGCTCCTCGCCCTCGCTGAACCGGCCCTCGTGCCTCTTCTCCGGGGTCTCCGGCAGTTCCTCCTCGCCCTCGCTGAAGCGCCCCACGCGCTCGTCCTCGGGATAGATCTCCGGGGCGTCCTCACCCTTGGCGAAGTCGCCGTGGCGCTCGCGATCCTCATGAGCCATTTCGATGGACCTCCTCTTTCTGCTGCGGTTCGGTGTCCCTCCCGCCGGCATGGGCAGGCGTTACCCGGGTACCCCCACTCTACGCCGCGCCTGTAACAGACCGCACAGGAGGGGGTATCACCGGCGGTGTCGCTGTTCCGCCGCAAACGCTCGCTGAAGGACCGCGCCATCCGGCGGGGACGGAAGCTGCGGGCGGCCGCACCGCAACTCGACATCCCGTGGGCGCGGTCGCGCGCCGCCGGGGCGGTGCGGGAGAACTTCCTGCGCTTCGTGCTCCGGCCGGCGATGAACGTCTACACCCGCCGCCGGTCCAAGGGCCGGGACGTGCTCCGGAGGATCAAGGGACCGGTCATCCTCGTCGCCAACCACGCCAGCCACATCGACACCCCCGTGATCCTGGCGGCGCTGCCGCGGAGGCTGCGCAAGCGCACCGCGGTGGCGGCCGCGGCCGACTACTTCTACCGCAACCGGGCAGTCGCCTGGGCCGTGTCGCTCATCTTCAACACGGTGCCGATCGATCGCGGCGGCGGCGGCCTGGGCAAGCAGGCGACCGACCATCTCGACCGGCTGCTCGACCAGGGGTGGAACCTCCTGCTCTACCCCGAGGGCACCCGCTCCCGCAGCGGCGGGCCGGGGCGCGTGCGCCGCGGCGCGGCGGTGCTCGCGCGGCGGCACAAGGTCCCCGTCGTCCCGATCCGGGTGAGCGGCACCAGCGCGGTGATGCCGCCCGGGCGCTTCTGGCCCAAGCGCCTGCACGGCAAGATCATGTCGAAGCGGCACAACGTCGAGGTTTCCTTCGGCGAGCCGATCAAGCCGGTCGAGGACCCGGCCGCGGTGATCGAGCACGTGCAGCGGTTCTTCGACTCGGACGGCGGCCCCAACGGCGCCGGCACCGCGAAGCTGCGCGAGAAGCTGACGCTGACGCGGTAGCGCCCCGGCGCGGGCGGCGCTCCGTTCGCTTCGCCAGATCGCCCGGGCCGGGGTACGGTGGCAAACCTCAACCGGAACGCGGGCGCTCGCCTCCGGTTGAGCTTTGCCACCTGATCGGGGGCAAACCTCACCCTGGTCCGGCGGCGCGCTATTCGGTTGAGGTTTTCCGGTGCATGAGCTAATCGTCGTCGTCGACCCAGTCGGTGGTCCGCTCGACCGCCTTGCGCCACTTGCGATAGCCCTTCTCACGCGTCCGCGCGTCCATCGCCGGGCTCCATTCCGCCGCCTTGTGCCAGTTGGTGCGCAGGCTCTGGACGTCGGGCCAGAAGCCCTGGGCGAGGCCCGCGGCGTACGCGGCCCCCAGCGACACCGTCTCGGCCACGATCGGCCGCACCACCGGCAGGTCGAGCACGTCGGCCAGGAACTGCATCAGCAGGTTGTTCGCGGTCATGCCGCCGTCCACGCGCAGGGCGGCGAGCGGGACGCCGTAGTCGGTGTTCATCGACTCCACCACCTCCCGCGTCTGCCACGCGGTGGCCTCGAGGATCGCCCGCGCGAGGTGGCCCTTCTGGATGTAGCCGGTGAGCCCGGCGATCACGCCGCGGGCGTCGCTGCGCCAGTGCGGCGCGAACAGGCCCGAGAACGCGGGGACGAAGTAGCAGCCGCCGTTGTCCTCCACCGTGCGGGCGAGCGTCTCGATCTCCGGCGCGCTGCCGATCAGTCCGATGTTGTCCCGAAACCACTGCACGAGCGCGCCGGTCACGGCCATCGACCCCTCCAGCGCGTAGGTCGCCGGCTCGGCGCCCAGCTTGTAGCCCAGCGTGGTGAGGAGGCCGTTCCTCGAGCGCACGGGCTGGTCGCCGGTGTTGAGCACGAGGAAGCTGCCGGTCCCGTAGGTGCACTTCGCCTCACCCGGTGAGAAGCATGTCTGTCCGACCAGCGCGGCGTGCTGGTCGCCGAGCGCGGACGCGATCGGCAGCCCGGCGAGCGGCTCGCCCGATTCGCCGTAGATCTCGGCCGAGGGGCGAATCTCCGGGAGCATCGCCCGGGGCACGCCCATCACGTCGAGCAGGTCGTCGTCCCAGTCGGTCGCGTCCAGGCTCATCAGCATGGTGCGGCTGGCGTTGGTCACGTCGGTCACGTGCCGGCCGGTGAACCTCCAGATCAGCCAGCTGTCCATGGTCCCGAAGAGCACCTGGCTCGCCTCCGCGCGCTCCTCCAGCCCGGGAATGCGGTCGAGCAGCCAGCGGATCTTCGGGCCCGAGAAGTAGGTGGCGAGGGGGAGCCCGCAGCGGTCGCGGAAGCGGTGCTGGCCCACGTCGCCGGCCAGCTCGCGACACAGGTGATCGGTGCGGGTGTCCTGCCAGGTGACCGCGTTACTCACCGGCTCGCCGGTGTCGCGGTGCCACAGCACCGTCGTCTCGCGCTGGTTGGCGATGCCCAGCGCCACGATGTCGTGCACGGACAGCTCCGCGTTGTCCAGCGCGTCGCGCACGACGGTGAGCACGTTGCCCCAGATCTCCTTGGGGTCGTGCTCCACCCAGCCGGGCCGGGGAAAGTGGTGGCGGTGCTCCTTCTGGGCCACCGAGACGATCCGGCCCGCCCGGTCGAACACCATGCAGCGCGACGAGGCGGTTCCTTGATCGATCGAGGCGACGTAGCCGTTGCGCATGCTCTGCCCTGCCTACCACGGGATCGCGCCGAGCTCGCGCGAGACGGAGCGTGCCGCCTCGCGCACGTACGAGACGAGCTCATCGCGTGGGGCGCCATCGTCGCACAACCGCTCCGAAGAGCCGGAAATGCCGATCGCTCCGACGGTCAGGCCGCGGCGGTCGTCGATCGGGCAGGCCAGGGCGGAGATGTCCTCGATCAGCTCCTCGCGCTCGAACGCCCAGCCGCGCTCGCGCACGTCCTGGAGCTCGCGGCGCAGCCGGTAGAGGTCCGTGATGGTCGCGCCGGTGTAGGCGCGCAGCCCCGTCCGGTGAAGCTCGCCGGCCAGGTACTGGTGGTGCGCCAGGAGGGCCTTCCCAAGGGCGGTCGCGTGTACCGGCAGCAGCGCGCCGACCTCGAGTGCCTGGTGGCTTCGGTCGGGGCGGAACACGTGGTGCACGACGAGCACCTGGTTCTCGTGCAGCGTCCCGATCCTGACGCTCTCCTCGCTGCGCGCGGCGAGCGCATCCGACCAGTTGAGCGCGCGCGTGCGCAGCTCGTTGCCGTCGAGGTAGCTCGAGCCCATGTGCAGCAGCGCGGCGCCGAGCTGGTACTTGCCCGACTCGGCGTCCTGCTCGACGAAGCCCACGCGCTGGAGCGTGCGCAGGAGTCCGTGGACGGTGCCCTTCGGAAGCTCGAGCTCGCCCGCCAGCTCGCCCACGCCGAGGCGGCGCGTGCGCCCGGACAGGAGCCGCAGGATCGCGGCCGCGCGCTCGATTGACTGAATGTGGCCGGGCATGTCCGGACGCGCCGGGGCGTCGCCCGAAGTTTGTGAACTGCGTTTGACAATGTCAAACGCAGCTGGGTAGGCTCGCGCCCGCCAGATAACTCAAAGAGGGGAGGAGCCCTTGAGCATTATCGGCGCTG